>Ga0315278_10006248_pt1 | contig 10824 bp, 10 predicted proteins | sample YL17G06_0_MG_FD_203880 | JGI IMG/M metagenome (GOLD analysis project Ga0315278, IMG submission 203880) | Sediment microbial communities from Yellowstone Lake, YNP, Wyoming, USA - YL17G06_0 | ecosystem: Environmental > Aquatic > Freshwater > Lake > Sediment | place: USA: Wyoming | collected... | reverse complement strand
TAAACCGCCTCACTCAAGATTTCTCGTCCCTCGCACCTCATACCTCGCACCTCATACCTCATACCTCGCACCTCGAACCTCGAACCTCATACCTCATACCTCGAACCTCGCACCTCGCACCTCGCACCCGCGCTACACGCGCGTAACAAACACCTTCCCGAACAACCCGGTCGGCTTCACCAGCAGCACGCCGATGATCAGCACCAGGGCGACGGTCAGCTTCAGTTCGGTACCGATCACATAGGCGCCCAGAATATTCTCCAGAACCCCCACGGTGAAACCGCCCACCACCGCGCCGAACGGACTGTCGATGCCGCCGACCAGTGCCGCCGCGAACGCGTACAACAGAACGCCCGACATCATGTTGGGTTCGAGGTAGACGATCGGCGCCACCAGCATTCCCGCAACGGCGCCCACCGCCGCCGCCAGGCCCCATCCCAATGCCAGCATCCATCCCACGCGGATGCCCACCAAGCGGCTCGATGTGGCGTTCTGCGCTGCCGCGCGCATCGCCAGACCCAGCGGCGTAAAACGGAAGAACACATAGAGCAGCACGAGAACCACCAGCGTGATGCCGATAGCGCCCATCTCATGGGAGGAGATAAAACGGTTGCCGAACAACGGCTGTTCCGGAAACGGGCTCGGAAAGACCTTGATGGTATAGGTGAAGATCCATCCGGCCACGCTGTTGAAAATGACCAGCAATGCGACGAATACCGTGATGATCGCCAGCACCGGCGCGTGCTCCACCGGCCGGATGATGATGCGCTCGATGACCACCCCGGCGACGAAAGAGATCAGCACCGTGAGCAGGAACGCCCACCAATAGGGGATGCCGCCATTGATCATGCTCCACGCCAGATAAGTCGAGAACATCGCCATTTCGCCCTGAGCGAAATTGATGTGATTGGTGGACTGGTAAATCATCACCAATGCCAGCGCCAGGCTGGCGTAAATTCCGCCGGTTGCCAGTCCCGAAAACACTTGATGCAGAAATGCTTCCATGGCGACGAGGGTCAGGAACCGGGAATCAACGGGGGACGACGATGGGACCAGGGGCGGGCTTGCTCCAACTGCGCAGCAAGGCGGAATAGTACCCCCTCTTCGCCGTAACGCGCGACGAACTGTACGCCGACAGGCAACCCTTCCGCAGTCCAGTGCAGCGGAACCGACATGGCGGGATTGCCGCTGGCGTTGAACGGTGCGGTAAACGCCGTGAGCAGGACAATGGCGCGGCGGTAGGACTCGGGATTTTCGGTGTTCATGTCAATCACGCCGAGCTTTTCGGGTGGCTGGGGCAGCGTCGGCGTGAGCAGCAGATCATGGCGCTCGAAAAAATGTCCGACCATCCGTCCGGTGCGGTGCACCGCGAGCACGGCGTTGGCATACTCTGCCGCGCTCGCCTTCGCACCCGCTTCAAAGAATGACCACGTCACCTTCTCGAATTCTCCGGGCCCGGGCCGAGTGCCGGTCTTTGCCGCGTAGAGATCGATGGCAACCCGGGTATTCCCGGCGATCACCATGCGGAAACCGGGACCCAGTTCCTCCGGTACAAAGTCGAGGGTTGTTTGCTCGATGCGGTGTCCCATTTCCTCCAGCAGGCGCGCCGTCTGCATCACCGCCTGCTCGCATTCGGGCGCAATCTTTTCGCCGGCGGGCGTGCGCGTGGCGAGCGCGATGCGCAGGGGCTGCAGCTTTGCGCCCACCTCGCTCGCATACGGACGCAGCGGAGGTGCGGCGAAATAAGGCGCGCCCACATCGGACCCGCAGGACGAATCCAGCAGTACCGCGCTGTCGCGCACGCTGCGCGTGATCGCGTGTTCGGTGCTCATGCCGGCCCAGCCCTCGCCGCGGTCGGGGCCGTGCGGATTGCGCCCGCGCGTCGGCTTGACTCCGAACACGCCGCAGCAGGAGGAGGGAATGCGGATCGAACCGCCGCCGTCGGACGCATGAGCTGCCGGGACAAGGCGGGCCGCGACGGCCGCAGCCGAGCCGCCGCTGGATCCGCCGGCGGTATGCTGCGCATTCCATGGGTTGAGGGTCGCGCCGAACAGCGCCGGCTCGGTGGTGACGTTCAGGCCAAACTCCGGCGTGTTGGTTTTGCCGAAGATCACCAATCCTGCCTTCTTGTAACGCGCCACCAGTTCGGTGTCGTGATCGGCCATATTCCCCTGAAAAAAGCGGCAGCCGTTGGTCGTCACTGCGCCGGCACAAAGCGCATTCAGGTCCTTCAGCAAGAATGGTACGCCGCTCAACGGTCCGTCCGGCAAGCCTGCGCGGATGGTAGCGCGGCCATGGTCGTAGAGTCTGTTGACCACCGAATTCAGCGACGGGTCGCGCTGCTCGACGCGCACGATCGCCTCTTCGAGCAATTGCTCCGGTGAAACCTGCTTGCTTCTCACCAATTGCGCAAGTCCCACGGCATCGAAGTTGTCGTACTCTTTAAACATTGCGAACTCGCTCAGTAACCCAGGTAGGCGCGCCGCACCGCCTCGTCGGATCGCACCGCCTCGCTGGTGCCGGACATGACCACCTGTCCGGTCTCCAGCACGTAGGCGTTATTGGCGAGGTCCAGGGCCAGTCCTGCATTTTGTTCGACCAGCAAAACGCTGACGCCTTCTTCGGCATTGATGGCGCGCATGATGCCAAAAATGTCCTGCACCACCAGCGGCGCCAGACCGAACGACGGTTCATCGAGCAACAGCAGCCGCGGGCGCAGCATCAAGGCCCGCGACACGGCGAGCATCTGCTGCTCGCCTCCGGAAAGCGTGCCGGCTTGCTGGTGCTGTCGCTCCTTCAAGCGCGGGAAATAGGTGAAAACCCGTTCCAGATCCCGCGCCACCGCGCCTCGATCTTTGCGCGTATACGCGCCGATACGCAGGTTCTCTTCCGTGGTCAAGTCGAGGAAGGTACCGCGGCCGTCGGGCACATGGGCAACGCCGAGCCGGGCGATATCCTCGGTGGCGATTTTGTCGATCGACTGTCCGTCGAAGCGAATCGAGCCGCGCCGCCTCAACATGCCGCTGACTGCGCGTAGCAGCGTGGTCTTGCCGGCACCGTTGGCGCCGAGAATGGCCGTGATGCCGCCCTGTTCCACCGCGAATGTTACGCCGCGTACGACATCCGCAGCGTTGTAACCTGCACACAGATCGGTGACTTCCAGCAGCGCCATCAGCCCGTCTTTCCAAGGTAGGCGAGGATCACATCCGGGTTGCGCTGGACTTCCGAGGCGGTGCCCTCCGCAATCTTTTTCCCGAAGTTGAGCGCTACGACCTTGTCGGAAAGCTGCATCACCAGACCCATGTGATGCTCCACCAACAGTACCGTGGCGCCGAGTTGATCGCGGATACGCCGGATAAGCGCGGCCAGTGACTCGACTTCCTCGTGGTTCAGGCCACCGGCCGGTTCGTCGAGCAGCAGCAGGCGGGGCTCGGCCGCCAGCGCGCGGCCCAGTTCCACCCGCTTCTGGGTTCCGAACGGCAGGTCGGCCACCCGTGCCTGCGCAACGCCTTCAAGCTCTAGCAACCCGATCAGTTCCCGCGCCCTCGCAGCGACGCGCGCCTCCTCCCTCGCGACCAGAGGAAAGCGCAGCCCGTTGGCCAGGAAACCGCCGCGGCTGCGACAGTGTGCGCCGACCATGACGTTCTGCAGCACGCTCATGGTGCGAAACAGCGCGAGATTCTGGAAGGTACGTCCAATGCCGGACGCGGCAATGCCGTGGCGCGGGATTTCGAGCAGGGAGCGGCCGCCCAAAAAGATGCTCCCGCCCTGAAACGGGTACAGGCGCGACAGGCAATTGAACAGCGTCGTCTTGCCGGCTCCATTGGGGCCGATGACACCGGCGATCTGGCCCGGCATCACGTCGAAGGACACGTCCTCCAGCGCGACGATGCCGCCAAAACGGACCGTCAAATCGGAAACCCGTAACAACGGTTCTTCGCGAGCGCCGACTCGCGGCGCCGCGTTGTCCGATTTTTCTTGTTCGCCCACGTTGCTTGCCAACATCCCTCCCCCATTGTGGCTAGCGCCGGACCAAAACTCGCAGGCGATACTGGCACAACCGATGCGGCTGGTAAAGTTGCGGTCGGACCGAACCGGTTTTCGCTGCAGCGCAATGCGATCCATCTCGACCAAACCTTGAACCACGGAGGACACGGATACCCTACGTGCGTAGCGCGTCGGAGTACCCTTTTAGGACACGGAGGAAAAACATGTGGGAGTTAAAAGCACGCCCGCTGCCGACGTGACCTCCGATGGTAGGTTCTTAACTCTCCAAGGTTCTCTTTCTGCTCGTGCCCTTCCTCCGTGCTCTCCGTGTCCTAAAAGGGTACTCCACGCTTTGCGAGGGTATCCGTGGTTCAAGAATTGGACCTTGGTCGAAGACGCAACATTGACCGCAGCGGCGGCCATGTCCAACATAGCGGGATCCGGCGCCGAGGCGCCAAGAGGAGCGCAGCACTTGGAACCCGATCACTTTCGATTCTGGCCGGCGAACCTGCCCAGGGAAATGCCGCTGCCGGAGACGAGCCTGTACGCCAATCTCGAAGCCACCGCCGCGCGTTTTCCCGACAAGACCGCGGTGCACTACTACGGGACGCCGCTGACCTACCGGCAGTTCAAGCGCGACGTCGACGCGCTGGCCGGTTTCCTGCAGCGGCGCGCCGGCGTCAAGCGCGGCGAGCGCGTGTTGCTGTTCATGCAGAACAGCCCGCAGTTCATGATCGCGTTCTACGCCATCCTGCGCGCCGACGCGATGGTGGTGCCGATCAATCCCATGAACCTGACCGAAGAATTACGGCACTACGTGGCCGACAGCGATGCCGCCGTTGCGATCATCGGCCAGGAGTTGATCGGCCAGGTGCGCCCGCTGATAGACGAGGGTTTGCGGCTGGGCGAAGGCCTGCGCCAGGTGATTGTCGCCGCCTACTCCGATTACCAGACGCAGCCGACCGATCTCAAAATCCCCGAGGTGGTAGCCGCCGCGCGCCAACCACTGCGTGAACCCGGCGTGACGCCATGGCACGAGGCGCTCGCCGAAAAACTCGAACCCGCCGCGCATCAGGCAGGGCCGGACGATCTGTGCGTGATGCCCTATACCTCCGGCACGACCGGCAAACCGAAGGGCTGCATCCACACGCATCGCACGGTGATGAGCACGACCGTCGCAGGCGGCGCGTGGGTGGACATGCAGCCCGAGACGGTGATTCTCTGTTCCATGCCGCTGTTCCACGTCACCGGCATGCAATGCAGCATGAACCAGCCGATCTACTTCGGCGCCACCATCGTGCTGATGACGCGGTGGGATCGCGACACGGCGGGCGAACTGATCCAGCGCCACAAGATCGAGGGCTGGACCAACATCGCGACCATGGCGATCGACTTCCTGTCGAACCCGAACCTCGCCCGCTACGATATATCCAGCATGAAGCACATCGGCGGCGGCGGCGCCGCCATGCCGGAAGCCGTCGCGCAACGGCTGCACGATCTCACGGGGCTGACCTATATCGAAGGTTACGGCCTGTCGGAAACCATCGCGCCCACGCACATCAATCCGCCGCAGCGCGCGAAGAAGCAATGCCTGGGCATTCCGATCTGCGCGACTTCTTCCCTGGTCGTCAATCCGGATACCCTCGCGGTACTCGGCCCGCGCGAGACCGGCGAAATCGTTTCGCATGGCCCGCAGATCTTTCTCGGCTACTGGAAGAAACCCGAGGCTACCGCCGCGTCGTTCGTCGACATCGGCGGAAAATCCTACTTTCGCACCGGCGATCTCGGCTATCGCGACGAGGAGGGTTACTTTTTCATCGTCGACCGGCTCAAGCGCATGATCAATGCCTCCGGCTACAAAGTCTGGCCGGCCGAAGTGGAGGCCATGCTCTATCATCACGCCGACGTGCGCGAAGCCTGCGTGATCGGCACCCAGGATCCGCGGCGCGGCGAGACCGTGAAGGCGTTCGTCGTGCTCAAGGATGCGAGCCGCGGCAAAGTCGCGCCGAAGGACATCATCGCCTGGTCGCGCGAAAAAATGGCTGCCTACAAGGTGCCGCGCGTGATCGAGTTCGTCGATACGCTGCCGAAGTCGGCCACCGGCAAGGTGCAGTGGCGATTGCTGCAGGAAGACGAGAACAAGAAAATTCCAACCTGAAACGAAGCGATGGAACCGAAGCATTTCCAACACTGGCCCAAACACCTGCCGCGACACCTCACGGTGCCGGCGACGTCGCTGCATTTCAATCTCGAAGTCTCCGCGCAGCGCTATCCCGACAAGCCGGCGGTGATTTTCTACGAAGCCAAACTGTCGTATCGCGAACTGCACCGCCAGGTCGACCTCATGGCCGGCTTCCTGCAGAACCGCTGCGGCGTACGCAAAGGCGACCGCGTACTCCTGCAGATGCAGAACTCGCCGCAATTCATCATCGCCTACTACGCGATCCTGCGCGCCGACGCCGCCGTGCTGCCGGTCAGCCCGATGCATGTGACCGATGAGCTGGTGCACTATTTCGAAGACGCCGGCGTATCCACGGCCCTGGTCGCGCAGGATCTGTATGCGCAGATCCAGCCGCTGCTGGGCAAGCAGGCGAAGCACGCCATCGTCGCGACTTATGCCGACTATCTGACTGAACAGACGACACTCGACGTTCCCGAGTTCGTGCGCGCGCCGCGCCAGGCGGTTGCCGATCCGGGCGCGGTGTCCTGGGCGGACGCGCTCGCTGCGGACTACAAGCCCTTGCCCGCCGCTGCGCAGGCCGACGATCTCGCCGCGATCCTTTACACGTCCGGGACCACCGGCACCTCCAAAGGCTGCATGCACACCCACCGCACGATCATGCACACGCTCGTCGGCGCGGCGGTGTGGGAAGGCTTCAATGCGGACTCCGTCGCGCTGGCCACGGCGCCGCTGTTTCACGTGACCGGCATGCAGCACAGCATGAACGCGCCACTCTACGCCGGCGCCACCATCGCCATCCTGCCGCGCTGGAATGCGGACGCGGCCGGCTACATGATCGAACGCTACGGCTGCACGCATTGGGCAAACGTCCCCACCATGGTGGTCGACCTGCTGGCGCATCCGGCAACCGCGGGTCGCGACTTGTCTTCGCTTACGAACATATTCGGCGGCGGCGCGTCGATGCCGGAGGCGGTGGCGCAAAAGCTCCACGACCTGTGCGGCATCGACTACATGGAAGCCTACGGCATGACGGAGACCATTTCGCAGACGCACATGAATCCTGCGCACAAGGCGCGCAAGCAGTGTCTGGGTTTCCCGACCTTCGATACCGAATCGCTGGTGATCAATCCGGAAACGCTGGCCGTGCTCGGACCGAACGAACAAGGCGAAATCGTGGTGCATGGCCCGCAGGTCATGCTGGGCTATTGGCAGCGGCCGGACGCCAACGAAGCCGTGTTCATCGAGATCGAAGGCAAGAAATTCATGCGCACCGGCGATCTCGGCCGTTACGACGAAGACGGCTACTACTACATTGCCGATCGACTGAAGCGCATGATCAACGCGTCCGGTTTCAAGGTCTGGCCCGCCGAAGTCGAAGCCACGCTCTACAAGCATCCCGACATCAGGGAAGTCGCGATCATCTCATCGCCCGACACCCGCCGCGGCGAAACCGTCAAAGCGGTGATCGTGTTGAAGGACGAACGCAAGGGCCAGGTCAGCGCCGACGACATCATGGAATGGTCGCGCCTCCACATGGCGGCCTACAAGGTGCCGCGCATAGTGGACTTCACCGACGCCCTCCCCCGCTCCGGCACTGGGAAGATCCAGTGGCGGGCGCTGCAGGAAAAGGAATGGGAAGATGTATCCAAACCTTGAGTCACGGAGACCGCATTCCCGATCGAGAAGTGAATATACTCAATGACATTTCATTTATTTGCATCTTTCCGGTGTGTTGTTAAGCACCTCGCAGGTGTCTACTTGTAGTTGAGCGGCACCGGAGTGAAACATGAACGCAACAGACCGTAGCGGTGTGATCGGATTTGCTGAGGCCCAAAAGGGTATCCCGGGTCCCGCCGGCGAGCGTTCGGTTCTCGTCCTGCAGCGTGGCACCCTTGACGTAAAGCTCGCTCTCCCGGTGCCTCCGAACCATCAGACACCACACGCGCAAGATGAGATTTACGTCGTAATTCGTGGTCGGGGTGTTCTCGTTCACGATGGCAAGCGGGATCCGTTCGAGTCAGGCGATCTTCTGTTCGTCGCGGCGGAGACTGAGCATCACTACGAGGACTTCACGAAGGATCTCGCTTTGTGGCGTGTATTCTATGGGCAGCGTGGCGGCGAAGTTCCCGCGTAGTGTGGTGGAGTGCGAAGCGACAGGGTCAGGCCTTGCCTTTTGCCCCCTGCGCGCGAGATCCGGATTGGCACAGGGGTTGGTATGGCTGATGATACTTCCCGGCAAAAGGTGGCGGCGCAGATTTGCGAACAGTCACTCTGCTCAAGGCCGGTTCTTATCGATCATCCTGCAGGCCAGCGTGATCGAAGGCGATAGGGTCAGGCCTTGTCTTTTGCCCTGTACCCGAGAGCCGAATTGACGCAAAGGTTCGAATTTTTCAGTGGCTGATAATCCTTCACGGTAAAAGTTGGCGGCACAGATCTGCCAACAGTCACCCTGCTCCACGCCGGTTCTTGTCAATCACCCTGCAGGCCTGCGTAATCGATGTTTTGATGGGGCCGGGATCGCCGATGTAATGCTTCAGCGCCTCCCCGGCGCGCTTTTTCAGGTCCTTCGAGTTCAACAGACCTTCCGCGGCGAGCGCCTGGATGTCCTCCCGGTCATGCTGCGCGAACCGGGCAAGCTTGGAAACGGCGAGATCGACCGGCGACAACAGTCGGACTTCGACGACTTTGGGATCGATGCCACCGAGTTTCAACGGTATCGAGTCCTTGTATGCATCCTCATGCAGAAGCCCGAAGGTGTCGTTGTACTGGCGATCGAAGTAGAGCAAGCGGGCTTTGCCGTCGGCATCGCGATAGGAAATTTCGAGATCTTCGGGCAACAGCATCCGGTGGGAAAATGTCGCATCGACGTCATCAGTCATTCGCCGTGCCGTGTAGAAATGCGAAGCGACGCCGCCGGCAACAAACATCCGCACCGGCAGTACCAGCTTCTTGTTTCCCGATACCTTGATCGACGCCTCGATGCGGCCCACCAACGTCTTGAATGCATCGAGGAAGGTCGTTCCGACCGCGGGATTAGGCAGCTTTGGCACGCCACTTCTCCAGCATCGGCAGAAAACGCGACGGACGCACAGGCGACTGCGCAAGCCACACGGAGAACACCTCCGGCGTGGTGATCCCCGGGTGAAGCGAGTCGGCCAGTTCGAGATAGCGCGCTCGATCGTATCCGCGCGCGCTGGCCAGCATGACCGCAAGCCCGCCCATGAAAAAGGACGGACCGGCGGATCGCCATCGACCGGGATCCGCTTCAGGCTCCGAACACAAGTCGAGAAGTTGCTGTTCCTCGTCCCGTCCATACTTCGCCGGCATGTGACGAAGTTCTGCCGAACCGGACTTTTCGGCGGACGCCCGCGCGCCAGGATTCGGGCCAACGAACAGCCTCAACCCCACCGCATGCGCGAGCGCTTCCAGTGTCGACAGGACGCAGTCGCCGCGATTGCGCAGCCTGCTGACGGTTTCAGGACGCACACCCGCCTTGGCTGCCCACTTGCGATCCGACCAGTTTCTGGCGGCTGCCGCGGCTTCCATCGACTTCAGTAAAAGGGGCAGACCGGTCTTCATATTGACCTATAAGTCAATAACGCTATCGACTGTTGACTTTAAAGTCAACCACCTGATCCGCCTATGATTTACTCCGGACGCGGAATTAGTGCCGCTCATTCTTTCTTGCGCAGCATCAACCCGAACACCTGCTCCCCCCGTACCACCGAAAGCACCACCCTGCCCGGCACCTTGAGCGCGGCAATGAGTTCCGCCGACGAGCGCACCTTCTTCCGGTTCACGGCGACGATCACGTCCCCTGCGCGCAATCCGTGCGCGTAAGCAGGACTGCCTTCCGCCACTTCCACCACTGCCACCGCTTCGGGCTTGCCTCCGCTTTCGAGCGTACCCACGCTGGCCCCGATCAGTTCCGGCACGGGCTCGAAGTCGCGTGCCTTTGCGGTTTTCGGATTCTCGACTTTGATCCTGAGCACCAGTTCCTTGCCATTGCGAAGGACCTTGAATTCTTCGGTGTCGCCGACTGCTGCAAGACCGATCTGATTGCGTAGATCCGAGGAACTGCGCACCGCGCGTCCGTTCAGCGAAATCACCACGTCGCCGCGCTTGAGTCCCGCCTTCGCCGCCGGGGAATCCGCGGCGATCTCGACGACGAGGGCCCCCTTAGATAATAAAGGGGACGCACACCTTTATTGTCGCCTATGATAGTCTTCCAAGATGCCCAGGGTTGCGCGAACCGTTTTCCCCGGCGTGCCGTACCATGTCACGCAGCGCGGCAATCGGCGAGAGGATGTTTTCTTCACGGACGAGGACAGTAGGAAAAAAGGTGTGCGTCCCCTTTCCCTGGAGTGCGGTCGTGCCTCACAGAAAATATCTTTTTGGACATTGCCCCGGTTTATATGATAAAGGGGACGCACCCGAATGGCACTTACTTAAGGATTAAGCGTCTGAATTGATTGTTGCAAAAGGCTGGCTCGACGAGTGTAAGGTGGAAGTTGCGAAACGCCCATCCATCACCCGAGGAGCCAGCCCGAATGCATGATGCTATTCGCAATGCGCGCGCGCAACAACGACAAGTTCGCTCCCATGCCCGTAGCAGCGATGCCTACGGCTTTTTCAATTTGCTGACGGGACCGGAA
>Ga0315278_10006247_pt1 | contig 10825 bp, 6 predicted proteins | sample YL17G06_0_MG_FD_203880 | JGI IMG/M metagenome (GOLD analysis project Ga0315278, IMG submission 203880) | Sediment microbial communities from Yellowstone Lake, YNP, Wyoming, USA - YL17G06_0 | ecosystem: Environmental > Aquatic > Freshwater > Lake > Sediment | place: USA: Wyoming | collected... | reverse complement strand
CCGCGGGTGATCTCAACCCACGAGTCGCCGCGCGCACCCGTTGTGACGTGGCGGGTCGCAAAGCGCGTGTCGGAGAGCCGCACGAAAACGACGTCGACACCGTTGGCGCGCTGGACCGCCGCGCGCGGCACCGTGACGACGCCCTCGATTCCGCCCACCGCGATCTGGGCGCGGCCGTACATGTTGGCGCGCAGCGCGCCGTCGGCGTTGCCTAAGCGGACCCGGGCCATCGCCGTGCGCGTACGCACATCGACCTCCGGAGCGATCGAGGCGATCGTGCCCTTGAAGCTCCGGCCGGAAAGAGCGTCGAACGTGAGGACCACCGCTCGGCCGACGGCGACATCGCCCAGGCGCGGCTCCGGCACGTCGATTTCGGCCCAGAGGACGGAGGCGTCCACGATCTCGAGCAGCACGTCTTCCCGATCGACCTGCCGGCCGACGGTGGCAGACCGTCGCACCACGACACCCGACAGCGGAGCCTCGAGGGTGTACCGGCCCGAGCTCCCGCCACCGCCGACGATCCCCGCCGCCGCCTCCATCGCCTGCACCTCCGCGCGGGCCGCGGCCAGGTCGCTTTCGGCGACCTGGACCTGGCGCTGCGAGGTGATCCCATCGGCGAACAGCGCGCGCTCGCGTTCCAGTTGGGCGCGCGCGACGTCAACCCTCGCTGCGGCCGCCGCCAGCCGGGAACGGTCCGCGCCCACTTCCGGGCTGTCGAGCACGACGAGGGGCATCCCCTTGCGAACGCGGCTTCCCAGGTCCACCAGCACCGAGCGCACCACGCCCGCGCTTCGCGCGTTGACTTCAGCCCGTCGCGACGCGTCGTAAGTCAACCGCGCGGGCACGCTGAACGAATCGCCGCCGGTGACAGCGCGACCTTTTTCGGTTTCGATCCCCGCGATCTCGGCGGTCTCCGGCGAGGCGAGGCGCACCTTCAGTCCATCCTTGGGCGGCTCGTCCATCGCGGCCACGGGCTCGGGATTGCAAATCGGGCAGACGCTCTCGGGGAAACCGTGTTCGGCGCACCAGTCCCCCTTGGCCTGAAAGTCGGGAATGAGCTTCGGGTTGCATTTCGTGCACACGGCTTCAGGAACGCCGTGCTCGGCGCACATCACTCCTGCGGTGACGGCGGCCTTCGCGACCTCCGCCGCCGGTTTATTGCAGCCACCGGAACCCAAGGCCACGAGCACCAGACACGGAAGAACGGACGAGAGAAGTGAACGACGCATAAGACACCTCGACGCAACGACGATACACGGCCGGGCCGTTGCCCGGTCAGCTTCGAGAGGACGTGCTCAGGCGTTGTGACGAGGGACGTGGAAGACGTCGCGCTCTTCGGAACGGGAGGGGCGAACGGAGTCCTGCGTCTCGTGCGTCGAGCTCGTCTGGACGAACTCGCCGTCCGGCTGCGCCAACAGCACCGGGGCTCGTGCCGGAGCGCAGCAGGCGCAGTCGCCGCAGCTCACCCCGTGGTCGGCGCAACCATCCACGCAGACGATCGGTCCGAATTCGGCCAGGGCCCCCGCCATGATCATGAGGAGCACGGCGAGTCCCAAGAAGACGTTCCGGCGTGGGGCACACATGAGCGGGGTGATCTTACGTCCAAAATCGCGACCGGACCATTGCGACGGTGCGCCGACACGCTCGGCCAGGAGCCCGGGGAGCTCATCCGAGCCTTCCGCTCGAGTGTTAGCATCCGCGGCGGTACGCGCCGATGGACGACTCAGAAACGACGCCGTGGACGAAACGATTGCCGCGTTGGCTGGGCGTCGACGACGAGCCGGCAGCGGGAGCGGACCGCTACCACCTCGCGCGATTCCTGATCCTTCGCCTCCTGGGGCTCGTCTATCTCTCCGGGTTCGCAATCCTGATCAGCCAGGGGCTTCCGCTGCTCGGCTCGCACGGGCTGCTGCCGATCGGCGAGTTCACCTCGCGGGTCGCGGAGCGGTTCGGCTCGACCTCCGCCGGCTTCCTACGCCTGCCGAGTCTCTTCTGGTTCGCGCATTCGGATGGGCTGCTGTTGGCGCTGGCTTGGTGCGGCGCGGTCCTCGCGTTCCTGGTGCTGCTGGGTGTGACCAACGCGGCCGTGATGGCGACGCTCTGGGCGCTCTACATGTCGTTCGTGCACGTCGGGCAGGACTGGTACGGCTACGGCTGGGAGATCCAGCTGCTCGAAACTGGCTTCCTCGCGATCTTCCTCTGCCCGCTCGGCTCCATCCGGCCGTTCCCGCGCCGGCGCCCGGCGCCGCTGGTCATCGTCCTCCACCGCTGGCTGATCTTCCGCGTGATGATCGGCGCCGGCCTCATCAAGATCCGCGGGGACTCGTGCTGGCGCGACCTGACCTGCCTCCAATTCCATTACGAGACTCAGCCGAACCCGAACCCGTTCTCGCGCTTCCTTCACTTCGCCCCGCACGCGGTTGCGACCGCCGGCGCCCTGCTCAACCACATCACCGAACTGATCATGCCGTGGCTGTTGCTCCTCGGGCGAAACGCCACGCGGGTGGCCGGCGTGTTCTTCGTCGGGTTTCAGCTCACGCTCATCGCAAGCGGAAACCTCTCGTTCCTGAACTGGCTGACGATCGTCCCGGCGCTCGCCTGCTTCGACGACGCGTTCCTTGCGCGGTTGATGCCGCGGGCTTTCGCGCGGTGGGCGGACAGCGCCGAAGCCGAGGCCGCGCGATCCTGCGCGAGCGGGCCTCCGCGGGGACGGAGGGTCCGCGCCCTTACACTGGCCCTGCTCTTTGCGCTTCTGGCCTGGCTCTCGGTTCCGGTCGTCCTCAACTTGCTGTCCGGCCACCAAGTGATGAATACCTCGTTTGGCACGTTGGACCTGGTCAACACGTACGGCGCGTTCGGCACCGTCGGGCGAGAGCGACGCGAGATCGTGTTCGAAGGGACGGCGGACGCCGCGCCCGATGCTCGTGCGGTTTGGCGCGAATACCAGTTCAAGTGCGCGCCCTGCGATCCCGCCAGGCCTCCCTGTGTGATCACGCCGTATCACTACCGGCTCGACTGGCAGATTTGGTTCGCCGCAATGTCGAGCCCCAATGACTATCCATGGACGCTGCGCTTCGTCTCCAAGCTGCTGCGAGGCGACGAAGGGACGCTCTCGCTGCTCGCGGGCAATCCGTTTCCCGACAACCCGCCCCGCTACGTGCGGGCGCGCCTTTACGTCTATCGCTTCGCGCCCCCCGGATCGGGCCGATATTGGGACCGCCAACTCATGGGAGACTGGATCCCTCCGCTGTCGCTGGACGACGCGAGGCTGACAAATTTCCTCAAGGCCTACGGCTGGCTCGATAACGGCGCGGCCGGGAAGGACGGTTCATGAGCGAGGCCTCGCGGGTCCCGGGCTCACCCCTGCTTCTCTACGACGGGGTCTGCGCGCTGTGCAACGCCGCGGTGACGTTCGTCCTGAAATGGGACGGCAGCCGCACGGTGCGTTTTGCGCCCTTGCAAGGCGAAACAGCGGCCCGCCTTCTCGCGGAGCGTCCCGGGCTCGCCGGCATCGACTCGATGATCTGGGTCGACGCGGACGGGCGCGTGTTCACACGCTCGGCGGCTGCGCTCGCGATCGCGCGGCACTTGGGAGGCGGATGGGCCACGTTGGCTGCGCTCGCGCGGATCGTTCCCACCGGCCTGCGCGACGCCCTCTACGATTTGGTCGCGCGCACGCGGTATCACGTCTTCGGCCGCTACGACGTCTGCACCGTGCCCCCGGCCGAGCATCGCGCGCGCTTCCTGCCTTGAGCACGGTGGCCGCAAGCTTGTTGATTGAGTAGTGGTCCCCGGTGTCCTGTCCCTCGCCAAAACCCCATCCGCGTTGACAGTGAAAGGCTTGCACGCCCCGGATCGAACCGCGATTCCAGGCCGCTGGCGTCGTTGACCCCACCCCGACAGCCCTTCATCCTGTCCCGATATTCTCCCGAATCGCCTTCATCCTGGGTTGGCTACGACGCCTAGGAGCGTCGCGGTCCGACCTTCTGATCGAGAACCTCGCCCTCCGCCAGCAACTCGTCATCCTCGCGACCAAGCGACCTCGACCGAGGATGCGGGCGGTGGATCGGTTCTTCTGGGTCACGCTGCGCCGCTTCTGGCCGCGGTGGGAGGAGGCGCTGGTCGTCATTCGGCCCGACACGGTGGTGTGCTGGCACCGAGTAGGCTTTCGGAAGTTCTGGACCTGGAAGTCTCGACGCCGGTTCGTCGGACGCCCCTCGACGAAAGCCGAAATCCGTCACCTGGTCCGGCGCATGGCGGCCGAGAGCCCGACCTGGGGTGCGCCGCGCGTTCACGGCGAACTTCTCATGCTCGGCTTCGACGTTTCGGAGCGCACGGTCTCCCGAATGATGCCAAGACGTCCCGCCGATCCCGAAGCGCGGCAGCGGTGGCGCAACTTCCTTCGTAACCACCGCGAGGTCCTCGCCGCGATGGACTTCTTCACCGTGCCGACGGCGACGTTCCGCGTGCTCTACGTCTTCTTCGTCATTCACCACGCCCGCCGCACCGTGCTTCTCGCTCGCGTCACCGAGCATCCGACCGGAACGTGGATCATCCAACAGCCTCGCGAAGCCTTCCCGTTCGATTCCGCGCCTCTCTACCTCATCTTTGACAACGACAAGAAGTACGGGACCGCCGTCCTCGCCGTGATCGAGCACATGGATATCCGGCGCAAACAGATCACGCCGTACAGTCCATGGCAGAACGGTGCCGCCGAACGCTGGGTTGCGACCGTGCGGTGAGATCTGATTGACCACGTGATCGTCCTCAACGAGCGGCATCTGCATCGGCTGCTCTCCGAGTTCGTCGCGTACTACCACGACGACAAAACGCACCTCGGGCTGGGCAAGGGCACACCGTCGATGCGAGCAGCCACCGCGAGGCCGAACGACAACGCCGAGGTCGTCGGCCATCCGCGGATCGGAGATCTCCACCATCGATACGAGTGGCGTCAAGCCGCCTGAGGGCCCGACATCCCACACGACGTTCGCGGTCCCAGCGAAGGGATTCGTGTGTCGGAACAACCGTGGTCGCACCGATTAGCAACCCGCGCACTCGCCCGACGCCACTCCTTCATCGTCTTCAGCGGCGTGAAACCGTCAGCACCCCGCGCGCGACCCCCGAAAGCTGTCATCGAGGGAGCCGGATTGGATTTTGGCGAGGGACAGGTGGCCGTGGTTCGTCTCATTGACCGTCGGCTGAATCGCAGGACAGTTCAGCATCTTCGGACGATTCTTTGCCGGCCCGTGTTGGTTTTGCCGCCGGCCGTCGTTATTCAGATCAACAGGCACCAAACGCGCAACTCGCGCAAGAGGACACTCATGAGTACCTCGACGACCAGCGGACTCACGTTACGATGGATGATCTCGCTCGCGACCGGTGCTCTCGTTTTTGGCATCACGGGTTCGCCCCGAGTTGTCGCCGAATCGCCCGCCGCCACCCGGGTCACTCTCAGCGACAGCCACGAGTTGGCGTCCGAGTACGTCCGGAGCGGAGGACAACCTTTCGCGCTGGCCGACGCTAAGGCTCGGCCGCTTGCCCTTGCGGCCGGCGACTTCGATCAGGACGGAGTGTCGGATCTGGTCTGCGGGTACGACATGGACAGCGGCGGAGTCGTCGCGCTGCACCGGGGAAATGTCGATGCGCTGTTTCCGAACAGCCCTGAGGCGCAGGCGCGCCGAGGCCCGGGCCGGACGCTCGACTCGCCCTTCCTCTCTCTTGCTCACGTCTTCAACCTTCCGGAGCCGCCCGAGATTCTGGGCGCGGGCGATTTCGATGCCGATGGCACCCTGGACCTCGTCGCGGCATCGCGGGGAAGTCGCGCGCTCTATCTACTGCCCGGCGACGGGCATGGAGGGTTTGCCGCCGCGCGCCGTTTCGAGCTCCCTGGAACGCTCACGACGCTTCTGACCGGGGAGATTAACCAGGCCGATGGACTGGCCGACGTGATCGTAGGGATCGACGGATCGACGGGACCACAGCTCCTCGTCTTCGAATCGCCCGATGGCGCCCTGCGCGGACAGGCCGAAGTTCACGATCTGCCGGCCGAGGCGACGGCGTTTGCCCTCGGACGACTGGACGACGATCACCTCATCGACCTGGCAACATCCGCGGGCCCGCATCTCGTCCTCCTTCGGGGGCGTGACCGAAGGCTGTCGCTCGATCCCCAACGACAGGCCGAGGTCGAGCGCGCAACCCTCGTGGATCGTCCCCTGGCGTTCACCGCCGCCTCGGTGGTGATCGACGAATTCACCGGCGATTCACGACCGGACATTGCGCTCGTCTCAGAGGCTGGCGAGGTCCGCCTGCTCGAGGCCGGCGATCGCGCACCAAGTGCTGCCGCGGCGCCGTCGTGGTCGTTCTTTGCGCTCGAAAACTCACACTGGAAAAACAGCCCGGACGCGCCGTCTTTGCGATGGCACACCCAGACCCAACTCGCGCAGGCCCGATCGGCGACGCCCTTGATCCCGATGCATCTGAACGACGACGCACTCGACGACTGGGTCACTCTCAGCGCCGACCGAACCGCGGCTAGTGTATCCGTAACGGCGCCTTCGGCGGTCTTTACCGTGACGACCGCGCTCGACAGCGGCGCGGGTTCCCTAAGAAGCGCCATCGCCTCGGCCAACAGCACCCCTGGCGCGGATACGATCAACTTCGCGATCGGGACGGGACTCCAAACAATCACGCTGACGTCCGCGCTTGCGGCGATCACTGAAACCGTCACGATCGACGGAACGACTCAGCCGGGTTTCGCGGGCGCTCCCTTGATCGCGCTGTCCGGAGCGTCGGCCGGGGCGACAACCAGCGGCCTGCGGTTGAACGCGGCCAACTGCATGGTGCGAGGGCTGATCATCAGCGGTTTTAAGGACAACGGGATCCTGATTGCGGGAGCGACGGCCACGGGAAACATGGTCCAGGGCTGCTACGTCGGAACAAACGCGGCCGGCACGGCCGCCGTACCCAATGTCGACGACGGCATCGAGATCTCCGGGAGCGCAAAGGCAACGCTCGGGGGCACGGTGGCGAGCGCGCGGAACGTCATCTCCGGCAACTCGTTCGACGGCGTCTTCGTCGACGGGACAGGAGGGACCGGCGGCAGCATCGTCCAGGGGAACTACATCGGGCTCAACGCGGCGGGCACCGCCGCGGTGGGCAATGGCTTCTATCCGAATGGGCAACTCTTCATGGGGATCGAGCTCGCCGCCGGAACGTCGGGGAACACTATCGGCGGTACGGCGGCAGGGGCGAGAAACGTCGTGTCCGGCAACGCCTACATCGGAGTCGGGATCTTCCAACCGAACGCGAACGGCAACCTGGTGCAGGGGAACTACCTCGGGACCAACGCCGCGGGAACCGCCGCGATCGGCAACGTCTATGGCGCCGCGATCCGAGGCGGGCAGAACAACGTGATCGGCGGGACCGTGGTCAGCGCGCGAAACGTCATTTCCGGAAACACGAGGAGCGTCGGTACGACGCAAGACGGAGTCCTGATCGACAACCAAGCAGGGGCGGGCACGAAGAACAACCAGGTGCAAGGGAACTACATCGGCACCAACGCGGCCGGCACGGCCGCGATCCCCAACGGGTTCCACGGCGTGGAGATCGCCTACGGCACGCTGGGCAACACGGTTGGTGGGACGGCGTCGGGGGCACGCAACCTCATTTCAGGCAACTCGCAGCAGGGAGTCGGGATCTACAACCCTGGCACCAACGGCAACTTCGTGCAGGGCAATCACATCGGACTGAACGCGAGCGGCACGGCCGCTCTCGATGCCGCGACAACGACGAATCCCGGCTTCGTATCCGACGCGGACGTGCGTAGAGGAGGAGCCGTAGGGATCACAGACGAAGAGCTCCGCATGCGCTTGGTCGATCGCAGCAATGGCCTTCGAAGTCCTGTCGACGGCACGGGCCTGGTATCGAATGGCCTCGCTACGACGAACGCCGTCGCTGCGCCATCCGCGATCGGCAACTCCGTTGCCGGTGTCGGAATCTTCTCGGGCGCGCAGAGCAACGTCATTGGAGGGACGACAGCGGGCGCCGGGAACGTCATCTCCGGCAGTCCCAACGACGGAGTCGCGATCTCGCAGGCGGGGACGAACAGCAACCGGGTCGAGGGAAACCTCATCGGCACGGATTCGTCCGGGACCGCAGCGGTCCCGAATGGTTTCGCCGGCATCGAGATCGCCTTCAGCGCGCAGAACAACGTCGTCGGCGGATCGGCGCCGGGCGCGGGCAACGTCATCTCGGGGAACACGAACGTCGGGGTTGGGATCTTCAATCCGAGTACCAACAGCAACCACGTCGAGGGGAATTTCATCGGAACCCGGCTGGACGGGATCACCCCACTGGGGAATCTCTCGCACGGCGTGATGATCACGAACTCGGCGGGAAGCAACAACGTGATCGGCGGGACACCGAATCGCATCGCCTACAACGGCGGCGCCGGAGTGTTCGTGTTCGCAGGCTCGCCCAATCCGATCAACAACTCGATCACACGCAACGCCATCTTCTCCAACACGGGCCTGGGAATCGATTTGGACCCGCTCGGAGTGACCCCCAACGATGCGTGCGACGCCGATTCGGGCCCGAACAACCTGCAAAACTTTCCCGTTCTGACCTCCGCCACGACGCTTCCCGGTACAACAACGATCCAGGGAACGCTCAACAGCACCGCGAACCTCGCTACCCCGTTCACGATCGAGTTCTTCTCCAACATCAGCTGCGACCCCTCCGGGAAAGGCGAGGGCGAGACCTATCTGGGCTCGGCATCGGTGGCGAGCGATCCGAGCTGCACAACGAGCATCAACGTCACGTTCCCCCTTTCCGTGCCCCTAGGCCAGTTCGTCACCTCGACGGTGACCGATGCGCTGGGCAACACGTCGGAGTTCTCCAACTGCGTGACGGTGTTTTGCCGCGACACCGACGCGGACGGAAGGTGCGACAACATCGACAACTGTCCGTTGGTCCCAAACGCGAACCAGGTGGATGCGGATGGCGACGGGCTGGGCGACGCCTGCGACAACTGTCCGAACACGGCCAACCCGCTTCAATCGAACGCTGACGGCGATGCGTTGGGTGACGCCTGTGACGCGTGTCCGCTCGATGCCGCAAATGACGCCGACGGCGATGGATTGTGCGCCAACGTCGACAACTGTCCGTTGGTCGCGAACGCGAACCAGGCAAATGCCGATGGCGATGCGTTGGGCGACGCCTGCGACAACTGCCCGAGCGTGTCAAACGCAAATCAGCTCGACACGGACGGCGACGCCCGCGGGGACGTTTGCGACAACTGCCCGAACACGGCGAACGCGAACCAGGCGAATGCCGATGGCGACACGTTGGGCGACGCCTGCGACAACTGTCCGAGCGTGTCGAACCCAAATCAGCTCGACACGGACGGCGACGCTCGCGGGGACGTTTGCGACAATTGCCCGAACGCGGCGAACGCTAGTCAAGCGGACGCGGATGGGGATGGCCGCGGCGACGCCTGCGACAACTGCCCGAACGTGGCCAACCCGCTTCAATCGAACGCCGACGGCGATGCGCTCGGTGACGCCTGCGACCCGTGTCCGCTCGATGCCGCAAACGACGCCGACGGCGATGGCCGGTGCGCCAACCTCGACAACTGTCCGTTGGTCGCGAACGCGAACCAGAGCGACTCCGACCAAGACGGCCGCGGAGACGCGTGCGACAATTGCGTACTTATCGCGAACCCGAGCCAGGTCGATTCAGACGTCACCTTTGTGGGAATCCGCCGTCAGTGGGGTGCAACGGCGACGGCCAGCAGCGAGTACTCGGCGACCGAGTTCTCTGCGGCCCAGGCCACGGGCGCGCCAGAGTCTCCCGGCATCTGCGAAGAGCGTGTGACCTACTGGGCGCCGCTCAACCCGGATCCCGGCCCGGAGTGGCTCGAAGTCAGTTACGCAACCCCGGTGCAAGCGACTGGCGTCGAGGTTCACGAGAAGTTGGAGGCGCCGTTCGTGACCCAGATCGACCTGCGCGACACGAGCGGCATGCTGCACACGGTCTGGGCGGCGACCGACGCCACGAGCTGCGGGAGTGTGTTCGTGGTGACGATCCCGGCGACGTCGTACCTCGTGACCAGCGTCGTCGTGCGGACGGCGGCCCCGAACTGGGAGGAAATCGACGCCGTGGCGCTGGTCGGTCTCGCCGTAGGAACCCTACCGATACCCGATCCAGATGGCCTCGGCGACGCCTGCGACAACTGTCCGGAAATCAACAACCCGACGCAGTCCAACACCGACGGAGACGGAGCGGGCGACGCGTGCGATTGCGCGCCGGCGGATCCGGCCGTCGGCGCCCTCAGCGAGGTGACGGGTCTGCACGTGGTGTCCCCGGCGCCGGGAGTGACCCGAGTTTCCTGGTCGGCTACGCAGGGCGCGGAGGCCTATGGCATCACACGAGGCCCCCTTTCGGCCTTGACGAACGGACACTACGGCAGTTGCCTGGCCCAGGGTGTCACCGACCTGTTCTATGACGACGCGGACGTGCCGTTAGGAGGAAGTGGATTCGTCTACTTGTCCCAAGCTCGATCAACAACGTGCGGCAGGGGGACGCTGGGCAACAACTCCGCAGGCCAGCGACGGGTCAACAACGATCCCGGTGCATGTCCATGACGCCACGCAGCGGCGGGGGGCGTGAGGCCCCCGCCGCTGCGCTCAGCCTCTCAATAGCTCTGCCAGCCCAGCGCGGAATCCGTCACACCGTTTTCCCGCCCTACGGCACACAGTCGCTCGACGAGGACACGCGCGGCTTCCCTGACGTCGAGAGTCCGTAGTCCGAGGTCGTCGTGCCGTCG
>Ga0315278_10006245_pt1 | contig 10826 bp, 10 predicted proteins | sample YL17G06_0_MG_FD_203880 | JGI IMG/M metagenome (GOLD analysis project Ga0315278, IMG submission 203880) | Sediment microbial communities from Yellowstone Lake, YNP, Wyoming, USA - YL17G06_0 | ecosystem: Environmental > Aquatic > Freshwater > Lake > Sediment | place: USA: Wyoming | collected... | reverse complement strand
CGGACTCGCCTGCGCATATCACGCCTGCTCGCCGGTAGTCGTCCTGATGGCACGACTGCCGGATCCCTGGATCGAGCCAGAGGCCGAGCACGACAGCCTCTCGCTCGCGCTGCTGCGACCCGTCACCAAGTGGTGCCGTACGGTGCCGTCGGCCGCGAGGCTCGCGGAGTACATCGACGTGGCCTGCCGCCGCGCACTCGCCGGTCGGCCGGGGCCCGTCGTGCTGCAGGTCCCGCAGGAGTTCTTCGCGCAGCGCTTCGCCGAATCGGCAGGCGCCCTGCGGCCGAGGCCGGAGATTGCGGTCGCGCACCCGGACCCGGCCGCGATCGCGCGCGCCGCGGATCTCATCATCGCTGCCCGGCGTCCACTGGTCATCACCGGCGCCGGAGCAACCTACGGCGGCGCTGCGACCGCCCTACGGGCGACCAGCGAGGAATTCGGGCTTCCGGTCGTAGGCAACAGCCTCGGGCGCGGAGTCGTTGCGGAGGACTGGCAGCGGGGATTCAGCTGGCCGCTGGCGCAGATCGCCGCGCATGAAACCGATGTCGTGCTGGTCCTCGGGGCACGACTCAAGCAGCGACTCGGTTTCGGACTGCCACCGCGCTTCTCGACGAGCGCGAGCTTCATCCAGGTGGACGTCGAGGCAGAAGAACTTGCGCGCAATCGCCGCATCGACGTGCCCATCGTGTCCGACGCCGGCCATGCCGCATCCGCACTGCTGCAGGAACTGCGACGACGGCGCTTCGCAGGCGCGCTTGATCCCGGTTGGTTGCGCAGTGCGCTCGCCCCACGTCTCGACTATCTCGACCGCATCGCCAGCGAGGACCGCCACCCGATCCATCCGCTGCGACTCGGGCGCGAACTCGCGCGGCGCCTGCCGCCGGACGCGATCGTGGTCGGCGACGGCGCGGACATCCAGAACTGGATGTACGGAGCGATCCGCGTGCAGCAGGCGCCCGGATTCCTCGACCACTATCCGCTGGGGGCAATGGGCGTCGGCACGCCGCTGGCTGTCGGCGCCGCAGCCGGTGCACGCGAGATCGCTGGCACGACGGGCGCACCGGAGCGGCGCGTTGTGCTCGTGACGGGCGACGGCTCGCTCGGCTTTCATCCGGCGGAGATTCACGCCGCCGCACTCGCCGGACTGCCGCTCGTGACAATTGTCGGCAACGACGGCGCCTGGGGTACGGAACTGCATGGTCAGCGGCAGGCGATCGGCCGCGACCTCAATACGGCGCTCGGCCCGCAGCGCTGGGACCGCCTCGCGGAGGTCTTCGGTTGCCATGGCGAGCACGTCGCTGATCTCGCGTCGCTAGGGCCGGCCCTCGATCGCGCGCTGGCCGCGCGCACTCCGAGCATCGTCGACGTGGCCATCGACCCTGAGAGCGGCGCTGCGCTGAAGACCGAGCCACTCGCGCGGATGATCATGTTCGACGACCTCGTCACGAGCCTCTCGGCGCAAAGCGGTCCGGTGCAGCCGTGACGACCGGGCCCGGCGCGAGACCGGACAGCGCGCCGCCGGCGGCGGGACGTTATGCGTGGTACGTGATCGGCGTGCTGATGCTGGCCTACGCCTTCGCGTTCCTCGACCGTCAGATCCTTGCGCTGATGGTCGAGCCCATCAAGCGCGACCTCGGCATCAGCGATTTCCGCATGAGCCTGCTGCTCGGGCTCGCCTTCGCGATCTTCTACACGGTGCTCGGCGTCCCGATCGCGCGCCTTGCCGACCGCTCGAACCGGCGCAACCTGATTGCGGCGGGCATCGTCCTCTGGAGCTTCGCGACTGCCGCCTGTGGACTTGCGCGCACCTACGGGCAGCTGTTCGTCGGACGAATGTTCGTCGGCGTCGGCGAGGCTGTGCTGTCGCCCGCCGCGCTGTCTCTCATCAGCGACTATTTCCCGCGCGAGAAACTCGCACGCGCGATCTCGGTGTACACGGTCGGCATGTCCACCGGAGGCGGCATCGCAACGCTCGCGGGGGCACTTCTTCTGCCCCGGATCATGTCCTCGGGATCAGTAACCCTGCCCGTCATTGGCAGCGTCCATCCCTGGCAGGCGGTCTTCGTGGCCGTCGGGCTGCCAGGGATCCTCGTGGCGCTGCTCACATTGACGATCCGCGAACCGGAGCGACGCGGGTCGGCCGAGCGGAAGGCCCGCGGGATCCCGCTGCGAGACGTGCTGGCCTACCTGCGAGCCAACCGACGCACGTTCGCCGGGCACTTTCTCGGCATGTCGGTGCTCACGATCATGGGCTATGGCGTCGGCTACTGGATCCCGAGTTTCTTCATCCGCACCTACGGCCTCACGCCCGGCGAGGCCAGCCACTACCTTTTCGGCTACGGACTGATCAGCATGATCGTCGGTGCAACCGGCATCGTCGCCGGCGGCTGGCTCGCGGACCGTCTGTTCCGCCGCTCGGACGACGGCTACATCAAGGCCGTACTGTGCGGCGTATGCCTGCTGCTGCCAGGCTACGCGCTGTTCGCATTGATGCCCACGCCGGAACTCGCACTCCTTGCCTTGATCCCGGCCGTGCTGGGCGGCTCGATCCCGGTGGCGGGCGGCGCGGCCGCGCTGATGGTGCTCGCGCCGAACCAGATGCGCGCGCAGGTGTCGGCGCTCTACTACTTCACGATCAGCCTGCTCGGTCTCGGCCTCGGTCCGAGCCTCGTTGCGTTCTTTACGGACTTCGTGTTCCGCGACGAATCCTCGCTGCGGTACTCGATCGCCATCGTCTCGGTCGTCGCAGGCACGCTGGCGGTCATCCTGCTCATGCTGCTGCGGCAGCCATTTCGTGCGACCGTCGCCGCGGCGCGCGACTGGAAGGGCTGATCCCGAGGACCGGACAGGCTTGGGCTCAACCCCCGACGGCCGGCACCACGACGAACAGCAGCTGGCAGGGCTCCGTGCCACGATTCTCCCAGGTGTGGTCGTTGCCGCACTGCACGAGCGTATCGCCCTGTTTCAGCAGGATTTCCTGCCCCGGTAACACGAAGTAGATCTCGCCGCGCAGGATCGCCATGTAATCGATCGTGGCGTTGCGGTGGAACGGCACCTGCGACCTGCCCACGCCCGGCGGAATTTCCGCCAGGTAGAAGCTCGTGCCGGCGAACCCTGCGCGATACGCGGAGCCCGCATCGAGCGAGGCATCCTGGTCGACCGGAAGTCTCGCGGGTACGGCGGCGGTTTCCCACAAACGCGTAATGCGCGTGCCGTTCAGGTCGAAGGACACGGGTGGCTCGCCATCGGCCAGTACCTCGTTGCGACCGGCGCTGTCGCGGACCGTGACGACCCTGCGAACGACCGCGGCGACGGCCGTCTCTGTCTTTCCAGCCGTTTCAGCCGCAGCAACGGTCGCGGCCGCGCCGAGTGCCGCTGCGCCAGCCATGGCGGTCACCAGCTCGCGCCGGTTCAGGAGCAACTCCGGATGGGGCCTGGACATGCGTCGGTCCTCCGCGCGCCAATTGAGGCGTGCTGTTGCCCGCAACGATGGGAGCCCAGGATTCGTTTGGCAAGTGCAGCCGCGCACTTGCGGATTGACACGGTGACACGCGCTTCCCACGCTAGGGGACCATGTCCGACATCCTGGTCCTTGGCCCGCAGTTCCGCTCTCCGAATATTCGCGCTGCACTCGCGCGGACGGGCCTGTCCGGACCGATCGTGACCATCACCGCTGGCTGGCAGGAGCGCGAAGGCGAACTCGCTGCGCTGGAGGGCCACCTGGACCAGCCGGTACGGGACCTGCGGCTGTACGAACGCGCCGAGGCCGTGTTCAACCAGGACGCCGAACTGCATGATACACACCGGCTCAGGCAGGCCGACCTGCGCCGGCTGCAGGAGCTCTACCGGATTCGCCTGGCGCACGCGAAGACCGCAGCGCGCGAGCTCTTTGCGACCAGCGACGACTCGGAACTGATGCGTAATGCCCGGCGCGCCGCCCTCTCCGCGATCCGGCGCCTCGACGCCGAGCACCTGAAGGCGATCGGCCGGATCCACGCGCGCTGGGACGCGCGACTCGGCGTCAGGACACGGCCCATGCTCGCTCGCCAGCTGGCGGAGCTTGAACACCTGGTCGAACAGGCAGGCATCGTCTGCCTGGCCGGCGGCCACGTCGCGGTACTGCTGAATCGGCTGCGCCTGTTCGGCCTGGAGCGGCTGCTGCGCACGCGCCCCGTCATCGCCTGGTCGGCAGGCGCGATGGCGATCTCGGAGCGCATCGTGCTGTTCCACGACCACCCGCCGCAGGGCGCCGGCAACGCGGAGATTTTCGAAGCGGGGCTCGGCCTGGTGCGCGGCACCGTGTTCCTGCCCCACGCCGCGTCGCGCCTCGCGCTCGGCGACCGAGACCGGGTGTCGCTGCTCACGCGCCGGTTGAGCCCGGCGGCCTGTATCACGCTCGACGATGGAAGCATGCTGCACTGGCATCGCGGCCGACTCGTCGCGTGCGCGAACTCGTCGCGATTGAAGCGCACGGGCGGCACGGCCGCACTGGACACGACGCGATGAGCCGCACACCAGGGGAAACGACTTTGCTCGCGGCCGACGCGAGAGTCGAAATCGACGCGCTGGAACACGTGCGCCGATCGCCGATCGTGGACCCCGGCGGCGTTACGTTCGTCTATCGCGGTGCAGCGGACGCCGTGAGCCTCCGGCTCTGGATCCACGGACTGCCGGCCACGCAGCCCTTCGAGCGCGTCGGCGAGACAGACCTATGGGTACTGCGCGTCGAGCTCCCCGGGAACTCGCGCATCGAGTACAAGTTCGCGGTCACGCGCGACGGGAGTGAGGAGTGGATTCTCGACCCGATGAACCCGCTGCGCGCGGCGGACCCCTTCGGCGCCAATTCCGTTGCGCAGGGCCACGGTTACGTGCGCCCGGAATGGACCGTGAGCGACGGGCAGGCGCGGGCGGGCGCGATCGAGGAAATCACCGTGCACAGCGCAGCGCTCGGCGACGAGCGGCACATCGGCGTCTACGTACCGGCCCGTTTCCGTCGCAGCCGGCATTACCCGCTGCTGATCGTGCACGATGGATTCGACTACCTTCGTTACGCCGACCTGCGGGTCGTGCTCGACAACCTGATCCATCGACTTGAGATCCCGCCGCTGATCGCCGCGTTCACACAGTCGCCGGACCGGCTCGAGGAATACGCCGGGCACGACGGTCACGCACGATTCGTCGCGGTCGAGATACCGGAGCTGCTGCAGCATTCGTTCCCGCTGCACCCAAGCCCAGCCGCCCGGGGGCTCATCGGCGCGAGCTTCGGCGCCGTCGCATCGCTGCACGCTGCCTGGCGTCATCCGGGCGCCTTCGGCCGGCTCGCGCTGCAGTCCGGGTCGTTCGCGTTCGCCGACATAGGACACCATCGCCGGTCGTCCACTTTCGATCCGGTTGCGCGCTTCGTGAACGAGTTCCGGCGCCGTCCTGGACGGCCCGCCGAGCGCATGTACCTGTCCTGCGGCATCTACGAGTCGCTGATCTACGAGAACCGGAGCCTCGTGCCGCTGCTGCGCCACCACGGCATTGAGGTACGCTACGAGGAAGTCCGCGACGGGCACAACTGGGAGAACTGGCGGGACCGGCTGCAGTCGGCGCTCACCTGGCTCTTCCCGGGCCCTCTGTGGATGATCTACGAATGACCCGAACGGGCGCCTGAAGGAGAAACTCCCTTGGCCAACGTCACCCGCCGCATCGGCCTGTCGCTCGGCGCAGATATCTGCTGGCCCATCTGCTTCGAGGAAATCCTCGGCCGGCTACAGCTCGCGATTCCCTGGGAAGGCGACACGCTCGGCTTCGACGTGAGCCGCGTGACCATCGAACCGTTCGACCTGCGCCAGCCCGTGCGCTACGACCTCGTCGTCGATCGCCTCACGCACTGGTACCAGACGAGCCGCGAGTGGATCAAGAAGGCCGTCGTGCTGAACGACACCTATGTATTCAACAATCCCTGGTCGATCCAGTCGAACGAAAAGCACACGACGTACTGCGCCATGATGCGGCTCGGGCTCGCGGTGCCCGATACCTGGATGGTGCCGCCCAAGGCCTACGAGAAATCGGCCGACCTGCAGCCGACGCTGACCCGCTACGCGCAGCATTTCGACCTTGGCCGGATCGGAGCGAAACTCGGCTACCCGCTGTTCATGAAACCGTACGACGGTGGCGGATGGGTGGGCGTGACGAAGATCGACGACGAGGCGCAGCTGCGCGCAGCCTATGAGGCGAGCGGCACCAAGATCATGCACCTGCAGGCGGGCGTGATTCCCTACGAATACTTCGTGCGCTGCGTCGGGCTCGGGCCGCAGACCCGTGTCGTCAACTACGACCCGGGCGCGCCGCTGCACGACCGCTATCGCATGGATCGCGGCTTCCTGACGACGGAGCAGCGTTCCGAGCTCGAGGACATCACGCTCACCATCAACGCTTTCTTCGGCTGGGACTTCAACTCCTGCGAGTCGCTGCTCAAGGGCGGCCGCTGGTATCCGATCGACTTCGCGAACGCCTGCCCGGATTCGCAGGTGACGTCGCTCCATTACCATTTTCCCTGGCTGATCAAGGCCAACCTGCGTTGGGCGATCTTCTGCGCAGCGACGAAGCGCAGGGTGCGCCAGAATCTCGACTGGCAGCCGTTCTTCGACATCGCGGCCCAGGACCTGCCTGACCGCGAGAAGCTGCGCCGTTATGCGCTCGTGGCGCGGCGGCATTTCGACACCGATCGCTTCGAGGAATTCTGCGCCCGGCACCTGCCGCACCTCGACGAAGTGGCCTGCGACTTCTTCGGGACCGAGGCCGCGAAGGATGCCGTGCGCCGCAAGGTCACGGCGCTCTTCCCGGCGCACGAGATCGACGAGTTCACGGAACTGTTCTTTGCGCGCATCCAGAGATGGCGCGAAGCCGAAGGTCGAGTGGCATGAAGAAGGACTGGTTCGGCTGGCAGACTCACCGCCTCCCGTGCCCGGCGCGCGTGGTCCGCTGGGGCCACCACGGGAAACCCGTGCTGCTCTTTCCCACCGCGGGGGGCGACTGTGAGGAGGTCGAACGCCACGGGCTGATCGGCGCGCTCGCGGGCCTGATCGACGCGGGCCGCATCAAGGTCTACTCGATCGACAGCGTGGCAGGACAGCACTGGACCTCGCGGCAGTATTCCCCCGAATACTGTTCGCTCGTCCAGAACCGCTTCCTCGATTACGTGCACGAGGAAGTCGTCCCGCTGATCCGCAGCGACTGCGCATCCAGCGGCATCGAGATCATCGCGACCGGCGCCTCCATAGGCGCATTCAACGCAGTGGCGACGCTGTGCCGGCACCCGGATGCCTTCTGGATGGCGCTCGGCATGAGCGGCACGTACGACCTGTCGCGCTACCTTCAGGGTCGCATGTACGACGACTACTACTTCTCCTCGCCGCTGCATTTCCTGCCGAACCTTGGGCCAGGCTGGCAGCTCGACGCGCTGCGACGGCGCTTCGTCGTGCTCGCAACGGGATCGGGGCGATGGGAAGATCCGGGCGAATCCTGGCGCCTCGCCGGCGTGCTCGGCTCGAAGGGCATTCCCAACCGCGTGGACGACTGGGGCCCGGGCGTCGACCACGACTGGCCGACCTGGCTCGCGATGCTGCCGAAGTACCTGTCCGAGCTGGCCTGATCCCGAGCCGGGATGTGACCCGGCTCGCAGATTTCGGCTGACAGCGGGACCCGGCTGCGCACGCACGCGCTCGGCGGGATTACATTCTCACGCAAGGCGTACTGCGCCGAATCGAAGGGATATCGTGTCTTGAACAACTCAGCGACTTCGCCGGGCGATCCGTGGCGCGAAGACCTTCCGGTCTGCCGGGTCTACTCGCACTCACCGCGGTTCCGGCAACTGCTCGAGAGCTACGTGGGCGACGTCGTCAAGTTCACCACGGCACCCGAGAACGGCCCAAGGGAAGCGCTGCTCGTGGACTGCACTGAGTCGGTGGACATCCTGCGCACGGCGCGGGCCATGTTCCCGCAGCAGCCGATCGTCGCCGTGGTGTCAGATTCCGATACCGGAAAGATCATAGAAACCCTCGCGCGGGGCCCCGACGGCGTCATAGCAATGACCGATCCGCCGCGTGCCTGGCGTGAGTGCCTGCACGTCGTCCTCGGCGGCGGTCGCTGGGTGGGCGGCCCCGGACTGGACGTGAGCCTCGAGCAGAAATACGCGCATCACGACATCGCGACGCACGACCTGCACACGGGCGACGTCACGATGCGCACGCAGCTGTTCATGCGCGACCGTCTCGCCGACAAGCCTGGCGACAAGTCCGGCGACTGAGCCTCGTCCCGGGTTCAGCGGGCGCCGAATTTCGGCGCCCTTTTTTCGCGAAACGCCGTCACCCCCTCCACGAAGTCGGGGCTGTCGCCGAGCTTTGACTGCGCCGCGGCCTCCGCCTCGAGCTGGGCGGCCAGGCTCGACGTGACCGCAGATGCCATGAGCGTGCGGACACCGAGGAAAGCATCGCGCGGCCCTGCGGCAAGCGCTGCAACAATCTCGTTGGCGCGCGACTCGAACTGCGCATCCTCCACGCACTCCGCGATCAGGCCTATCCTGGCCGCCTCCTCCGCGCCGATCGGCTGGCCGGTCAGGGCGAATGCGCGGGCTCGTGCTTCGCCGATACGGCGTGCAAGGAAATATGTTCCGCCCATGTCCGGCACGAGCCCCAGCTTCGGTGCGAACACGAAGGCGAGGCTCGCGGATTTCGCACCAATGGTGATGTCACCCATCAGCGCGAGCGACGCACCTGCGCCCGCCGCCACGCCGTTGAGCCCCACGACCAGCGGCACCGGCAAGCTGCACCAGAGCATCGCCACGACGTTGTAGTACTCGCGCAGGCGGGAACCCATCAACTGCCCCATCGACTGGCCGGGTCCCGGAAAGCCCTCCGGATCGGTGAGGTCCGCACCGGCGCAGAAGCCACGCCCGGCACCCGTCAGCAGCACCGCGCGAAGACCGCGCTCGCGCTGGATCGCCTCGGCACATGCGCGCAGGTCCTTCAGCAGCCCGAGCGAAAAGCTGTTCAGTTTCTGGGGCCGGTTGAGCGTGACGACCAGGACGCTGTCCCGGCGCTCACAAAGCAGGTTCGCGAACTCCATCCGTCGGGCCTCGTTTGCGCTTCAGATCGCGGTATGATCGCACGATCCCCGACGAACAGGCATCGCTCCACATGATCGTGAAATTTTCGACGAGCATCGGGCAGTTGTCGATGCACGGTGACGCTGCGGTCGCTCTGCTCAAGGGCATGGGCCATTCGGGGACCGTGCCGGGAGCCATCCTCGCGGCGGACCTGCCCGACGCGCTCGCGCAATTGCAGCGGATGCTCGAGACCGCCGGCGACTCGACCGGCGCACCGCCACTGCCACCCGCGCAGTCGAAAGAGGAAGAGGAAGAGCAGGAGCGGGAGCGCGAACCGGTCATCACGCTGAAGACTCGTGCAGTGCCGCTGCTCGACATGATCCGCACGGCCATTGCACGCAGCTCCGACCTGATGTGGGAGCGGGGCTAGACTCCTTCGTGGGACCTGTCCTGCGCTGCTGCTGCGCGCTGCGCTGGCCCTCGGCTCGATCGAGTGGCTGCGCACTGCGTGGATACTTTTCGAAAGGCGTGCGCTTGCGGGTCAGCCCTATACGCGGATGCTTGTGATCCTCGGCGCAGTGGCTGCATTTACGGCCGTGGCCGCCTGGCTGGCGGGTCGCCCTGCCGGCAGGTCTCGTTCGCCGCGCCGCTTCGTTTGATTCCGCGGCGGCGACCGGGCAGCATGACGAGTGCGGCCGTGCTCCATGGAGAGATGACTTGACCAAACAACTCAGCCGGCGCGGAAGCGCCCTCCTGGCTTTGCTCGGCCTCGCGGCCGTTGCGGCATCCCCGCTCGCCTGGGCCGATACGTATTGGCCTCCCATCACGGACCATGCGACAGGCCAGCGCAACACGGGGCGATTCGTCTGGGCGGAACTTCTCACCCGCGACGTCGGTGCAGCTGCGGAGTTCTACGGCAAGGTGTTCGGCTGGACCTTCGAGACCTACGGACCGGCCGACGATCTCAAGACCTACACGGTGGTGCTGTCCGGTGGAACGCCGATCGGCGGCATGGTGTACGCGAGCCCCAAGGACGACGGCAAGAAGAAGCCCGGCGCGCGTTGGGTTGGCCTGATGTCCGTGCCCGACGTGCAGGCAGCCGCGACTCTGGTCGAGAAGGACGGTGGCAAGGTGCTGATGCCGCCCCGGACGCTCGGGGAGCGCGGCACCGTGGCATTGTTCCTCGATCCGGAGGGCGGGCTGTTCGGCGTGATCAATTCGGCCACCGGCGACCCGGAAGACTATCTGGCCGATGACAACCAGTGGCTGTGGATCGAACTCATGGCCAGCGATCCCGCGAAGATGGCGGAATTCTACAAGAGCATCGGCGCATATGACGTCGTGGGCGGCGCGGCAAGCGGGGAATCATCCGGCTTCCGACTGAAGTCCGGCGGCTACGCGCGCGCGGGCATTCAGACCAAGCTCGACCAGAAATATCCGACGACATGGGTTCCGTACCTGCGCGTGAAGAGTGTCGCCGACACAGTGTCGAGCGCCAGCGCCGCGGGCGCAAAGATAGTGATGCAGCCGACGCAGATGCACGGCACGGCGGTGGCGATCATCGTGGATCCGACCGGAGCGCCGGTCGCGCTGGCCGAGTGGCCCGCCACCAGCAAGGAGGCGAAATGAACAGCCTGCGACGTCCATTGCTCGGTGCCGCACTCGCGCTCAGCCTCGCGGCGCTTGCCGGCTGCGAGTCCGGAAACTACGGCGGCAGCACCAGCGTCAGCTACGG
>Ga0315278_10006241_pt1 | contig 10833 bp, 4 predicted proteins | sample YL17G06_0_MG_FD_203880 | JGI IMG/M metagenome (GOLD analysis project Ga0315278, IMG submission 203880) | Sediment microbial communities from Yellowstone Lake, YNP, Wyoming, USA - YL17G06_0 | ecosystem: Environmental > Aquatic > Freshwater > Lake > Sediment | place: USA: Wyoming | collected... | reverse complement strand
GTTCGCCGTCAACCCATTCTGTACGAGCGCGGTCACGGCAAGCGTTTCCGGCGTGACGATCCGGTACGGAAGGAACACGCAGCCCAACGGCGCGGCGGATTTCAGTTTCACCGGAGGCGGTCTCGACTGGTGCGACACGGGAACGGGCGGCTTGACGATCTCGAACTCGGTCATCTCCGACAACACGAACGTCAACGGCTACGGCGGTGGCATCAACCTTGATTCCGTGGCGCCCGCAACCGGCACAGTCTCAATCACGGGAACCACGATCATCGCCAACAAAACGCTCGCCGCCGGCGCCGGCGCCAACGGCGGCGGGATGAACCTGTTCGCCGACAAGCACAACGTGACACTGACGAATTGCCAGATCACCAACAACACGGCAACCTCTGCTGAGGGCGGCGGCCTGTTCATCCGCCACACCAACGGCGGCGTGATAGCGATCCACGGCTCCACGATTTCGGGAAACGTAGCGGGCAGCCGGGGCGGCGGTGTGTCGATCCTCGGCGTCGGACCGGCGTCCAACACGCAGGCGGTCACGATCGATCAATCGAGCTCGATCACCGGCAACACCTCCCAGGGCACCGCGGGATTGACGGCGGAAGGCGGAGGGGTCTACAGCAACTCGGTCTCCACGGCCACGACGACGACGCTCGATAAGGTGACCCTCACGGGCAACACCGCGTCGCTCGCGTCGGCCGACCAGCGTGGCGGTGGCGCGATTGCGACCGGTGGCGGGGCGGTGACCGTGCACAACTGCCGCATCGCGGGCAACGCCGCGGGAGGTCTCGGCGGAGCCGGGCTTCACAAGGATCTGAACGGCGGTACGACGAACGCAACCGGCAACTGGTGGGGATGCAGCACCACGCCGAGCGCCTTACCGTGCGACACGACGGTGATGAGCGGCGGCGGATCCGGGACTCCGGTCCTCACCGTCGCGCCCTACATCGTGCTGACCCACACTGCGAGCCCGAGCGGGCTCGCGGCCTCAGGGCAGGCCACCTTGCTTACGGCCAGCTTCCTGAAGGACTCCGGAGGCGGAGCCATTCCGCTTGCCAATCTCGACGTGTTGATCGGACGGCCGATCACGTTCAACAACGCGGTCCTCGGCAACCTCTCGTCCCCGCAGGCCACGATCCAGGCGAGCGGCACCGCGACGGCGACCTTCACCGCGTCGTCTTGCGGCAACGGAAGCGCCAATGCGACCGTGGACAACGGGTCGTCGACCGCGCCGATCGTCATCTGCCCACCGGTGGAAACGGCGCCCGGCATCCCGGGCACGATCGGTCTCGAGTGGACGAACAATACGACGCTGACGTGGCCGGTGAACTCCCAGGCGGGCTCCGGCTATCGTCTTTACCGGACGACCAAATCGCAGTTCGCCAATCTTCTCAACTCCAGCACCGATTCGTGCCTGCGCTTCAGCGGAGCAAACCAGAACGCCACGACGGCCTCGGGGCTGACCGACGACCCCGTGGCGGTCGCCGAGAAGCTCTACGGTTATCTCGTTACCGGCGTTAACATCGTCGGAGAAGGGTCGGCAGGGAACGCGACGGCCGGAGCGCGGATCGTCAACAGTTCGGGGAGCTGCCCCTAGGACGACTCTCTCTTGCCGACCTGTCGCCCTCCTAGATCGAACACGAGAAACTCCGCACGGAGTCCGGCGGCGGAGGTCGACTTGATCAGATAGGGCCGCAAATTGAAGGCCCGTTCGAATCCCTCGTTGGCGACGATCACCGCGGCGCGCCTGGGCGGGGAGGCCCGCAAAGACGGGCAATTGCAGCGCCGCCACGAAGGCGGGCCTGCTCAACGAGCGCCGCATCTCGTGTTCGGATATCGTTCGAGCAGCCAATACGCCGTGGCCAATCCCACGATCCCGCCGCCGATAATGGCCACGTCAACCTTCTGCATGACTGTGATCCCGTCTGGAGCCTGCGATCGCCAAGGCGCCGCGGTTCACGGTTGTCTCACATAGCTCTCGAATGCCGAGGCTTCTTCCGGTCGAGCCTTCTTGGCCTTGTCGAGTTGTTCTCTCGCCTCGGCGGGCACGGAGGTCTCGCCCGCCTTCGCGGGAGCGAAGGCGTAGGCGGAGCCGATCAACACAACGGTCATCGCGGCCGTGGCGAGTTGCATCCCCCCTCCTGTCGAGTTGCAGGGGGTAACTTGGCGTCCGGAGACGCGCCGTTTCGTCGAGCGTATGCTGCACGCACGACCACACGGTTGGGAGGCTGCGCTTGCGCTCACGACGCGAATTCGTCCGGACGGGGCTCCAGGCCCTCTTGCTGGGCTTGCTGCGAAGACCCGCGATGGCCACGGTCCTTTCCGGTGATTCAAACTCCGAGTGGATCCCGCCGGGACTCGCCGGATCGCGCCCGTTCTTTCGGCTGCCGCAGCAGCGGCCGTCGGTCATGGTGGGAGGGTTCCCGTTCGCCGATGGGTTCTTCGGCGACCCGTGGCCGTACAGCCGGATTCCCTTTCACAGCGGTGAGAACAACTTCCCCGGCGGCGAGCCGCCTGCGCCGACGGAAACCGTCGATGTGGCCATCGTCGGCGGTGGGCTTTCGGGTCTGGCGACCGCCTACTTCCTGCGCCACCGACGTCCGGTCGTGCTCGAGCTGCGGTCGCGGTTTGGCGGAGTCTCCCAGGGCGAGACCTGGGACGGCACGCACTATTCGCTGGGAGGGGCCTACTTCATCACTCCCGACCCTGGGTCTTTCCTCGAGGATTTCTACCGTGAGCTCGGCCTCGAGGACGTGCAGCGTTTGAGCCCCGGTGGAGACGATCCCATGGAGCTCAACGGGATCATTCACGACGACTTCTGGTCCGGTGCGGGACTTCCCCCGGCGGAGGCGCAGGCGATTCTGCGCTACGCCGAGATCGTCAACACCTTCGCCAACGAGAGCTATCCGGATATCCCGCTGGACGAATCGCAGGACAACGATTGGATCCTCGCCCTCGACAGCCGGACGCTCAAGGCTGATTTGGAGGAGCGGCTCGGCATGGCCGTTCCGCCGCTGCTTGCCGCCGGGATCCAGTCGTACTGCTACTCATCCTTCAATGCAGGATGGGATAGCCTCTCCGCCGCCGCCGGGTGGAACTTCATCGCGGCGGAGGAATACGGGCGATGGGTTTGTCCAGGAGGAAACGCCTGGGTCACGGATGCTCTGTGGCAAAGGCTCGTCCGCGCGTACTCCCATCCGGCCCGCGCCCACCATCTCGACCGCCTGCGTCCCGATACTCGCGCCGTCGATGTGCGCCTCGCCGCCAACGATCGCGTCCAGCTGACGTACAAGGATGCGCAGGGCGTGTTTCACTCGCTCCTGGCCAAGCGGGTCGTGATGGCCTGCTCGAAGCACATCGCGAAATACGTGATCCGCGATCTACAGGACATCGATCCCGACAAGCTCAACGCCATGCATTCCGTCGCGACGAATCCCTATGTCGTCGTGAACGTGCTGCTGGACGCGCCGATCGCCGCGAGTTTCTACGACGTGTTCCTGCTGGGGAATGGCGACTTCCCGATGAGTGAAACGCAGGCCGAAGCTCATTCGCGGGTCGTGGACGTGATCAACGCCCGCTACGCGCGTCCAGGCCCATCCTCGCGGAGCGTGCTCACGCTCTACTGGCCGCTTCCCTGGGTGTGGGCGAAATTCTCGCTGATCGACTCCGACACGGCCTGGCAGGACTACGCAAGTCGGCTCGCTCCCCAGGTTGCCTCTCTACTGTCCATTCTGAACGTACCGCGCAGTGCCGTGAAGCAGGTGCGCATGACGCGCTGGGGACACTCGATGCCTGTCGCAGCTCCGGGTTTCATCGCCAATGGAACCGCCCAGCACGTGCGCCGTCCGTTTCAGGGACGGGTGTACTTCGTCAACCAAGACAACTGGGCGCTACCTGCGTTCGAAACCTGCGTGCTCGAGGCAAAGACCTGGTCGGACGAGATCGACGCGAGCCTGTGACCACCGGCATGGTGATTTCGTCCGCGAGGATGACCGTAGGGGTATCCCGTCGTTGGAACGGCGCCCCCGAAAAGCCCACTCATGGTCCGCTGGTCCCTGGTTGCTCGCCTTCTGCTCGCGCGGCTCAGCGCGAAGCGGTTCGACGTCGAGTCCAAGTGGATTTCCGATCCGACGGTCGCCGCGCGGACACGGGAGTCACCTTCGGAGTCGCATGCACGCGGTGGAGGGCGTTTCTTTCCCGTGCACCCCGGTTTCCTTGACACCCCGTTCAACACGTTCCATTGTTCCGGCGGGCGCGACGACTCATTTCAACGGGATTGTGCCGATGAAACGATGGATTGAACGGAACAGAGTCCCGATCATCCTGAACACAGTTGTCGTTTTGTGCATCGCGTTAGCCTGGATTCTCTACGCGGTGTTTGGGCACCGCCTTATCGAGGCCATGTACAAGGGGGAATCGATAGCGCTTTTGAACTCGATCATTGAAGGCCAGAGCACCCAGTCGCTGGCCGAGTATTTTCAGGTTGCCGACAAAACGATGAGGGCTGTCTCACTCCTGGTTTTTGCGTTGAGTTTCTTGGCAACCTTCCTGATCAAGATTGAAAACAAGGCCTTCCGCAACTTCATCGGGGCGACGCTTCTCGTGGTCGGATCGTTGACCCTGAGTCTGCTCGTTGCGGAGGGGTTGGTTCGTTATGTATTTCGAGATGTCACGACGACCGGCGACGACAGCAGCTACTTTGGGCTCAAATGGCGCGCGGCAAATCCTCCGGCAAAGAACCACTGGAGGTTTCGCGAAAGAGAGTTCGCCGACAAGCCTGCCGAGGGGGTCTATCGGATCGCGGTGATCGGAGATTCCTTTACGTGGGGCCAAGGGATCGTGGAAGGCGATCGAGTTACGAACATCCTCGAGCAGCGGCTGAACCAGTCCACGAAGAAATTCGAGGTGCTCAATTTCGGTCGTAGTGGGGCGGAAACCGTAAACCACTTGGAGTTCCTGCACGACGTGGTCTTGAAGGTCTCGCCGGATTTCGTTCTGCTGCAATGGTACATAAATGACGTCGAAGAGCCCGATCATTCGAAGCGTCCAACCGGGTGGCGCTTGCCACTGCCCCGTGCTCTGAGTCGGCTGCTGCACAAGCACTCTGCCTTGTTCTATTTGTTCGAGAGCCAGTGGGGGTCGATGCAAACAACGCTACACCTTGGGGAGAGCTATGACGACTATCTGCGACGGCGCTTCCTGAACGGTGATGGCCCGGATTCCCAGGCTGCCTACGGCATGCTTGCGGCATTCATCGCGGATACGCAGGCTCGCGGAATCCCAGTGGGCATTGTTGCTTATCCCGACCTTAACTATGACCCCGGGCCCAACGAAGCCTATGCGCTCGGGTTTCTAATTGACCGCGTCATGGAGACCTGTTCAAAGTCCAAAATTACCTGCGTTGATCTGAGACCTACGCTCATCGCGGTGCGCCCCGCACGGCGACTCTGGGTCAATCGCTTCGACGATCATCCGAATCGGTTGGCGAACGAATTGGCTGCCGAGGCCCTGCTGAAACAGTTTCATCACGCGTGGATCGGCGATTGACTCTCGAAACGGTTCCGATCTTCTGGACCGCCTGAGCGTCGCCCGCGAGTCTCGGCAGGTTGTCCGGCCAGGATGACGACGCGTGTATGCTCCGCCAATGACGTGCACGTCCTGCTCACGCACGGTTCCCGAGGGGAGCCGATTCTGCCCGCACTGCGCCGCGCCCGCGGATCCGGCTGCGCTCGATGACACTCGCACGTCGGCGCCCCACGGCTTCTCCTCTTCGGGTCCTTCCGACCACGGCCGGTTCATTCCGGGGACCATGCTCGGAGGCCGTTACCGAATCGTCGCTCTGTTGGGTCGCGGGGGGATGGGCGAGGTCTACCGCGCGGACGATCTCAAGCTCGGGCAGGCGGTGGCGCTGAAGTTCCTGCCGGCGATCGTAGAGAAGGACGCGGGGCGGCTCCAGCGCTTCCTTAATGAAGTGAAGATCGCGCGACAGATCTCCCACCCGAACGTGTGCCGTGTGTACGACGTCGGTGAGGTGGACGGTCACCACTACCTCTCGATGGAGTACGTGGACGGCGAGGATCTGGCGAGTCTGCTGCGGAGGATCGGCCGCCTGCCGAACGACAAGGCGGTGCAGATTTCACGCGAGATGTGCCTGGGTCTCGCGGCGGCGCACGAGCAGGGGATCCTGCACCGCGACTTGAAGCCGGCGAACGTGATGATCGACGGGCGCGGTCGCGCGAAGATCACCGACTTCGGTCTCGCGACCCTCGCGGGCGAACTCGGCGCGGCCGAGGTGGGCGCGGGGACTCCGGCCTACATGGCGCCGGAGCAGCGCGCTGGGAAGGAGTTCACGGTCCGGAGCGATCTCTACTCCCTCGGACTGGTGCTCTACGAGCTCACGACGGGCAAGCCCGCGTTCAACGTGAGGTTCGCTGATGAGCTGGCACGCATTCAGAGCGCATCGACTCCCGCGAGTCCGTCCAGTCTCGTGGAGGGGTTGGATCCGGCCGCGGGGCGCGTCATCCTCCGCTGCCTGCAGAGCGATCCCGTTCTTCGACCCGCCTCGGCGCTCGCGGTCGCGGCGGCTCTGCCCGGCAGTGATCCGCTAGCCGCCGCGCTCGCCGCCGGGGAAACGCCATCGCCTCAAATGGTCGCGGACGCGGCCGCCCCAGGGAGCCTTTCTCCTCGCGCCGCGTGGACCTGCCTGATCGGGAGCTTGACGCTGGCCGTCGTCGCGATTCTCGCCCGCGAAAACGTTCAGCTGCTCCGCCTGGTTCCGCTCGACAAGTCGCCCGAAGTGCTCGCCGACCGTGCGCGTGACACGATCCATCGCCTGGGCTACGAGGCGCTCCCCTTCGAATCGCAAGGGTTCAGTCCGAATGATCCTTTTCTCCAACACATTCAAAAGAGCGACGCATCACCCGGGCGATGGGAGGTGCTTCGAAAGGGGCAGCCTGCGGCCTTGCGATTCTGGTTCAAGGAGTCGCCCGTCGATCTCGCGCCATCCAATCCCGCCAATCCGCTGATCCAGTACGACGATCCTCCATTGACGATCCCGGGAACGTTCGGCGTCTGGCTCGATACCAAGGGGCGGCTCTTGCGGCTCGATGCGGTGCCCCCGAAGCACCAGCCCACGGCGGCGCCATCGGCCGGAAGGAGGGCGACGGATTGGTCGGGCCTCTTCGAGGCGGCAGGGATGGCGATCGACACCTTTCGTCCCATCCCGGCAGAGTGGTTGCCGTTGGGGTTCGCCGACGAGCGTCAGGCCTGGGAGGGCGTCTATCCGGACGCGAGGGATGTGCCGATCCGAGTCGAGGCGGCGGCGTTTGCCGGGCGGCCGGTGTCGTTCCAGATCATCGAACCGTGGACTGCGACGGAGGATCTTCCCGACAGCTCGCAAAGCCTGGCGCGGTCGGTGATGTCCGTCATCGAGCTCGTGCTGCCGATTTTCGTCTTGATCGGAGGGGCGTTGCTCGCGGTGCGGAATATCAGACTGGGCCGGAGCGATCGGCGCGGCGCGTTCCGCCTCGGAGTGTATCTGTTCGTCATCCGGATGCTGGCCTGGCTCTTCATGCCGAAACATTTCGCCGGGGCGACATCGAGTAACGTTTTCTTCGGCCATCTTGCGTCGTCTCTCTACAAATCTGTCGTCGTCTGGACCTTCTACGTCGCGATCGAGCCCTACCTGCGCCGGCTCTGGCCCAGAACCATGATTTCGTGGGTGAGGGCGCTCGACGGCCGATGGCGCGACCCTCTGGTTGGACGCGACTGTCTGCTGGGCGCTCTATCCGCCGGCGCAATGTGTCTCGGCCTCCTCGGCTGGCCTCTGATCTCCGGCTGGTTTGGTGTGCCGGCGCCGGCGGGGCAGATCGGGGGGGTCGATGCCGAAACTCTGTACTCCCTTGGCGGCCTGCTCCCCGCCCTGTCCGCGATGCTCCTAAACCACGGCGCGGTCACTCTCACCGGTGGATTCTCGCTGGTCGTGCTTCTCGTGCTCTTGCGCCTGCTCACGCGGAGGACCTGGATCGCCGTTGCGATCTGGCTTCCACTGCTGGTGGCATTGAACCTCAACGGTGAAGCGGATCGCGTCCTGTTCCTCGCGGTCGGCGTATTGTGGCTCACGCTCCTGTTCCGTCTCGGCGTGCTCTGCTTGATAATCGGGTTCGGTCTGATCGGTTTGCAGCTGGCGCTGCCGGCCACGCTCAGTAGCTCGGTCTGGTACTCGGGACCGAACTGGCTTTGTCTCGCGTTGTTCGCCGCCGTGGCCATCTACGGGTTCAGCGTCTCGCTCGGTGGACGACGCGCATTCGGGAAGATCCTGGCCGACGAGTGACACGGTCGCCGCGGACAAGCCCTTGCCGCTACCGAAATCGTTGGAAGCGGTGGACAAAAGAACAGGCGCCGCTTCCGAGACAACATGAATCGGCGCTCTCCAGAAGTTTACTCATCATCCGCTGGTCCCTGGTTCCAGTCCAGGTGGGGGCATGGACAGAGACTCACACACCCGTCAGCCTGCGGATGACTTCTGTCGGGATGTACCCCGACCTCGCGGGGGAGAGCACCGTACTCTTCTCCTGTCATTCCGCCGGGGGGAACCGGACGGAAGTTTCATGGAGTTTACGCGGCCGAATAAGCGGTCGCGCCCGCGCCAACCGGAACGCCTCCCGGAAGGGGGCGGTATGTCCGACCAGGTGCATCGCTGCCGCGCGCTCGTTCTCCTTCTGCTCGCCGGATTCGTGTTCTCTCCGGCGCTGACGGCGTCTCCTTCGCCGGCGTCCCGCGATGTGGGTAAGTCGCCGCGGACCAGGCCCCTATCGATGAGGGCATCGCGGTTTGGTCTCGATGACGGCGAATCGATGCTCGCGTCCACCGAGAGCCATGCGGCGCCTTTGTCGCCCGACCAGCGTGCCCAAAACTTCCCGAACGACATCCCGGCCGGCGAGATCAACCTCGGGTCGCTTTTCGGCAGCGTGCCGGGACACGATCTGTGGGCCTGGGCCGCGGGGAAGCCCGACGGGCAGCTCGTGCTGCTGACCGCGGAGTCGTTCGCCATCAAGGCCGCCCGCTCGGCCGATGGTGGCGCGACCTTCGGGCCGGAGATCCTGGTCGCGGGAGGACCAGGCCAGCCCAGCGCGATCACCTTCGACTCTCGGAGTCCGAATCGCACGGCCAAGGCGACGCTTTCCGCGGATGGGAAGGTCTACCTCGTGTACATCAACGGCGATCCCCAGGGGGACTGGGGCCTCCGCTTCGTGCGCAGCGACGATATGGGCCAGAGCTGGACCGCGCCCGTCGACCTGGTCAAACGCGGAGACCCGCAACACGGCGTCTGGGAGCTCGGGGAGATCTCGGCGAACGGCGCCGGGCGGGTCGCCGTGACCTTCCGAGAGCAATGGGAGCGCAAGGACGGCTACGTCCTGGCGAGTTCGGACCGGGGCCAGTCCTGGACGACGCCGGTGCGGCTCGACCGAGGGGACACGACGGGAGACCTTCTATCCACGAGGCCGAAGGTCGTCGTGGACGCGGCCGGGACGATCCACGCGGTCTTCCGCCAGAACCGCGGGCAGGGGTACCAGATCTGGTTCACGCGCTCGACGGACGGCGGCGTCACCTTCGACACGGAGCGGAACTTCGACGCCGTCCTGCCACCCGGTGAGCGGACGAACTCGGACTGTCCCGACCTCGCAGTCGCCAACGACGGGAGCGTGCTCGTGGCGTTCTGGGACCGCTTTGGCGCCAGCCGTCTCTACGGTGTCCGCTCGACCGACAACGGTGTCACGTTCACGAAGACCTTCCAGGTGGACGTCTTCTCCGGAAACACGGCCGTGTGGCCCCGGTTCGCCGTGGCACGCGGCGCCGCCACGGTGCTCTTGGGAGTCGTCCGGAGCGACCAACAGTTGGTCGTCTGGAGGTCACCGGACAACGGCGCGAGCTTCGGCGCTGCTGCCACCGTCGTGACGTCCGCCTATCGCAACCCCTACATTGTCAGTAGCGTCGGCTACGAGGTCCAATTCACGCGCACCGGGCTCGGCCACTGGCTGGTCGCGTGGGAGGACGTGCGCAACGCGGGCGCCGACTCGACGTTGACCGACATCTACGCCCGCATCTCGACCGACGACGGGCTTACCTGGGGCGCCGAGCAACGGGTCGATCGCTATCCCCCCGGCGCCTCCGAGAGCCGGCTCACGCCTGCGACCACCTCGACGGGGGCCGACAACCTGTTCGTCGGCTACCTCGACCGCAGGGACGGCGAGGGAACGCAGTGGAACGTGTACGCCAACCGTTCCCCCGCCGTGCCGGCCGATTTCTCGAGCAACGAGCGCCGCGTGGACCAGGACTCGTTCACCGAGAGCTACTTCGGCCGGCGCGACTTCGACGACGCGGCGGTGACCACCGACGGCGCCAGCCACGTCTACGTCGCCATGACGCGCACCGTCGCAGGCTCCTGGTCGGACATCTACGTGGCGGCGAGCTCCGACCGCGGCAAGACCTTCCCCCTCCTGCGTCGGGTCAGCACCCACGCCGCAGGCACCGCGGACTGCGTCGATCCGCAGATCAACGCGTATCCCGACGGGACGGTCTACGTCGCGTTCCTGATCAAGAGCGCCACCGGCACCTCGCTCGTCTTCAATCGGTCTCGCGACTTCGGACAGACGTGGATGACGACCCAACACGTCGTGGGCAGCGCGACCTCCTGGGACTACGACTGGGGAACGTTCCGTCTGGTGAGCCAGTCGAACGGGAACATCTATCTCGTCTGGTCGGACCAGGCGACGGTCTTCCTGAGCCGTTCGACAAACGGGGGCGATATGTTCGGCACGCAGGACATCGATC
>Ga0315278_10006239_pt1 | contig 10834 bp, 11 predicted proteins | sample YL17G06_0_MG_FD_203880 | JGI IMG/M metagenome (GOLD analysis project Ga0315278, IMG submission 203880) | Sediment microbial communities from Yellowstone Lake, YNP, Wyoming, USA - YL17G06_0 | ecosystem: Environmental > Aquatic > Freshwater > Lake > Sediment | place: USA: Wyoming | collected... | reverse complement strand
CACTGACGGCGGAATGGCCGCTGAGCGTGGATGCCATCACATGGACACCCGACTCGCGCGCGCTGATCGCCGAAGTGCCGGAGCGGGGCGGCACGTCGCTCTACCGGATCGACCTCGCCGGAGGCCGGCGTACCCTGCTGGTTTCCGGCGGCACCAACCACGGCGTGCGGATCCCGCCGCGCGGCGAGGACATGGTCTTCGTCCGCAGCACCGCCAACCGCCCGGGGGAAGTCTGGGCCGCCAACTGGGCCACCGGCGCGGGGCTCCGCACCGTCACGAAGGTGAACTCGGAGTGGGCCGCCAGCGTCGAACTCGGACCGCTCGAGCCGTTCGGGTTCGTCGGCGCCCTCGGCGATTCCGTGTTCGGGTGGCTCATGAAGCCGCCGGGATTTGACCCGGCGCAGAAGTACCCGCTGGTCTACCTCATCCACGGCGGGCCGCAGTCGGCGTGGAATGACGAGTGGCACCCGCGATGGAACTACGCGATGTTCGCGGCACGCGGGTACGTCGTGGCAGCGGTGAACTTCCACGGCAGCACCGGCTACGGACAGGCGTTCACGAACAGCATTTCGCAGCATTGGGGAGACCACCCCTACGAGGACCTGATGACGGGCCTCGACGTCGTGACGGCCCTCCCCTTTGTGGACGGGAGCCGGGTGGGCGCGGCGGGGGCGTCCTATGGCGGGTACATGATTTACTGGATGGCGGGCCAGACCAGCCGCTTCCGCACGCTCGTGGCGCACGACGGCATTTTCAATCCGCTCAGTTTTTCCGGCTCGACGGAAGAGCTCTGGTTTCCGATCCACGAGTTCGGCGGCACCCCGGTCATGCCGTCCGCGCGGGCGACGATGGAGAAGTGGTCCCCGGCCAATTACACCGCCCGCTGGCAGACCCCGATGCTCATCATCCACTCGCAGGAGGATTTCCGGGTGGACGTCTCGGAGGGATACCAGGCGTTCACGGCGCTCCAGCTGCGGGGCGTGCCGGCCAAGTTCCTCTACTTCCCCAACGAAGGGCACTTCATCCTGCGCCCGCGCGACCGCCGCCTCTGGTGGGGGACGGTCCTCGACTGGCTGGACGCCTCCCTCCGACCGGCACCCTGATGCCCGAGTCGCCCCGGCTCCACAGTCCGCTCTCCTCGTTCCTCATCCGATGGATGATCAACACGATCGCCCTCTCGGCAGCCGTCCAGGTGATCCCCGGCATGCACTTCACCGACGGCCCGGTACAGCTCCTCGCCGTGGCGCTCCTCTTCGGCGTGGTCAACGCGGTCCTGCGGCCGATCCTGACGGTGCTCAGCTGTCCGCTGGTGCTCCTGACGCTCGGCCTGTTCACCCTCGTCATCAATGGCGTCATGCTGGTGGCAACGGCCCGCCTGGCGTCGCTCTGGCACCTCGGATTTCGGGTGGATGGGTTTTGGCCGGCCTTCTGGGGCGGCCTGGTGGTGGGGATGGTGAGCCTGGCGCTGGCACTGCTCGTGAACGGCGACCAACGCGCGCGGGTCGTGTGACGGGGATCACGCTCGCCGGTTCGGGCGTGACTTAACATTCAGGGGGGTCCGCAGTCTACGGGGCGTGGCACCCAACCGACACAACTCGTTCCGGAGCGTTCTTCATGCGAATTCACTCCACCGCCCTGCTGGCAGCCATGGCCATGGTTGCCACGGCGTGCAGCGGCGACACGCCCAGCGGCCTTTCAAGTGAGGAGGCCGCGGTCCAGCAGGCGTACCTCGACCTCAACGCCGGCTATTTCGACGAGAATCCGGGCGGCGACGCCGTGCTGGCCAGCGCCATCCTTTCCCCCTTCCCCACCCTCTTCTCCTCCCCTGGCGACCCGTACGTGGCGCCGGAACACTGGGGCAGGCGCCGCGCGCACACCCGGCCCAGCCGCGATCGCGTGGTCGTGATCGAGGGCGATACCGCCAAAGTGTCGATGGCCGTGCGGTTCAACGGGGTGTTCCTGGTGGACACCACGTTCGACGGCATGCCGAACCCGGGCGCGAAGCCGATGCACGAGACCCTTCGGCATCGCGCGGTGTTCGTGAAGGACACCGCCGCCCCGCGGGGCTGGCGGCTGGTCGGCATGAGCCTCGGGAACATCGTGGACGCCGACCCGGCGCGCCGGACGGTCGAGATCACCTCGATGGCCGTGCAGGTCAACGACACCGCGCTCGGGGAAATCACCGACCCCAACCACATCTTTCCGTTCGAGCGCGGGGTGCCGCAGCTGCACATCGGCGACACCGTGGTCGTGACGGTGGCCGTCATCAACACCACCGGCACGGACCTGGCACCGCCCACGCAGGTCTTCCTGCACGTCCGCCACGGTCGGGCGGACCGCGACGACTGGTTCCGCCTCCCGATGCAGAACAACGGCGACGGCACCTGGACCACCGGGTGGAAGGTCCGCCGTCCGGGCATTGCCCGGATGGCGGTGGACGCCATCGACTCGGAAGCGCTTCAGACCCAGTCGGGCGACAACTACCGGGCCAACATCTGGGCCTTTCCCTACCGCGCCGTGCCCTGAGTGGCGGTCCCCTTGAGAGACGCCCGCCCCGGAGACTGCTCCAGGGAGGGCGTTTTTCTTGACATAAACCATTTCCAGTCAGTGTGTTACGCGTTTGTGACAGTCCTTCCATCAGGCGGCGCAGTCGGGTAAATTGATGGGCCATGAGCATTGCGCCCGCAGGAACCACCCACTCGACCGAGCCGGACCTCCGGCACGTCGGACTGTACTTCAACCGTCAGCTCTCGTGGCTGGAGTTCAACCGCCGGGTGCTGCATGAAGCGCAGGATTCGCGCACCCCGCTGCTCGAGCGGCTCAAGTTCCTGGCCATCTTCAGCGGCAACCTGGACGAATTTTTCCAGGTGCGGGTGGCGGGTCTCCGCCGGCAGGTCGACGCGGGGTACAGCGAGCGGACCGGCGACGGGCTGACGCCGGATGAGCAGCTCAAGCTGATCGCGCAGGTGGTGCGCGGGATGGTGGAGGACCAGTACCGCTGCCTGCTCGACGACGTGGCGCCGGCGCTGGCGCGACAGGGCGTCCATCTCCTGCTGGACCTTGCGGGAGCGACGGACGAGGACCGGGCTCACGTGGCGGAGTATTTCCACCGGAATGTCTTCCCGGTCCTCACGCCGCTGGCCGTGGACCCGGCCCACCCCTTCCCCTACATCTCCAACCTGAGCATTTCCCTGGCGGTGTTCCTCCGGGGTGCCGACGGCGTCGAACGATTTGCGCGGGTCAAGGTGCCGAAAATCCTGCCGCGGTGGGTCCCGCTCCCCGGCACCCACCGCTACCTGCCGCTGGAGCAGCTGATCGGGGCGCACCTCGAGTCGCTCTTTCCGGGCGTCGAGATCCTGGGCTGGCATCCCTTCCGCATCACGCGGAACACCGAACTCCAGATCGATCACGACGAGGCGGACGACCTCCTCAGCGTCATCCAGGAGGAGGTCCGCAACCGCCGGTTTGCCGAGGTGTCGCGCCTGGAGGTCGGCACCGGCACCCCACTCAGCTTGCGACAGCTCTTGCTCGCGGAATTCAATGCGGCGCAGGAGGAGGGCATCGACCTGCAACTGGAGGACGTGTACGAAGTGCCGGGGCTGCTCGATACGTCGGACTTGATGACGCTGGCCGTGATCGACCTCCCGGAACTGCGCGACCCGCCTTTCCTGCCGGCCACGCCGGCGCGCCTGGCCTCGGGCCGCAGCATGTTCGACGTCATCCGGGAGGGCGACCTCCTGCTCCACCACCCGTACGACAGCTTCCAGTCCTCGGTGGAGCGCTTCCTCCAGCAGGCGACCGACGACCCCGACGTGCTGGCGATCAAGCTGACGCTGTACCGCACCGGCGGCGACTCGAGCATTGCCCGCCTGCTCGCGCACGCGGCCGAGCGGGGCAAGCAGGTGGCGGTGCTCATCGAGCTGCAGGCGCGGTTCGACGAGGAAAACAACATCATCTGGGCGCAGCGGCTGGAGGACGTCGGGGTGCATGTGAGCTACGGGGTTTCCGGCCTCAAGACGCACACCAAGATCATGCTGGTCGTCCGCCGGGAAGGCGCCGACATCCGGCGGTACGTGCACATCGGCACCGGCAACTACAACCCGCGCACCGCCCGGCTCTACACCGACTTCGGACTCTTCTCCTGCGACCAGGCGCTCGGTGAGGACCTGACGGACCTGTTCAACGAGCTGACCGGGTTCGGGGTGCCGGAGCGGTTCCGCAAGCTCCTGGTGGCGCCGATGGGCATGCGGGAGCGGTTCGTGGAACTGATCCGGCGGGAGGCCGATCACGCGAGCGCGGGCCGCCCGGCGCGGATCGTGGCCAAGATGAACGCCCTGGTGGACCCACCGATGATCCAGGAGCTCTACGAGGCGTCGCGCGCTGGCGTGCAGGTGGATCTGATTGTCCGCGGCATCTGCTGCCTCCGCCCGGGCGTGCCTGGCGTGAGCGACAACGTCCGGGTCATCAGCATCGTGGGCCGGTTTCTCGAGCACAGCCGGGCCTTCTGGTTCCACAACGGCGGCGCGGACGAGGTGTACATCGGGTCCGCTGACTGGATGCCGCGCAACCTCGATCGCCGGGTGGAGGCGGTGACGCCGCTCGATGATCCGCAGCACCGTCGGGTGATGCGCGACCTGCTGGAATTGATGTGGGAAGACAACCGCCAGGCGTGGGACCTCCTGCCCGACGGGACGTACCGGCAGCGCCAGCCGCCCTCGGCGGCGGAGGAGCGCGCCACCCACCGGCGACTGCTGGAACTCGCGGCGCGGACGCCTAGTACTTGAGTCCCGCCGAGTCGGCGAGTTGTTTGGCGAGCGCCTCCTGCTCCGGCGTCAGGTGCTCCGGCAGCTCAACCCGCACCGCCACGATCTGGTCGCCCCGCCGTCCGCCGCGCTCCAGCCCCTGCCCCTTGATGCGGAACTTCCGTCCGGGCTGAGTGCCCGCCGGCACCTTCAACACGATCTTCTTGCCATCAAGCGTGCGGACCCGGAGCCGCGTGCCCAGCAGCGCCTGGGCCAGGTTGACCGGCACCTCGCAGGCCAGGTCGAGTCCGTCGCGGTGAAAGAAGCGGTCCTGCTCCACAGTGAAGACCACGATGAGGTCTCCGGCGGGCGCGCCGCCGCGCCCCGGCTGTCCCTGGCCCTTGAGCCGCACCTTGGCGCCGCTCTCGGTCAGCGGCGGCACGGTGATCATGACGCGCCGCTCGACCCGCAGGTCTCCGGCGCCGCCGCAGGTGAGGCACCGCTCAGAGGGGAGGCTGCCCTGTCCGCGACAGGCGGGACAGGGGCGGTTGACCGCAAACCCGCCCTGCCCGAAGGAAATTGAGCCGCGGCCCTTGCACTCCTCGCAGGTGGCGATCTTGGCGCCCGGGGCGGCTCCGGAGCCCTTGCAGGTACTGCACGCCTCGGTGACCGGCAGGGTGACCGGCACTTTGCCGCCCATCATGGCGACCCGGAAGGGCACCTCGACATGGGCCTCGAGATGGTCCGCAGACGGCTCTTCCCGCTTGCCGCGGCCGAAGATGGACGAGAAGATGTCGCCGAGGCCGCCCAAGTCCCCAAACTCGAAGCTGTCCGGGCCTGCGCCGCCAGGGCTCCCGGCCCCGCTACCCCGCTGCCCCGTCGCGCCCGTGGTACGGCGCCCCTCGAAGGCCCCCAGGCGGCGCATCTGGTCATATTTTTTCCGCTTGTCCGCATCGGACAGCACGGAATGCGCCTCGGAGATTTCCTTGAAGCGCTCGGAAGCCGCGGGGTTGTTCGGATTGGCGTCGGGGTGGTGCTGCTTGGCCAGCCGCCGGTAGGACTTCTTGATGTCGTCCGTGGTGGCCGTGTCGGGAACCCCGAGCACCTGGTAGAAGTCCCGCTGCGCCACCTAGGCCTGCCCCGGATCGGCGTAAACCTGGACGCGCGCGGGCCGGAGCAGCGCGCCCTTGAAGCGGTAGCCCGCCTGAAAGGTGCGGCAGACGGTGTGATCCTCCGCCGGGTCAGTGGGCGGCGTGGTTGCCACGGCCTCGTGGAGGGCAGGATCGAACGGCAGCCCCGCGGGGTCCAGCCGCTCCAGCCCCGCCACCTCCAACTCCTTCCAGAGCTTTCGCCCCACCAGCTCCATCCCCTCGAACAGCGTCTCGACCGGAACAGCGGACGATTCCCCCGCGAGGAGTCGTTCCATATCGTCGAGCACGTCCAGCAGCCGCCCCGCCAGGGCGGCCTGGGAGCGAGCCGTCAGCTCCTCCCGCTCTCGCGCGATCCGCTTGCGGAAGTTGTCGTACTCCGCGGCGAGACGGGCGTAGCGGTCCTGCAGCGCGTCGACTTCGGTTTCCAGGCGACGAATGGCCTGATCGGGGGGCTCGGCGGGAAGCCCGCCGACCGCGCCAGCATCGGGCAGGTCGCCAGCATCCTTTTCGTCGTCAGTCACTTGAGGGTCCGGTGGATGATCCATAGGGGGAACCTAATAGCAACCGGCATGCCCCGTGGATGGGTCATTCTGGCAGGAGCCGGAGGCGCCGCCAGAGCTCGAAGAGCGCAAACTGGGCGGCCCGGCCGCGGACCTCTTCCCGCGTGCCGACCACATTCCTGAGAATGGTCTCGGCCCCGGTCGGAAGCGCAAATCCCATCCACACCGTCCCCACGGGTTTTTCGGACGACCCGCCATCCGGCCCGGCGATGCCGGTGATGGACACCGCCACCTCCGCCCCCAGCGCCCGGGCCACTCCGATGGCCATCTCGCGCGCCACGGGCCCGCTCACCGCCCCCTGGCTGGCGAGGAGGGCGGACGGGACACCGAGGAGCCGCTGCTTCGTCCCGTCGGCGTAGGCGATGACGCCGCCGAGAAACTGGCTGGAGCTCCCGGGAGGGGCGGTGAGCCGGCCGCCGAGGAGGCCACCGGTGCAGGATTCCGCCACCGCGATGCGGAGGCCGCGGCGGCGGAGCTCCTCCAGGACCACCGCCGCCAGGTCGGTTTCCCCGGTGCCGTAGGCGTGCTCCCCGGCGCGCTCGGCAAGCAGTGCCGACGCATCGGCCAACCGCCGATCGGCTTCGGCAGCCGGCAGGTTCCAGGCGGTGGCCCGGAGGTCGACCGAGCCCAGTCCGGGCAGGTAGGCCAGCGACAGCGGTGCAATCCGCACATCGATGTCCGCCAGCCGCTCCGCCAGTGTCGACTCGGCAATCCCGGTGGTGCGCACCGTGACGGAGCGAATGACGCCTTTGCCGCCCCGCGCGGCCAACCGCGGCAGGACCGAGGCGGAGAGGAGATTCCGCATTTCGATTGGCACTCCGGGCAGCATCACCACCAGGCCGGGCGCCCCCTCGAGCCAGAGGCCGGGGGCGGTGCCCCACTGGTTCGGCAGCACCACCGCCCCCTCGGGGACTTCGGCCTGTCCCCGGTTATTCGCGGTGGGCACCCGTCCGAGGCGCGCGAAGCGCGCTTCGAGGGCGGCCCAGACCGCCGGATCGAATACGAGGGGCGCGTCGAAGAGCGCGGCGATGGTCGTCTTGGTGATGTCGTCGGCGGTGGGGCCGAGCCCGCCGGTGGTGAGGACCGCGCCGGTCCGCTCCAAGGCACCACGGACCGCCGCGCGGATGGCAGACGACTCATCGGGGACGGCCGTGCGCCGGACCACCCGCACACCGGCCGCGGAAAGCGCGCGCCCGATCTCGGCGCTGTTGGTGTCCACGGTGAAGCCGAGCAGCAGCTCCGTGCCGACCGTGACGAGTTCAACTTCCATGGGGGCCGGGAGGACCTACGGCTGACGCTGGGAAAACAGGGCGCGATACTTGTAGAGGTACACCAGGAAGGAATACACCGTGAGGGCCACGGCAAGGACGAGCGCGACTGCCACCAGCCTCCCGTGGAAGACGCTCCAGAACTGGAAGAACCGGCTGGATTCCCAGCCGAGGGGACGGCGGGCGTCGCGGAAGGCGAACCAGAGGAAGATGGCGCCGATAAAGATGCTCTGGAACGCGGACTTGAGTTTTCCGGCGCCGCCCGCGGCGATGATGACGCCGTTCCGCTTGCCCCACCACCGCAGGACGGTCATGGCAAACTCGCGCCCCAGCATCAGCAGGCACGCCCAGAGCGGAATGCTGCCCCAGATGGGGATGTCGTACAGGTCGTGGCGGGTGCGGGAAATCCAGTAGATCGGGATCAGGGCGGCCAGAAGCAGGAGCTTGTCGGCGAGCGGGTCGAGGAGCTTGCCGAGGTCGGTGACCTGGTTGCGGCTCCGGGCGAGGTAGCCGTCGAGGATGTCGGTGACCGCAACGAGGACGAACACGAGGAAGGCGAAGAACTTTGGCCAGTAGCCCTCGATGAAGGGCAGGAGCGCCACCACGGGCGTCATGGCGATCCGGATCAGGGTGACGATGTTGGGGAGGTTCCACATCAGCGGGCAGGCCTAGCCGAGCGTCTTCAGCACGAGCTTGCTGACCGCCTTGAGCGTGTCGAAGACCCCTTCGCCGTTGACGGCGACGGCCTCGAAGTACGTGGCGCGCTCGATCCACTCCCCCTCGGCGTTCCGGCCGACGAGGAACTCGCCCTCGTGATACGGGTCCGCGGCGGGGCGCTGGCGCACGGGATCCTCCACCGGCCAGCCGGGGTTGAGGGCGGACTGCAGGTCGGAGACCGGTGCCGCGTTCGGCAGGTCGCGCTTGTTGTACTGGATGATGAAGGGAATCCGGGTGAGGTCGTAGCCGTGCTCGGCCATGTTGTCGTACAGGTTCTGCATGGCCTCGATGTTGGCCTCCATCCGTTCAATCTGGCTGTCGGCCACGAACACCACCCCGTCCACCCCCTTGAGGATCAGCTTGCGGGAGGCGTTGTAGTACACCTGCCCGGGCACGGTGTAGAGGTGGAAGCGGGTCTTGAAGCCGCGGATGGTGCCGAGGTCCACGGGGAGGAAGTCGAAAAAGAGCGTCCGCTCGGTCTCCGTGGCGAGGGAAATCATCTTTCCCTTGGCGCCGGGTGCAACCTTGTTGTAGACATGCTCCAGGTTGGTCGTCTTGCCCCCGAGGCCGGGGCCATAGTAGACCAGCTTGCAGTTGATTTCGCGAGACGCGTAATTGATCATCGACATGCGCGCGTGCCTTCTACTCGCCGAAGAGTTTGTCGATTTCGTCCTCGGCATCGCCGAGGAACGACTGCTCGACCCGCGGCGCCACGCCGCCGTCCCGCGCGAACATCTCGGTGAACACCTGCGTGAGCTCGCCCACCGTCCCGCGTACCCGCAACTTGACCAGCCCCAGCGTGGTGCGCGTATCGAACAGGACGACCAGAATGACCCGCCGGGCAATGTCCGCGAGGTACATCGAGGCCGTTTCGCCCTGGTGGAAGAGGCTGCCGAACTCGGGCTCGCCGATCAGGCGGGCCAGCTGGTCGTTGGCGCTGAAATCGGCCGCCGCCAACGAGGCGAAGGTGGTCGGGTCGAACTCGGGGGGTTCCCCGGCCGTCGCGACCATCTGGCCGGTGCGGTCTACCAGGAGCGCCGTCCGCGCGTTCGATTCCCGCAGGAACGCGGTCATCAGAACCACGATGCGGTCGTGATCGGCCGCTTGGAGTGACCAGCTGGACGCACCGGACATGCAGGCTACCTATCCGAGGGAAACTACGAGCCGCCGCCGAACGCCGGCGCAGGGCCACAGCGACCGGGTGCCCATCAGGACACCTCCTGCCGCGCCAGGAGCGCGTGGGCCAGGGTGACGCCGTCCACGTACTCCAGGTCGCCGCCCATCGGGAGCCCCCGCGCCAGCCGGGTCACGCGCACCCCCGCCCCCACGAGCAACTGGTGGAGGTAGGTGGCCGTCACCTCGCCCTCCATGGAGGGGTTGGTGGCGAGAATGACTTCGCGCACGCCCCCGCCCCGCACCCGCTCGAGCAGCCCCCCGATGCGGAGCGACTCCGGACCCACCCCGTCGAGCGGGGAGAGCCGCCCGCCCAGCACGTGATAGCGACCCCGAAACTCGGTGGAACGCTCGAGCGCCTGCACGGAGGCCGCTTCCTCCACGACACAGATGAGGCCGGCGTCGCGCCGGAGGTCGCGGCAGAACTCGCACCGCTCCTCCTCCGCCACGTAGCCGCACTCGGCGCAGGCACGCACCGTCGTGGCCACCGCGTCGAGCGCCCGGGCGAGGCGCGTGGACTCGTCCGGCCCCTGCTGGAGGAGGTGGAACGTCAGGCGTTGCGCCGTTTTCCGGCCGATGCCCGGGAGCCGCGCCAGCTCGGTGACCAGCGCCTCGATGGCCCGCACCGCTCAGAGTCCGAGCCCGGCGGGGCCGGGTTGGACCTTCCGCATTTCCGCCTGCACCAAGTCGGCGGCCTGGCGCTGGGCCTCGGCGACGGCGCTTACGACCAAGTCGGACAGCAACTCGGCGTCGCGGCCCTCGAACGCCTCGGGATCAATGACGACCGCGCGCACCCGGAGCTGTCCATCGACGGTGGCGCGCACCAGTCCAGCACCCGCGCTGGCCTCGACGGTGCGGCCGGCCAGCTCAATCTGGAGTTGCTGCAGCCGGCCCTGTACCTGCTGGCCCAGCTGGAGGAGTTGCTGTAGATCGGCCATTCCACACCTAAGTCGCTGTCAGAGTGCAAAGTACGGGTGCATTCATTGCGGGGCAACCCGCGTCGCTACTCGAGCACCTCGAGGTCGAGCACGGCGGCGGCCGCATCGAGTGCGGGGTCCTTCTTCCGGACCTTCTGCAGTCGCTCGGCGCGCGCCGCCGCCTCGGTGAGCCGCACCGGTCGCGCCGCCGCGGCGACCGGGGCGATCTGCACCCGCGCCGCGGTGCCCGCGTGCGCGGACAGGATCTGTTCGACGGCGCCGCGCTGGCGTTCGAGCGACTCGCGG
>Ga0315278_10006237_pt1 | contig 10836 bp, 7 predicted proteins | sample YL17G06_0_MG_FD_203880 | JGI IMG/M metagenome (GOLD analysis project Ga0315278, IMG submission 203880) | Sediment microbial communities from Yellowstone Lake, YNP, Wyoming, USA - YL17G06_0 | ecosystem: Environmental > Aquatic > Freshwater > Lake > Sediment | place: USA: Wyoming | collected... | reverse complement strand
TTCACCGGATTTCTCAATAAATTCCATCCTTGTGAATAGTGCATTCTTGCCGAATTGATAATCCGCCTCTCCCAGAAATGAATTTTGCGCTTTGCCGTGAACCGGTTTATTCATTCCCCAGACCAGTGCTGTTGAAAGTGTACTATCAGATGAAATAGGATAGTTCCAGATAAGGGATGCTGTCGTGCGGTGGATGCTCACACCCGGCTCAAGGACTTCCGGTTCTTTGATATACCCATGTGAAACCTGCAGGCTGGAATTGTTTGAGGGATTTATAGAAAGCCTTATGCTTCCGGAATCGAATCTCGGTTCATCAATGTCATACCGTTTTTCATCCGGTTCCCTTCCATTAAAAAGTGAGGCATCGATTTTGAATTGTTTATAGAAATAGCCAGTTGTTATTACTCCGAACGTCACATGTGAGGAATCCTGCCAGTGATGGCCGAGAGGTGCATCCGGAATATTCTGTGCTGACGGCCTGTGCAGGTATGCAGGAGGCCCGAGAGCAGGTTCTCCGGGAAGGCCAAGATACAGGAAAAGACCGGAATTGCTTCCTGTTGCAAGACCATATGAAACAGATAACTCCCCAAAAAGATCATGGGGGTGCTGCCGGTCGATAAGCCTCCTGCTATGCCATGTTTCGCCGCTCTGGAATAGAAGAGGATATCCCTTGCCCCCCTCGGTCAGTAGATCGAGCGACAGCATGCTTCTCAGCATGAGTGCTGAATTGTTGCCAAGCTGACGCTTGCCCATGATCATGAACCAGTTCGGCGCATCGAATTTCTCATCTCCCCTTGTGCCATCATTCCCTGCATCCTGATTCGTGTAGCGGAGAAAGACATTCCAGTGCAACATGAATTCCCACGACCCGGAGGTAAAATGATACGCATGCATGGATGAAGAATCCGGAAGCCAGCTCGTCCCGGTTCCCTCCAACTGCATAGGCTTCCCCTGAAAAAGTCCGCTCTGCATCTCGATCTGCGTTTCTGCACGGCTGTCTAAGGCAAAAGTAAGAGTAATACATGCTATCAAGATACCATTAATAATTCTGAATGAATTCATCTTTTATTCCTCCATTTTCATTCCTGGTTCTTTTTCATGAAGCTCCAAAATCTTTTCGATTGCTGAAAAAAATCTTGCAGTCCTACTTGATTACTTCCGTTCTTAAATATCTGATTCTGCACTTCCCTGAACGCAAGGAATTATAAAGCTTGCTTAATTACAGTGTATAGCACCTTTTTGGTTGGTTGACAAGGTTGCTGAGAAGACAATATGATCTGAACTACAACAAGGCCATTTGCCTGACAAGATTATTCTTTCCATTTAAATATTCTTCGCATTAACCAAAAAGTTGCTACCCCTGTAATGCTTAGTTGAAACAGCGGTGATAGCCCAATTCCAAATATAGTCGGCATAAGCTGATTGTACCTCCATGACATAGTTATAAAAACTCTTCTATACTCTATTCCCACTGCTATTGCCAGTCCTGCTATGAATGCAGAGTAACCGTGTTTTCTGTTCATCTTACGAGGCCAGAATATGTCCCTCCATAAAAAACATATGAACAGGTATATCCCCAAAATGAGGGTACCATCTACAGCGGAAGCGTAGATGACCATTGAAACATATTTCTTTGCTGCAAAATCCATCCCCTCATAGAGGAAAGCTGAATGAAATGATTCCCAAACAAAATTGAGCAAAAATGAAATTGCAAAAATAGAGAGAAAAATTAATACGACTTCTGCAACCTTTTTCTTCATAGTCCCTTAGCCACCATATTAACCAACTTCACCCGGGACATTTTTAAACCTTAATCTCATGAGCATCGCACACCGCCCAGACAGAGAAATAAGCACCCCTTTTCTGTCCGACACCTATGGCTCCCTTAGTGAGGTATAAAGCCCATGCCCAGTCAGGTTCGAACATGCTTGTTGTCGACGACCAGTATCCCTCCTGAACATCTTTAAACGGATGCCCTTTGGGTAATGCAGAGCTGTACATGCTGCAATCGACTAATGATTCCAGTTCATTGATATTGGGAAGCCGCCACAAAGCCTTTCCCTTTGAATTCAGATTTAATGTTGCTATAGCGTCAAAAGCTTCGATCCATGTCACCAAGCCACCTGTCAGATCTGCTTTTTTGACCCAGCATAAATCTGTAAGGTGATCAATAACGAACTCATTAAAGACTTTGAAACGCGGTTTAGGCCATTCCTGTCCGAAATGGAACTCTCCGTCTTGACCGGTACCGACGCAAGGTATAATACATCCGCTTGCATCATAACACTGTGTCTGTCCAGTGGAGGGAACAATTTTGTATCCTTCACCACGGCATGGCCATAATAAAAAGAACTGCCCTTTACCACCGTAAAATGTACGAGCACCTTCTAAATGTATATACCAGGCATAAGCAGTATTTATGGCAGCAGTCGTGGACGTCCAATACCATCCAAGGAAAACATTACTAAAAGGGTGGTTCTCCGGCAAGGAGGGTTTTCTTGCCTGATAGCTCACGAGACTGCGGAGTTCACGACGGTTTGGCAGTCGCCAATCAAAATAGCCAAAGGCTTTCTCTCGATTCATAATAGAAACATAATCCAACGCCTCCCGCCAAGTTAAGGGAAACTCTGCAAGGTTAGCATTTTGCGTCCATGTCAACCCAGTCAGGTTATCTAAAACAGTTTCACCCTTTAGCTCAAATCGAGGTGATGGCCATGGTATGCCTTTTTTGAATTCGGCATCCTGTCCGCTACCCGGACAGGGCACCTCAATTCCCGACATACCATGACAAGTCAATTGTCCCGTTTGCAAGTAACCTTTTCTATTCACCCTTTTCGCAATCTTTAAAACAAATAAGCGCCACTAAAAAATATCGTTTTCTAACACGTTATCAAAGTTCCACGGGCTTGCCCCTGGGTATCTATTTTTTTCAATGTGGTTAGATAAAATATTTAGAGGGGAAGACTTATTTCAGTGTCTCCCCCTCCGGCTTTGAGTGAGTGGGTTTCCGGTAACCTTTTATTGCTAATCTATTTTCAGAGATATAATCCCGGCCTTATTTCATCTTTTGAGCTTCATCTGTCATTTTCTGGCCTTGCTTCATCATCATGTCGCCTTGTTTCATCATTGTGTCCTTGTCCATCTTGCCTTCTTTCATCATCTTGCCCTGTTTCATCATCATGTCGCCGCCCTTCTTCATCATCTTTCCTTGTTTCATCATCTTTTTATCCTTCATCATCGTGCCGCTTCCCTTCATCATCATGTCGCCTTGCTTCATCATCATGTCGCCTTGTTTCATCATTGTGTCCTTATCCATCTTGCCTTCTTTCATCATCTTGCCCTGATCCATCATCATCTGTCCTTTGTCCATCATCATGTCTTTACCCATCATGCCTTCTTTCATCATGCCTTCTTTCATCATGCCTTCTTTCATCATCGGGTCTGCGGCCTGGACAAAATTAATGGCTAACGAGAAAGTCAAGAACATGGCAATCGCAATCAATAAAAATGCTTTTTTCATACTAAATCTCCTTTTACTGAATAATCTAAGTTGTTTACAAGATACTAAATGTTTGAATTTCAACCCACTCAAAATATTTCTAAACCCAATCCTTTTGCTGCTGCAGCAAGCGCTCCTTCGCATTTTTCTTCACTTCTACTACTTGAATCACTGCATTGATTCTCTCCCCTCGGCACGACCGACCCAGTCTCATTTAACGCTTATGCCAAAACATCTAAATACCTTGTCCACCTCCTTTCTGCAATATTGGAACAGATAAAATAGTTCTCTAAGTAAATAAACTATATTCAATTACAGTATATACCAAAATACAGCCAGCTGAATCAGAATATGTTTAATTTTTCTGTAATATTTTGGAGGTCTAAACTGTAGGAATTGTTCTTACAGAACTCTGTCGTAATTGTTTCCAATTATTTTCTCGTCTATTCAAAAAAAAGAATTTGGTTGTGAATGCTTGAATTGGAAATACGCAGGCATTAGAAGTTACTGCAGAGCGTATTCCTATGTGAATTCAAACTTTCGTATGATGTGATCTCGGGTGCGTGCTATAGGGAGGAAGAAACAGCCTATAAAATTTTCTACGCAGATTTATTTCTCTTGGGACTACGCAATCTGTATCGCTGCTTTTTTTACATATTTTATGCGGTAATCAGTAGGGTCAGTAATTTTTAAAAATGCGTAGTACTATGAATGCTTGCTCTCTATCTGAACCTTACGAAGTGTTTGTGTCAGGAAGGCTGTGTTCAGCTATCACCTTTTCTCAAAGGTGATGTTTTTTCTCGAAATCTTCAAAAAGAAGCAATGACGCTTCTCCTCGAACTTAGCTATGCCCTCGCTGTCCTTCGACCCAAATGAGACAACTTTGGAGTCTCTATATCAAACTTTATGCCGAGGGCATTACATACCTTTAAGAAAGTAGCTATGTTACAATTTACACCGTTTTCTATTTTCGATAGTTGCTGCTGAGTCACTTTAGCTTTTCTTGCAACTTCTGTCTGAGAGAGGCCAAGATGCTCTCTGATGTCGAGAATTTTAAGTGAGAGCTCGGTAAGCTGTTTTTCTTCCTCATAGAGCTGTCTGAACCGTTCATCCTTTAACTTTTCCTTCAAATGCTGTCTAAAGCTTCTCATGAAAAACCTCCTTGATTTTCTTTTCATCAAACCGGGACAAAAAATCGTCCCGGCATTTCTGTGCCCTTTTGATCTCAGATGCAGGCACTACATCTGTCCGTTTTGTAAAAATATGGCTGAGGACAATAAATTCTCTATAGCAGAAGAAGTAAAGTATGCGAAACTGTTCTCCCGTTAGTTTCAGCCTGAGCTCATGAATCCCATCTATCAATACGTCGGCATAGGGCCTTGGCAGGTTAGGCCCTCGTTCCTCCAGAAGGCTCACCCAACTCAATATCTTTGCCTGATCCCGGTCTTTACGAGTATCTATGAATTCCTGAACCGGGCAGACACCATCCGCTGACTCATAATAAAGGACGTGCCACTTCTGCTTCATTATGTTCTATAATACATCATATATGACGTATTAGGCAATGAATAAATCTATCCCATGTGTGCTGATTTCCATCGTATAATGCAGACTTGCAACATACTTGCCCTTTTTAGACAAAGGAAGGAGGTAACAAAGTGAGGGTTTCCCCGAGGCTTAACACTTTGTACCAGGACTACGAACAGAGATTATGTCCGCATATGATAATTATAATTCTATAATGACCCCTATGTAGAACACATAAGAGATGTTATGCCTGTGTGTCAGACTTAAATATTGACTTTTAAAGATCCGGAAAGAGACTGCACTTTTTTAAACGAATAATTCGACATCCTCAGTCTCGTTTAAATTCAATATTTACAATCGTACTCTACATCAAATGAGGATTATTCACTGTGCTACTTTGATGAAGTAGTCTTGTTGACGGACTTTTCTGAGGATATCAATAGTTCAACCGGAAATAATTATTTCTGATTGTATCAGTAGGATGAGCACTCGCAGGTGGACAGCGAAGAATCAACATCTCACAGTCCGCATTCGGTAAGTTTACGATCTTAGCACTGCTTATAAGCGAAAACCCTTATAGGTAAGCATATGCCTGCTGGTTCTCTTCCCATTTTGTCAAATGTCAAAATCAGGCACCTGTCCTCTCTTCCATATCATCTCACAAATCTGTAATATAAATTGTCACAATTTTTTCGGCTACCGTCGGGTCTGTAGAGTTTCACCCCTGTAAACGAACGATGCCGCATTGTCTTCGGGAACTTATCTGAAAGGAACCAGTAATGGACATACAAAGAGAAATAGCGCGTCTAAATCCCAGACAGAGGGAGGCGGTCATGCATGCTGAAGGACCGCTCCTCATCCTGGCGGGAGCGGGTTCGGGAAAGACAAGGGTCATCACAATGAGGACTGCGTACCTGATCCATACCGGTGTCAGGGCAGGGTCTGTCCTGGCAGTAACCTTCACAAACAAGGCGGCGACGGAGATGAAGGGGAGAGTGAAGGCGATGGTGAAAGGTGAGAACGGGAAGCCCATTATCTCCACATTTCATTCCCTCTGTCTCAGGATTCTGAGGCGTGAAATCGAACTACTTGGTTACAGAAAAGACTTCACGATCTATGACACATCAGAGCAGGTTTCGCTCCTTAGAAACATCCTCTCGGATATTAAATTTTACGACCGAAGTTTCAAGGCAGAATCCATCCTGGAAAGGATCAGCAGGACGAAGAACGATTTCACTGCGTCGGATGTCATAAGCGACGATCCTATTGAAGAGGTCTCTTCGATGCTTTATCCCAGGTATCGCGATGCCCTGAAGTCGCTGAACGCACTGGATTTCGATGACCTATTGCTGCTCACCCTCAAGCTATTTAGGGAGCATACCGCAGTTCTCGAAAAATACAGGAAGATGTTCAGGTATCTCATGGTCGACGAGTATCAGGACACGAACCGGATTCAGTATGAATTTATCAAGCTTCTTGCGGGTGAGAGGAAGAACATCTGCGTGGTCGGGGACGACGACCAGTCCATATACGGATGGAGGGGGGCGGACCTGGGCAATATCCTCGATTTTGAGAAGGACTTCCCCGGTACTTTAACGGTAAGGCTGGAACAGAACTACCGATCTTTCGGGAATATCCTCGATGCGGCAAACGGGGTAATAAGTAACAACAGGAGGAGGATGGAAAAGTCACTCTGGACCGACAGGGGCAGCGGCCCGAAGGTCAACATATTCAGGGCAGCGGATACCGAGGCGGAGGCTGAGTGGGTGGCTGACAGGATAGCAATGATAAAGTTTGAGCGACATATACCTTATGAGGATTTTGCCGTCATCTACAGAGCGAATATGTTTTCGAGGCCCTTCGAAGCAGCACTAAGAAAGCACCGGATACCCTATTCTGTGGTGGGCGGCACGAGTTACTTCGAGCACAAGGAGATCAAGGACCTTGCGGCCTATCTGAAGATCATCGCAAACCCGTCAGATGACCTAAGCCTTCTAAGAGCTTCGAGTGCACCGAAGCGGGGACTGGGGACCTCCGCACTGGCAGCGCTTACGGACTTCGCGCGTTCTAAATCATTAGGGCTCTTAGATGCTTTTAAAAAGGCGACTGAAGTGCCGGGGCTGAGCCAAAAGGTTGTTGCCTCTGCAAATGCTCTGTCAGAAATGCTTGTCCGGTACCGTGATCTGTTCATGAAAGGCAGGGGGATGGGCAAAACCCTCAAGGCTTTAATCGAGGAGATCAATTACAGGGATTACATCAGCACGCTCTATAAGACCCCTGAAGCCGCGTTCAGGAGGCTGGAAAACCTGGAAGGGTTCGTAGACTCCCTGACACATTACGAATCTACGGAGGAATCTCCTTCCCTTCATGGATTTCTCGAAACAATGGCTCTGGCGGACCTGATCAAGGAAAAGGAAGAAAAGGGCGAACGCGGGGTTACCCTCATATCCTTTCATTCTGCAAAAGGTCTGGAATTTCCTGTTGTATTCATCGCTGGAGTGGAAGAAGACATCCTGCCTCACAAGAAATCGGCGGACAAGGATGAAGATATAGAGGAGGAAAGAAGACTCTTCTATGTTGGAATAACGAGGGCTATGAACGAACTATTCATTACTCATACGGACCACAGACTGAAGTATGGCAAAGTGAAGACTTCAGTCTCGTCCAGATTCCTGCTGGAACTCCCTGAGGAGGCAACAAAAAATATCGATAGCTTCGAAGAACTTACTCCTGAACAGGAAAAGGCACATGCAGAAAAGTTCTTCGCAAACATTAAGGATATATTCGGAGGTTGAGGACGGGTAGCATCTCAAGTCATCTGTCTGAAAAAGCAGCTGAACTTTCTATGGCATACGCCACAGAAAGGATTTTGAGCTGTTTAATAAAATATTGCACCTTCTCACGGTTATGTGGAGCTGCACATAACTGTGAGAACATAACGGCCTCCTTTTTAAAAATGAATTTCTCTTTTAACAGACCGGAAAATTAAGCAGTGTAAGTATTTGTCTTGCCAAATTCCTGAGGATTTACTGATAATACGGGTTTTATGGATTTTATGAAGAGACGAAATGACTAAAGAACAATATATTCATCAGGAACAGGAGAAGCTTGAACGGGCCTTCTGCCCGAAGCTACTTGTACTGGGAGCTCTGGCTATCGTAGGCCTCGGAGTATTTGATTATTTCGCCTCGCCCCAAAATCTTTCGCGTTTTCTTCTCTACCGCGCCATAGCTGCGTTTGCATATTTTGTTCTTTACTTCATTAACAAGAGCACTCAGGGCAAGTATCCCAAAGCGATGCTTTTCTTATTAACGGTTATTGTCTCCGGGATGCTTGAGATTATGGCTCTTCAGACCGGAGGGGACAGTTCGTTATACCTTAATGGCGTTATCGTTGTGTTTGTGTTCCTTTTTGGTTTTGTTCCGATACGGATGGGAATGACCTTATTCCTTGCGGGAGTTATTTATGTAATTTATTTGCTCCCTATATTGTTTTTCGATGATTCAATAAATTCGCATGCCTTTGTAGCAAACAATATTTTAATGGCTGTGATTATAAGCAGTGGTCTTGTCTGGAGATATTACAATTACAGGCTTCTTGTCAGTAAGTTGGGACTGGAACATGATCTGCTGCAGAGAAACGACGAAACCCATCAGGCCTGGGGAGAGAGCGTAGAGAAATTCCATGCAATAACAAATACTGCAGCTGATGCGATCGTATTGATGGATGATCAGGGCCGGATATCGTACTGGAATCCTGCTGCAGAAAGGATATTTGGTTATAGCAGCACTGAAGCGATGGAAAGAGAGCTTCATATACTGCTTGCCCCGGCTGCATATCACGAGTCTTATCGGTACGGGTTTGAAGAATTCAAGAATTCAGGACAGGGCATTGCCATAGGTAATACCCTTGAATTTTTAGCGCTTCATAAAGATGGCACAAGGTTCCCCATTGAGGTTTCCACTTCGGCTCTAAAAATCAAAGACACATGGCACGCCGCCGGAATAATCCGTGATATTACCGACAGAACGAAAGCCGAGAATGCCCTGAGAGCAAGCGAAGCAAAATACCGTTCGCTGGTCAATAATGTCAACATAGGGATTTACCGGAATACAGGAGACCCGAACGGGATATTCCTTCAGGCGAATCCAGCTATAGCCAAGATGTTTGGCTATGAAACTGTTGAAGATTTTATGAATATCCATACTGCTGACCTTTATCAGAATGCAGAAGAGAGGCAAAAGTTTGTAGATAAGATAGACAAGTATGGTTTCGTAAGGAATGAAGAGTTAAAACTGAAGAAGAAAGACGGCACCCTGATTTCCGGATCGGTGACAGCAAAAGTTCAATATGCTGAAGACGGCAGCCTCGCATGGATTGATGGCGTTATTGAGGATATCACCGAAAGGAAAAAGGCAGAGGAAGAACTGAGGCAATCAGAGGAAAAGTACCGGGATCTTGTAGAAAACCTCAATGATGTTGTTTATTCCGTTGATACGAATGGTTTTATTACCTATATAAGTCCCAATGTTGCAAGTATCCTTGGGTTTTCACCTACTGAATTAACAGGCGTTCATTTCACAGGAATCGTATATAAAGATGATATTGAAAGAATTACGGAGAGATTCCGCGGGCTGATAACGGACGGAAGGGTTGTCCCCAGTGAATACAGGATGAACATGAAGTCAGGTGGTTTCCGGTGGGTGCGGACCTCAAGCCGTCCTGTTTTTGATGATAAGGGCAATATCGAAAGTATTTCCGGAGTTTTAATGGATATAACGGTTACCAAACAGATACAGGAGCAATTATTACACTCTCAAAAGATGGAATCGGTAGGAGTTCTTGCCGGCGGAGTTGCCCACAACTTTAATAATATCCTGACAACCATATTGAGTTATGCCTGCTCGATAAGTGACTCAGGAACGATTGATAGGGTATCACGTCAGAAACTTCAACTAATAGAGAAAGCGGCGAGAAAGGCAGGAGCAATTGTCTCGAACTTAATGAATTTTGCAAGGAGCAGCGGGAAGGAAGGTACAATTTTTGACTTAAATGAAGTAATCATGGATACATTGAAGATGTTCGAGGGAGTAATTCGTAAGAATGTTATTTTAAAAAACGACTTGGAGGATTACCTCCCGTATATTGGAGGAGACCCGGATAAGATAGAACAGGTTTTAATGAACCTTTTGGTCAACGCAAAAGATGCCATGCCTGAGGGAGGAACTATTTCTGTCAAAACATCTTTAATCGAGATAAAAGAAGAAAGTTCTTCCAACCCTTCAGTAATAGAGCCGGGAGAATATGTTATGTTGACAGTGGCCGATACCGGTTGTGGAATAGATAAAGGAATAATAGAAAAAATATTTGACCCATTTTTCACAACGAAGAAAACGGGGAAAGGTTCGGGGTTAGGTCTTGCATCGGTTTACGGCATTATAAGAGAGCACAACGGACATATTGATGTGAGTAGTAAAACCGGGGAAGGCACAGTTTTTACTATTTATTTCCCCGCGATTAAGCAGCCCCACGTGGAGATAAAGAGAGAAGAAGTTTCTATTGGGGGCAGAGAGAATATACTTCTTATTGATGATGATATTGATGTTTTAACCGTGACCAAAAAAATACTCAGGGAGCACGGATACCATGTGACGGCTGTATACAACTCACTGAACGCAATTGAAATATTTAAAAGGCACTCCGAAAAGATACAACTAGTTATAACAGATATGTTTATGCCAATAGTAGAAGGCGATGAGATTATCAAAATTGTAAAGAGCATAAAGCCAGAGACCAGGGTTATTGTAATT
>Ga0315278_10006236_pt1 | contig 10837 bp, 9 predicted proteins | sample YL17G06_0_MG_FD_203880 | JGI IMG/M metagenome (GOLD analysis project Ga0315278, IMG submission 203880) | Sediment microbial communities from Yellowstone Lake, YNP, Wyoming, USA - YL17G06_0 | ecosystem: Environmental > Aquatic > Freshwater > Lake > Sediment | place: USA: Wyoming | collected... | reverse complement strand
TCCAATCGCAGTTCGTAGCGAGTCGGGACCACATGCCTTGGAAGCCGGTAAGGATCGACGGTGCCTGAAGAAGAGGCTTGGTTCATGTTCTTACCTTTCGGTCGTTTAGTAGATGCTTGCACGAAAGTACTGTTGAGAGATGGGCCGAGGAACACTGTCAGTGGAATGATGAGGAAGAATCGGGCATGCGTGAAAAGAGCCTGCAGAGCCTGTCGCCTGCTGATCGAGCTAGTCATGTCCTCGTCGCTGGATACGACTCAACTCCGTTGGCTGTGCCTACGATAAGCAGATCTGTTCGTCCGACAAAGAGACCGGTCTCGACTACTCCGGGTATTTGATTCAAGGCGATCTCGAGTTCTCGCGGGTTATCGATCCGTGGCAGATGAACATCCAGAATCACATGGCCTGCTTCTGTCTTGAAGGGCAACCCATCCCGTTCTCTAAGCACCACAGGACTCTTCGTGAGGGCCTTAATCTCCCTGGCCGTACTTCCCCAGCCAAAGGGGATTACCTCGATGGGGAGAGGGAACGATCCCCCCAGCACTGGGACTCGCTTGGTATGGTCGACCAACACGATGAACTGCTTGGCCGAAGCCGCGACAATCTTTTCCTTCAGGAGTGCGCCGCCTCCGCCCTTGATGAGATTGAAGCCCGGATCGACCTGATCCGCCCCGTCGATCGCGACATCGATCACCCAGGCATTGTCGGCATCGATGAGGATGATTCCTTGCTGCATCGCAAGCACAGCCGTTTCCTTCGACGTGGGCACTCCACGAAGCCTCATACCTGAACGGACCTTTTCTCCCAACGCCATGACCATATGCTTGGCTGTCGAGCCGGTCCCAAGGCCGACGATCATTCCATCGCGAACAAATTCGACGGCTGCTAACGCCGCGGCTTTCTTCAGGCTATCGAGATCCTGATTGCTCATCATGATGCGGAGGTATGGGAGAGAGTTGCGGCGACGGATGCGGCGCCGAGTAAGGCGGTCTGCTGATTCATGACCACTTTGACCGGGATCGAACTCATCAGGCGCGCATAGCGGCCTTTGCTGGTGAAGGCCTTCATGAATGTTCCGTCTTTCAATTTGGCCAACAACTTTGGCGCAATGCCGCCTCCCAGATACACACCGTTCAAGGTCATTGCCTTCAAGGCCAGATTGCCGGCTTCAGCTCCGTAGATAGAAGCGAATAGATCGAGCGCTTGCTTGGCGATGTCTGCCTGTCCCTTGAGCCCCGCTTCAGCAATCACCGCCGCCGGATCGCCGGCTTTGATTTGTTCTGAGAGCCACGTCGGCTCATTTTTCTTGCTGTCGCGGACATAGTCATAGATAGCGTGCAGGCCGGGACCGGACAGCACCCGTTCATAACTCACGTGCAGATAGTGACCTCGCAGATGGCGCAGCAGTTCAATTTCGTTATCATTGTTCGGTGCGAAGTCCGCATGCCCCCCTTCGGATGGCATCGGCTGATAGCGCGAGCCGTTCCAGAAGAGGATAGATTCTCCCAGTCCGGTCCCTGCTGCGATCAGAGCAAGCGCTTGCTTGTGGGGTGGTGGGTTTCCGGCGTTGAGGGTTTCGACTTCGTCCGCTCTGAGCAAGAAGATTCCATGCGCCATCGCTTCGAGATCGTTGAGCAGCTTCACTCTCGGTATACCAAAACGTTTCGCCAGGATTGCGCCATCGACCACCCACGGGAGGTTGGTCGTCTGGCAACGGTTTTGAATGACGGGGCCGGCGATGCCGAAACAGGCCGCGTCGATTTTCAGCGGTTCTTCCGCTGGGCGCTCCGGTTCCGGCTCGGCACCGTCCGTCTTCTCGGTCGCGAATTCATCGATAGACATTGGAGGCTTCGGTGGGACGAGAAATTCCGTAAGCATGTCCTCAAGCGAGGTGTAATCGGCGCTGTGGAATGACTCCAGCCGAATTGGGTCGACGCGGTCTGACTTCCAATCGAACAGAGCCAAGTGAGTTTTCGTGCCCCCGATATCTCCGGCAACGATCATCTCGCCCTCATGTGCTCGCCCACTGTTACTGAATCGGAAGCTCGGCTGCTGCAGCTCGATCGAGGAACCAGATGAGGCGGCCTTCCTCTGGCTCGACCAACGATGCCGGAAGCTGTCGTTCCGCCTCGGACTTCGGATCGAGGATGGCCCTCACGACTCCTGCCTTGCCGGCACCCGAGACGAGAAACAGTATCACACTCGCTCTGTTGATCGCAGCAAAAGTCATGGTCAATCGCTTGGGAGGATCTTTCGGAGATTGAGTTGCCGCAATCAGGCGGTAGTCTCGCAGGACCGGCGCCCCAGGAAACAGAGAAGCCGTATGCCCATCTTCGCCCAACCCTAAGAGGATGAGGTCAAGGGAAGGCTGGACCGATAGCGGGGTCTTCGTCGCAAGATGCAACTGCTGTTCATACTCATGAGCCGCCGCCTGTGGGTCAAGGGATTCCCCTGCTATACGACAGACCTGCGAAGGCGAAATTTTCAGAGGGGTGAACAGAGTTTTGTTGGCCAAGGCATAGTTACTTCGAGGGTCATTCGGGGGGACGCAACGTTCATCGCTGAAAAAAAATGTGGTTCGAGACCAATCGAAACGATCGGCGAAGGCAGGAGAGGTTAGGGCTCGGTAGAGTGCTTCCGGTGTCGCGCCGCCGGAGAGGGCGATAGAGAATCGACCTTTTGTGCGAATGGCCTCTTGGCCCACTTCCAGTACGAATGCTGCTGCTGCTTCAGCCGCGGCTTGGCTGTCGCTGTGGATGCGGATGTCGGGGACAGCGGGCATCCTACTTCTTGCGAGCGCGCCCGCTCTTCGTGCGCCGCATCGTGGGGCGCCGAACTACGGTGCGAGGTGCGAGGAATTTTGTCAACGTCTGAATCGTCGCGATCGGATTCTTACCCAAGGGTAAGACGATCCCCTGTTGATCGTGAGCTTTGAGCGCCTGTATATCGCCGGCTGCTTGGGCCTGCGCGAGTGTGCGAAAGGTAAATGGTTTCCCTGGAATGCCGAGATCGGGAATCATCCGATCGACGAGCTGTAAAAACAACCCGCTCTTCGGACCCCCTTTATGGAGTTGGCCGGTTGAATGGAGATAGCGCGGACCATAGCCGGCTGTCGTCGTCACATGGTGATGGGAGACGAGCGCTCTTCGCAGAGAGCGGATGGCCTGCTCCATTCTGAAAGAGGGTGTCGTATAGGCCAAGATGGCGACGTAGGCGCCGGGGCGACATTGTCGCTTAAGCTGCGCCGCAGCTTGCGCCGCAGTCGCGGTTGTTTGTTTCGGCAACCGGCCGGTGGCCTGGATGGTGTCCAGTACGCGGGCAGTGTTGTCTTTACTTTCTTGAACGTTCGGTTGATCGAACGGGTGAATCCCCAGGAGATGGCCCGCCACGGCCGTGGCGATTTCCCACCTGAAAAATTCCCCTGCGAGATCATACCGGTCTTGGAGAGTGAGAGTCAGGACCGGGTGTCCATGTCGTGCGAGCCCGGCAATCTGCCGGTCGAGCTGTCTATTCTGATCTCCCTTTAACCGCAGATAGACAAAGAGCCGGTCCGTGCCATAGGCGGTCGGAGAGGCAATCGGTTCGCTTGCCACAGGAATGAGGCCGGTTCCTTCCTTCCCTGTGCTTTCCGCGAGGAGCTGTTCCGCCCACAGACCAAATGTGGTGATCTGCGGTGATGAGATCAGAGTGATCTTGTTGCGTCCTGCCTGCGCCAACGAGGCCATCGTTGCGCCAAGGTCGGCCCCGGGGTTCCGTTCAAGAGGGGGCTGGGTGCGGCAGGCCTGGGCCATGGCTGTGGCACGCGTGATCAATCGTACGACGTCGATTCCCATCAGGGCCGCAGGGACTAGTCCAAAATAGGAGAGGACCGAGTACCGTCCACCGATGTCGGGTGGGTTGGTAAAGATACGCCAAAACCCATGCTCTGCTGCAAGCTTTTCTAACCCGGTGCCGGGATCGGTAATGGCGATGAACTGTTCGCCTCCTTGATGGCCCGTAGTCTTATGGACAAGTTCCCAAAAGTGGGCAAAGAGGGACATGACTTCGATGGTTCCACCGGATTTGCTGGCGAGGATGAATAGGCTTCGAGCCGGGTCGATCGCCTGCGTGACCTGTTGAATCCAGCCTGGAACAGTAGAGTCGAGAACACACAGACGTGGGAACCCATTGGATGATCCTAACGTTGCGCGAAGGACTTCCGGCCCCAAGCTGCTGCCACCCATCCCGAGCAGGACCACGTCGTGGATGCCGCGCTTTTTGGCTGAAGCGGCGAAGGTCAGCAAATCCTCGGCCCTATCTTTCATGTACTCGACGATGGTCAGCCAGCCGAGGCGATTGACGATGTCGGTGGGATCTTGTTTCCAGAGTCGATGGTCGCAGGCCCACATTCTCTCAACCGCACGGGATTCGGCGAGCCGCGCATGTGCCGCAACGACCAGGGATTGAAGCTCCGGGGGAAATGATCGATCAGTTTCGAGTTTCATGGCAAGCTCTCCTTTTATTCTAGATATCGGAGGAGAGAAACACAAACATGAGATCTCGCCTAACCTGGTCTATTTGGTTGATTTGGTTCATCTGGTTAGTTTCGTTCAACCAAAAAACCAAACAAACGTGACAAACCAAACAAACCTCGTTTGACAGGGCGCTGGCCCCATCCCTATAATACCCTTGTCATCCTGAGTCGTCTTAGGTAAGGAGTGATCGTATGTCTTTTACATCTCAGCAACCATCAAATCTCAAGAAAAAACGCGAGCATGGATTTCGTAAGCGGATGAGCACGAAGAATGGCCGAAAGGTGTTGGCTCGTCGTCGCGCGAAGGGAAGGGCTCGCTTAACCGTATAGGTCGAGCGACGCTGACTAGGGCTGCACGAAGGAATCTTTACCTTCCGTTATGTGCCCCGGACAAGGTAGCTCCCAACACAGGATGACAGTATGTGGTCATAACCGAGTCCAGATCGCTGGCCTCGAAGGGGAAGTCCTGTGCAAACTAGCCATTTTCTATGGTGATGGCGATGTCACATGGTGGGGGCGACAAACACCTGTTCTTGAAACGCAGCCGCGACATTGAGTATGCCAAGGAGCACGGAAGCCGTATCTCGACCGCCCTGTTTAACATGATAGTTTGTCGGACTGACGGGATTGGCAGCCGGGTCGGTATTGTGGTGGGGAAACGGTTCGGTATAGCCGTTAGCCGGAATAGGGTAAAGCGCCTGTTTCGGGAGCTCACACGGCAACTGCGCGGTCAATTGCTTCCTGGACTGGACCTTGTGGTTTTCCCCAAGCGGGATTCAATTGTGCAGCCCTTTTCCATCTTGAAAGGGGTGTGGGTATCGGCGCTTCAGCGTCAACGGCTGTTTCGTATCCATGAGGACTAGCGTTCGCCTGTGGGGCTTGACTCTGCTTGCCGGTTATCGCTAATGGGTCTCGGCTTTTCTTTGTCAGCCTGCCATTCTGAGCCAACCTGCTCTGAATATGCGGGGGCCGTGATCAGCTGGTATAGATGCTTCGTGAACGCACGTTTCTGATCCACCGTTCGATGAAATATTGAACTTTTCATCGTGAGATTTGGATCCTCTGAAGTACTAGGATCGCAATTGGTCATATCGAGGTAGCGGGTTATTATGGACAAACGCGTTGTCGTCTTTCTCGTTCTGTCATTAGCGATCATCCTGGGATTCGATCTGTTTATCAGACAGATGGGATGGGCTCCTGACCAGAATCATCCTCAGCCTCCCGCTGAGGATGCCTCTGGTCCGAGCTCCTCCGCGGAACGAGAGCCGGCTCCCGCCCTGGAAACAGGCAAGGACAGCAGTTCGACCGGTTTGAGCGTCCCATCCACATCCGGTCAAAAATCCGGCGCTCCCTCGCCGGATACTTCACCGGCAATACTGGAACAGACTGTAACAGTTGAAACCGACCTCGTTCGAGTCGGACTGTCGAATCGTGGCGGGGTGATTCGAACGTGGGAGCTGAAGCGATACCATACCTCGACCCCGGAAAAGAAGCCGGTGCAGCTTGTTTATCACGGAGGGAAGTTCAAGGGTCCACTCTCCATTACAGTCGCGAATGCCGACATCGACAAGACGGTTCGTGAAGGCCTTTATAATATCGAAAAAGATTTCACCAGCCTCGATGCCACGCATCCTGTCGGGCATGTCACGATGCAGTTCCACGATCCAATCACCCATATCGGTGTGGAGAAAAAGCTGACCTTTCATCACGATAGTTATGTCGTAGATGTTTCGGTTGCCCTGGAGGGGATCACCGAGCCCTACGATATCGTACTGGGAACTAACTTCGGAATCGTGGAATGGGGTAGCGGGTTCATCGGTGTGATCGGGTCTGCCTCACAGGTTGACGACAAAGTAGACAACGAGACGCCGGAAAAGGAACTTGAGCGGAAAGGGGCGGTTAAGTGGGTCGCCTTACACGATAAGTACTTTATATCGGTGTTAATGCCGAAACAGGGCACGTCCTCGCTTGCCAAGACCGAAGGCGAGCAGATTGTGTCGACCGGGGTGCGGATGGCCGCGTCAGGAGGCGCGTCCTCGGCTGCGCTTCAGCTCTATGCCGGTCCAAAGGAGTACGACACGCTCAAAGCCCTGAACGTGGGCCTGGAAGATATGATCGATTTTGGATTCTTCATCTTCGGAAGTTGGTCTTTTGTGAAAGCGGTCGCGAAGCCAATCTTTTATATACTGCGGTTTATCCATGACTATATCCCCAACTATGGGATCACCATCATCCTGCTGACGATGGCGATCAAGGTCATATTTGTGCCGCTGCAATATAAAAGCTATAAGTCGATGAAAATGATGCGGCTGATTCAACCGAAGATCAAAGAAGTCCAGGAAAAATACAAGGGTGATCGCGACCGTTTGAACAAGGAATTGATGAAACTTTATCGGGAACAGAAAGTGAACCCGTTGGGTGGCTTTCTCCCGATGTTCTTGCAGATGCCGGTCTTCGTGGCCCTGTTCAATGTCCTCTATACGACGATTGACTTGCGCCAAGCCCCTTTCATGCTCTGGGTTAAAGATTTATCGGTGCAGGATCCCTTCTATGTGTTGCCGATCCTCATGGGGGCGACGATGTTTATTCAGCAGAAAATCACGCCCACCACGATGGATCCGACACAGGCGAAAATCATGTTGGTACTCCCGATCGGCATGACATTCCTGTTCGTTAACTTTCCTGCTGGTCTTGTATTGTATTGGGTGACCAATAATATCCTGACCATCTCCCAGCAATTGATCACGGATCGTTTTCTATTGACCGACAAGGCGCTGGCCTCGGCAGGGGCTGCGCAGAGCAGCAGCCCGAACGCATAAGCGTCTCCCGACTGGTCTATCTAGTTTATCTGGTCTGTCTCGTTTGTTTGGTTGAACCGGACAGATCGAATAGACCAGATCAACCAAATGAACAAGACAGGCTGGCGTACTTTTTCAGCATCCTGCCAGTGAATGAGGCGTCATGCATGGAGGACTCGGAGACACGATTTGTGCCATCGCCACCCCCGCAGGCGAGGGCGGTATTGGAATCGTTCGTCTGAGTGGTCCTCATGCGCTTGCTGTTGCCTCCCAAGTTGTTCGGCTTCGGTCTGGTGATCCGCTCTCATCGGTTCCCTCTCATACGCTGCATCTTGCCGATCTGGTAATTCCTGCATCAGACAATCGGAAAGTGACGAGAATCCTTCACAAGCGCCTACCCGTATCGGGCCTACTCGATGAGGCGCTCGTGGTCTTCATGAAAGGGCCTCGATCGTATACGGCAGAGGACGTGGTGGAGATTCAGTCTCATGGCGGGGCACTCGTGCTTGGGATGGTTTGCACGGCATGCATTGAGTCCGGCGCACGGATGGCGGAGCCGGGAGAGTTTACGAAGCGAGCCTTTCTCAACGGGCGCTTAGATCTCTCCCAGGCGGAAGCGGTACTCGATACAATCAGGGCCACATCATCCGCCGGATTGAATATCGCTCAACGCCAGCTACGGGGTGATCTCGCCCGTGAGGTGGAACAGGCGCGGACCTCTCTTTTGACGGTATTGGCCCATGTGGAAGCAGGGATTGATTTTGTCGGCGAAGATATTTCCTTTCTTCAGCGCGATGAACTGGTGCGCATCGTGGGCGAGGCCTGTGCAGTGGTTCAGAGGCTGGAAACCACGGCGCAGGAGGGTCGGATCTTGCGGGAAGGCGCGCGAGTCGTCATCCTTGGCCGACCGAATGTCGGCAAATCCAGCCTGTTAAACCGTCTTCTGAGGGAAGAACGGGCGATTGTGACGGCCATTCCCGGAACGACGAGGGATGCGATTGAGGAATCTATCGATCTTGACGGGGTGATGATTCGTCTGGTTGATACGGCAGGAGTGCGGGAAACGGACGATATTGTCGAGCAGGAAGGGATTAAACGGACGCGTGCGGCGCAGAATGAGGCGGACCTCCTGTTAGTGGTCGTAGATGGCAGTACGCTTCTCACGCGCGATGATCGGGCGGTCTTGAGCGCGGCCAGGGATCGCAAGCATGTAGTGATCCTGAACAAGGCGGATCTTGCCGTTACAGTGGAAACTGATGCCGCGCTTGAGGGCCACCCGGTATTTGTTGTTTCGGCTAAAACAGGGTTGGGCATTGAGACGGTGAAGTCGGCTCTTCGCGCTCAGCTTGTGTCCGAGGGCTTTGAGGCGGCGGAGAGCGTCACTGTGACGAACGTACGGCATCGTGACGCGTTACGCCGGGCCGGTGAATCCCTGGGCCAGGCTCTCGAGTCCGTGCGGTGCGGGATGGCCGGAGAGTTTGTCTCGATCGATGTGCGCGCTGCAGCCGACGCGCTCGGAGAAATTACGGGCGCCATTACAACAGACGAGATTCTTGGCCGAATCTTTTCAGAATTCTGTATCGGTAAATAGGAAAAGGTCGAACATGGGACAGTCAGTGGACGTCATTGTGGTTGGCGGAGGTCATGCCGGCTGCGAAGCCGCCTTGGCGGCGGCGCGCATGGGTGCGCAAACCTTGCTGCTCACGATGGATCGTGACCGAATCGCACAGATGTCGTGCAACCCGGCGATCGGGGGAATAGCCAAAGGACATTTGGTAAAGGAAATCGATGCGATGGGCGGGGAAATGGCGCGGAACACCGATCAAGCCGGCATCCAGTTCCGCTTCATCAACACGAGTAAAGGCCCGGCGGTGCGGGCCCTCCGCGTCCAATGCGATAAGAAGCTGTACCGAGACGCCATGCAACGAACGTTGGGCCTGCAAGCAGGGCTGACGATCGGTGAAGGGACGGTCGATCGCTTACTGACGCACGCCGGCGCGATTACCGGTGTGGTAACGAACCATGGCGATCACATACACGCGAAGGCTGTTATTCTGACATCGGGAACATTTCTTAAGGGACTTATCCATGTCGGCTTGAATCATTTTCCTGCGGGACGAGCCGGAGAGGCGTCCGCCGAACATCTGTCCGATTGTATGCGCGACCTGGGGTTCGAAGTAGGCCGGCTCAAAACCGGCACGCCTCCTCGCTTGGACGGAGCCACTATCAATTTTTCCGTGATGACGCCTCAGCCGGGAGATGATCCGCCGATGCCGTTTTCCTATCGGACCGACCGGATTGATAACCCTCAGCTCCTCTGTCATTTGACCCATACCAATCGTGCAACGCACGAACTGATCCAGCGCAACCTTGACCGGTCACCGCTCTACAGCGGCATTATTGAGTCGGTAGGGCCTCGGTATTGCCCATCGATTGAAGACAAAGTCGTGCGTTTTGCCGACAAAGAACGCCACCAGGTCTTTATTGAGCCTGAGGGGTTGGATAGCCGTGAATTTTATCCCAACGGAATTTCCACTAGCCTGCCGGTTGATGTCCAGGCCGGGATTCTGAAAACCATTCCTGGGTTAGAGCAAGCCACTATGCTCAAGCCTGGCTATGCGGTCGAATACGACTACTTTCCACCGCGGCAACTGCACCAGACTTTAGAAACTAAGCTTTTAAATGGTCTCTACCACGCGGGGCAAATCAATGGGACTTCCGGCTATGAGGAGGCAGCGGCGCAGGGCCTCATGGCTGGGATTAATGCAGTCCTTAGACTTCGAGCCGAACCCCCATTAGTGCTCGACCGGTCGCAGGCCTATATTGGTGTTCTCATTGACGATCTCATTACAAAAGACGCACGAGAGCCCTATCGCATGTTTACATCACGAGCAGAATACCGCCTACTATTGCGCCATGGAAATGCTGACCTTCGATTAACTGATACTGGGCGTCATGTTGGGTTGATTTGTGACGAAGTCTACGAAAAGTTTAAGATAAAACAAAATGCAATAGAATCTGAGCTTTTACGCCTCGAAGAGTTCCGACCAAAACTCACGGAAGCTGTCCGTATACGTCTAGCCAATATTCAGATTCAGGATATCTCTGGGCCCTGTACAGCAGCTCAACTTTTACGGCGCCAGGAGGCACATTATAAGCCTCTGTTAGAGGCGCTTGAGGTGAGTGCAGTAGAAGACATTGAAACTGCTTATGAAATAGAGCTACAGGTCAAGTATTCAGGTTATATAAAGCGCCAGCTTCAACAGATAAACAGATTCAAAAGTCTAGAAACAAAGGCTATTCCTGTAGCCTTCAATTACGATGGAACTCCTGGTTTTTCACAGGAGGTCAGAGAAAAGTTAAAAAAGGTTCGCCCAGCCTCTATTGGCCAGGCATCGAGAATTTCAGGAGTCACACCAGCAGCAATTTCTCTTCTCCTCGTCGCACTCGAAAAATACAAGGGTGGATTAACTAGAGACAGTCTTCAGTTAGTCTAACCCAAGACAAGCGAATGACGATATTTCTA
>Ga0315278_10006233_pt1 | contig 10840 bp, 4 predicted proteins | sample YL17G06_0_MG_FD_203880 | JGI IMG/M metagenome (GOLD analysis project Ga0315278, IMG submission 203880) | Sediment microbial communities from Yellowstone Lake, YNP, Wyoming, USA - YL17G06_0 | ecosystem: Environmental > Aquatic > Freshwater > Lake > Sediment | place: USA: Wyoming | collected... | reverse complement strand
ATCCTTGTCAACACTATCAGTGGATTCGGGCAATGGAATACCGGTTCCAATACTGCCGCGCGTTCCAACTCCGCTACCGTGTACAGGGCATGGTCCCTAATTTGGAATACAACTGGCGCTTACTTTTTTGCAAATGGCAATTATGATAACAAAATAGTAACTGACACGCCGCTGACTGCATTGAGGCCATATGTTTGGGCTTGGGACGCCGGACAAAATGTAAAAGCAGACTGGGTCTTCGTGCGAAACATGACAAATCCTGAGCCGACATATGCTTTCGGCTCAGCTGAGGAAAATTATACTGCCCCTACCTTAACAATCACTTTCCTGAACATGTCCGTAAGCCCTGCTGCTACTAACATAACATTGAACATCACTGTGAATGCAAATTATTCAGCGGAAACAGCTCCGGTTCTTAGCGCAACATGCTACGTGAACATAACCGCGCCTTCGGGCAGCGTCGCGGGGCCTTATTTGATGGCATACGACTCTGGCTCTCAAAATTATACCTATAATTATACAACATCATCTATCGGGGCATATTCTGCAAACGTTACCTGCAATCGCACAGGTTATGAAACCCGGGCAGGCTCTGCAACTTTTTACGCGCAGGACTCAATCAGCGTTGCTGCATGCAGGAATCTTACAACTGCTGGGCAAAAATACTTTTTGGCGCAGGACATTTCCGGCTACCCGCCCGGCGGGCATTGCATTGAAGTCCAGTCAGCAAATACCATTTTAGACTGCTCCGGATTTGATATTACAGGCAATAATGCGTCAACAACTTACGGCATTTATATAAACGGCAGCAACACAACTGTCCAGAACTGCAACATATTCAACTATACATATGGAATATATGCCCGCGCCAGGGCAAACAGCTGCAATTTTATAAACAACACCGGAAACAACACGCTTTGGGACTTTTATTCATTCGGCTCTGAAAACAATACAGTTGAAAATCTTACAACAGGCAACACAAAATCAAGTTTCACTTATTCCGGAATAATCGGGCTTAAAGGCGCAAACGGTTATAATTATCCGAAACCTTCGGGTTATGCTAACATATCCCACTATCTTGAAATCACGGGCTTTACAAGCAACGCGAATGAAATATATGGCGATGCGCAGGTAGCATATTCCGGACAGCAGACGTCCGATGACGGCTACATAATGGCTGGCGTGGCATCCGGCACGGATGTTGTTTTAATCAAAGCAAATTATGCGGGCGTAAAGGAATGGAGCAAAACATTCGCTGTTGATAACGAGCAGTATGCCTATTCTGTCCAGCAGACATCCGATGGCGGATATATTATTGCAGGCTATTCGAAGCATCCGATTTTTGGAGACAAGAATGTCTGGCTGCTCAAGACAAATTCCTCAGGAGATGAGGAATGGAACCAAACCATTATGGGCGATGGAAACGGCGATGATATCGGCGATTCCGTACAGCAGACAACTGAAGGAGGCTATATTATTGCCGGCTACAAGAATGTCCAGTCCGGTTCCGGGCATGCCAATGTCTGGCTCATCAAGACAGATTCCTCAGGAAACGCGCAGTGGGATCAAGCCTTCGGAGCAGCAGATTATGAAGACGAAGGCAACTCCGTCCGGCAGACGTCTGACGGCGGATATATTATTACAGGATACACTCGTTCATACGGCGCGGGCGCCGAAGATGTTTATCTCATCAAAACAGATTCGTTAGGCGCTGAGACATGGAGCAAAACCTTTGGCGGCGCCCTGGCTGATGTCGGGCAGTCTGTGATGCAGACTTCTGACGGCGGCTTCATAGTCGGGGGATGGACAACGCTTGATGCGTGGACTGTCAGGCCCTGGCTCATCAAGACAGATTTTTCAGGCAATGTGGAATGGAACAACACATTTTCCGGCAATCTGATGACAAAGGACTTTTCAGTAAAGCAGACTTTAGATGGCGGCTATATCATGGCAGGATACACTGAAGCGGGCAGCAATGATGTTTATGTCGTCAAGGCAAACTCTTTTGGCGATGAGGAATGGAGCAGGGGATTTGCAGGCTGCTGCGGCTCCGGCATATCCGACGCAGGCTATTCCGTATGGCAGACTTTTGACGGCGGCTATATGATTGCAGGATATACGGATTCTGGCGGCGCATGGCTAATCAAGACAGACAGCAAGGGAAACCAGCCGGGCCCGCAGATGTCCCTGAACATTTCTTACCAGGATTCGGACATTTCGCCAACGATAATAGATAATTCAACAATCCGGTTCTGGAAATACAGCTCCGGAAACTGGTTTGGCCCGAGTTTCGTTGGAAGCCCGAACGGAATAAACCAGATAAGCAAGCAGGTTTATGCGAACATAACAAATTTCAGCAGCATCTTTGCGCCGTTTGGCGAAGAAGACACAACTCCTCCGTCTGTTACGAATGTTGAGCCCAATGGCGAGACATACGGCATAGGGGAAAGCGTCAGGATTGCTGCAAATGTTACAAGCGGCTACGCAATCAGCAGCGTTCTTGCAAATGTAACGCCGCCAGGCTCTGCAGTAAACGTAACCTCCCTGGTATATTTAACGGGAAGCAGGTACGGCGCGAATTATGTTTCAACCGGCACAAACGGAACTTATAATATCAGATTTATTGCAGCCAATAGTCTTGGTTATACAAATTCATCTGTAACAACAACATTCAACATAGGCGGCTCGCTGTATTATCCGGTAACAGACTACAGCTTTGCCCTGGAGTCAAATAATACTGTCGATGTAACATCGGCAGAGCAATACAGCATAAAAAATGTTGTCATGAAAAACACAGTTGAAAATCTTTACATCGGAAGATTTGTTACAAATTTTACTCTTAGCGGAATGATTAACGTATCGGGCGTGACTGCGCAGTCATCTGTTCCTGAAAGGAAATCCATTCTGCACAGGGACAGCTGGCCTTCAAACATCACGAGAAAAGACCTGTATATTCCTGCGGTTGGCTTTGTAAACCGCATCAGCCTTTGCCCGTATGCAAAAACGCTCGCGGATGTCAATGACACGTGCACAGGCAGGTTCAGCATAAATGCCGGCGAGACAAAAAACGGCGTAACGCTGCTGGCAAAAACAATCGGCGGGCAGGAATATTACATCGCGCAGAATGTCACGGGCACAGGCGGGCTCGAAAGCAAGGACTGGGCAATGTTCGGGCATGACACGCGCCATACAGGGTACATAAATGTCTCCGGCCCGATGGTTGTAAATGTTGTGTGGACAAATCTAACCGAGTGGTCCAGTGATGCCAGTTATCCTGCATCTGTCGCTGACGGCCCGATAGTCATAAGCGACATGATTTATGTCCCTTCAGCTTCCGATGATAACAGCTATGCTGCAATTAATGCGCTTAATGCAACAAACGGCAACAGAATCTGGCAGTTCAACAGCACTGCGGCTCTGGGAGATTACTTCTTCACGCCGGCATATTACAATGACATTATTTATGCGGCGACGCAGCATTTGAATGATGACTGCAGGCTTTATGCGCTGAATGCAACAAACGGCTCGCACATCTGGAATGTAACCCTGATGGCAAATTATGAATGCGCCAACAGCCCGCTTGCCATCAATGATATGGTCTATCTGCCGGTTAATTTCTTATCGCCTGAAACTAATGGCACAATCATGGCATTCAATGCAACAAACGGCTCGTGGATGTTTAATGCTTCATTTGCAGAATATGCGTATGATTACATGGCGCCGGCATATGCCGGCGATATGCTGTATATCGGCGATGAAATCGGCAGAACATATGCTTTCAATGCAACAAACGGCTCAATGATATGGAGGCATGTTTACAATAATGACTATCCTTACGAAATTTCGCCGATTGTTTATGGCGGCGTTGTTTACATCGGAAAGGATGATGAGGCATTTTACGCGTTAAACGCAACAAACGGCAGCTTGGTCTGGCGCTCGCTGACTAATTTGGCCTGCTCGGAAGCGCTGCCGTCAGGAACGCACACAACTGCAGCTTATTTCAACGGGCTTGTGATTGCCGGCACTTACTGCACTCCTGCTACGGGAAGCCTGATCGCGTTCAACGCAACAAACGGCTCCGTTGTCTGGAACATATCAACGAAAGGATACAAATACAACCAGCCTGCAATAACAAGCAACGGCATTGTGTATATCGGCGACCAGGTAAACTCTTTCAATGCCTATGATGCCCGGACAGGGCAGTGCATATGGAATAAAACTCTTGACGGAAAAGTAAAGTCGCCCGCTGCAGTAGGTTCCGACGGAAAAGTTTATGTAAAGGCGTTCGGCGCTCCGGGCAAGATTTATGCATTTGACCTTGACCGAGTCGTGCCGTTAATTGAATTTGTTCCGCCTACTGAAATCTCGGGAACAAACTTTACGCGCAATAATATTATTGTAAACGTTACTGCAACAGATGATAATTTCAAAAACATCACTGTAAGACTTTATAATTCGACAGGGCTTTTCAATTCAACAGCAAGCGCAGCAAGTAATTTATTTTTGAATTTCACAAATCTGCCTGTTGGCATCTATTACTTCAATGCAACAGCTTATGACTTGCAGGGAAATCTCAACAATACAGAAACAAGAAATGTTACGGTAATTGCCATAACAGAAGTTCCGTGCAACTTCACAGTCTTTATTGACGGTGCAATCAGCGGCACATTTGCAAGCGCTGGCAGGCCGTACAATGTTACAGTAAATGCTACTGAGCTAACAGGAACTGCGATGGACAATGCAACTGTAAGAACAATAGAGTACAGCGGCTACTCCCTGTTTGCAATGCCGCAGTTCCAGAATACAAATGTTTCCGAAAAAGTCTTTGGCGATACGTGGACAAGGTCTGATGGTTTTATCAGCTATGCAGTGGTTCCAACCGGCGCCCGTTATGTTTCGCAGGGCGATGTCGGCAGTTATAATATCACAATAGAAATCTATAGGGAATCTGAAAGCACTTTGTGTGCCAGCAAAAACTTTTCCGTAACAAACAAGGAATTCCCGGACGCAACAGAAACAGTTTCCGTACCGAACCAGCCGAACATTGACAGCTACAAGACAGAAGTCCTGAGAGTTTACGACAGGGTCAAGGGCTGGCTTGAGCTTGGCGGCGGCGAAATAATAAACATAACCGTTTATGACAACGGGACTGTTAGCGGCATGTTCAGTGTTGTTGCCGGCAAGCCCTATGGCATTAATGTTACTGTGCTGAGGGCAGATTATACGCCAATAAGCGGCGCAACAGTGCAGCTTACTGAAAGGAATGGCTACCCGCCTTTTGTGCTTCCGCAGTCAGGCACGCAGTCAAACGCAACAAACTACAATGTCGGGCATACGGCCACAAACGCATACGGAAATGCCCAGATTACAATAATACCAACTGGCGGCAGATATGTGAATGAAAACGCATTGGGAACTTACGCAATTGAATTGTCTGTATTTAATTCAACAACTGTGTTTAACGCAACAAACATACCTATATCGGACAGGGAATTTCCGAGCGCATCAGGCGCTGTGCAGACGGTTTACAACCAGAATAATATAGACAGCTTCAAAACAGAAGTATTAAGAATTTACGATAGGATAAAATCATGGTTAGGAGGATGAATAAGCCACTATTAGTGTTAGCCATTGCAGGCTTCTGGCTATTTGCCTTTAGCGCCGCAGATGCAGCTATCCTGAATGCATCCATAGTAAATACCGGCACAAATGCAAACACCAATGTTTACTATTATGCGACGGGCGCCTCGTATCTGGACTTGCTTGGCGGAAATCCCGAACTTGGGGCAAGAGTCTGTTCAGATACTGCCGGCGAATTAAACGGCAAATATGTAACATTTGTTTACAGGGCAGGAAACATAAGCACTTACAAAATAATTGCGCAGGAAGGCGGAACAGGAAATGATATGGTGCAGTTTACCGGATGCGGGGCAACATGGTGCTGCACATCCCCTACGAACTTGGATTTCAAGGACACTGCAGCATATTACCCTGCAAATGTCTACGCAGTTGTGTCATCTGACAGCGCTGTAAGCAGCGATGATACTTACATATGGATTCCGGCAGTTGGCGGCTGGCTGCGCGGTTCCTACACATCAAATACAGTCCAGTCAAGCTACGTTCAGGGCACAGGAAATGTGCAGGTAACTGTCAGCGGAATAACCGGAACATTGAGCAGCGGAAGCCAGGAGATTTATCCCGGCGGAATTGCAAAGGATGTTTCATTCCTTGTTGAAGCAGTCTGTGACGCGGTTCCTGAACTTCAGGCATTTAACTGCACTGCATCAGCGACTACGGATCCGGGCTCAACTGCAACACTTGCAACCGGAGTTGTAAATCCCCCTGACACGCAGACGCGCACAAAATATTACCTTATTAACGGAATCAACAACAGCTTCTGCATCGGACCGGATTTGACTGTAACAAGCGTTGGCTTAAGCTCCGGTTCCGTCGTGCCGGGAACAGGTGTTACTGTCACAGGATATGTATCAAACAGCAATAATGTTGCTGTAACCCAGAATTTCAAGCTTGCATTTTACAGGGACGGCATAAATTTTGCAAATTCAACGGAATTTGCAGGATTGGCTGCAGGCGCTTCAACTTCCGGAGCCGTGACTCTTGACACAACCGGATTTTTATCAGGCGGAAAAACAATCCTGGCAAAAGTCCTTGACAAATCAAATCTTGTTGGCGGCACGATTGAAGACTGCAACAACAACAACGACAACAGTTCGTCAACTCTTACAATAATCTTGGGCTATTATCTTACTGTTTTTATAAACGGCGTTGTTACAGATAATTTTGATAATCCTGGAAAGCCGTATAATGTAACCGTCCAGATCGGGGATACGAACGGCGGCTCTGGCTCAGGAATGATATTGAAAGTCATTGAAAAGAACGGCATGAATCTGTTTGCGCCTCAGCAGGCATTTACCCTTGGCTCAACAAAATATGCCGCGGTTCCCTATTCAATCCTGCAGATTACGGCAAATGCAACAGGCGGCGCTTCATTCGCGCTGATTCCAACTGGAAACAAGCTTTACTTATCCCAATATTCATATCTTAATTTATCGGAATATGCCGGCAACTACTCGCTGTATATTGAATTATACGACGGCGCTACAAAAAAGGATGTCAGCGGCGCGACTAATTATGCCTTGAATCTTTCAACAATGACTCCCGTGCAGCCGGGCGCTGCCGAAGAGAATACTATTTATGTTGTAAATCACAAGCCCTATGTGCAGACGGTTATCAGCCTGTTCAATGGGGTATTTTCGAACGCATACAAATGGCTGGGGGCAATACCATGACTAAACTGACTAACTGGGAGAAAACCCTATTTTTAGCGGCAGCTTTCCTTCTTGCAATCCCCTGCGCCAGCGCGAGCTTGACAACTGCGCGGATACTGGACGGCGCAGGAAGCGTCGTTACGCTCGGCTATGACACAAGTACAATGTCCTATGCCGACAGCTCAATAAAAAATCCGAATATTTTTGTAGAGATATGCGCGTCAGACCCTGCCAATGACCTGCAGGATAAATATGCGGGAATTTTCTACAAATCCGGCAACGCCAAGGTTGAGGTTGATGTCCTGCCTGCAAAAATAACCACTTACTCCGGCAGCTGCGCCACGCTCGATATGGATTTGTCAATTTTCAAGGCGCGCTATGCCGCAATACCGAATATCTGCGTTGCTGACAATACAGACATGCTTAACCCGACATGCATACAGCTTGCTTCATCAGACGGCTGGCTTAGCGGGGGCTTCGTAGTAAGCTACACGGATTACGGCGCCACAGTAGATGCTGCAGTTACGACAGCCACTACGGAAACCGGCGCCGGAATATCATTATCAAGGCCATATCTTGCGCTTGGAATAAAAGATTCCGGCGGAACTGTTGTTGACTCCGCGCTTGTTTCATTAAACGAATATACTGCGCTGTCAAAGCCCGCCGGCGATTTCAAATTCAATGTGAATGGGATTGAGCCAACCAGCCCCGGCGCAGGCACTGCTGCGCCAAGTGGTGGCGGAGGAGGCGGGAGTCTTCCGTTCAACTGCACATTCGTAGACAGCTTTGACAAAATTGTTCCTGAAAATCCCGTAAGAATTAAAATTGACAACTACTGCACTTACCTGACGCAGATAGACATCACGTCTTCTGTTAAACTCGGGGATTCCAAAGTCGTTACTTACGGCAACTGGAGCTTCAGCATAAAGCCCGAATGGGGAAAAGTCCTGCAGTATGAGAGATTTATCACGACTTTCGAGGACCAGAACATTTCTCTTGTCAAGGTAACATTCAAGGTTCCAAAGGAATGGATTTTGAACAACTCAATAAACGCCGAAGGCGGCGTGAAATTAAACAGATTTACAAACAGGTGGGAAAGAATGCCAACTTATAGAGTGGATGAAGACCGCTATTTTGTTTATTATGAAGCATACGGGCGCGGATTGTCATTTACTGCAATAACCGGCGAGGAAAATGCTGTTGCCGTGCCTTTCTGCGGCGACGGCGTATGCGTGCCGCCGGAAACTTTCTGGAACTGCCCGCAGGACTGCCCCCCGCCGTCGATAACATTTGAAAAACTGAAATATCATTTCAACTGGCTGCTTCTGGCAGTTGCACTGGCTATGATAGCAATTATTGGCTACGCAACATCCCGCTATTTCAAGCACGCTGTTGCGCCCGCAGAGGAAATCGAAAGTGAAGAGTTCGCTGCGCCCGAGCTTCCCGGAGCAGAAATTCCGGAAATTGATATCGGCATTCCGGAAGTCAGAAAAGAATTTGAAGCCGCAATGCCTGAAATAACTGGGGAGCCGCTGCCGGAATTAGATGAGTTCAAAGGCAAAAAGAAGGTGCCTGAAATCAGGATGCCTAAATTCCCGAAGATAGCGCTTCCAAAGTTTGAAATGAAAAAACGCCCCGAGATTAAGATGCCTGAACTTCCTGAAATAAAGCTTCCGGAATTCCCCGAGTTACCCGTGCAGCCGGAAACAATTGTTAGGGAAAAGCCGACTGCAATTCAAAAAATGCCTGTTGTTTACAATCCGCCGCCAAGGTCCCCGAGGCTTGCGCCTGACGTTATCAGCCGCTACAGAAAACTGCCTAAAAGCATGGAGCTGCTGGAACGGCAGGTAAAGGAGTCGAGCAGGAGAATAGACTCCGAGCTTAGCAAGAACAGCAGGCTTAAGGATGCTTCTGAAAGGCGCGAAAAGAGTTTTGCTGTTCCGAAGCCTGCTAATATTGAACTTCCGCAGCTGGGAAAGATGCAGGAAGAGGCAAATCTCGCAAACCTTGAGCTAAAAGGCCGCAAGGCAGTAAAGCCTAAAAAGCCGGAAATAACCGTGCAGGCAGCTAACAAGGCGCCTGCTGCTAAACCGCGCCCTGACACGTCAAGGAAAGTTATGCGCCAGCTGCAGGAAAACATTATGAACGTCGGGGAAACAGTCGAGCAGGTAAAAAAGAGCGTAAAACATGAAGCCGGTAAAGGACATTGATGTTTTCAGGAAAAACAGTGCAAACGAGCTGGTTAGGCAGCTCTATGAAGCTGGGGGCTTTTCCGCAAAGAAAGTTGCTGTCGGTGTTGATATTCTTGAATTGATGTTTAAGGACAAATCATGCAGGCGGATTCTTTCCCTGCCCGGAGCGCCGATATCAACCGGCATGCGCGGCGTGGTAAAGGACCTGGTAAAAAATAAAATGGTTGACTGCGTCATAACCACGTGCGGTTTGCTTGACCACGACTTTGCAAAAGTCTGGAGGGATTACTTTCACGGGGATTTCATGATGGACGATGTTGAGCTGCACAAGAAGGGAGTTTACCGTCTTGGAAACATTTTGATTCCGAAGGATAATTACGGAAGCATTCTTGAGGACAAGGTTCAGCCTGTAATCGAAAGGCTGTATGCCCGGGGAGTGCGGAATATTTCCACAAAAGATTTTATCTGGGCGCTCGGCGAGTCACTTCAGAAGGAAAAGAACCGTGAGTCATCTATAATATATTGGGCATGGAAAAATAAAATCCCTGTATTTGTTCCAGGCCCGACTGACGGGGCTGTTGGAAGCCAGGTATGGCTGTTTTACCAGAAACATTCTGATTTTAAGTTCGATATACTTGCAGACGAGCAGGAGCTTGCGTCATTTGTGTTTGACGCTTCCAAGCTGGGGGCTCTGATGATAGGCGGAGGAATTTCAAAGCATCACGCAATCTGGTGGGCGCAGTTCAACAAGGGCCTGGAGTACGCTGTTTACATTACCACGGCTGTTGAATGGGACGGCTCGCTGTCCGGAGCGCAAACCCGCGAGGCAATAAGCTGGGGAAAGCTTAAAGAGAAGGCCAAACATATCACTATCGAAGGCGATGCCACTGTGCTGCTGCCGCTGATGATTGCGGCAGTGAATGAGCGGATGTAACACGGTTGCCAAGTTGCCCTGCTAATTAAGGGCAATCGTCATGGATTAAGGGAGCATAAATCCTCAAGGCTGAGCAGAACCGAAGCCACAAACAATGAGCTTTGAACTCGTAGTCGTCGTCGAAGGATATCAAAATGGCCCATATCGTAATCGCAGAGAAGGAAGTTCCCGGCTTAATCAAAAAGCTGTACAGGGCAGTTAATCTGCCTGAAGTCTGCGTTGTAGACGGGAAAAACAAGTCTGAATTTATTATTATAAACACAAACAAAGAAAAGGTTATAAGCATCCATAAGTTGTGCAGGCATCATGAACACAAAAGGAGGCTGATTTTATGGCAGAAGCAGAGAAAAAGATGAATATGAATTGCCCGAAATGCAAGAGCGCTGCTCTCGGCGCTGTCAGGACAAAAATTCCCACTTCACAAA
>Ga0315278_10006232_pt1 | contig 10840 bp, 11 predicted proteins | sample YL17G06_0_MG_FD_203880 | JGI IMG/M metagenome (GOLD analysis project Ga0315278, IMG submission 203880) | Sediment microbial communities from Yellowstone Lake, YNP, Wyoming, USA - YL17G06_0 | ecosystem: Environmental > Aquatic > Freshwater > Lake > Sediment | place: USA: Wyoming | collected... | reverse complement strand
GGCGCCTGGTGGGTGCGGCCGCTGACGGGGGGGGAACGAAGCGTAGGGATGGGGTACGGAGGATGAAGCGGAAACCGCCGACGCTACTCACGCGGGCAGTGCGATCTCCCGGGACCGCTCGAGCCTGCTGATCGCCTTGCTTCGCCGCCGGTCCGACACGCGAGCGTAGACGAGGCTCGACTCGATGTTTCGATGGCCGAGGTGGTCCTGAACGAAGTCGATCGGCTCGCCTGCGTCGAGAAGATGCGTCGCCATCGAATGACGCATCGTGTGGACGTGCCTGCGGTTGGGAGGGAGATCGGCGGCGGTGGCGTAGCGGGTGAAAAGTGCCTGTACCCAGCGCTTCGAGAGCCGTCCCTGTCTGCCGACGAAGAGAGCCGCATTGTCATCGGTCCGGGTACGGAGGTATCGCCGGAGAATCGCCACGAGACGCCGGAACAGCGGCTTCTCTCCCGAGTAACCGTTCTTCACCCGCCAGATCCGGATCGTGCGCCGCTCGAAGTCGAGGTCCTCTCGCTGCAGCAGGCAAGCCTCGGAGACTCTGAGCCCGTAGAGATAGATCGTCGTGAAGAGCGCCTTATCTCGAGGGTTCCTGATGACCGAGAAGAACGCTCGGACCTGGTCTTGGCGGAGGTACTTCGGGAGGTTCCACTTAACGATCATGAGCCGCCTCCCTTCTTCGATAGAAGGAGGCCCTGCGGTGGGAGTCTCGGCGGTGGCTGGAGCGCGCCCTGCGGTCCCGTAAGCGCCGGTGTCTCCTGCGGCGGCACGAAGCTGCGCCGCGCGAGTGTCTGCGGAACGGCCGTGCGCGGCGGCGCGGACGGCAATGAATTCGGCTTTTCTGGCAGGCGCTGCGGTGGCAGCGGCTGAAGGTCAAGGTCCGGGATCTCATCGAGGTCGACGTCGCAGCGCGTCGTCCTCACGATCCGTCCTGCGTCGTCGTCGATCTTCATTTTCCCGCAGACGTAGATCCAGGTGTCGACCAGGTCGATCGATTGCCAGTAGCGATCGGCCACCTGATAGAGCTTGTTCGAAACGATCTCGATGACGAGATCGCCGCGCTCGAATCGCGGCTGCTCGACGATGGTCCCGAACTCACCCACGATGCGCCCGGTGGGATCGTCGATCCTATAGGGCATGCGATACCTCCTTCTGTGGAGGGGGTGACGTTTTCACCCGCTCCACACCCTCGAAAACGTCAGGGGTCAGAGCCTCATCGGCATCACGACGAACAGCAGGCTCTTGTCGTGCGTCTCGATGACCATCGGGTTCGCGTCGTCGTTCATCTGGATGGCGACCGTCTGGTCCTTGACGAAGCGGAGCGCGTCGAGGAAGTAGTTCGCGTTCAGGCCGATCGAGGTGTCGCCGAGTTCCACGCCCTTGGCTCTGTAGCAGGGGAAGGTCCGGGTGAACGTGCCGAGGTCGGGATGCTGCTTGGAGAGCGTCAGCTTGTCTTTCTTTAGCTCGAGCTTCACGCCATTGGCTCTCTCGGTCGAGAACGGCAGCGAGGCGGTGAGCGCTTCAATGATCGCCGCTCGGTCGACCTCGATGTTGTGAGGGCTCTCCTTCGGGATCACCTGGTCGTAGTCGGGGAACGTGCCCTCGATGTAGCGCGAGGTGACCTCGTAGTTGCCGCTCCGGAAGGAGCAGGCATCCTTGTAAAAGTGGCCGAAGGCCGGGCTCTTGGTGGCCGCGGCGATGTCGTCGATGAGCTCGACGACCTTCTTCGGTATCAGGAAGTCGCCCTCGATCGTCGCTCCGAGGGTCCTCATCCGGTGGGGGCGGTGCCCATCGGTCGCCACCGCCATGTTCCTGCAGAAGCGGAGGTAGACCCCCGACAGATTGATCCGCGTCCCGTCCACGCAGACCGCGGGAAGGATCGGCTCGAGGCTCGGGAGCTCGGCGACCTTCGCCGAGCCCTTCATCCCGTCGAGCATCGGTATGGACGGAAACTCTTTGCCGTCGTGGCCGATGACGACCGCGTCGTCGACGACGACGTTGAAAGGCACCTTCTCGTGGTTGGCGCTCCGGATCGTGACTCCCGGCGACTTCCCGCGCCCCACGCAGTCACGCAGGAGCTTCGTGGGCACCGCCGCGGCGAGCGGTTTCACCTCCGGGATGAAGACTCGGAGCCCGATATCGAGGTCCGTGGCGAGCAGCGCGCCGTCCTCGAAGAGGACGTCCGTGAGAATCGGGAGCGTCTGTCTCTTCTCGGCGATCCGCGCGAGGAACTTGAGCGCCTGGTGGAGGTCCTTCCGCGGGATCTCGCCGGCGGCGAGCGCGGGAGGAGCGGCCTTTTCCGCTTTGGCGGGCACGCCACGCTTCGGCTTGATGAGCGGCGACGGGCCGAGTTTCACGCCACTGACTGCGGGTGGCGGCGTCTCGGTAACCGTCGCCGGCGGCAGAGAAGGCTCTGCGGTTGCCACCGCGGACTCGCCGCGGGTGGCGGGTAGGTTGTCTGACATAGGGGTTCCTATTGAGGTTGAGTGCCGAGTGGAGAGCACTCGGCACTGAGATTTACTTCTTCAGGCGCCAGGCGTTCTGCTGGAACCAGGCCTTGACCGCCTCGGCGCCCATGATCGACACGGGCTGCACCTCGGCGAGCCAACCGCCCTCGCCACACCCAAGAGACTCGGTGAAGTGCTCGATGTCCTCCGCGCCCTGTTCCCTGGCGAAGCGCTCGAGGGCCTCCTCGGCTTCCTTCTCGGTGGGATGGGCCTCGCAGAACGCCGGCCGCTACCGGCTGGTCGCGCACAAGAACGACGAGAACGTGCTCGCCGACGTCGAGGTCAAGCCCGGTGAGAAGACCGAAGTCGGAGTGCGCTCGGCGGGCAATGAGCGCTGCGCATGTCGCCCCTACAAGACGGGAAGAACGCCCCACCCTTACGCGCCCCGAGCCCTCAGAAGGTCTCGACGCAACGGCAGCCGGGCACGAGAGCCCACGGGAAGTCCTCGAGGACGCGTCGCGGCACCGCCGCGTGGGGAACACGCTCGGGATCGTCCTCGTCGTCCGGATCCTGCGGCTGCCACTCATCGCGCAGCTGCACGATGCGCCGCCGGGTTGGATCGAAGCCCTCGAGGAACGCGCGCAGCCTGCCGTCCTGGGACGGATCGCGATCGGCGCCGAGGCTCTTGTCACCGTGACGGCTCGAGCTGACGAGCGCGGTGAAGCTGCAGAGCCGCCCCGGAGGCGGCGCTTCGTACTCGCTCGCGCCCACCGAGCTGACGAAGGTCCACGGGCGCCCCGTCGTCAGGGTCCCCGAGAAGACCACCCCGAGGTCGAACGGGGCCGCCATCGTGACCAGATCGATCTCTACCTCGACTTCGCGATTCTGCTCCCGCCCGCACCACACGATACCCGCGTCGCGGAGGCGGCGGCCGCTCGTGACGAGGCGTGCGGTATCGAGCGCCAGCAGGCCCCCCGAAGAGAACCCGACCAGGTGAAGGTTGACCTTCGTCAGCCAGTGTTGCGAGCGCACCGCCTCGTCAATCCGACGGTCGATCCATTGAGCGACGACCGCGGCGTTCTCGGGGATGCGCGCCGCGTGGTCGTAGCGCACGCTACCGAGCTCCTTGCGACAGCACTCGTGGGGCCCACGACCCAGACGACGGGCGAGCGATCTTGGGAAGTCCAGCTCCTCCGCGCCGTAGGTCGGAGCGCGCGGCGGAAAGCCGACGTCGCCGAGGCCGAGAAAGTACACGGTCAGCGAGAGAGCGGCTCCACGCGGGCAGTCGCGGCAACTCGGCTCGAGGCAGTGGCGGATCGGGTGAAGGTGAATTTCCGGTGCGGCCATGGCTCGATCCCCGACCTCATAGCGCGGCGGGGCCGCCAACCGCCACCGGCGAGCGACCGGACCCCGCCGGTTTCCAGGGAGGCTCGAGATGTGGCACGTCGTCACCTCGGACACCGCAAAGCCCGGGGGGCATCCTCGCGACCGCTTCTCCAGGTGAACTCAGTGACGCCTCACGTCCTGCGTCGACCGTGAGGGCATCCTGTTCACGACCTGCGCTTCGACGGCAGAGCGAGGCGGCCGAGAAGAGCCACCGGCGGACCCTTTCACGTCGGCGAACAACACGGTCACTTGCTTGCGATCGCCTTCGAGGGCGCTGCGCGTGGTGAGGATCTTCTCGGCCAGATGCTTGGGTGTGTAGCTGCGCGGCTCACGCGGGGGCGGTTGTTTTGCAGCCTCGGCGAGCGGATTCCCGCAATCGCCGCAGAACTTGGTCCCTGGAGTGTTCTCGCCGCCGCAGCTCGAGCACTTGAGCTTCAGCGCTGCGCCGCATTCGCCGCAGAACTTCTTGCCGCTCGGGCTTTCGTAGCCGCAGGCCGAACACCGCATGGCTGGGCCCTCGGGACCATCGCCACCCTAGGCCCGCTTGCTACGAGGTTTCAACCGCGTTCGGCCCCGATTCGTTTCGCCCGCGCTTCCTGGCTCCCCATCTAATTGTTAAGCTTCATCCGCGAGAGGTCGATGCCGTCCGCCGCCGACAAACGCGCCCAGTTCCGCAAGCTGCATGAGGACGGCTGTTTCGTGATCCCGAACCCCTGGGACGTGGGCAGCGCACGGCTGCTGCAGGGCTTGGGATTCAAGGCGCTGGCCTCCACCAGTTCCGGCATGGCCTGGTCGATGGGACTCACTGACTACGACGTCTCGCTGGACGAGGTGGTGTCGCACCTGAGCAAACTCAGCGCCGCGACGGACCTGCCGCTCAACGCCGACTTCGAGAACGGCTTTGCCGACGAGCCGGAAGGCGTCGCCGCGAACGTGAGGAAGGCCCTCGCCGCCGGCGTGGCAGGGCTTTCCATCGAGGATACCACCCGCCGGCCCGGCAAGCCGCTCTATGAGACCGTCCAAGCGGTCGAGCGGATCAAGGCCGCGCGCGCCGCGATCGACGCGGATGGGACCGGCGCCGTGCTGGTCGGGCGGGCCGAAGGTGTGCTGTTCGGGCACATGGATGTGAAGCAGGCGCTGGACCGACTCGTCTCGATCGCCGAGGCGGGCGCCGACTGCCTCTACGCGCCTGGCCTGAAGACCGCCGAGGACATCGCCGCAGCCGTGAAGGTGATCGCGCCCAAACCGCTGAACGTGCTGGCCGGCTTCGCACCACTGACGGTGGCCCAGTACGCCGACCTGGGCGTGCGACGCATCAGCGTCGGTGGGTCGCTGGCGAAGGCGGCGTACGGCGGACTGGTGGCGGCGGCGCGCCAGATCGCCGAGGAAGGGCGGTTCGACGTCATGCTGGGCGGCGTGACGGGACGCGAGATCTCGGCCCTGCTGAAGGGCTGATCCGCCGCGTCCGCTGCAGACCTTCCGTGTAGCGCCGCAGCTCTCTCTTCAGGCGCAAGGCTGTCTAACACGCGCGCCTCGCGTGATCCTCGTGCGTCGGAGCTCCCAACAGCGCCATGATGCCGTCGCCGGTGTACTGGTTCACCGTCCCCTCGAAGCGGTGCACGCCGTCGGTGAGGATTTGGAAGAAGCGGTCGAGGATCTTGTGCCACTCCTCGGGATCGACCTGCTCCGCCAGCTCCATCGAGCCCTTCACGTCGGCGAACAGCACCGTCACCTGCTTGCGCTCGCCTTCGAGGGCGGCGCGGGTGGTGAGGATCTTCTCGGCGAGGTGGTGAGGGGTGTAGGCGCGAGGCTCGGGTGGTGGCGGAGCTTTCGCGGGCTCAGCGATGCGCTGTCCGCAATCTCCGCAGAACTGCTCCCCTGGCTCGTTCTCCGCCTGGCGGGAGGCGCAAACGAGCGTCAGCCAGCCGCCGCATTGAGCGCAGAACCTTCGGCCGGCTCGATTCTCCCGGCCACACCTTGAGCAACGCATTGGCAGCCCCCGCCGTGGTCGGGCGGACAAGCCCTGGAGACCTAGTTGGCGATAGTCTCTTCGGGCCCCTTCCCGCAAGGGAAACCCCGGGGAGACCAGCAGACGACGAAGGTCTCCGCGACGATCGGGCTCGGGGTGCACAGTTCTTGATAACGGCGACCTCGTGAGCCATCGACATCATCGAGCGTCCCCGAACGCATCGCTTACGAATGTCGCGCAGGTCCTTGGCGAGACGCCGGCGGCATCTCCCTTCCGCCTCGCCGGGCGGCCCCCTACTTCACCGAGTCGAGCGCGGCGACCTCGCCGTAGAGATGGGCCGCCGAGGCGATGGCCTTGGCGAACATGCCCAGGTGCAGGCTCTCGTTCTCAGAGTGCGGGTTCGACAGCGGGTCCTCGACGCCGATGAGCAGGGCGGGCGCGCCCTTGAGCGCCTTGACGAAAGGGTCCACGAACGGGATCGAGCCGCCGCAGCCCATGTCCACCGCCTGACGACCATAGCCCTTCTGCAGGGCCTTCCGCGCGGCGGCGAAGGCGGGCGCGCCGGTGTCAGTGGTCCACGCGGGCGAGGCCAACTCGTTGGAGAAGCTCACCTCCACGCCCCACGGAGCGCTCTTGAGCAGGTGCTTCTTGAGCGCAGCGAGAACGGCCTTGGGGTCTTGGCTGGTCACGATGCGCACGCCCATGTGACACCAGGCGGAGTCGTTGATGATGTTGGCGCAGTCCTTCTTCGAGGACGCCTGGATGGCGTTGACCGAGAAGGATGGCCAGTACCAGTTGGAGCGCAGGATGTCCTTGGCAGGCACCATCAGCTTGGTCTTGGGGTTAAGCCCGGACTGGGCGCGGAAGACCTTTTCCGGGTACTTGAGCATCTTGAGGCTGGCCTCCATGGCCTTGGAGGGCTTGAGCACGCCCTTGAAGGCGCCGGGGAAGAGCATCCGGCCCTTCTCGTCGACGCAGGCGGCGATCATCTTAGCCAGCGCGACCGTGGGGTCGGCGGTGGGGCCGCCCCACATGCCCGAGTGCAGGGGGTGGTCCATGGACTTGACCGTGACGTCCAGCGCCACGAGCCCCCGCAGGGCGACGGTGATGGACGGGGTCTCGTGGTCGAAGTTGCCGGTGTCGGTGAGCACGATGGCGTCGGCCATCACCTTGGAGGCATAGCGGTCCAGGAAGGGCTCGAGGTTGTCGGAGCCGACCTCCTCCTCGCCCTCGATAATGACCTTCACGTTGACGGGGAGCTTGCCCGCGGTCTGCAGCCAAGAGGCGATCGCCGAGGTGTGTGCTACCGCGCCGGCCTTATCGTCGGCGCAGCCGCGGCCGTAGAGGCGGCCGTCGCGCTCGGCGGGCTCGAAGGGCGGGGACTTCCAAAGCTCCTCGCGCCCCGCGGGCTGGACGTCGTGATGCGCGTAGAGCAGGAGCGTGGGCTTGCCTAGGGCGTGCAACCAGTCGCCGTACACATAAGGGAAGGCGCCGGGGATGCGGAGGATCTCGACGTTCTCCAAGCCGCGCTCGCTCATGAGCGCTGCGACGGCCTCGGCGGAACGGTCGACCTGCTTCGGGTCGAAGCCCGGGAAGGAGACCGAGGGGATGCGCGCGAGCGTCTTGAGGTCGTCGAGGAACTCGCCGTAGTGCCCCGCGGCGTACGCGGCGGCCGCGTCGGAGGCCGAGCCGGTCTGGGGACGGGAGAGGGCGGTGGTCATGCGCGGATTATAGCCATCAGTGCGGGAACGCGCGCGCGGCTCCGTGCAGCGACTACTTGTCGGCGTAGAAATCGATCGCCACGCGTTGTGGGTCCGTCGGATCTACGCGAACGGGAATCACTCTTTCGGGCTGAAACTGGGGAACATCGAGCCGAGAGATCAGCGCCTTTGTGATCGTCGCGATGTACGGCGGACGGCCATCCGGCGTCACTTCGATTCGCAGCCCGATCACGGGATCGTTGTTGATGGTCATGCCGGTATCCCAGATTTCCAAAATGGTCGCACGCGCGGGGAGTCCGGTTTGCTGCAACTCCTTCGCATCTGACACACCGCTCCAGTTGTCGATCAATCCGCAAGCGACCAAGCTCACCGCCAGCAGCGCGGCAGCCAGTCCGTCAAGGTGTCGAATCGTCTTTCGGTTTGCCATCAACGGTCGATACAGTCAAAGACGTAGATCGCTCGTTACTCAGATGTGCGTAGCAGAGCGTTCAATCGAAGTGCCATCGTGGGTCCGTTCGTCCCCTCATTTTGAGCCGACCCCTATCGTGGCCGAAGAGGATCGTCCTTTCACCGCCAAGCTGATCGATTACCGCGGCGACGTCCGATGCCAGATCGGCTATTCGGCCGCGAATGCGAAGCGCGGATCGGCCGCACGCACGTAGGCCTCCTCGAGCCCCAGTTCCCGTCGCACGATATTGGCGCCGAGAACCAGGGACACGCACTTGTAAAAGGCGATTCGGCGCGACAGACCCTCGCGGCCAAAGCCGCAGTCGGCGCTGATGACCAGCCGCTCGGGCGGAATCGAATCGAGCGCCCGGCGGATCGTGTCCGCGACCATCTCCGGTGACTCCACCGTCGTGCGTGTATGGTCGACGACGCCGATGGCGATCTTCTTGTCGGTCTTGACGTTCTTCAGTAGCGCCGCGTCGCGCGCTTGGTTGCTGCCGCCTTCGAGCATCAGGACGTCGCAGTTCATCTCGAGGAAATAGGGCAGCGCGCGTGCATAGCTCGGCCGGTCCCAGTAGAAGCTCTGCTGGTTCGGATTTCCCCAGCAGGTATGCGCCCAGATCTCGGTGTTCACTCCCTCGACCTGGCGGTTGAAGGCGGCGGTGTAAAACTCGAGGTCGCGGTCGCTGCACGGATGCTGCGCGTTGCAGCTGAAATGATGGATCGGCTCCTCGATCTGGATGACGGGACACCCCGCGGCCGCGAGCTCACGGTATTCCTCGTTGAGCGCTGCGGCGATGTCCATGATGAGAGCGTGATCGTCCTTGTAGTGCTCGTCCCACAGCATGAGCGGCAGACAGGTCGCACAGATAGAACCGAACTTGACCGGACGTGCGCTCATCTTCTGGGCGGTCTTCCAGATCGCGGTGAACTGCAACGGCCCACGCGTGATCCGGCCGATCACCGACGGCGGATGGTAGGCCTCTTGCACCTCGTAGAGGATGTGTCCCGGTTTCAAGTCGCCATAGTCGAGAAAATGCGACGACGCATGGAAACCCGTGATGCCGTTGAGGCGCTCTATGGTGTAGAAGAACCAGGAGCGGCCGCCAACTTCAAGGTCGAAGCGCGTGTCGCCGTCGGTGAGAATGTCGAGCCCCGCGCGTTCCTGCTCGCTCACGTAGCACGCCACCGAATCCAGGTACTGTTCGCGGTACTGCGAGTCGCCCATCGCGACCATGAACGGACGCCCGTGGAGGTTCTGGTTGAACCACGATGGTTTGGGAAACGAGCCGACCATTGCGGTCGGCAGGATCTTGTCTTTGGTAGCGACCAACATTGCGTGATCTCCTTTGCGTCGCGAATCTCCCGAGGTCGCGCACATCCAGGAATCGCTAGTCTTCTTCCAGCCCGTCCCGCATGGCCCGTCGAACCATCCCTCCGCTTCTGTTCAGGGGTGCGCCGCACTCACCGCAGAACTTTTCCGCCAGCTCAGACAAGATCCTCCTCCACCAGGCCCTGAACTACGCCCGCGTCGCGCAGGAGACGCGGCAGAATTCCGCCTGACCGGCGAGGACGTAGAACCCGACGCCTTCGTATTCTATGGGAAGGATGCCGAGCACGTGTTTCTGAAACGCTTCGATGTCGACGGTATAGTCGATGGCGTTGTCCGACAAGACCTGCTCGACCCGCTCCCCCTCAGCCAGGCGACCGGCGATATAGATGATCGCCACGTCTTTGTCGTCGAATGTCTCCGGGTCCACCAAGGCCATCGAGGTCACTAGTGCTGTGACGTGCATGTGAAGCAGGGCGCCTGTGAGCCAGGGGCGCAGCGCGTTTCCTGGCAGACACCGAGCGGACCTTCCGGCCGCTGACACAGCGCACCGATCGCAGAACAAGACGCCGGCACGGGAGGAGTAGAGATCGAATCGAACTTGCAACCCGAGCACAGGCTCGTCGCAGCGAAGCAGACGGCCGCGAGGAGGGCGCCAACACGATGCTCCGGCTGCGGCCCAGGCAGACACCGTCTCATGGGTTCACCGCCGAACGTCCCGGATCAGCGACCCCGCGCCACGGAGGTCCGGCATGGAACTGAGACACCATTGCGGGGTTCGCTGCATCCGGCTTGTTCAGCATGATGTCTCGCTGCATAGCTTCCTGAGCCGCGCATTTTTCCATCGTGATCGAGAGTGTGTAACGCAAGAACAACTCGACGTTTCGTTCATCCGCTTGCCGCACCAACACTGAACCTTCAAGGCCCTCCACAATACTTCCATGTGGTGCTAGCGCTTCACGCGTCTTCTTGATCTCGTCCGCAAGCAAGCCGAGCAATCTAGGGCGGTACTGCTCTGGGTTTTCGACGGCAAGTTAGAGCCTGCCCAATTCACACTTTGCCTTTCCTGGCAAACTGAGGGCCTCCACGAATCGCGCCGCTTCCGCCCCGGCTCCAAAAATGTTGTCGCGGTCCTTGGAAAGTGGCACGAGAAGGTAAATCTGAGGATAGATTCTTTCTCCGTAGATTCTTTACGTTTTGCAGAGATCTTTTTCGCGATCAAGCGGCCTCGGCGTAGAGGCTGGGGTAAGCGACTTCGCGTAGCTTCAGCGCGGTGGCCATGATGCGACGGCCGGAGAGCGAGACGCGCCAGCGTCGCGAGTGGGGAATCTTGGCGATCAAGCGGTGGGCATGGAGGCGGCGCAAGAGCCGAGTCACCTGAGCCGATTGTTTGAGTGGGTCCGTAGCGAGGGGAATGGAGGTGTTATCGGCCTTGCGGTACTTCAGCCCGTGGCGGTCGAGTCGGCGCGCGAGCCACTCGTGGCCATTCACATAGACCTGGATGGGAAACGGGAACCAGGTCTGGACCTTGACGTGGATG
>Ga0315278_10006231_pt1 | contig 10840 bp, 8 predicted proteins | sample YL17G06_0_MG_FD_203880 | JGI IMG/M metagenome (GOLD analysis project Ga0315278, IMG submission 203880) | Sediment microbial communities from Yellowstone Lake, YNP, Wyoming, USA - YL17G06_0 | ecosystem: Environmental > Aquatic > Freshwater > Lake > Sediment | place: USA: Wyoming | collected... | reverse complement strand
TTCAACGCGGTTGAGCTGGATTATGAGCGATTAGCGAATATATTAAGACAAAAGAATCCGGAGCTGGCGAGCTTGAACTACGAGGCAATCGCTGCGGGGAGTAAAATTACGCTTGCGGAGAAAAACTTTTATCCCGATATCGGGATCGGCTTGATGTGGGAAAATATGGATAACCGAGGCGGCAGAGACGGCGTCGCTATGGTATTTCAGATGAATTTGCCTTTGTGGCGTGACAGCTACAGCGCCGGGGCAAGACAGGCACAGGCCCAAAAGGCGAGCATCGAGCAGCAAAAGATTGAGACAGAAAACGTCCTTCTGACAAAGGCGTCACAATCGCTTTATGAATACAGGGACAGCATCCGAAAGATACGATTGTATCGTAATACGCTGATACCTAAGGGCAGGGAGCTGCTGCAGGCGTCGGAGGCGGCGTATCGGGAAGGGACAATAGATTTTTTAAGCTTGATTGACGCCCAGCGGATGCTTCTGGATTATCACCTGTCTCTCCAGCGGGCGATTGCGGATAATCAGCAAAAGCTGGCCGAGCTTGAGATGCTTGCGGGGACGGAACTGGACTCGAAATAGCGAGCGAATCTGGTTTATCGGACACAGGGAACAAGGTTGTAACGCGGTTAATCAACAGAAGTTACGGCAAAATCTTGGTTGTTGCGAACAAAATCCTATAGGTTTAGTATGGTATAAGACAGGTATTAAAGAGCGAAGGAAACATTTTTAACCAGTGGAAAGGAAAATGAAGATGAGCAGGACATTCAGGGCAGCGGTTTTATGGACGATAGTTCTGGTGGTGGCGGTGGTTTTGGGGGGTGGATGCAAGAAGAAGGAAAGCCCGGCTGCGCCAGCCAAGGCACCAACAACGCAGGATGCGCAGAAGCAGGCGACTAAGACGGCGGAAGAAGCGAAAAAGACAGCGACGGCAACAGCGGCATCAATCGAGCAGACGACCTGCCCTGTGATGGAAGGCAACAAAATCGACAAGAACGTCTTTGTTGAGTACCAGGGCAAAAAGGTTTATTTCTGCTGCGCGGACTGCAAGGCGAAATTCGAGAAGGAGCCGGAGAAATATTTGGCGAAGCTGCCTCAGTTTGCGAAATGAGAACTCACCTTAAGAAGGAATTGAAAAATGAAAAGGCGGGCGATTATCGTCGGCGTGATTATTGTGGTGGCGATTATTGGGGTTTTTATACCGGGTCGGCACAATAACACGCAGCGCACAGGAACCATTTCAGAAACAGCGAAGGATTTGTATTATTGTCCGATGCACCCGAGTTACACGTCAGGCAGGCCCGGCGATTGTCCAATATGCGGTATGTCGTTAGTGAAGCGAGAAGCCGCCCCCCCTGCGGGGGAAAAGCCGACAAAAGCGGGTGAACGAAAAATACTGTATTATCGCAACCCGATGAATCCGCAGGTTACTTCGCCTGTCCCTATGAAAGACCAGATGGGAATGGATTATGTGCCGGTATATGAGGAGGCCCAGGCAAAGACCGGCGGGGCGGAGGTTTATATAAGCCCTGAAAAGCAGCAGCTAATTGGCGTAAAAAAAGGCAAGGTGGAAAAGAGGAAGCTGTCGGGGCAAATCCTGACGGTGGGAAGGGTTGCGTACGACCCGTCGCTGTTTACCGCACAGCAGGAATACCTGCAGGCGTTCAAAAGCAGCCGGACGATACACAAGGACGAAGGTTATATAGATGAGCAGTCAGGAGCCCTTACCAAATCAATGAAGCAAAAGCTGCTGGCTATGGGAATGAGCGAAGATGAAATAGCCGGGCTGGAAAAGCGAGGTAAGCCGCAGCAGAATCTGTATCTGCCCACCAGCGAAGACAAAAACGTCTGGGTATATGTAACCATTTACGAATACGAGGCCCAACTGGTAAAGACGGGGACACCTGTCGAGGTCCGGGCGATTGCTTATCCGGGAGTGTCTTTCGAGGGCAGCGTCATTTCCGTTACCCCCATACTGGAGGCGGCGACGAGAACACTCAAAGTCAGGACATTGGTCGATAACACCGAAAACAAGCTCAAACTTGAGATGTTTGTCAACGTGGTGATAAAGTATGACCTCGGCGACAAGCTTGCCGTGCCGGAGGAGGCGGTAATGCACGCGGGGACGCGAAACATTGTTTTTATCGCCAAGCCGGACGGCTACTTTGAGCCGAGGGTTGTAACACTCGGGTCAAAAGCACAAGGATATTACGAGGTATTGCGAGGATTGTCGGAAAATGAGGAGGTCGTTACTTCGGGCAACTTCCTGATAGATTCGGAGAGCAAGCTGAACGCGGTTTTGAACAAGGCAGCGGAACCAAACAAGTGAAGGCCTCGGTGCGACGATGATTGGCAGAATAATAGAATTCTCCGCGAAAAACAAATTTATCGTCATATTCTTCGCGATTGCCGCGATAGTTGGGGCGGTATATTGCATAAGGATTATGCCGTTAGACGCGATTCCCGATTTGTCGGACACACAGGTGATAATCTATTCTCAGTGGGATAGAAGCCCGGACATCATCGAGCAGCAGGTTACGTATCCGATTGTGACGGCGATGCTTGGCGCCCCGAGGGTCAAGGCAATACGGGGCTTTTCGGATTTCGGTTTTTCATACGTTTATATAATTTTCGAGGACGGCACCGATATTTACTGGGCTCGCAGCCGGGTAGTTGAATATATGAGCAAGATTACGGCCCGGCTGCCGCAGGGCGTGCAAACCGAAATCGGTCCCGACGCGACCAGCGTAGGCTGGGTTTTTCAATATGCGCTGGTCGATAAGACCGGCAACAACAGTTTGGCGGATTTACGAAGTTTTCAGGATTGGTTCCTGCGATACTCGCTGCAAAGCGTACCCGGCGTCGCGGAGGTAGCGACGGTCGGCGGTTTTCAAAAGCAATACCAGGTCAATGTCAACCCCAATGCGCTGCTGGCGTACAATATTCCTCTTACGAAGGTCGTCGAGGCCGTCCGGCAAAGCAATAACGACGTGGGCGGCCGGCTGCTTGAGATGTCCGGCACGGAATATATGATTCGGGCGAAAGGGTATGTAAAATCGCCCGCGGACCTGGAGAACACGGTCATAGGGACAGACGGTTCGGGGACACCCGTGCTGGTAAAAAACGTCGCTGACGTTGTAATCGGGCCTGATATACGACGCGGGGTAGCGGATTTGGACGGCGAGGGGGACACGGTCGGCGGAATCGTGATAATGAGGCAGGGGGAAAACGCGCTCAACGTAATCAATAGCGTCAAGGCCAAAATCGAGGAGATAAAGCCGTCGCTGCCAAAAGGCGTCGAGATAGTTACGACATACGACCGCTCAGACCTGATTAAGCGGGCAATCGACACACTGAAGCATCAGCTCATCGAGGAAATGATTATAGTCAGCTTTGTAATTCTTCTGTTCCTTTGGCATTTCCCCTCGGCAATCATACCGATAGTTACGATACCCATCGCGGTGCTGTTGTCGTTTATCCCGATGTATGGCCTCAAGCTGACATCCAATATTATGTCCCTGTCGGGCATCGCGATATCGATAGGCGTGCTGGTCGATGGCGCGATAGTGGAGGTTGAGAACGCTTACAAAAAACTGCAATTGTGGGAGGCGGGCGGGCGAAAAGGCGATTTTCATATTATCCGGTTGAATGCTTTAAAAGAAGTTGGGCCGTCGGTATTCTTTTCGCTGCTGGTTATAGCGGTTGCGTTTTTGCCGATATTCACGCTCGTTGACCAGGAAGGCCGACTGTTCAAGCCGCTGGCATACAGCAAAAACCTCGCGATGGCAATCGCGGCGCTTCTGGCGATAACGCTCGACCCGGCTATACGGATGCTTTTCACGCGGATGGACTACCGGCATTTTAAGCCGGCGTGGCTTTCGAAGTTATACAACGCTGTCACAGTCGGTAAATACTATCCTGAAGAGCAGCACCCGGTGAGCAAAAGATTATTCGCGATATATGAGCCGGCGTGCAATTTCGTTCTTGAGCATCGTAAGTTCACGCTGATTTGCGCCGCGGTTTTGATGGCAGCGACGGTGCCGGTGTATTTCCAGCTTGGGTCGGAGTTTATGCCGCCTTTGAATGAGGGGACGATTTTGTATATGCCGACGACGCTGCCGGGGATATCGGTTACGGAGGCGGCGAACCTGTTGCAGATACAGGACAAGATTTTTATGTCGTTCCCCGAGGTTGAGCGGGTGTTCGGCAAGGCGGGACGGGCGAACACGCCGACAGACCCTGCGCCGTTTTCGATGATGGAGACGACGGTTGTTCTGAAGGATAAGCGGTATTGGCGGCCCGGTTTAACGTGGGAAAAACTGATTGAGGAAATGAACGCCAAAATGCAGATACCGGGCGTAACGAACGCCTGGACAATGCCGATAAAGGCGAGAATAGATATGCTATCGACCGGCATACGAACGCCGATAGGGATTAAAATTTACGGCGCGGAGTTGAGTGAGATTGAAAAAATAGGAATGCAGCTTGAGCAAATAATCAAGCCGCTTGAGGGGACACGCAGCGTATATGCGGAACGAGTGTCGGGCGGGTATTTTGTGGATTTCAATTTGAAGCGGGAGCAATTGGCGCGGTATGGATTGAGCATCCAGGACGCTGAAGAAATTATAATAAGCGCAATCGGCGGGGAAAATGTTACGACGGCAATCCAGGGGACAGAGCGATACAGCGTGAACGTGCGATACGCCCGCGACTACCGCGACGATTTGGAAAAGTTACAGCGGGTGCTTGTGCCGACAATGTCTGGTGCGCAGATACCGCTTGGCGAACTTGCGGAGATAAGCGTTTCGCTTGGGCCGTCGATGATACGCGATGAGAACGGGATGTTAGCCGGCTATGTTTACGTGGATATGGCAGACATAGACATCGGCGGTTACGTCAAGCAGGCAAAAAGAGCGGTCGCCGCGCAACTGCAATTACCGGCAGGTTACGCGCTACAATGGAGCGGGCAATTCGAGAATATGCTGCGGGTGAGAGAACGGCTCAAGGTCGTAATCCCGCTGACGCTTTTAATCATTTTCATACTGCTTTATATGAACACAAAAAGTATCGTCAAGACCGGCATCGTGATGCTTGCGGTGCCTTTTTCGCTGATTGGAGCGATATGGTTCCTTTATATCCTGGGCTATAACATTTCGATAGCGGTATGGGTGGGGATGATTGCCCTGATGGGGCTTGACGCGGAGACGGGCGTGTTTATGCTGCTGTTCCTCGATTTGTCTTACAATGATATGGTGACGCAGGGCAGGATGAAAACCTTCGCGGATTTGAAAGAGGCGATTATTCACGGGGCGGTCAAACGTATTCGGCCAAAGATGATGACGGTGATGGCGATGTTTATGGGCCTCATACCTATTATGTGGTCGATGGGGACAGGTTCGGATGTGATGAAGCGAATAGCCGCGCCGATGATTGGCGGTATTCTCACCAGCTTCATACTCGAACTGCTGGTTTATCCGCCTTTGTACGCAATGTGGAAACAGCGAGAACTAAGTAAAGCGGGATGATACGTCAGCGCTTAATGAGGGGAGAAATAATGGGCGTTTACATTCAGAACATCGATTGCCGGGTGCCTAAGACGTGCCATTCACAGCAATCAATTAAAGAAAGAATCAAACGCCTGCTTAACTCATCGACGAGAACAAATCGCTATATCGACAGCATTTACCAAGGCAGCGAAATCGACCAGAGATATAGCTGCATTTCAAACCCTGATGATTTCTTTCGAGTTTCGCAATCAGGTGAAATCTCGAATCCGACAACGAAGATGCGAAACGACTTATTTACAGCAGAGGCCAAAAAGCTGTTCGTTGACGTTGCTCGAAGCACAATCGAGAAATGCCCAAACGCGGATTTTGGCGATATAACTCACCTTGTTACGGTTTCCTGCACGGGCTTTTTCAATCCCGGCCCGGATTACGCAATCATCGAAGGACTAAACCTGAATAAAAACGTTCAGCGATACAATATCGGCTTTATGGGCTGTCACGCGATGTTCCCGGCGCTGCGACTGGCAAATTCGATTTGCCGGGCAGAGCCCAGCGCTACGGTCTTAGTTGTCAGTGTCGAGCTTTGCACGCTGCACATCCAGCTTAAAGATGACCTCGATTCCATTTTGGGCGGCGCTCTTTTTGCGGATGGCGGCGCAGGGGCAATAGTCAGCGCAAAAAAACCTGTTCCCGGACAAAGCGTGCTTGAGATGAAGCATTTCGAATCAACGCTGATTCCTAACAGCCGGGATGAAATGGCATGGACCATCGGCGACACGGGATTCGAAATGATACTTTCTCAATACATACCCAAGATAATTCAGTCCAATATCCGCGAAATAATCGAGCCGATACTCGAAAGGCAGGATACTACCATATCCGATATTGACCACTGGGCGGTCCATCCGGGCGGCAAAGCGATATTGGACAGAATCGAGAAGTCGCTGGGTATTGAGGGCAAATGCGAGGCATCAAGGGCAATTTTGAGAAAGTTCGGCAATATGAGCAGCGCAACAATTCTTTTTGTGCTGAAGCACATACTTGAAAATGCCGGCGACAATGGAAATGGGCCCGTATTGACGGTTGCTTTTGGCCCCGGGCTGACCATAGAGCTGGCTATGCTCGAAAGATTGACCACATGGGTAACTCATCACAAAAGGACAATCAAGGGCTTTGCAGGCCAATTAAGATGAACGGCAGATTCGATTTGAATATGCACGATTATATTCATCAGGCCGAGGGGAAGCTGTTTTTCAATCGGCAGATGTTCGGCACAATCGCCCCAAGATATGATTTTATTACCCGCGTTCTTTCCTTTGGGCGAGACATCGCCTGGAAAAATCTATTAGTTAAGGAACTACCCGACGTTAAAGCCCCACACTGCCTCGATATTGCCTGCGGAACCGGCGATATAACGTTTCGCCTGGCGGCCAAATACCCTGCCGGCCATATCATCGGGCTGGATGTGACTGAACCAATGATTGATTACGCGCGAGAGCGAAACACATTTGGCAACATTACCTTCGCCCTTCAGGATATGTGCCGAATGGAGTTTGCCGACGAGAGTTTCGATATCGTTACAGGCGGCTACGCCCTTCGCAATGCGCCAAATCTTGAACTGGCACTTATTGAAATCCGGCGAGTTATGAAGCCGGGGGCAACTGCGGCTTTCCTGGATTTCTCGAAACCGCCGGAACGCTTCCTGCAAAAAACCAAAGGATTGCTTCTGGAAATCTGGGGCGGCTTCTGGGGAATCTTGCTGCATCGCAACCCGCAGCTTTATACCTACATCGCCGAAAGTTTAAAACAGTATCCCGACAGGAACGCTCTTAAGCAATTAATTACAAAACTTGGCTTCACAAGTATCCGCTCCCGCAAACACTTCCTCGGTTTCGCCGAAACCTTATTTTTCCAAAAACAGTGAACACCTCAAAAGTTGTGGAGTTTAAAGCAGTTAACCGTATAATTTAGCTTTACACTCTTCCAGGAGAGCAATATGAGAATGAACGATAACACAAGACGGATTGTGCTTGTTGTCCTTGCAGTGATTTTGCTGTCAAGCATCATATTGTCCCTTGTTACGGCAAGATTCGAAGAGCAAAAGGCAACATTGAGTACCGGCACAATAGAATCTTTATGGTGGGCTGGGAAAATCGTATTTTTCATTTCAATGCCTCTTATGGTTTCTTTGGTGGCACTATTTTTTTATGCAGACTGGCTTCGCAGCAGAGTCGATACGATTGAACTCGCCGCCAGAATGCGAGTTGTTGTTTCAGTTACGTGGTGGGCCATCATCGCCTTGTTAGTATTGCTGGGAGTGGAATTTTTAATAGATTTGTATCGCGGTTCACACAGGATTATCTTTGCTGCGATTCAATTCCTGTTTTTAAGTTTATGTCTTGGGTTTTTACTGCTGGATTCATGGGCCATGCTGAGCTACTTTCGCACACACACCTTGCGCAATGTGGTTGCTGTCTGCCTTCTCGAACAGCATGACAAATCTGTCAAAGCCAACAACTTCGACAAGGCGTATTCTGCATTGCTCAAGGCATGCGAAACGGATCCGGACGGAGTTTGGCTTTTTTGTAGATTGGCTATTTTCTGTGAGCGAACCCGCAAAAACTCGACTGAAGCAGATACCTATATGGCCAAGGCGAACGAATTGATAACAACAACCAAGGCAAATAATATTGGTGATAAGGCCTGCTATCTTGATTACCTCGGCTTGATAAATTATGTGAGAGGAGAACACGACAAAGGTTTAACATACATTAAGCAAGCCATTGATATCGAGCCCAAACCGTATCGGATTAAAACGTACGAGGAACTGCTTTCGGATTCAAAAAATACGCAATCAAATACCAATCCGCCTGATTCCAAAACAGTTACATAATCAATCATCAATAGAAAATGCGGAGTCCCAGTCCTTCCAGACCGGTTCGAGACCGGATTGCTTTAGCATAGCGGCGATTTGGGCGGGGGAGCGGGAATCATCGATATCGAACTGGCCAACTGAGTCGGCGTGGGTAGAGTAGCCGCCGGGGTTGGTTTTGCTGCCTGCGCTCATCCGGGTAATGCCGAGTTTAACAAGCTGGTCTCGCAGGTGAGCGGGTTCTCGTGTTGAAATGGTCATTCCCGCGTCGGCGAAGCACAGCCGAAGGGCAAGAATCATCTGGACGAGATTCTTATCGGAAAGAAGATTAAACTGTGCGCTGTCAACATCCTTGGCGGGACGCAATCGCGGGAAAGAAAACGACACGCGCGACTTCCAGTAGCGTTTCATCAGGTAATGGGCGTGCTCGGCAAGGGCCAGTGTTTCAAGACGCCAGTCATCAAGGCCCAGAAGTGCACCAAGCCCGATTTCCCGCATACCTGCCTGGCCGAAACTATCCGCTGCGCTCAGGCGATAACCATAGTTGGCCTTTGGGCCTGCGGGATGATACTTGCGGTATGTTTCGCGGTCGTAGGTCTCCTGATACAATGTTACGCCCTCGATGCCGGCGGCAAAAAGCTTCGCGTATTCATCGGCGGACATCTGATAAATTTCAACGGACAGCGAGCTGAATTTGGGTCGTAACTTCGACGCTAATTCGGCCAGGTAATCGACAGTGATAAATTTTTTGTCTTCACTGCTGACTAAGAGTAAATCTTTGAAGCCCTCCTTGGCAATTGTTTCGGCTTCGGCGAGGGCCTGCTCGATGGTGAGTCGGATTCGGGGAAACTTATGTGATTTATTGAAGCCGCAGTAAACGCAATCATTGACGCAGAAATTTGAAACGTAAAGCGGGGCATACAATCGGACGGTTTTGCCGAATCGCTGGAGCGTGAGCTGATGGCCGATTTGCGCCATTTGCTCGATGTAATTTTCAGCGGCGGGCGAAATCAGCATCAGTAATCGGTCGAGGACATAATATCCCGGCTTGCGAGATAACGCCCATTTGACTTCGTCTTCCGTAATTTCACCGAGACGCTTAGTCCAGATATCCCTGCCGGAGCCATCGAGTCCCCTGTCGGCCAAAATGGTCTTTACATCTGTGCCGGTATGTTCTCTCGTTTCAGTCATATTGACGCTTTTCTATTGATTATTGATAATTGATTGTTGATGATTTTAGCGGAACGGGTTTTATTATTAATCAATTCTCAATCATCAGTTATCAATCCTTTATTCATTTCGCAGAAAGTCGGTGAGAGGGCTTGAGGCGGAGGCCTTTTTTGTTTCCGCGGCAGCACCGGAAAGATAAGCGATTCTGCCCGCCACAACCGCGAGCTTGAACGCCTCGGCCATTTTGGCCGGCTCAACGGCTGTCGCGATTGCGGTATTTACCAGCACGGCATCCGCTCCCATTTCCATCGCCTCGGCGGCGTGTGAAGGCAAACCCAGGCCGGCGTCAACAACGACGGGGACATTGGCCTGCTCGATAATTATTTCCAGTGCGGCTCGTGTTTTTAATCCCTGGTTTGAGCCGATGGGGCTGGCTAAAGGCATTACGGTCGCGGTTCCAACATCCTGAAGACGCTTACTCAATATCGGGTCAGCGTTGATATATGGCAAAACGATGAAGCCCTCTTTGACGAGAATTTCGGCGGCCTTTAATGTTTCGATTGGGTCTGGCAGCAAATAATACGGGTCGGGCGTAACTTCGAGTTTGACCCAGTTGATACCTGTGGCGGCCCGCGCGAGGCGCGACAGACGAATCGCCTCATCGGCAGTGCGCGCTCCTGATGTGTTGGGCAAAAGCAGGTATTTGTTCCTGTCGATTGCGGAGAGCATATCGTCGTCTTTGTTTGTGATATCGACTCTGCGTAGAGCCACGGTAACGATTTCGGCGCCGGCGGCCTCTATCGCCTGTGCCATTGCCTTGCTGGACGAGAATTTTCCCGTGCCGATGAGCAGGCGTGAATTAAAACGTTTACCTGCGATAATCAATTCACTGTTTTCTGTCATCTGTCCTCCGTCCTCTGCTCTCTGTCATTGCGAGCGCAGCGAAGCAATCTCTTTTTAAATCCGCAATTTTTCAGCCCCCGGGGACAAATCTGACGAGTTCGATTGTTTGCCCGGCGAGCAGCGGCGTAGTCGAGAAGTTTTTCCGCTCGATGATTTGACCTTCAAGTTCGGCAACGACGGTTGTGGAATCGACGCCAAGACGTCTCAATAAATCCGTTATCGTTGCGGGCATTTTGTTGTCAGAAAACATTTCCTCTTTGCCGTTTATTTTTAATAAGCCCATACATAATCCTCGAAAATCGAGGCCATAAACAAAAAAAACGCTCCCGCAAAAGGAGCGTTTCAAAACCAAATCAATCCGCCTCCCTTCGCAGGTCTTAACCTG
>Ga0315278_10006230_pt1 | contig 10841 bp, 9 predicted proteins | sample YL17G06_0_MG_FD_203880 | JGI IMG/M metagenome (GOLD analysis project Ga0315278, IMG submission 203880) | Sediment microbial communities from Yellowstone Lake, YNP, Wyoming, USA - YL17G06_0 | ecosystem: Environmental > Aquatic > Freshwater > Lake > Sediment | place: USA: Wyoming | collected... | reverse complement strand
TATGTTGTATATGCCACATACAATATACGGCCCAAAAGTCCAGGCAATTCATTACTTCGGAAATCAGCCAACTATTCTTTCATGCACCCGATTTTCGGCGCGCCGCAAGGTCACTCCCACTCAGTCGTCATCCCGGACCATGCTGACCGCCCACACGGGATAAGGCGTTTGGGAGCCCTTGAGCGCGTGCCACAGGATGCGGTTGAGGGTGCCTTCGGGACATTTATCCACTTCATCGAGCGGCAGGCGCGCCGAAGCGTAGGCGTGCTTGCGCAGCAGGGGGTCGGAGATCTTCTTCGGCGATGGATTCATCTGGTCCAGCGGTATGTTGTTCGTGAGCGCTGTGAATGGGCTGAAGTCCGGAGTATCGGTGAAGCACGCGCTCATCGGTGTGGCGGTGGCGTCCATCTGGTTCATCGGGGGGAGGCCGAGCATCAGTTCCATCGTGCGCAGGAGGCTGGTCTGGTTGTATTGGGTGCTCACCACCGCCCCCCGCCGCGTGTAAGGGCTGGCGACATAGCACGTGGTGCGGTAGCCGCTGACATGGTCCCAGCCAGCCTGCGGATCGTCTTCGATGGCGAAGATGCACGTCTCCTTCCAGAACTTGCTGCGGCTGACGGCCTCCACGATTTGCCCAAAGGCGAGGTCATTGTCCGCCACCATCGCGGCCGGGGTGGGGCAACCTTCCTTCGTTCCACTGGTGTGGTCGTTCGGCAAGCTGATGATGCTCAGGTTGGGGAAATTCCCCGTCTGCTCGAACTGCCTCAGCTCTTTGATAAACTCCGCTGCGCGGAAGACGTCGGGAACCTGCAGCGCCCAGCCCGCGGTGTTGGTGGCGAGGTAGGGCCGCAGGGATTCGATGGAGGGCCGGCAGGAAATATCAATCGCGCCGGTCTGGTTGACGAAGTCGCGGTAGCAGTCCAGGGCATTTGGCCCGCGGGCTTTTGATTTGTCCCGCCAATGCGCCTCGGTGAGGGCGAATTCGCCGTAGTCGCGCAGCGTCTTCCCATGCGCGATGACGTTGTCCCAGATGAAGCCGGCGGACGAATACGCCAGCGCGTCCACGGAGCCGCCAGTCCCGCCGAAGGGATAACTGCGGGGGAAGCCGGCGAACGAGCGCTCCAGGTAATCATTGCAGAAAGCGCTGTCCGCCCATTGGTGTCCATCGGCGCTGCAGATGCCCGAGCAGTAAGTGTTATCGAGCAGGACGAACTCCCGCGCCACCTTATGGTGGTTGGGTGTCACTTGCTCGCCGAAGACGCAGAGCGACGCGTCGCCGTTGCCTTGGGGCAAATCGCCGAGCACCTGGTCGTAGGTCCGGTTCTCCTGGATGATGTAGATCACGTGCTTGATGACGCTTGGCTCACCGGCGCGCTCGGGCACGGGGCGGGGCGGCTGGCCAGACCGCGCGGGCAACCTGGCTTCTTGCAAAAGACCGTAGCGCAGGCTCTGCAATGCAGTCCGAGTCAGGCGTGACAATTCCCGCCGGGCCGGCACCGGCACGAGCGACAGGGTGCCGAAGTACTGATGCGAGTTGAATTTGACCGGTTCGCCCGGCTGGAGGTGTTTGGTCGAGCCGATGCCCTTGATATTGGCCACGCAGATCGCCTTCCGGCCCGGGTCGTAAACCACGGCGCCGGGGAACCATCCGACGGGGATCAGCCCGCGCAGACTGGACTTGCCGGGCTTGAAATCGAAGACGGCCACGGCGTTCTGGGTGCCGTTGCAGACGAAGAGCCTGGCGCCGGACTTGTCGAAGGCGAGGGCGTTGGGTTGTGCCCCGAACAAATCCGCCGGGTTCTGCCGTGCGCAGATCGTCTCAACTACCCGGTCCGTGCGCGCGTCAATGACGCTGAGCGTGTCGCTCCCCGCGTTGGCGACCACAACCCAGCGCCCATTGGGCGGAGCCGCAATGGCGCAGGCCCCGGCGCCGGTCAGGATTTCGGTTAGTGGGGCAGCCGTCTCGGCTGCCTTGTTGGACAGGCGAGACGCCTGCCCCACTACCTCCGCACCCTTGGCGAGGTCAATGACCGACACAGACCCCTCGTTAGCCACGTGTCGGATCGGGTCCACGCGCACCAGCGTGCCGTGACCGGCCGGCCCGGTGACGCTCTGGCCATCCGGTCGCCGCCCGCCCCAGTTGCTCACATACGCCTTCTGGCCGGCCAACGCCACGCCGAAGGGCGCGAAGCCGACCTCCCAAAGCCGCAGCACCTGGCCGTTGGCGGGGTCCAGCTCCGCCAGCCGGTTTGAGAGATTGAGCGCCACGTAAAGGCGCTTGCCGTCCGGTGATACGGCCAGCCCAGCCGGGATGTCGGCTCCGCGTCCCGGCAATTGGGCCGGCGGCAGCGGAATGGAGAAGAGCCCCACCACCTTGCCGTTGCTCCGGACGCCGAACACTTTCACGTTGCCCTCCACATTGGCCAGGTAGATGCGTGTGCCGTCAGGCGAGAACGCCAGGCCGGTGAAACTGATCTGGCCTTGCCGGTCGGGGTGAAGATTCTCCTCGGGAACGGAATCCGGCGTAACGTCTGTGGCCTTATCCGAGGGCAACGGCACGTGCTGCACGACCTCGCCCGTCGCCGGGTCCAGCACCAGCAGGTCGTGCGTCTTGCCGGCGGTGACGAGCAGCCGGCCGTTCGGGCTGAGCGCAAGGGCCTGCGGTCTCATGCCCGGCAGTTCCACTTGGCGGCCGGCGGGCGTCACCACCTGGTTGGCGGGCGTGTAGTAAGAATTCGTGCCAACCTGGCCGACCTTCTCTCGGGTCGAGAATGGTGCTTCGGCGGGGGCTTGCCCCCGGCACGTCGAATCAACTCCCACAAGCCCGACCACCACCACCGCAGCGCAAAGAATAGCGCTCTTAAGGAAATGCATGAATCCACCATGCCAAAACCTCGGGCATGCGCGCAACCTATCTGTAGCAGGCGCGTGATCCGCGGACGCATCCGCGGCGCATCTTGCCGGTACCGCTACCGCCGGAGCTTACTTGGGCCGGAGTGCGCCCGTCCTCGGGCGCAGCAACGTTCGCAAGCAGTGGGGTCCTCGAACTTTCCAGCATGCTGGGCCAGCAGGAGGTTGCTGCGCCCGGGGACGGGCGCACTCCGGTGGTGCAGCAAAGATGCGCCTTTCTCGCCGGCGATGCAACATCGCGGCTTGCGTCCGCCTCCCCTATCTTCCATCCTGCCTGGGCAGTTACTGAAATGACATTGAAGCTTTCAACTTTGAGCATTCTGCTCGGCCTGGGTATGGGTCTGCCGCAGATCTACGGCATCCTTAACCCGGCAGCATTCTCTGCGGCCGTTAGGAAGTTCCCGCGTTCCCTGCCGTGGGGTGTGGCCCTCACTGGGCTTGGCACTGCATGGTTCCTGTGGAACTTGAGTCAGGAGTCCATCGCGGATTTCGCTGCTTACAAGAACATCATGTTCGCCGGCTTCGCCGGGGTGGGACTGGGTACCTGTATCTTTGTGCAGGATTTTCTGGCCGTGCGGGGGTTGGCGATTGTGCTGCTGCTGCTGGCCAAGCTGATGGTGGATACGGGTCGTCCGGCACTGACTCAGACGCACTGGGTGCTGGCCATCCAGGCGTGGGCGTATGTCCTGGTCGTGGCCGGTATCTGGTTTACGGTTTCTCCGTGGCGGCTGCGGGATTTCCTGGCCTGGGGCACCGCGAATGAACAACGCATCAAGATCGGCTGCGGGTTTCGCTTGGCGTTCGGTCTGTTCATAGCGGTCTTGGGACTCACCGCATTCCGGTCGGTGACGTAGGTTGCTCAGCCGTTCCGCGATTGAGGCCGTGGACTCCAATCGGGCCCCCAAAGTAAACGCAGGCCCCTGATCCCGTGAATTTGTCCAAGGGCAGGATTCTGGTCATTCGTGGCGGGGCGATTGGCGACTTCATCCTGACCTTGCCGGCGATCGCTGCCCTGCGCCAGCAGTTTCCCCAAGCCCACCTCGAGGTCCTGGGCTACCCGCACATAGCTCAACTGGCCATGGTTGGCGGGCTGGCGGACCGGGTCCGGTCTATCGAGGCCGGCCCGCTCGCTGGCTTCTTCGCGCGCGGCGGCCGACTGGCCGAGGACCTGGCGGACTATTTCTCTGAGTTCGACTTGATCCTGTCCTATTTGTACGACCCGGATGACGTTTTCAGAACCAATGTGGCGCTTTGCACGGGTGCCCAGTTTATCACAGGCCGGCATCGGCCGGACGAGGCCGCCGGCCTCCACGCGACGAAAGTGTACTTGCAGCCGCTGGAGCGACTCTCCATCTTCGACGCGGACCATGTTCCGCGCTTGGCGCTGACGCCCAGGCCCCGCTCCCTCAACCCTCAACCCTCAACCCTCAACCCCCTGGCCCTGCATCCCGGCAGCGGCAGCGACCGGAAGAATTGGCCGGAACCGAAATGGGCCGAGCTGCTGCGGCATCTGACAGATTCCTCAGACTCCGATTTGCTCCTGGTGGGTGGAGAAGTGGAGGGCGAGCGGCTGCGACGTCTGGCCGCACCGCTTCCCCCGGCGCGGTCGCAAGTGGCGCAAAGTCTGCCGCTGGCGGAGTTGGCACACCGGCTGGCAGCTTGCCGCGCCTTCATCGGCCACGACTCCGGCATTTCGCATCTGGCTGCGGCAGTGGGCCTGCCGTGCCTGGTCTTGTGGGGTGATACGGCGGAAGAGATTTGGCGGCCCCCGGGGGAAAGGGTGCTTGTGCTTCGCCACCCGGATGGCTTGGCCCGGCTGCCGGTGGCGGAAGTCGCCGAGCAAGTGCGCGGTTTATTGGTGGAAAGGTGAAGGTTGACATTGGGTATCAGCTAAGCAGGCTAGTGTCCTCACGAGTCAAATGAGTTACATGAGCTGCATGAGTTACATCGTTACAAGCCCCGGTGGCCCGGAGCGCTCATGTAACCATGTAACGATTTAACCTTGTAACCGTTCCGGTCACATGAGCGAGCAACCAGGCATCCGTGGAGTGATCTTCGACATGGATGGCGTGCTCACGGATTCCGAGCCGCTGATTAACGCCGCGGCCATCACCATGTTCAAAGAGAAGGGCCTGGAGGCTCAGCCGGACGATTTCCTGCCGTTTGTCGGCGCCGGTGAAGACCGGTATATCGGCGGCGTGGCGGAGAAGCACCGCTTTCCGCTGGATCTGCCCGCGGCCAAACGGAGGACCTACGAGATATACCTGGAACTGGTTCCCGCCCGGCTCAAGGCCTTTCCGGGCGCCGTGGAATTAGTCCGTGCCTGTCGGCAGGCCGGCCTGCGCCTGGCGGTCGCCTCCAGCGCCGACGAGGTGAAGATTGTTGCCAACTTGCGGCAAATCGGTTTGCCCCCCGACACCTGGGGCGGGGTCGTGACCGGGGATGATGTGGGACCAAAGAAGCCGGCGCCGGACATCTTCCTCTCGGCCGCGGCGAAGCTCGGCCTGGCGCCGGCGGAGTGTGTGGTGGTGGAGGATGCGGTGAACGGGGTGCAGGCCGCCAAGGCCGCCGGCATGCGCTGCGTGGCTGTGGCGCAAACCTTTCCGGCCGCCCAATTGCAGAAAGCGGATTTGGTGCGGCAGGACATCGCAGCCGTGTCACTGGCCGATTTAACCGGCGTAACGGCTGATACCACCCGCGATGCGCCACCCCCCTGATGGGGGGCTGATCTTCCTGCATGGCCTTAAGAACCTGGTCGCCACACCTGAAGTCATGGTGATGCCGGGAGGCTCCCGCCCCGGGGGGATGAGATACGCAGGAGCCACATCGGCTAAGTGGGCAACGGAATTGCTTGTGGCTTGTCCCAGCCGGGCAAACACGCCCCGCGCCTGAATGCGGATGGACAAACAGGCGGCGGGTGTCCTAGGGTTGCCCAGCTTTGAGACACCGGTTTGCGCGGCACGAAATGAATGGCGCGCCTGAGACGGCCGGAGAATGGCCACCGATGGCGGGCATCTGATGAAACGAATCCTGATCATAGACGACGAACCCTGGCTACGCGAGATGGTTCGCCTCGCGCTGGTAGAGAAAGGCTTTGACGTCATCGAAGCCGAAAATGGCGTGGTGGGCATCGAAAAGGCGCGCAAGGAATTGCCCGACCTGATCCTCTGCGACGTGAAAATGGAGAAGGTGGACGGCTACCTGACCCTCTCGTCGCTCCGTAACGAGCCGGCCACTTCTGCGATCCCCTTTATCCTGATGACCGGCCTGGCCGACAACGCCGGGATGCGGCATGGCATGGAACTGGGCGCGGATGATTACCTGCCGAAACCCTTCAAGATTGAGGAACTCTACGCTGCGGTCGAAGCTCGGCTCAAGAAGGCCGAAGCGCTGCGCCAGGAAGCGGAGAAGAAACTGTCCGATTTACGTGCCAATATCAGCATGATGCTGCCGCACGAGTTGCGCACGCCCCTTAACGGCATCCTCGCTTATGGCGAAATGCTTGCCGCCGAAGCGGGCACCCTTCCCGCGAAGGAAATCGCCGAGATGGGCCAGGTGATCCATGACTCCGGCAGACGGCTGGAACGGCTGATCGAGAATTTCCTCATCTATGCCCAAATTGAGTTGCTGGGCACGGACGCGCAGAAGATCAATGCCCTGCGCCAGAAGCAAACGCGTTCTCCCGCCAAATTGATTGAAGAACACGCCGCGGGCCAGGCGCGCGCTGCCAACCGGGCGAATGACCTGGTGCTGGATTTGGCTGACCAGCCGGTGCCGATTTCGGAGGATTACCTGGCCAAGATCGTGGATGAGCTGGTCCAAAACGCTTTCAGGTTCTCCGACCCCGGCAAGCGGGTCAGCGTGACGCTGTCTGGCTCGCCCAACGGGGTCGTGCTCTCGGTCACGGACCAGGGCCGCGGCTTCTCGACCGAGCACATCACCAAAGTCGGCGCCTATATGCAGTTCGACCGCACGATCCAGGAACAGCAGGGTCTGGGTTTGGGCCTGGTGATTGCCAGACGCCTGACCGAACTGCACGGCGGCACGCTGTCCATTCAAAGCGAACGAGGCGCCAGCACCACCGTGGCCGTAAAGCTGCCGAGGGTGGCAGGTGGTCGGCTGCCGCAGCTTCAGAACTCCTGAGCCGCGCGCTTGGATTGGGGTGGGCCGAGGAATTGACGTGAGCCCCCTCTCCCTTTCCCTCTCCCCCTCGAAGGGGGAGAGGGTGCCCTTTAGGGCGGGAGAGGGGGCACCGGCAGACTCACCCAGTTTCCACCAATCAGGACGTCTGAGCCTACTGCGGCCAGAGGCTTACATTGTTCTCCGCCATTCTGCCCAGAACCAGGTTGGGCAGCCAGTGCAGCAAGAGCAGGATAAGTATGACTCCGGCCAGGGGGGCGAAATCAAACCGGGCAAGACGCAATGGCAGCCAGCGGAGGGGCGCCAGCAGATTACGGGCGGTCACCCCGACGAAATCCCACACCGGATTGCTGCCCAGATACACATAGCTGGTCACCAGGTGCAGCAAGAGGAACACCGGCAGCAGATACTGCAAGGTAAAGTACAGGGCGGTGCCAATCAGCAGGCCTTGCTCTGCGAGATGCGCCGGGGAACGAACCGGGCTAATAATCCCAAAATGCGTCAGCAAAGGATGCAAGGCCATCCACAGACCGGTGATCACCACCAGCGGCAGCAGCACCTGCAGCAGCCGCGGCCAGCGGGCCACCGGACCCAGGTGGAGGCGGAGCATCTTGTGTAACGGGTCAAGCTCAGCGTTGCGCCCGTTGATGACCACCAGGGCCAGCAGCCAGAAATAGCAAATGATAAGCAGGCGCACAAAGCTGAGCAGCGAAAAGAGCATGGTCAGAAGGTACTGGTCGCTCCGGAAGGCCAGCACGACAAAGAAGAGGTTGAGCTTGGACGTCCAGTCCGCCTCGGGACCGATCTGGCGATAGAGCACCGCACGCAGCAGGAGCAGCGCGGTCAGGCCCACCAGGAGCTGCCAACCTCTCATGCGGCGCGGCTCAGCCCGCCGCAAGGTGCCCACCAGCGTCGCCGGCGTCGTCCGGGTCAGCGGGTCCATGCCGATGGAACGCCAGCTTAACCAGAGGAGGACTCCGGCCAGGTTCAGGATGAAATCAATCAGGCCCATTGCGACGTGTTGCGTTTTCCGAGTGAGGAACCTTGCGCATTTCCACGCGTTTGCGCAACAAAGATCGCCTTCGGTGCTTCGAGGCGCATGGGCTGGCGCGCCAGCGTCTTGGAGAGTACGGCAGTCTTCTGCCGCTTTGGCTGTCTTGGTTCTGCACGACCTGCTGAGACGGGTGAGGAGTGTTAGGGAGAAGAGAGGGCGGCAGGGGGCCCTTGCCATTACCCACAAGTCCGCGTGCTGTTTCCCAATCCCAAAGGGATTGCATCATTCAGCCCAGCAACCGCATGGGCAAAGGGGGCGGTCCTACCCTGGGAAGACGCCCGCAGAACCCCACCAACCCGGAACGGGTTGCATCCTCCACCCAGCCCGGTCATCCTCATGCACCATCAATGGGTTTGCTGGAAGGACCAACCTCCGTATTCGCCTTTGTTGAGCGGATCGAACCAGGCGCGGCGCCGGAGAATGGGGCGGTCTTTGGATGCCGGCCTTGGGGAGCTTGTGCCCCGGATTACGTGTGCGCCAACTTGTGCTCCAGCGAAACGATGTGCAGCGGGTCAAGCGTGTTCACTTGATCGTCCTTGCCGATGACCACCACGACGCTTCTGCCCACCGCAACAAATTCGGGATGGGGCACAGAGAACTTGCGCCCATCAGACAGATGCAGCGTGAACGGCTTGAACCCGTTGGTTACCATTCGTCTGATTTGCTGAATGTTCATGCGACGGTACATAAACTCTCTATGGCATTGCGTCAAGGCGCCTGGCGCCGGCTCGACACTCCAACACTCCATTCTCCCATGCCGCGTTATCGTGGCGCGACGGAGACCGGCACATGGAACGAAACCCGGCTCACCAGCTCCGTGACACCCAAGGTGGATAGCGCCGTAGCTGCCATCCAGGCGGGTGGGGGGTGGTAGGGAGAAGGGAAAGCGGCAGAGGGCAGCCGCACTCCAAAACCTTCGGTGCTTCGAGGCGCACGGGCTGGCGCGCCAGCGTCCTGGAGTGCGGCCGTCTTCTGCCGCTTTGGCTGCCTTGCTTCTGCACGACCTGCTCACGCGGCTGGGGACGCCCGCGCTCCCGTGGCAATGTCGAGATGCGCCCGGGCCCTCCCAGCCCGCCAGAAACGGCTTCTCACCCTGAGATCGCGATGGTATGATGCATGCCGCTATGAGAGGCGAGGATCGGTTTTCTGTTTGTGAATTCAGCACGATGGCGGCGTCGTTTGAGGGGGATTTGGAGGCGTGCAAGCTGGGTGGCGCCCACGGCATCGGGATCTGCGAGGCCAAACTGCCGGCGGGTGGCGATGCGGCGGCGCGGGAGAAGTTTCGGGCCAGTGGCCTGAAGGCTTCGGTGTGCCTGCCGGCGGTGCTTTCAGTCCTGCCGCTGCCGCAGTTCGCCGGCCCGGGCGAACCGGAACAGCGTGTCCAGGCGCTCATCGCCGGCATCCGGCGACTCGCGATGTTCAGCCCCGCTTGCTGCTTCTGCCTGACCGGTCCAAACGGCGCGCTCGAGGAAGGCCGTGCCCGCGCGATCGTGGTGACGGGGTTGCGCCAGGCAGCCCGCGCAGCCGCCGAAGTCGGCGTTCCCTTGGGGGTCGAGCCCATCCATGCCTCACTCCGCGACGAATGGACGATGGTGACGACCATTCCCGAGACGCTGGATCTTATCGCGGAAGTGGGCGAGCCCAACCTCGGGATTGGCTTCGACACGTGGCATTTATGGGACACGCCCAATTTGCTCGAGCATATCCGGAGTCACGCCCGACGGATCATGGGGGTGCATCTCAGCGACCGGCGCAACCCGACGCGGGGGTGGGCGGACCGCGTATTGCCAGGCGACGGGACACTGGATTTGCCAGGCATGCTGCGAGCGCTGGAAGCCGCGGCCTACGACGGCTGGTATGATCTGGAGGTGCTCTCGGACAACGGCATGTTCGGCAACAACTACCCCGATTCGCTGTGGCAAGTGCCGCCTGTCCAGCTTGTGAGCCGGGCCCGCGCTGCCTTTGAGGGACTGTGGACCAGCCGGCGCAGCGATGCCGGGTAGCCAGGCAAGAGCAAGCATAAGCGCCGGCTCAAGGCTCACGCCAGCTTCCTGCCCCCGGCTCGGGCAGCGTAGTGGAGATCTGACCGGCCAAAATCGTCGAGCTTGGGTTAGCAGGGCCGCGCGCGGCACGCGCCGCACCCGATAAACTCCCGCCTAACCGCAAGTACCATCAATGGGTTTGCTGGCGGGACCAACCTCCGGTTAGACCCGTTTCAGTCAGGCTCTGAGCCGGGCGGTCCATCGCCTCCCCTCCATTCCCCGGATTGCGTCCTTTCATTGAGGTGTGAACCGGGCGTAAACTCTCCCCGTGGCCCAAAAGCGACAATTCCACTGCGATGTCCGCGCCAGCTTTGCGACCGCCTTCACCAACTGGCGGCGGAAGAGCAAGGTTCCGCTCAAGAAGATTGCCAAGGATCTGGGCGTCTCTATTTCCACTGTTAGCTCGTGGGAGCTGGGCAAGTATTTTCCCACGGGATACAATTTCGAGCTGCTCGTGGAATATACCGGCCTGCCGCCCTGCAAGCTCTTCTGCGTCATGGCCGACAAGTGCGTCCCCGCCGAGTGCCTGCTGGCGCTGAGGCAGATCAAGCCCAGGCACCCCAGGCGTCCCAGGTAGGGGCGCCTCGCCGAGGCTTCCCACGCGAATCGCCCTCCAGCCCCCCAGCCGCGCTGCCGCGCCCTGCCTGCCAATTCTATTTTAACTGGAAAATGCCTTCTCGCTTTTCCGAGTAGTA
>Ga0315278_10006229_pt1 | contig 10841 bp, 9 predicted proteins | sample YL17G06_0_MG_FD_203880 | JGI IMG/M metagenome (GOLD analysis project Ga0315278, IMG submission 203880) | Sediment microbial communities from Yellowstone Lake, YNP, Wyoming, USA - YL17G06_0 | ecosystem: Environmental > Aquatic > Freshwater > Lake > Sediment | place: USA: Wyoming | collected... | reverse complement strand
AGATCGGCTTCGAGCAGCTGACGGTGCAGAGGTACCGCGACGGCGCGAACGAGATCGCCATCGAGATCTACCGCATGACGGACGCGACGGCGGCGCGCGGCATCTACCTGGCGCGGTGCGGCAAGGAGACCCCGGATCCGTCGCTGAAGGAGCGACACACCGCGGGCCGTCACCAGGTCCTCCTGCAACGCGACCGCTTCTACCTGCTCGTGAACAACACGGCGGGCGGCGCGATCAACGCCGCGAATCTGCCGAAGGCCGCGCAGTCCGTCGCGTCCAGGATGCCGGCAGACGGGCCGGTGACCGCGCTAGCCCTGTTGCCGAAGGCAGGCCTGGTGGCAGGATCGGCGCGTCTGTTCCGCGGCCCGGTCGGCTTGCAGGCGATCTACACACTTGGCGACGGCGACATTCTGCAGCTCGACGGCAAGCTGACCGCCGCGGCCGGTGATTACACCGATCACACGCTCATCGTCGCCGAGTACCCGACGCCCACGGCGGCCGCTGCGGCGCTGGCCAACGTCAAGGCGAAGCTCGACTCGTATCTGAAGCCGACGTCGTCGACGGCGGCGAGACTTGTGTTCGAGGACTACGACAAGCAGTTCGGCGTGATCACGGTGGCGGGCACGCGGCTCGAGGCCCGCGTCCACATCGCGAGGCCCCCGGCCTGACGCCGCGATTCAGCGGCGGGCGCCGAATATCACCCGCCCGCCGGCTGCAAGCCGTTAGCCGGCACGTGCCGATTCTGTCACTCCGACCGTTCGAGTTCCGCCCACACCGGCAGGTGATCGGACGCCTCACCGCCGAGATCCGAGGCGACGCCAGCGCCCAACGTTCCGGTTCAGGCGCGCGCCGCTTCTGGCGCGTCGCCTGCAACCGGGGGTTAGGCCGTTGTTCATTTGTTTCGCCGCGGTTCTAACGGTGCAAGTCGCAGAATCTTCCCAGTGAGCTGGGCGATCCTGTAAGAGATCGTCTTTCCATTCGCGCTGATCTGAAGGATCATTCTATCGCTCGCACTAATTGTCCAGTTGCACGGCTTGAAATGATGGGCATCGTCAGGAGACAGAAAGTAGAATTCACAACCTCCGTTGGGAGTGAACTTGTAGGCCATCCTGAATCGGCTCGGTGGGAAGTTCAGCGACGCGGCGGGGCGGAATACCTGAACCGTCCCGCCCGGTTGTTCCTCCTCACTGGAGTGGACCCAGTGCTGGAACAAGTCATTGATATCAATGTCGAGGCGTGTCCCGGTCGACTTCGTACCCGCCGCCTGTGCCGTGTCCGGTGCGGCGATTAGAGGTTGTGTGGACAGACATGACCAGAGACTCAGGATCGCAAATGAGCGCAACACAGTTCTGTTCATGATGTGACGGCCCTCAGTGCGACACGGCCTACGTTGTATAGCCCGCATGCGGGAGTCGCACCTTGTCGGTCCGAGATCATGTCTCATGCCGCTCGGCACATCCCCCGAATGCGGGCATTATCCTGGGCGTACGAAGGGCTGGCAAGCACTTTCAGGGCACTTTCAGGGCGGTAGGTTGCGAGGACCGACGGGAATCGGCGGCCGGCAAAGACGGCGTGTGGGGTAATCCCGGTAATGACGTGATTGGACGGCGTGCGTGGATTTCGGGACGGGTGGCACCGGGCGTTGCCGGTGGCTGCAGCCACCCGTGCGAGCGGGCTCTGCCCACGGCAACGACGACAGCGCAAGGCGCCTGAAGCCGGTAACTTGCCGTGACGGGTGATACCCCAGCAGGAAGGAGCGACCCCGGGCGCGAATGTTGCGAGCCCTTGCCTGTCAGGGCCGAAGCCGGAGGCCGCCGGCCGAGTCCGAACGGATCAGTCCGCGAACCGCTTTGCTACGCCTCGCCGTCGTGGTGGCCCTTGCGGTAGGCGCGCAGTTCGGGCGTCCTGGCCGCCAGCCAGCCCGTCGCCATCAGGCACCCGACTCCCCCGCTGACCACCGAGAACGGCGCGCCGAGCCAATTCGCCACCAGGCCCGCCTCGAGCTCGCCCAGTTGCGGGCCGCCCATGAAGAACACCATGTTGACGCCCACCATGCGGCCGCGCATGTGGTCGGGCGTCTCCATCTGTCGGATGACGTTGCGGAACACCATGCTGACGGTGTCGGCCGCGCCGGTGAGCGCCAGGCAGGCGAACATCAGCCAGAAGGACTTCGTCAGGCCGAAAGCGAGCGTCGCCAGGCCGAAGGCCGCGACCGACCAGAGCAACACGAGCCCTCGCCGCTCGACCCGATCGATCACGCGCACCATCGCGGCACTGGCCACCAGCGCGCCGACTGACTGCGCGGCGTAGAGCCAGCCGTAGCCATGCGCGCCGACGACCAGGATGTCCTGGGCGAAGATCGGCAGCAGCGTGTTCGCCGACGCGAAGAAGGTGGCGAAGAAGTCGAGCAGCATCGACGACCGGATGAGCGGCCGCGAGAACACGAACCGGAGGCCTTCCATCGCCGCGTCCAGGCTCATCGTCTGCGACGTGCCCGCGCCGTCACGCGTGCCCCGCCCCTGCACGTCGCGCATCATCAGCAGCGCGACGATCACACACAGGAACGAGAGCGCGTTCAGCCAGTAGGCCAGCGCGATGCCGCCGACGGCCATCGCGATACCGAACGCCGGGCCGCCGATGACCGACGCGATCTGGAACATGATCGTGTTCAGGCTGATCGCGTTCGGCAGATCCGCGCGCGGCACGAGGTTCGGGATGAGCGACTGCCGGGCCGGGCCGTCGAACGTCCCGGCGATGCCTGTCAGGCCCGCGAGCAGGTAGATCGGCCACACGGTCTGCACGCCCGACCACGCCAGCAGTCCCAGCGCGGCCGCCCCGACGCCCATCAGGCCCTGGGTGATGAGCATCACCTTCCGGCGGTCGTACACGTCGGCGACCACCCCGCTCACCATCGAGAAAATCACGATGGGCAGGAACCGCACCAGGCCGACGGTTCCCAGCGCCAGACCCTTGTGACCGGGCGGCGCCAGCAGCGACACGTGCCACAGGATGGCCGCCGTCTGCATCATCGAGCCGGAGAACGAGATGATCTGGCCGATCCAGAGCAGCCGGAAGTTGCGGTGCCGGAGCGCGGCGAACGATGTCTGAGACGTCGTCATGAACCGGGGTCAGAGCCCAATCTCGCCTGATCGACTCGAGATTGGGGTCTGACCCCAATTCCGAGTCAAAGAAGAAGGGGCCGGCACAGGCCGGCCCCACAACCAGTCTGGCGCCGGCTCCCTTCGACGTCGCTCAGGGCAGGAAAGCCGGCACCCACGAATGAACAGCACGTCAGTACCGATAATGCGCCGGCTTGTACGGGCCTTCCACCGGAATGCCCAGGTAGTCCGACTGCTCCTTGCTGAGCGTGGTCAGATGCACGCCGAGGTGCGCCAGGTGCAGCCGCGCGACTTCCTCGTCGAGCTCCTTCGGGAGCATGTAGACCTTCTTCTCGTACTTCGTGTTGTGCAGGAACAGCTCGAGCTGCGCGAGCACCTGGTTGCTGAACGACGCCGACATCACGAAGCTCGGGTGGCCCGTCGCGCACCCCAGGTTCAGCAGCCGCCCCTCGGCCAGGACCATCACGCTGTGGCCGTCTGCGAAGCGCCACTCGTCGTACTGGGGCTTGATGTTGATGCGCTGGATGCCCGGCACCTTGGCGAGGCCGGCCATGTCGATCTCGTTGTCGAAGTGGCCGATGTTGCCGACAATGGCCTTGTCCTTCATCTTCGACATGTGCTCGGCGGTGATGACGTTGAAGTTGCCGGTCGCGGTGATGAAGATGTCGGCCTTGCCGACCACGTCTTCCAGCGTCACCACCTCATAGCCTTCCATCGACGCCTGCAGCGCGCAGATCGGATCGATCTCGGTGACGACGACGCGGGAACCCTGGCCGCGCAGGGCCTGGGCGCAGCCCTTGCCCACTTCGCCGTAGCCGAGCACGACCGAGAGTTTGCCGCCCATCATGACGTCGCTGGCGCGGTTGATGCCGTCAACGACCGAGTGCCGGCAACCATAAATGTTGTCGAACTTGCTCTTGGTCACCGAGTCGTTCACGTTGATCGCCGGGAAGAGCAGCGTGCCGGCCTCGACCATCTGGTAGAGCCGGTGCACGCCCGTCGTCGTCTCTTCGCTGACGCCCTGGATGCCCTTCGCCACGGCCGTCCAGCGGCCCTTGTGGGCGGCGAGCTCGGCGGTGATGACCTTCAGGATGACGCCCCACTCTTCCGGATCCGACGAGGCGTTGAACGCGGGAATCTTGCCCGTCTTCTCGAACTCGGCGGCCTTGTGCACCAGCAGCGTCGCGTCGCCGCCGTCGTCGACGATCTGCACGGGGCCGGTGCCGTCCGGCCAGATCAGCGCCTCGCGCGTGCACCACCAGTACTGGTCGAGCGACTCGCCCTTCCACGCGAACACCGGGATGCCCTTCGGTTGCGCCGGCGTGCCGCCGGTCTCCGGGCGCCCCACCACGACGGCGGCCGCGGCGTGATCCTGCGTCGAGAAGATGTTGCACGACGCCCAGCGCACGTCGGCGCCCAGATCCGCGAGCGTCTCGATGAGCACCGCGGTCTGAATGGTCATGTGCAGGCTGCCCATGATCTTCGCGCCGGCCAGCGGTTGCTGCCCCCTGTACCGATCGCGCACGGCCATCAGACCCGGCATCTCCTGCTCGGCGAGGCGGAGTTCCTTGCGGCCCCACTCGGCCAGTGAAAGATCGGCCACCTTGAACGGCTCCCGGCCCGCCGTGGTGGCAGCCTGGAACGGATGAGTGCGATCGACAGCGACGCTCATGAATACTCTCCTTGAAACCCGGGCGCCTCGCAGCCGCCGGGCTGATGCCGCCGGGTCATGGCAGCGCGAAATTCGTTCAGCTCAACCCTACAATTGTAACATTACGACCGGTTTCACAAACCGTTCTCGCGGCCCGGTCCGGCCGCTGCACGCAGGTTGTGAAACCGTCTCCAGTAAGACGCCCGTCCACGCGCCCGGGTTTCGCCGCTATTTCGTGCCGGGGCGGCCCCGAGACTCAGGGACGAATGCCGATCGCGGCCAGTTCCGTCTCGAGCCGGGAGACGAGGGTGTCGAACTGGGCGATGACGGCGCGAACCGGCTCGGGCTCGCGCAGATCCACCCCCGCCTTTTGCAGCAGGTCCATCGGGTGGTCGCTGCCGCCGGCCTTCAGCAGACCAAAGTAACGCTTCACGGCATCGGCTCTCGACGCGGCGGAACCGTTGCGGATCTGCGCGACCAGCTGCGCGGCGGACGCGAAGCACGTCGCGTACTGATACACGTAGTACGGGGAGCCGAAGAAGTGCGGCACGCGCGCCCACGTCAGCCGGGCCAGCGGCTCCTGGTCGAACGCGTCGCCGTAGTAGTCGGCAATGAGCTGGCCGTACACCTCGCTGAGGATGTCGGCCGTGATGGGCTGGTCCCGCTCCGCGAGCCGGTGCGCGCGCAACTCGAAGTCGGCGAACAGCACCTGGGCGAAGAACGTGCCGGCGATCGCGTCGATGGCGTGCTCGAGCAGGCGGATCCGCTCGCGCGGGTCGGTCGTTTGCGCGAGCAGATACTCGAGCAGCAGCGCCTCGCTGAGGGTCGAGGGCACCTCGGCGACGAAAATCGTGTAGTCCGAGTAGACGAACGGCTGGTGCGCGTGGGCCAGGACGGTGTGGACGTTGTGGCCCATCTCGTGGGCCAGCGTGAACACGGCGTCCAGCGTGTCGTTGTGGTTGAGCAGCATGTACGGATGCACACCGTACACCGGCGCCGAGTACGCGCCGCTGCGCTTGCCGTCGTTGCCGTAGACGTCGATGCCGCCGGCTTCGAAGCTGCGTTGCACCTCGGCCTGGTACTCCGGGCCCAGCGGCGCCACCGACTCCACGATCCACGCCCGCGCCTCGTCGTAGCCGTACGTGCGGTCCACGTCGACGATGGGGACCTGGGCGTCGTAGGTGCTGTAGCGGGCGAGGCTGAGCGCGCGGCGGCGCAGTTGGTGGTAGCGCTGCAGACCCGAGGTGTTGGTCCGCGTCGCCTCCACCAGGGTTTCGACCACCGACACGGGGATGTTGTTGCCGTGCAGCGCCGCCTCGAGCGTAGACCCGAAGCCGCGGGCCTGCGCCGCGAACCAGTCGCGCTGGCACACCCCGTTGTAGAGCGCCGCGTACGTGTTGCGCGCCGCGTCGAACGTGCCGAGGTACGCGCGAAACACCGTCGCGCGGTCGTCCTGTACGCGCGATCTCTCGAGGAGCGCGCGATACTCGTCGTACGTGACGGTCACGGATCGGCCGTCGGACAGCGTGACCGTAGGAAACTTCGCGTCGGCCGTCGACAGCGCCGAGTAGGCCTCGGCCGGCGTGCCGTCGAACCGGCTGACCAGCGACATCAGGTGCTCGCCCTTCTCGTCGAGCACGTGTTCCTGCTGGCGGTAGAGGTTCTCGATGGCGAAGCGGTAGCGCGCCAACCCTTCAGAGGCGTCCATCCACGCGCGGATCGTGCCGAGCGGCAGGGTGAGCAGTTCAGGGTTGAACCACGACGTCGCCTGCTGCCAGCGGGCCATCAGGATCTGCACCTGCTGGCGCCGCGCGCTCACGTCGTTGTCGCGCTGATCCTCGTCATGCCGAAGGGCGGGGTAATACCACACGCGGTAGGCGAGCTGGCCCAGCTGGTCGGTCGCCGCAAAGGCCGAGTGCAGCGCGTCGGCGCCCTGCCCGAGCGTGCCTTTCCTGGCCGCGAACGCCGCCACCAGCCCGTCGAGCCGCTGGTAGTCGGCCTGCCAGGCCTCCCAGTCCGGGTAGATCCTGCCCAGGTCCCACTTGTACGTGTCGGGAATCTCGGCGCGGACGCGCGTCTGCGGCTTCATCGGCCCGATGCCCGCCCCTTACGGTCGCCCTGGCCCGGGCGCCGGGCGCCGCGCGTCACGCTGCCGCAAGACGCGGTTGCAGACGCGCTGGAACCGCTCCTCGAGCGCCTTGCCGATGGCGTCCGGCACGGGCCCCAGGCGCCGCCACGACGCCTGCGCCTTGCGCACCTCCTCGGCCGCGTTGCGCCAGCGCGCCTCGTCGTCGACGCGGCCGCCGATGGTGTTGGCCGCGAGGGCCTCGCGCAGCCTCGCGGCGAGGATGGCGGCCGGCGAGAGCTGCTGCGCGCCCGGCTGCTCGTCGCCGGCGGCGCTCTCGACCATCTGACAGAGCTGCTCCATCCGCTTGCGCGTCGCCTCCGGATCGAGCTCGGTGCCCGTGAACGCCTCGGCGTGGACGCCGACGACGGCGATGAGCGCCTTGGTGAAGCGCTCCTGGAGGGTTTCGCTCTGGCCGCGCGACGCTGCCGCCGACTGATCCCACTGGCGCTTCACTCCCATGACGTGCGCGGCCAGCGCCTCGGGCGCCTGCGGCTCGCCGCCGCCGGCGGCGAGGGCTTCCAGATCCACGCACAGCTGTTCGCGCGCCGCGGCCTGCTCGGCCGCTTCATGGTCGTGGCGGTGCGCATAGCGTTCGAAGAAGCGTTCGTACGCCGACCGGAACCGCAGCAGCAGCGCGTCCGCGCGGGTGCGCTTCACCGGGCCCACGCCCCGCCAGTCGATCTGGAGGCGCTTGACCTCGGCGGTCGCCTGCTCCCAGTCCGTCGTCTCCGCCAGCGCTTCGATCTGCGCGCAGATGGCTTCCTTCTTCTGGAGGTTCACCGTCCAGACGGCCTTCCGCTCGCCCAGGTCCTGCTTGCGGCGCGTGAAGAACCGATCGCACGCGGCGCGGAACCGCTCCCAGATCGCCTTCTCGTGGCCGGGCGTCACCGGCCCGACCGTCTTCCACTGGGCCTGCAGCCCCTTGATGGTCTCCGCGGTGCGGATCCAGTCGGTCGAGTCGGCCAGCCCCTCGACCTGTGCGCAGAGCGCTTCCTTCAGGAGGAGGTTGTCGGTCCGCTCGACCGCGGCCTGCTGGAAGAACGATTCGCAGCGCACGCGAATCTCGGCTTCCACCGTCTTGTAGCGCTGCCAGAGCTCGCGGCCCTTCTCGCGCGGCACCGCCCGCACCTTGTGCCACTCGTCCTGCACCTGGCGCAGTTGACGCGCGACCATCGCGACATCCGCCTCCTCGCGCAGGGCCTCGAGCTTGCGGATGAGCGAGTCCTGCACGCCCGCGTTCGCCCACCGCTCCCACTCGTCGGCTTCGCGCAGATCCTGCACACGCGGAAACAGCGACGACTGGACGCCCTTCAGGCGGGCGACGATGCCCTGCTGATCCTGGCGCGACGGCAGGGGGCCCGGCGCGTCCAGCGCCGCCCGCGCCTCGCGCAGCGCGCGCTCGGCATCGCGCAACGTGAGATGCTCGCCAGCGGCCGCCTTCTCGAGCTGAGCACACAGCGACTGCAGCCGCAGAAGATTTTCGTGCTGCTGGCGCGAGCGCGCCTCGCGCAGTCTCAACTCCCGCACGTCGATGCGCGCCTCGATGGACTTCAGCCGCGCCGACGTCGCCTCGTCGACGGTGACGCCTGCCAGCAGCGTCGTCCAGTCGCGCCGCAGCGCGTTCCAGCGCGTCCGGGCATCCGGTAGATCCGTGGCCGACAGAATCTGCTCCGCACCATCCAGCATCTGGGGCAGCCGCGCGAGGCGCTCGGCCTGCTCCTCGGCCGACACCGGGACAGGCGGCGCCTGGTCGCGGTGCAGCGGCGCCGCATGCGCGTGGTCCGCGTGCTCGGCGTGGTCCGCATGGTCCGCGTGGTCCACGTGGCCCTCGTCGTCTGCAGGCGCATGGGCGTCAGCATCCGCATGCGCCTCGACCGGCCCCTCGGCGGGCGTCCCGGCGTCAGCCGCCTGAACCTCGCGGGCGACGGCCGGCTCGGCGACGGGCTCGGCCGCCGCGGGCTGCTCGGCCGCGAGCTGCTCGGCCACGGCCTGCTCGGCCACGGCCTGCTCGGCCACGGCCTGCTCGGCCACGGCCTCGGGCGCGGGTGTCTGCTGTTCGGGAACGGGCGGGGTGGACTGCTGCTCGTCGTGTTCTGGTGCCACGGATGTCTCGCACGCCTCGTCACGCATGCCGGTGGGGCCCCTGCGTCCCGACCGCGTGACTGGCGGTTCAGGCCGGCGGGCGGGCGCGACAGGCGCGGGTCCGGCGGCCGTGGGTTGTGTCTTGGCGCCGCCGCCTCGGCTGCGGCGCCACGTGCGACGTGCTCCTGCTCATCCGGCAGCGCCCCGAAGGCGCCGCCTACTTCTTCTTCGCGATGCCAAGCTCCGTCAGCTTCGACGCGACGTCCGCCCCGGCGGTTGCGGGCGAGACCTTCGTCTCCACGTGGAGAATCTTCCCGTCCTTGCCGATGTAGAACGTCCAGCGCCGTGCCAGCGGCCGATCCGCCCCGGTGACGCCATACGCCGTCGCGACCTGTTTGCCGGGGTCACTCAACAGCGGGAAATCGAGACCGAGCTCCTCGCCGAACCTCTTGTTGTCCTCGGGCGTGTCCACGCTCGCCGCGAAGTACGCCACGTCGAAGGCCCGAATCGCGTCGCCGCTCTCACGGAGCGACTTGCATTCGGCCGTTCAACCACCGGTGAAGGCCTTCGGGAACCATGCGAGCACCACCGCCTTCTTGCCCGCGAAATCCGCGAGCGTGTAGGTCTTCCCGTCGGATCCCTGCAGGGAGAACGCCGGCGCGACATCGCCGGCCTTCACCGTGAACACCGGCGCGGGCGGCGCCGCCGGGGCCTGGCCAGCCGGCGGGACCGGCGTCGGCGTCTGGGCCATCGCCGCGCCCGCCATCGACAAACCTGCCATCAGTGTCATCAGCATGCGCATCAGTCTGCTCCTCATTCGATCACCAACTCAGCAGCGGGCTCGCACCCGCGCTACCACCGCTGAAACGCCGGATGCCCGGCCTTCACCGCGACGAACGTGCCTCGGCACGTCGCCCGCACGACCCCGTCCGCCTCGAGCGTCGCCTCGACGGTGGCACGGCTGTCGGTCGACTCGACCACCCGCGCCCGCACGTGCAGCGGCACGCCGCTCGGAGTCGGCTTCTTCAGCGTCACCGCGTAGTCGGCCGTCACCGTGAACGGGGGCGCGTGGGCGCCGGCCCGCGTCATGAGGTGATACGCCGCCGTCCAGTTGCAATGACAGTCGAACAGACACCCGACGATGCCGCCGTTGACGAAGCCGGGAAAGGCCTCGTGGTGCGGCTCCGGCGTCCAGTCGAGGACCACCTCGTCGCCGTCCACGCGGCTCTTGATCCGCAGCCCCTTCGCATTGGCGGGGCCGCACCCGAAACAGACCGTCTCCGGACCGTACTGATCCTGCAAGCTCGCATCCGCCACGGCCTAATCCAGCTTCCGCAGTTCGTCGTCGATCCGCTCGGCCTCGGCCTCGTTGATCGGCGCCTCGCTTATGCCGGGTGCGGCGGCCAGCGCCGAGCCCGGCGTCCGGAGCCGGCGGACCACGAAGACGACGAGACCGACGCTGCCCGCGAGAAAGATCCACGGCAGCACGTAGAGCGCCGCGCTGAAGCCGCGCGCCGGCGGCTCAGCCATGATGCGGTCGCCGTACTCCGCGACGTACGCGTCGAGAATCTGCTGCTGCGTCTTGCCGGCAGTCAGCATCTTCCGGATGTTGGTCTTGATTTCGTCGGAGGCGGGCGACTGGTGCACGGAAACCTGCTGCGACCAGCAGCAGGGCGCGATGATCATCGCCTCGATCCTCTTCGCCTGCAGCTCGAGCGCCTGCGGAGTTTGCGCGGCCTGCGCGGCTTGCGAGGGCTGCGCGGCCTGCGGAGCCTGCGCGGCGACCGCGAACCAGAGTGCGAGCGTGATCTGGGTCAGCGAACCCATGTGTGTGTGTCCCTCGTGAGGTCCGGGGGCGTGC
>Ga0315278_10006223_pt1 | contig 10845 bp, 9 predicted proteins | sample YL17G06_0_MG_FD_203880 | JGI IMG/M metagenome (GOLD analysis project Ga0315278, IMG submission 203880) | Sediment microbial communities from Yellowstone Lake, YNP, Wyoming, USA - YL17G06_0 | ecosystem: Environmental > Aquatic > Freshwater > Lake > Sediment | place: USA: Wyoming | collected... | reverse complement strand
ATCCGGGATAAGGTCAAACATTTGTACAGCCACACGGGCCGGCCTTCCATTGATCCGGAGGTTTTACTCCGGATGCTTCTCATCGGGGACCTGTACGGGATTACCTCCGAGCGTCGACTCTGTAAAGAAGTTCAGATGCATATTGGATATCGGTGGTTTGTGGGATTGAGCCTGGAAGACAAGGTTCCAGATCATTCGACCTTTTCGAAGAACCGGCATGAGAGGTTCTTGGAGAGTGGTCTTTTTCAAGAACTCTTTGATGAGATTGTGAGGCAAGGTATATCGAAGGGGTTGTTGACGGGCAAGCATCTTACAGTCGATAGCACCTATGTTCGGGCGGATGCCTCGTTTAAGAGCCTTGAGCCGATCGTGGTGGCCATGGATTCTCAGGAATATATAGAGTCCTTGGAGAGGGAGAATCCTGTGGAGGAGAGGCCCTGGGAGCCCGGGGAGGACTATCCTCATCGTGGGCAGAAGATCAGCAATGCGACCCATCGATCGAAGACCGATCCGAATGCGCGATTGGCGAGGAAGGCATTACGCGCGGTGACCCATCTTTATCATGGGGCAAGCCATGTGATGGACAATAAGAGTCGGATGATTGTGGGGGCGGACGTAGGGCGGCCGGATCGGAAGACGGATTGTGAGAAGGCCTTGGGGGCAGTTACGGCGGATCCCATGGGTGTTTAAGACAAAGCCGCAGACTCTGGGAACGGATAAAGGATATTCGGGTGGAGAGTTTATCGATGCTCTGATCAAAGAGAGGATCGAGCCTCACATCCCAATCTTGGACTACCGGAGCCAGAATGATCGAGGGATTTATCCAATAGAGAAGTTTCGTTTTGACAAGGAGCAGAATCGATTTATCTGTCCTGAGGGTAAGGAGCTTAAGTATTGGGGGATTCATAAACGGAGTCGGCAGTATGTGTACCGGGCTCGGAAGAAGGATTGTGCGATAGGTTTGCGGAAAGCAGACTGCACACGAGACACCGCCAGATCACTGAGCTATCACATCTATGAGGATTCCTTCGATGAAGCGAGGCGATTGAACAGGACGAAGGGTTATCGGATCTCTCAGCGGATGAGGAAACGGATCGAGGAGTTATTCGGTGAGGCGAAGGAGTTGATGGGATTCCGAAGAGGGAAGTTTCGGAGATTGAAATTTCTCAGAGAACAGGTGCTGATGACAGCTACCGCCCAAAACATCACACGAATGGTAAAACTCTTATCCAAAAGGGGCCCCCTAGAGGAAGCTTTTGCAGCCCGGCGGGCTGTAGAATCATTTCTATCTAAGGGATTTTTCGATTTCTTGGCTTGGTTCTATCGGAGCACCAATTGGGGCCAATTTGCTATTCGAGGATGCTCATAAAAACTTAGTTTTTCAACAGCCTGAATAGACCTGACCTCCATGTGTTTCTTGATCTTATGGCTCGCAACCTCCAATACTCCACCTGTAAGTTTTAAAGAGGACTAAACTGTTACAACCAATTTCCTTGGATTGTCCCTCTGCTTACAACTCCATTGCGTAACGCAGGTTATGGGCTAAATTGCTGCAATTGCATATTCGAAGTCGTTGGCATAAATTCCTGGCCCTCTCGATGGAATCATGTGTTGCTCCCTCGGGCAGGGGGCCTTGCAGGGCAAGGGCTTTGCGAATAACTTCGGGAAATTTGGCTGGATGCGCCGTTGCCAGACACACCACCTTTGCATTTTTACTGAACTCACCAGAGAGTTTTTCAATGGCCGCCATTGCCACCGCCGCGTGCGGGTCCAGCAGGTAACCGGCGTGTTCCTTGTATACAGTTGCAATGGTGGCAAGGGTCTGCGCGTCAGTGATCGAGGTCGAAGTGAAACCGCGCCTGAGTTCATTTGCCGTCTCCGGATCGAGTTGCACTTGACCGTGTTTCTGATATTCAGCCATCCATTGCCTGATCTTGCGATGATCCCGCCCGCAGGCGAAGTATAAATAGCGCCAGAAGTTGTAAGGGGCGACGATGTCAATGGCGGAGGATACGGTTTGTTTGAGATCTCTCAGCGCGAACTTCCCGCTAGAAAAAACCGTGTGCAGCGTTGCATTGTCATTGTTGGCACAAATAAAAACCTCCACCGGCAACCCGATGGCCCGTGCCAGATACCCGCCGAAAAGATTGCCGAAAGCACCCGAAGGCACTGAAAAGACAACTTTTTCGTCAACGCTGTCCACGACCTTGAAGTAGCCGTAAAAGAAAGGCACGACCTGCACCATTACGCGGCACCAGTTGATGGAGTTCACGCTTGACAGCCGCAGCCGTTGTTTAAAGCTTTCATCGGCGAACAATTCCGCTACAACCCAATCAAGGTCATCACCGCCGTTGGGACAATTATCCACGGCCACGACATGAACATTCGGTGCTTCGATGGTCGTCATTTGACGTGCTTGCTCTTCGGAGATCATTCCGTGGGGATAGAGCACCCAGCAGTCAAGGGTCTCTTTGCCGGCCGATGCGTATGCAGCGGCAGGTCCGGTATCACCGGTGGTTGCCACCAGCAGGGCTAAGCGCGTATCGCTTCGGCGGAGAAAAAAATCCAGCGAGTTGATTAAAAACCCCATGGCCACATCTTTAAAAGACAAGGTGGGGCCATGGAAAAGTTCCATCACGTACAAACGGTCCTCTTTGCCAAGGGGTACAACCGGGATGATATCAGGATGATCGAATGTGGAAAAGCTTTCGTGCAGGAGCTTTTTCAACTGGTCATCGGATACCACCGAGCTTGCGACAAACAGGCGTAGAATTTCAAACGCCAGTTCTTGAAAACTTAGACTGGCCCATCGCCGCAGCCTCTGCGGGCTGACCCGGGGAATGGTTTCAGGAACAAAGAGCCCTCCGTCGGCCGCATAACCTTGAATCACGGCTTGTTCGAAGTCCACGGGGGCAACGCCGCCTTTGGTGCTCACAAAATGTGTCATCAGTTTTAATGACCTCCTTCATTTACAATTGGTTTCGGGTTGGCTTCAAGTATGTTTCAGAATCATGGTTACAGGATCTGATTGAGAAAAAGCTTTGTTCTTTCGGAGCGCGGATTCTGGAAAAATTCCTCTGGCGGATTCGACTCGACGATTTCACCGAAATCCATGAAGACAATCAGATCCGCGACCGAACGAGCGAATCCCATCTCGTGGCTAACAACGATCATGGTCATGCCTTCTTTTGCGAGTTCGACCATGACATCCAGGACCTCGTTGATCATTTCCGGGTCCAGGGCCGAGGTCGGTTCGTCAAACAGCATAATCTGCGGTTTCATGCAGAGCGCCCGGGCGATTGCTACGCGCTGCTGCTGCCCGCCTGATAACTGGATCGGCCACTTATTGGCCTGCTCCGGGATATGGACGCGTTCCAGGTATTGCATTGCAATCTCGCGGGCTTCCACCTTGGAGGACTTGCGAGCCAGACGCGGTGCCAGCATCAGGTTCTGGATGACGGTGAGGTGCGGGAAAAGGTTAAACTGTTGAAAAACCATTCCTACCTTTTTACGCACCTCATTAATGTTTCGAGTGCTATCGTCAAGATCGATGCCATCGACGATGATGTGGCCGCTGTCATGCTTTTCCAACCGATTGACGCAGCGGATCAAGGTCGATTTGCCGGAACCGGACGGTCCGCAAATTACAACCTTCTGGCCTTGATAAATCGCCAAGCTCACGTTTTTAACAGCCTGAAAATCTCCGAAAAATTTGCAGACGTTTTCCAAAAGGATGATGGGTCGTTGGCGTGTGTCGTCCATTGCTAATCTCACTGTTTCACATATCGGCTCATGCGTTTTTCGAACAGGCCGAAACCCGTCTGAATCAGCCAGGTCAGAACCAAATAGATGATCGCTGCTGAGATAAAGATCTCATAGGGTGCAAAGGTTTTGGCCACGATTGTTCTGGCCACACCGGTCACATCCATGAGGGTGACCGTACTGGCAAGCGCCGTTGCCTTGAGCAGACTGATGACGTCATTGCTGTAGGCGGGGAGAGTTATACGCACGGCTATGGGCGCGGTAATATAGATAAACCGCTGGCTGGTCGTCAGCGCAAGGGCTTTGCCAGCTTCGTGGAGTCCTTTATCGACACCGAGAACGCCGCCGCGAAGGATTTCCGCCACATAGGCGCCCGTGTTCAAGCTCAGGGCGATGACCATGCAGCCGAACGGCTCTCTTAGAATCGGCCATAAAACGCTTTGCTGGATAGATTTGAATTGCGGGAGACCGTAGTAAATTACGAAAATCTGAATCAGCATCGGCGTTCCGCGAAACACATAGGTATAGAGAAACGCCGGGATCGACAGATACCACCGAAGACTGAGCCGCATCAACAACAGGATCACGGCAAGGATCAGGCCTATAAATGCCGAAAGGAAAAGGAGTTGGAGTGTCAGTCCGATACCTTCAAACATTTTAGGAAGGCTGCCGATGATCAGATATAGATCGAAAGTCATCGAGCGCCCTCCAGATGGCGGTTGGCATATTTCTCGAGAGCCATGACAGAAAGAGTGAGAACGGTGGTGATTGCAAGGTATATCATGGCCACGACGGAATACGTGGCAAAGGGTTTCAATGTAACAGATCTGGCCACATCAGCAGCAAACACGACCTCTTCGAGACCGAGGAGGGATACTAGCGCCGTATCTTTCACCACCGAAAACATATTGTTGCCGAAGGCCGGCAGGGCCAGGCGCCACATTTGTGGGATGCGGATATGGATAAATGTCTGCAGATTGGAGAGACCGAGTGCGCGGGCAGCCTCAACATGCCCCGGATCAACTCCAAGAAAGGCACCCCGAAAGGTTTCGGTAACATAGGATCCGACAACAAGGCTGATTCCTAAAGCACCGGCCCAAAAGGGGGGAATGTCCAGAAACTTGACCGCCGGATTTATAGACTGTGCGATGCTCGTGAGCGTGACAGCAGATCCATAATAGACAATCAGAAGGACCAACAGTTCAGGGGTCCCGCGAAAAACGACGGTATAAAAATTTGCCAGGGCAACGGCAATCCTGTTTTTGGACAGCTTTGCGGTCGCGCCCAACAGCCCAAAGGCGACCGTCAATAAAAGGGCGACGCCAAAGACTTTGAGAGTGACCACCGTACCCCAAAAGAGGACGCCCCACCATCCGCTGAGAGCCGACACCCACCCTCCATCTGTTTCTGCTTTTTGCTAAAGAATTTTTAGAGCATAAAATTCAATTGCATGTTAAAAGCAAAATATTCCCGCGCCGCCATCTTTCCGCGAAACGCTTGACAACGACGGCGGATTCAACCTCCGGCTGAACCCGCCGCCTTTTGAAGTTAAAGATTACTGAACCCCTGCCCATTTTTCCGGGTGGATGGCGAAAGGAAAGTATTTATGACTGTATTTTTCAAGGGAACCATTTTCGGTCAAGCTCTTGATGGCGCCATCGATCCGCTTAAGGAGCGCCTCGTTGCCCTTGCGCAGACCGATGCCCACGCCGACACCAAAAAACTTTTCATCAAGGACCTGGGGACCGATGAACTCGAATCCCGATCCGCTCGGCTGGTTCAAAAAGCTGATGTAACTCTTCATGGGATTGGTCATGATGACATCGACGCGGCCATTTTGCAAATCAAGATACATGGCATCGTCGCTCTCATATCTAAGGACATTGGCATCGGGGACTTTGGCTTGAAACCAGTTGTCGTAAGTCGTGGCGCGACTCAATCCGACTTTGATGTTCTTGAAGGCGGCCACATTGACAGAATTATCGGCATTGAAAGGTTTGAAGCCGGATCCCTTTCTGCCGATGAAGCGACCGATTGAAACCCGATAGGGCACGGAGAAGTCGATCTTTGTCTTGCGTTCCTCAGTTATGGACAGCGAGGCCACAATAAGGTCGAATTTATCGGCAAGAAGCCCCGGGATCATTCCATCCCACTTCTGACAGACGAATTCGATGTCGGCACCGATAAGGGTGGCAACGCCCTTGGCCACATCAATGTCATAACCCCTGAGTTCGCCATCGGCTGTTCGATAGTTGAATGGTGGGTAGGTACATTCAGTCGCGACTCTAAGTGTTTCTGCCATGGAGACTCCGATCCCGAAAAATATTAAGCTAGCAGCTACTGAACATAATAAAATCATAGTTTTTTTCATCGCATTCCTCCTTGCTTTAAGTGGTTGTTAGGCCGGACAGAGTGTGATCTTTAATCCGGTCTCTTAAAAAAAGTAAAAATCGTAACAGTTTAGCCTTTTGAAAAGCCGTCAAATCCCCCTTCATCCCCCTTTTCCAAAGGGGGAAAAAGTGGAAGGAATTCTCCATCGAATCCCCCAAAGCTCTCCTCCCTTTGAAAAAGGGAGGACGGGAGGGATTTCTGGCAAGGCCTTTTCAAAGCGCTAAAGTGTTACTAAAAATCAAACTATTTGTTCTGCTGCGGCTTGTGATCGTCGCTTTGATTGGTATAATGCACGATAAACTGCTTTGCAATTTGGACATCCTGCACCGCTACGCCGGTCAAGTCTGCGATGGCAATTTGACCCTCGGAGGTTCTCTGAAGCTTTTTGTCTGAAATGACGTTCCTGAGTTCAAATACATTCTCTCTATTGAGAAACCTTAGCTCTAACGCCTTATGAATCTAACACATTGCTCGATGCTGTCCGCAACGACAATATCGGCTTTCTGAAATATCTTTGGGTCTAATTCCTGTTTTTCGGGCGTATCGGATCCCATGGCGGCAATGTGGGTTCCTTTTCTGACCTGATCCGCCTGGATAAGCGGTTTTCTGGCCGGGGTTGCCGTTACAATGAGGTTGCAGTTATCAGCTATTTCAGCGACGTTTTGGGTGCATTGAACCGCATAGCCGCTATTTTCCATAGTATCCTGGTAGGCGGCGAGCGAATCCCGGTTGCGTTTCCAAGCGATAATATCTTTACAATAAGTAACCGATTTCAGATATTTGACCTGCATTCTGGCCTGGAAATGATAAGAACTCGCCTTCGGATCCGTTAACAAATACATCAAAGGGAGTAGTTTGTCAAGAAAAAAGAACACAGTTGTCAATCCCCCCCCAAATTAGACATTGGATGTCTGAAAAATGAAAAACCCCTCTTGGATTAAGAGGTTTCAGTGAAGTATAATCTTCACCGGCTAGGTGAAACGCTCTAAACCAAGGAGGGGTGAAGACATGATACGACAAACGGTGTTGCCGTTCAAGATGGAAAGGACAGAGGAGAAAGTCACAGCCAGGAGTGGACTTGCCCTGTATGGTGAATTCATGAACGGGATGAAGCTGGAGGAGTTAGTGGATCGGCATATGCCTGGACCTCGGTCAGAGAGGGGGTTTAAAGCGATCTCGTATATTGGACCTCTTTCAATGATGCTGTACGGGGGCGGTGAGGCGATTGAAGAGGTGCGTGAGATTCGAGAAGATCATCCGTTACGAGAAGCGATTCAGATGGAGGTGATTCCTTCCTGTTCGGCGATGGGAGACTGGCTAAGGCGGATGGGGAATCGGGGTGGGATCGAGGGGATGGAGCGGGTCAACGAGGGGGTGGTGAAACAGGTTCTTAGGAGAGAGGATCGAAAGGGTTACACGTTGATGGCCGATCCGACGGTAATGGAGGCAGACAAGAGAGAAGCGCGGAGGACCTATTTGGGAGTGAAGGGGTATCGGCCTGTGGTGGCGAGTTTGAAAGAGAACGGGTTGGCGCTAGCCTATGAATTTAGAGAGGGCAATGAGAGTGGGAATGGGGTCAAGATTTTGAAGAAGGTCTTTGGGAAGATGCGGCGGATGGGCCAGGGCAAAAAGATCGAAGAGGTGTTGCTGGATGCGGAATATTACAGCCATGGAGTGATGGACTATTTGGACGAGCAGAGGGTTCGGTGGGCGATCGTGGTGGATCAAGATGAAGCGGTCAAGCAACTGATCCAAGGGATCCCAGAAGAAGAGTGGCAGCCCTACCAGACCGAGGACGAGGTCACGACGGATCGGGAGATCGCCGAGACGGTTCATGCGATGAATCGGGGGAAAGCGGCATTTCGTGTGGCCGTGTTGCGATGGAAGGCCCGGCAAGGGGATCTGTTTAAGAATATGTATTATTACCATAGTATTGCGACGAGCATGGTCGAGGAGACGGCCCAAGAGGTGGTGTGGAAGTACAATGGGAGGGGACAGATCGAGAATCATATTAAAGAGATCAAGAATGGATTTGGGATGCAGGGGATGCCCAGTGGAGACTATGGAGCCAATGCCGTGTACTTTGGAATCGGGATTCTGACCTATCATTTGTTTCTTGCTCAAAAACTCTTGACGATGCCCGAGCCTTGGAAGACGAAGACCATCAAGAGTGTTCGATGGCTATTGGTGGAGGTGGGGGGAAAGCTTGTCTCCCGTAGCAGAAGAATGATTCTTGGACTCTCTACGAGTTTAGAAAAAGTGAGGATGTATCTTGAGATGAGGCGACGAACCTTTGAATTATTCCAGGAATGAGGGGATTTTCCTAAGGAGATGAAAATAAGGTAGATTACACCGGACAAAGAACAGGTGCCTCTTAAATTGACGGTTCTTTGCTTTGTAACAGATTGATCGAGCCTCCCAGGGACTCGGGATAATCCATACAGGAGGTTTTGCCGTCACAAAACCACTTGACACGTTAAAATTGAAGTTTTCTTCGAACCAATGTCTAATTTTGGGAATCCCCAATTCCTTGACGCATTGGGTAAAATGGGTTAGTTTAAAGCGTTCAAAAAATCTGCTTATAAATGGTGAATCTTACACCAATTTTCGAGTTAGAGAGGGGCATTGAACCAAGGGGACTGGGATGGACGAAACGAGCACACTGGTTCAGCAGAGAATCAAGAAACTGGAGGAACTGAGACAAGAAGGGATCAATCCATTCCCAAACGACTTTAAGGTCACCCATACCTCATACGATCTCCATCAGGCCCACGACTCCCTGTCGGATGAACAATTGAAATCGGTTGGAGAGCCCTTTCGGGTCGCGGGCCGCATCATGGCAGTTCGAGATTTTGGAAAAGCCAGCTTTGTCCAGATCCAGGACCGAAAGGGAAGGATTCAGGCCTACTTCCGGAAAGACATCGTGGGTGAGCAGGCCTTTGAGCTCTTCAAGAAGTTCGATGTCGGGGACTTCGTCGGCATCGAAGGAACGGTCTTTCGAACCAAGACCCAGGAACTCACGTTACAAGTCCAGAAATTTCAGCTCTTGACCAAGTGTCTCCATCCCCTGCCAGAGAAGTGGCATGGCCTGACGGATGTTGAGGCTCGGTACCGACAGCGCTACCTCGACCTCATTGTCAATCCCAAGGTCAAAGAAACGTTTTTGATTCGGACCAAGATCCTCGATCGTATTCGAAGCTTCTTTACCCAACGCGATTACGTTGAGGTGGAGACGCCCATGATGCACCCCATTCCTGGAGGGGCGACCGCCAAACCATTCAAAACCCACCACAATGCCCTGGACATGGAGCTTTACATGAGGGTTGCTCCGGAGCTCTATCTGAAGCGGCTAGTCGTCGGCGGTCTGGAACGGGTCTTCGAAATCAATCGGTGTTTCAGAAACGAAGGGATCTCCACCCAGCATAACCCCGAATTCACCATGCTCGAATTCTATCAGAGCTACGCCACGTACCATGACATGATGCAGATCACCGAGGACCTGCTCTTCTCTTTGGTGAAAGAGCTTCACGGAAAACCCACGCTCACCTACCAGGGGAGAGAGATTGACTTTACGCCGCCGTGGAAAAAGATCGGCTTCCATCAGTCCCTTCTCGAATATGGGAGAGTCGATCCATCCCTTCTGAACGATCCTTCCAAAGCAAGAGAAAGAGCAAAGGGCTTGGGTCTTGATCTGAAAAAGGGAGCCTCTCATGGAAGAGTCCTGGCGGACCTGGTCAAGCAGTTGGTCGAACCGCACCTGATCCAACCCACCTTCATCACCCTTTACCCGACCGACGTTTCCCCTCTCTCTCGGAGGAATCCGGAGGATCCGGAGATCGTCGATCGCTTCGAGCTCTTTATGGCAGGCCGCGAGATCGCCAATGGGTTTTCCGAGCTCAACGATCCGATCGACCAGAGAGAACGGTTCCTCGAGCAGCTTCGTGAGCGCAGTGACGAAGGCGACCCCTCTGTTCGCCTCGATGAAGATTTCCTGAAAGCCTTGGAATTCGGGATGCCACCCACGGCGGGCGAAGGGATCGGGATCGATCGCCTCGTGATGCTCCTCGCAGATGCCCCTTCGATCCGGGATGTCATCTTCTTCCCTTTACTACGCGCGGAGAAATAACGACCCATGAGATACGAGTGGTTCATCGGGTTGAGATACCTGAAGGCAAAACGAAAGCAGACGTTCATCTCCATCATTACGGTCATTTCTATCGCGGGCGTGATGGTTGGAGTCATGGCGCTCATCATTGTCCTCGCCGTCATGAACGGCTTCGAGACAAACCTGAAGGAAAAAATCATTGGCACCTATGCTCACATCGTGATCCTGAAGGCCGGTCAAGAAGGGATGGACCACTATGAGGAGATGGCCAAACGGGTCGAGGATATCAAAGGGGTGACCTCGGTTTCTCCCTTCATCTATCAACAGGTCATGCTCTCTTCCGAGTCGAGTGTCTTTGGTGTTGTCCTGAAAGGGATTGACCCTGGCCGGGTGGAGAAGGTAACGGAATTAGCTCACTACGTAAAAACAGGGCGCCTCCAGGATTTGAAGAAGACTCAGGGAGGAGACGCCCCTGGGATCATTCTGGGTATCGAATTGTCGAGACATTTGGCCGTCACCGTCAATGATCACATCCAGGTGGTCTCTCCTCTGGGGACCCTCACGCCCATGGGCATGATGCCTAAAGC
>Ga0315278_10006222_pt1 | contig 10846 bp, 10 predicted proteins | sample YL17G06_0_MG_FD_203880 | JGI IMG/M metagenome (GOLD analysis project Ga0315278, IMG submission 203880) | Sediment microbial communities from Yellowstone Lake, YNP, Wyoming, USA - YL17G06_0 | ecosystem: Environmental > Aquatic > Freshwater > Lake > Sediment | place: USA: Wyoming | collected... | reverse complement strand
TTAAGGAGCAGGCGCGCCGCGAGGCCGCCGTCATCATTCGCGAAGCCGAAGTGCAGGCCGACAGGATCATCGAAGCCTCGCGCACGGCGGAGGGCAGCCTGCGGAGCGAGATCATCGCGCTCAAGCGCACCCGTCGGCAGCTGGCCGAAGGCCTCCGTTCGACGCTCGAGATGTACCAGCGCCTGCTCGAGCAGGACATCAAGGCCGATGCCGTGGATGAAGCGCCCGGCGCCTGAGGCCGCCCTGCTCCGCGTGCGCGTCCAGCCCAAGGCACGCGCGAACGCGGTGCTGGGCTGGCGAGGCGAGGCTCTTCGCGTCACCGTCACGGCTGCCCCCGAGGACGGCAAGGCCAATCGCGCCGTGATCGAGCTGCTGGCCGCCACGCTCTCAGTGCCCTCGTCGTCCATCAGCCTGGTCCGCGGCGTGACGTCGCGCGACAAGTGGTTCCGGCTGCCTGCCGGCACCACGCTGCCCGCATGATCACCCCGATGCGCTGGGAGCGGGACCGCCTCCTGCTCCTCGACCAGACCCTGCTCCCGGGCGAGGAGCACATGCGTGAGTACACGCGCTGGCAAGACGTGGCGGATGCGATTCGCACGTTGGTAGTCCGCGGGGCCCCGGCCATCGGTTGTGCGGCTGCCTTTGGCGTGGTGCTGGCCGCCCGCCAGAGTTCTGCCGACGACGCGGACGCTCTCGTGCGGGACCTCGAGGAGGCGCTGAAGGGCCTCGCGGCGACCCGGCCCACGGCGATCAATCTCTTCTGGGCGCTCGATCGCATGCGCGGTGTCGCCCTCGCGGAGCATGCGCTGCCGCCGCCGGCTCTCAAGGAGCGCCTCCTCGTCGAGGCCAAGGCCATCCTCGAAGAAGACGTGGCGGGTAATCGAGCCCTGGGCGCGCACGGCGCGGCGCTCGTGCCCGAGCGGGCCCGCATTCTCACCCATTGCAATGCCGGAGCGCTTGCCACCGCCGGCTATGGCACGGCGGGGGGTGTGATCCGTGCCGCCCACGAGCGCGGTCGCGTCGCCCTGGTCTGGGTGGACGAGACGCGGCCCGTGATGCAGGGCTCGCGGCTCACGGCCTGGGAAATGGTCAAGGAAGGGATACCGCACCGCCTCATCGCCGACGTGGCGGCGGGCTTCGTCATGCAGCGGGGCGAGGTCGACCTCGTGGTCACGGGGGCTGACCGCATCGCGGCGAACGGTGACACCGCCAATAAGATCGGGACCTATTCGGTGGCGGTGCTGGCGAAGTACCACGGCATCCCGTTCTACGTCGCCGCGCCTTTTTCCACCATCGATTCGTCGATCCCGTCGGGGGCGGCCATTCCGATCGAGGAGCGCGATGGCGACGAGGTCCGTCGCACCGGGGGCCGACTGACCGCGCCCTCCGAGACGCCGGTGTACAACCCCGCCTTCGACGTGACGCCGGCGGAGCTCATCGCCGGCATCATCACCGAGCGGGGGGTCTTCCGCTTCCCGTACTCCTTTAAGTAGTCCCGTGTCGGGCAACCGGCACCCCGAGGCCGCCCGGCGCTACCACGACGCCACCATGCACTCGCCCCAATCCGTCCGCTCCGGCGGCCATGGGCTCGACTGGGACACCAAGCCCGAGCCCTTCAAGATCTATCCGGACCTGCCTGTCGTGCCGCTGCCTCGCGACTTTCCCGTGCCCGCTCAGGACGCCCTCGCGGCGATCTCGGGCGAGCCCGAGGCCGTCGAGGCGCTGGATCTCGGGCGCCTCGCCGCGGCCCTTTTCTGGAGCGCCGGTGTGACGAAGCGCAGGACCTATCCGGCGGGGGGAGTGATGTACTTCCGCGCCGCGCCCTCCACGGGCGCGCTGTATCAGACCGAGGTCTATGTGGTGGCCGGCGAGGTCGGTGGCCTCGTGCCCGGCGTCTACCATTTCTCGCCCGGCGACTTCGCGCTGCGGCGCTTGCGCGACGGGGACTTTCGGGGAGCTCTCGCCATCGCTGCCGCCGACGAGGACATGGCCGCGCGGCCGGCGACGCTGATCCTCAGCGGTATCTACTGGCGCAATACCTGGAAGTACCAGGCGCGGGGCTACCGGCACCTCTTCTGGGATTCCGGATCGATGCTGGCGAATCTGCTCGCCGCGTCGACGGCGCTCGACCTGCCCGCCCGCGCGGTGACCGGCTTCGTGGACCTCGAGGTCAACGGGCTCCTCGGTCTCGACGCCGAGAAGGAAGGCGCGCTCCTCCTGGTCCCCCTGGGAGGGCCGGGCAGGCCCGCTCCCGCGTCGCCCGTTGTCGCCGCCGTGACCCACACGATGATCCCCCTGTCGCCGTCCGAGGTGGATTACCCGCTATTGCGCGATGCCTATGTGAACTCGTCGCTCGATAGCGAGAGCGAGGTGGAGGCCTGGCGGGAGACGTCTTGGCAGCGCCCGGCAGCGACGGGTGGCGCCGCCGTGGCGATGCCGGCGCCACGAGCCGCCGCCAGCCGAACGATAGCGGAGACCATCATGGCCCGTGGCTCGACGCGCGAATTCTCCGGCGCGGCCATCAGCGCGGACGATCTCTCGACGGCGCTCTGGCACGCGACGCGCGGCTGCCCCGCGGACGTGTCCTCAGGATTGGTGGATGTCTATCTGAGCGTCCACGCGGTCGAAGGAATAGAGCCGGGCGCCTATGCCTACCATCCGGACGCCCACGCGCTCGAGGTCATCAAGCGCGGTGACTTCCGCAGGGAGTCCGCCTTTCTGTGTCTCGACCAGCCGCTGGGGGGCATGTCGGCCGCGTCGGTGTTCTTCCTGGCCGATCTCTCCCTGCTGCTCGAGGCGTATGGCAACCGCGGCTACCGCATCGCCAATCTCGAAGCCGGATTGATCGGCGGTCGCCTCTACCTCGCCGCCTATGCCCAGCGCTTCGGCGCCACTGGCCTCACCTTTTACGACCGCGACGTGGTCAACTTCTTCTCCCCGCACGCGGCCGGCAAGGACGCCCTCTTCGTCACCGCCCTCGGCCGCTCCGTCAAAGGTCCCACGCAATCCCCGGCGCCGCTGCGAATCAACACGCGCTAACCCGGACTCTCCACCCTTTGTAAAGCCGCTGATTGCGGTCCGCGTCGGCGGCGCCAGGGTCACTCGCCAGACCTTGCCGCAGAAAACCAAACGCCTCACAACGGGATCGGACGCACCTCGACGCGCGCGTCGTAGGCGGATTGGCCGCCGGGAATGCGGGGGTCGAGGCCTTCACTGGCTTCTGGCGTCAGGCAGGCCTTGCCGCTCGTCAGCGTATTGAGTCCCGGCCAGCCGTCCCGGGCCCAGACCACGCCCGGCAGGATGTCCTCGGTCACACGCGCCACGGCTTCGAAGCGGCCGCGCTCGTTCGAGAGTTCCACGCGCCCGCCGGCCGCGATGCCGCGGGGGCCCGCGTCGGCCGGGTGGATCCACAGTAGGGCGTGCGGCTCCGCCCGCGCGAGCATCGGCAGCGCCCGGCCATTGTCGTAGAAGGAATGGAAGGCGGTCAGCACGCGGCCCTGGCGGAATTCGAGCGGGTAGCGGGCGCCGTCGCGTTCCGGGCGCGTGTAGTCAGGAAGTGCCGGGAGCCCGAGGGACATCGCACGCTCGGAGTAGAACTCGATCTTGCCAGAGGGCGTCGCGTAGCCGCCGTGCCGGTACGGCACATGGTCGAGCCCGCTCCTCTCCGCCATGCCGCCCATTGCCCTGAGCCTCGCTATGGTCAGCGCCCCGTCCTGCTGGGGCGCCAGCAGCGCGTCCATGTAGTCCTCGAGCGAGCCCCAGGGGAAGAAGTCCTCGATGGAAAGCCGCTGGGCCAGGTCCCGGAGCACGGAAATCAGCGGCCGGGTCTCGCCGGCGGGCGGGAGCGCCCTGTCCATTAAATAGAGGTGCGTGGCGGTTTCCTTGATCCCGAGGTCCTCGAGCCAGATTGTCCCGGGCAAGACGATATCGGCCACGCGCCGGATGGTGTCGTTGGCAAAGATGTCGTAGGCCACGACCAGGCCCACACGCTCCAGATCGCGCTCGATCGCACCCGTATCGGAAAACGAGTTGAGCAGGTCGGTGCCCGCCGTCAGGAGGACGTCGAGGCCGCCATCCTTGATGAGCCGCGCGATAGAGGGCATATGGCTCGGCACCCATGGGCCCATGGGCCGGCGATCGGCCGCCGTCAAATCCGCGAAGTGATCGCCGGTCGGGAAGGAGCGGTGGCGAGGCCCGAGGCCGCCGCCCCCCAAGCCCAGCTGGCCGGTGAGCGCGGGCAGGGTGGCGATGGCCCGCCCCGGCTGCCAGCCGTGGCGATGCTTGTACATGCTGGCGCCGCCCACGACGATCATGGCCGGCCTGCTCGTCGCGTACTCGCGCGCGAGCTTCCGGATGGCCTCCGCGGCGAGGCCCGTTTCGCGTGCGGCCCAGTCCGGCGTGAAAGCCGCGAGGTGCCCCGCATAGGCCTCGTAGCCCACGGTCTGTCGCGAGATGAAGTCGCGGTCGACGAGACCCTCGGAGGTGATCACGTGGGCCATCGCGAGCGCGAGCGCGGCGTCGGTGCCCGGGCGGATGAGCCAGGTCAGGTCGGCATGGCGCGAGGCCTCGGTGCGCCGGACGTCGATGGCGACCACACGCGCCCCCCGCTTGCGCGCTTCGATGAGATGCGGGGCGGTGGTGGGCTGGCTCGCGAGATTGGCGCCCCAGAGGATGATGAGGCGCGAGTGCGCGGCCATGTCCTCCTTGGTATTCGCCTCGATGACGCCCGTGATGCCGAGCCCGTAGGCGCCCATGGCCCAGCAGACGATGGCCGGGTTCCAGACCTGCATGCCGCCCAGGTGGCCGAAGCGCATGATGAGCGGCCGGTTGATGCCCGTGACGTGCGCGCCGTGGCCGAACCAGAAGCCGACGCGCTCGCGCTTCGTCGCCTGGATGGCGGCCGCGATGCGGTCGAGCGCTTCGCCCCAGGAGACGGCCCGCCAGCGGTCCGCTCCACGCCGGCCATCACGCACGAGAGGCTGGGTCAGCCGCAGCCCGTTGTCCGGGATCTCGGCGGCGGCGCGGCCGCGGATGCAGAGGAAACCACGGCTGTCCGGGTTGTCGGGATCGCCCCTCACGCCGAGCAGGCGCCCTTCGTCCGACACGTCCACGAGCATCCCGCAGAAAGTCGGATGGCAATTCATGGGGCACATGGTGCGAACGGTGCGGGGCGGCATGGCCCGGATCATACCTCTCCGTTGCCTCGGGCGCGCGGCTTCTGCTACTGTGGGACAGTCCGTACACACCACGAGGGAGGAAAAGCGAATGAAGAAGTATCAACTGATGGCGCCGGGCCCGACACCCGTCCCGCCCAATGTTCTCTTGGCGATGGCCCGTCCGATGATCCATCACCGCGCCGCGGAGTACGACGCGCTCTTTCTCGAGGTGCGCGAGGGGCTCAAGCGCCTCGTGCAGACGCGCCAGGACGTGCTGACGCCGGCGTGCACCGGCACGGGCGCCATGGAAGCGGCCGTGGCGAACACCCTTTCGGCCGGCGACCGGGTCATCGTGGTCAATGCCGGCGCCTTTGCGCAACGGTGGCTCGCCCTCTGCAAGGCCTATGGTCTGACCGTCGTCGAGCTGGAGGCGCCCCACGGTGACACGGTGGCGCCTGAGCGCGTCGCCCAGTCGCTCCGAGAGAACAGGGACGTCAAGGCCGTGCTCGTCCAGCACAGCGAATCGTCGACCGGTGTGCTGAACGACGTGCGCGCGTATGCGCAGGTGACGCGGGGCACCGACGCGATCCTGATCGTGGACGCCGTGTCGAGCCTCGGCATCGCCGACCTTCCGATGGACGCGTGGGGCATCGACGTCGTCGTCTCGGCATCGCAAAAGGGCCTGATGCTGCCCCCAGGCTTGGGTCTCTTGGCGCTCAGCGAGAAAGCCTGGACGGTCGCCAAGCGGTCCACGCTGCCGAAGTTTTATTTCGACCTCGCCGAGGAGCGGAAGTACGCGGCCAAGAACGAAGCGCGCTTCACCCCGGCGGTCTCGATCATGGTCGGCCTGCGCGAGGTGCTCCGCATGATCGACGAGGAGGGCCTGGCGAACGTCGTCCGCCGTCACGACCGGCTCTCCCGCGCCACGCGTGCCGGCGCCGAAGCGCTCGGGCTCACGCTCTTCCCGAAGACCACGCCGAGCCCCGCGCTCACCGCGGTGCAGGTCTCGCCGGGCCTGGACGCCGACCGGGTGGTGGAGCGGTTCGCGACCTCGCACAACATCACGATCGACGGCGGCCGCGGCCCGACGAAGGGCAAGATCTTCCGCATCGGCCACATGGGCTATGTCGCCGACTTCGACATCACCACGGCGCTGGCCGCCCTCGAGCAGGTGCTCCACGAGCTGGGTCAGCCCGTGGACTTCGGCGCCTCGCTCCGGGCCGCCCAGAAGGTCTTCGCCGAGCGGGGGTAGCCGCGGTACGATAGCGGCTTGGCCATGTCGCTGAGACTCTTGCTCCTACGTCACGGTGAAACGGCCTGGAACCGGGAGCGCCGGTACCAGGGCTGGACGGATACCCCTCTGTCCGCCACCGGCCTCCAGCAGGCGGAGGCCGCCGCCCGCGAGCTCAAGGAGCACCCGTTCGCCGCCGTCTACGCGAGCCCGCTCCAACGCGCCCGCGACACCGCCACCGTCATCGCGTCGCTCCATGGTCTCGAGGTCGAGACGGACCCGGCCTTCAAGGAGCTGGCCTTCGGCGAGTGGGAAGGGCTGACGCTCGACGAGGCCCGCGCCCGCGACAAGGCCCTCTACGAAGGCTGGGCCAAGACGCCGCACCTCGTCTCGCCTCCCGGCGCCGAGACCCTGGCCCAGGTGCGCGAGCGCGTGCTCGGCGGCCTCGGACGACTGCGCGCCGGGCACACGGATCAGGTCGTGTGCCTGGTCGCCCATGGCATCCCGGTCCGCATCCTGATCCTCGAAGCGCTCGGGCTCGGGCTCGATCGAATCTGGTCTCTGCATTCGGCGCCCACCGGCATCTCCGAGCTCGAGTTTCGCGACGACTGGACGGCGCTGCACCGCATGAACACCCTCGTCCATCTCGACGCCGCCCCGGCGGGTCGGTAGGACACGGACGTCGCCATGCAACGCAAGGTCCAGCAGACCCAACTGCCCAAAGGCGTCAAGATCTATCTGCCCGACGAGGCCGCGCAGAAGCGTCGGGTCGAAGCGGAGCTCTGGAGCGTCTTCCGCAAGTGGGGCTACCGCGAGATCGTCACCCCCGCGTACGAGTACTTCGATGTGCTCTCGCCGGGGACCGACCAGGAGCTCCAGGAGCGGATGTTCAAAATGGTGGACCGTGAGAGCGGCCGGCTCCTGGCCTTGCGCGCGGATGTCACGCCGCAGATCGCCCGCATCGTCGCCACACGGATGCGCGAGGAGCCCAAGCCGCTACGCCTGGCATACGTCACCAATGTCTTCCGCTATGACGAGCCGCATGTTGGGCGCTACCGCGAGTTCTATCAGGCGGGCGTGGAGCTGGTCGGCTTGCCCAATCCCGAGGGCGACGCCGAGCTGATCGCCATGGCGGTGGAGGGTCTCCGCGCCCTCGGGCTCGAGCGCTTCCAGCTCGACGTCGGACAGGCGGACTTTTTCCGCGGCATCCTCGATGACCTGGGTCTCGAAGAAGCCAGGGGGGGGGAGCTCCGCTCGGCACTCGGCAGAAAAGACATCTCCGCCCTTGAGCGGATCGTGGCGGGGCTGGGGGCGCCCGCGGCGGTGTGCGAGCTCTTGCTGGCGCTCCCCGCGCTCTATGGTCGCGCCGACGTCCTCGACCGCGCCGAGCGTCTCGTGAAGAACCCCCGCTCCGAGGCGGCGCTCAGGAACCTGGCCGAGGTGTACCGGCTCCTCACGGTGTACGGGCTCGCGGACTCGGTGCTGCTCGATCTCGGCGAGGTGAGCGGCTTCGACTATTATTCGGGCGTGCATTTCGAGGCCTATGTCTCGGGGCTGGGAGCGCCGCTGGCCGGTGGCGGCCGCTACGACCACATGCTGGCCCGATTCGGCTACGATTGCCCGGCGACAGGGTTCGCCTTCGAGGTGGGCCGGGTGCTCCTGGCCATGGAGAGCCAGGGCGTCGCCGCGCCGCCGCCCGGGCCCGACTTTTTCATCATCGATTTCACGGCTGACAAGACCCGGGCGCTGGCGCTCTCGCGCCGGCTCCGGGACCTTGGCGCGGCCGTGGCGCGGGACATCCTGAGCCGCGGGCTCGACGACTCGCTCGCCTATGCGCGCCACGAGCGCGCGCGGTGGGCGCTCGTGATCGGCGAGCCGAGCGCGGATGCGGAGCAGCTTCGGGTGATCCCGCTGGACGGCAAGGCAAGCGAGCGGCGCGTCGCGGCGGCCGAGGTCTTGGCCGATCCCGCGCGGTTCTTTCCTGACATCGGAGGCAGGAGGTAGACGTCATGCCGAATATCGTGATCGTGGGCGCCCAGTGGGGCGACGAGGGCAAGGGCAAGGTGGTGGACGTGATCACGCCGCACTTCGACGTGATCGTGCGTTTCCAGGGTGGCAACAATGCCGGCCACACGGTGGTCGTGGGACGCGAGAAGTTCGTGCTCCAGACGATTCCCTCGGGCATTCTCCATCCCGGACGCCGCAATATCATCGGCTGCGGCGTGGTGATCAACCCGGCCTCCCTCATCGACGAGATGGAGTCGCTGGTCCAGCGCGGCGTCTCGCTCGACGGCAACCTGTACATCTCCAAGAACGCGCACGTGATCATGCCGTACCATCCGGCGCTCGATCGCGCGAGCGAGTCCAAGGCCGGCAAGCATCGCATCGGTACCACGGGCAAGGGCGTGGGGCCCGCCTACGCGGACAAGACCGCCCGCGTCGGCATACGCATGGCCGACCTCCTCGACGAGCGGCTCTTCCGCGAGAAGCTCGAGTACAACGTGGCGCAAAAGAACCGGCTCCTCCGTGAGATCTACGACGCCGAGAGCTTCACCGTCGACGGCATCCTGAGCGCCTACCTTCGCTATGCCGGGTGGCTCGCGCCCTATATCACGGACACGGCGCTCCTGCTCCACCGCTGGATGGAGGCAGGTTCCTCCGTGCTGTTCGAAGGCGCGCAGGGGACCATGCTCGACCTCGACCACGGCACGTATCCGTTCATCACCTCGTCCAGCACGACGGCGGGCGGGGCCTGCACCGGCTCGGGTGTGCCGCCGACCAGGATCAACGGCGTCATCGGCATCTCGAAGGCCTACTGCACCCGTGTGGGCGAGGGGCCGTTCCTGACGGAGCTCCGCGGCGAGATTGCCGATCTCTTGCGCACACGCGGCAACGAGTTCGGCTCGGTGACGGGCCGGCCGCGGCGCTGCGGCTGGGTGGACGCGATCGGCCTCCGCTACGCCGCGCGCATCAACGGCCTCGACACGCTCGCCATCACGAAGCTCGACGTCCTCGACTCTTGCGAGACGGTCAAGATCTGCGTCGGCTACAAGTACGACGACGAGGTGCTGACGGACTTTCCCGAGGAGGAGCGCATCTGGCACGAGGCCGAGCCCGTGTACGAAGAGCATTCGGGGTGGCAGACGTCCACCGCCGGGATGCGCGACTATGAAGACCTGCCGACCAAGGCGCGCGCATACCTGGCGCGGCTCTCCGAGCTCAGCGGCGTCGGCATCTCGCTGGTCTCGACGGGCCCGGTGCGCGACGAGACCATCCTGGTCAACGACTCGACGCTCGCCCGCTGGATCCCGGGTCTCCGCTCCTCGCTGCCCCCGCACTAGGCGTGTCGGGAGGACCTCGCTCCCGGGTATGATGGGGACGTGAGCCGTTAGCTCAGTTGGCAGAGCACCTGACTTTTAATCAGGGGGTCGGTGGTTCGATCCCACCACGGCTCACCATTCTTCTCGCGTATCTCTACTGCGTTTGTCTCGCCGCTGGGGTCTTGACTTTGGCCGGCGCGCGGTGGGGATCTTGGCCCACACTAAGGAGGCGCTCATGAAGCCGAACAAGCTGATGCTGGCGGGGTTGATCGTCACGCTGGTCGGGCTCTTCATCGTCATCAGGCACGAGATGGGGATACCGTCCTACTGGACGCCGCTCCTGGTCGGGATCGGGCTGCTTCTGGGAGGCGCAATCTGGTCCATGATGTGCGGGAAGTCGCGGACGTCCTGACGCGATGAGCTCTCCCAAGGCCGTCAAGGACTCGAGCGGGCTCTACGAAGTCGAGCGGCGGGCGCGCCATGCCGAGCGGCCGGGCTTCAGGATCTCGGAGCTCCAGATCGGGCCGAAGCAGCAGGTGCCCTGGCACTATCACAACAATGTCCAGGACACCTTCTATGTCCTCGAGGGCAGGCTCCGGATCTTCGTGCGCGACCCCAAGGAGGAGATCAAGCTCGGGCCTGGTGAGACCTATGCGGTCCGCCCCGGCCGGCCGCATCTCGTGACCAATGGCGGCGAGACCTCGGCCACTTTCCTCGTTCTGCAGGGGATAGGCGAGTACGACTACGTTCCGCTGACCTGAATCACCGCGCATTTTCGCCCCGAAACCGGCTTCGGACACGCCACCTTGTCATCCCCGACCGCCTCTGCTACTCTCAGATGTCGGTTTCACGCGCTGTGATAGAGGTTTAGACCCCGTCGTCTAGCCCGGCCCAGGACGCGACCCTTTCAAGGTCGAGACCGCGGGTTCGAATCCCGCCGGGGTCACCACTGATCCAAGGGGGCGTATGGAGGCTCAGGGGTTCCGCGACCTGGTCGGGCGAATCATGATCGACCCGGATTTTCTCGACGACCTCGTGCGCGACCCCACGGTGGTGCTGGCCGAGTACACGCTGTCCGCCGACGAGCGCAACACGGTGCTCCAGGCGGTGGGCCGGGCGGGCGAGGCGCCCACAACCGA
>Ga0315278_10006220_pt1 | contig 10847 bp, 5 predicted proteins | sample YL17G06_0_MG_FD_203880 | JGI IMG/M metagenome (GOLD analysis project Ga0315278, IMG submission 203880) | Sediment microbial communities from Yellowstone Lake, YNP, Wyoming, USA - YL17G06_0 | ecosystem: Environmental > Aquatic > Freshwater > Lake > Sediment | place: USA: Wyoming | collected... | reverse complement strand
CGGGGGCAGCAGCGATGCTGCAGACCGTCCGGCGCGAGATTCGCGCCTTCGACGAACGTCTTCCCGTGCTCTCGCTGACGACGCTCGGTGGATTCGCGGATCGGAGTGTCTTCCTGTGGGTGTTCCGGTCGGCCGCCCGGATCTTCACGGCCTTTGGACTGGCGGCCCTCATCCTCGCGCTGGTGGGCATCTACGGGGTCAACGCGTACGTGGTCGCGAGACGCACGCGCGAGATCGGCATCCGTATGGCCCTGGGTGCGACGGCCAGGGACGTCGTCCGCCTGATCCTGCGCGACGCCGCGATCGTGTCGCTGGCGGGGATCGGTGTCGGGCTTGGGCTGGCCGTGGCGCTCGGGACGGTGGTGAGCTCGATGCTCTATGAGGTGAGCGCGGCCGATCCGCTGGCGTTGACAGTTGCTCCGCTGCTGCTTGGGGCGTCGGCGCTGCTGGCGTCGTACATCCCGGCGCGGCGCGCCACGAGAATCGCGCCAGTGACGGCGCTTCGGCACGACTGACCCCGGAGCTAGACAGGAGGCCTCGATTCGGAGTCGTGACCTCGTAGGGGCGGCCCCCCGTGGCCGCCCCGGGCGAGCACGGGGGCTCGCCCCTGCGGGGGGGACTGCGACACCGAATTGCGGCTGCTCAGACAGCTCCCGTTGAGGAACGCGGGGTGGCGGAGGGAATCTGTCCTCTCCCGTGACCCGGTGGACAAGCCTATGCGCAGCATCTGGCGGGACATTCGGTACGCGTCGCGAGTCCTTCGGGCACACCCCGCAGCTGTCGCCATTGCGGTGCTCTCGCTGGCCCTCGGCATCGGCGTCAACTCAGTCATCTTCAGTCTGGTGGACGGCCTGTTCCTGCGGCCGCTGCCGGTGAACGATCCGGGCAGCCTCATCCGAATCCAGTGGCAGAGCACGGATGGCCGCCCGAACGCCATGGCCTGGACCGACCTGCAGGCGCTGCGAGAATCCGGAGGCGCGTTCGCTGACATTGCGGCCCAGAACCGCCGGGCCGGCTTGCTCGACACGGGCGGCGACGCCGAGCTGCAGTTGATGTCGATTGTCTCGGACAACTACTTTCCGCTGCTCGGTATCGCCGCGTCGAGGGGACGGCTGTTCCGCGCCGATCTCGGCGACCGGCCGAACAACGAGCTCGTCATGGTGATCACCGCCGGTCTGTGGCGGCGCCGGTTCGGCGCCGACCCGAACCTCGTGGGCCGCACGCTGCGGTGCAACAACCGGGTGTTTACGGTGGTCGGCATCCTGCCGCCGGAGTTTCGCGGGCTGCAACGGAACATTGAAACCGAACTGTGGATCCCCGTGAGTTCGTGGCGGGCCATGGGGCAGACCCGCGAACTCGAAGAGCGTGTCGTCGGTCAGTTCGAACCCGTCGGGCGGCTTCGGCCAGGCGCGACGCTTCAAGCGGCGCAGGCACAACTCGACACGTTCACCCAGCGACTCCAGCAGGAACAGCCCGAATTGAGCCGGGGACGCCGGCTCGTCGTGCGCACACAGGCTGACTACGAAGATGGAGGGAGCACCCGGCGGCTGTCCGGGCTGCTGCTCGCGATCGCCGCCCTGCTCGTCGTCACCGCGTGCGCCAACGTGGCCCAGTTGCTGCTGGCCCTGTCGGAAACGCGTCGCCGGGAGATCGCGGTCCGCCAGGCGCTTGGCGCCAGCCGGCGCAGGCTGCTCCGGCAGTTGTTGACGGAGAGCGCGATGCTCGCAATCGCCGGCACGGTCGTGGCTCTCGTGGTCTCGGTGTGGCTGATCCCCGCGCTGCCGGCATTGCTGCCGCCAGGCCCCTCGTTCCTCCGTTACGACATCCGTCTCGACCATCGCGTGCTGATCACCACGCTGGCCACATGCACCCTCACGGTCCTGATCTTCGGATTGGTCCCGGCTGTCCAGGGTTCACGCACAGACCTCAACTCGCTGATCAAGACGGCCGGATGGCAAACGCGGCGACGGTTCAGCGGACGGAATCTGCTCGTGGTGGCTCAGGCGACGCTGAGCGTCGTGCTGATGGTCGCCGCCGGACTGCTTGCGGTCAGTTTTGCGCGCGCCCAGGAGTCTCGGCCGGGGTTCGATACGGACCGGAACGCGGTGGTGATGCTGACCAGCCTCAATGGGCCGCGCAACAGCCTCGCCGCGACCGGCGACGACATCGTGGCGCGTGTGGCGGCACTGCCGGGAATGAAAGGGGCGGCGTACTGCCGCCGATTCCCGATGGCGGCCTCAGGCGGCGGCGCCACGCTGGATGTCGTGATTCCGGGTCGCGACGTGCCGTCAGACCAGTCCGTGTTGCGGATCCGCTACAACCAGATCAGTCCGGACTACTTCGCCGTCACGGGCACGAAGCTCATCGCGGGCCGCGCGTTCTCACGCGCTGACGCAACAGGGGCGCTGAGCGTGGCCCTGGTGAACGAGACCATGGCCCGGCAGTTCTGGACCGCTGGCGACGCCGTGGGCAGGTGGATTCGCGTCAACAATACCGATGTCCAGATTGTCGCGGTCGTCGAGAACGCCGCTATCAACTCCATCCACGAATCCCCGCAACCATACCTCTATTTCCCGTTCGCCCAGCGGCCGACCTCAGAGGTGAGCTTCCTGTTCGAGACCATCGGCGATCCATCCGCGATGGTGCCAGCCATCAAACGCGAGATGCGGGCCGCCGCCCCGGGGTACGCCGAACTCACCGTCAACACGCTGAAGCGGACCGTGCGGGACGCGCTGTACCAGGACTGGCTGCAGGCGGTCTTGTCGATCGCGCTCGCACTGGTCGGCGTCGGTCTCGCTGCGGTGGGACTGGTCGGTGTGGTCAGTCAGTCGGTCACGCGGCGCAGACGGGAGATTGGGATCCGCACGGCGATCGGCGCGCAGCGTCGGGATATCGTGCTCATGGTGTTGAAACAGGGTCTCGTGCTCTCCGGTGTCGGGGCGGCGCTGGGTGTCGGGATGTCGCTGCTGGTCGGACAGGCGATGTCGAGTCTGCTTTTCGGCGTAAGCCCCAGAGATCCGATCGTGATTGGACTGAGCGCGACGCTCGCCGTGGTGATCGGGCTGCTCGGCAGCGCGTACCCGGCGTGGAAGGCCTCGCGCGTCGATCCGGTCCACGTGCTCCGCGCCGAATGACCGGCCCTCCCCTGCCGCGATTTCGGAAGAGGCCGCCGGCGCCGGCGAAATCGCCGTGCGTCTCGCCATCGGCGCCACCCCGCGGCAACTGATCAGGTCACTGCTCACCGATTCGGTCGTGCTCGCGACACCGGGGGGACTGGCCGCGCGGCCGTTGCTGCCATCTTCAGCGAATGTAGCCCAGGCTCCGCAATCGCTCAAGCGCGGCGTCGTCGAGCGGCACGGCATCGGGGCGAGCGGGAGGCAGGAGGCGGCGCCCGAAGGTCGGAGCCGTCCTGACGGGGTGGGTCGCGACGAACGCCGGTGACAGCACGTCCTCCAGGACGTGTCCGCCGAGTTCCTGGCTGACTGGCAGACCCAGCACGTGCAGGAGCGTGGGCGCGATGTCCGGACCGGTGGCCTGCGCGTCGGCGCCGGGACGGGCCACATCCCCAGTCAGCGCCAGCACGCTCTGGCCGCGCGTCCGCGATCGGCCAGGATCGGTCAGCAGGACCCGCAGCCGCCACGAGGCATCCGCCGCCAGGAATTCGCCCAGCAGGCCGTCGAGGACAAGGTAGTAGCGCTCGAGGGCCTCAACGCGCGCCTCAAGTGCCGAGGCCGGCAGCCCGGCCGCAGAGGGGCCGCTCACGAGGGCGTACTGCGCGATATCGAGGCCCGGCAGGTAGACGGCCAGCAGGTCGCCGGCCCGGCGGGCGATGCGCGTCGCGAGCGCCAGCTGGATCAGGTCCTGCTCGGCACCGCGCCGGAGCGCGGCGCCTGCCGGTTCGGCCACGTCGTGAAAGGCGTCGGCAGCGCGCCGTCGAGCCGTCTCGCGCACGCCCGGCCAAGCCGCCCGAAGTTCGTCCCAGAGCGCCGGGGGCGCAATCTCGGCGTCGAGCGCGCCTCCGCGGTCGAGGCGCAGCGTGGCACGGTCGCTAATCACGATGCCGGCATGCTCCAGCGCGGGCCACGTGGCCCACCAGTTGACCACGCCGGTGCGGAGGCCCTGCTCCCCGGCCACTTCCCAGATGGTCTTCGCGCGGCGCTGCAGGCCGCTCGAGGCCGCCGGTCTCGTCAGGCGGAGCCGATCGGTCGCGACGGCCAGGACCGCCCACCACTCATGGCCGGCCGGCACCTCCCCCGCCAGCCCGCTGACTCTGCGCGCCTCGAGGCCCTGCACGCCGTGAACGGCGACGGGTTGGCCGGTGGCGATTGATGTCCACACGGTCGCCGGGTCCGCGTCCTCATCGGCCGCCGCGACGGCGCGTGCTCCACCGAGGAGCACACCGAGCGCCGGCAGGCGCCCCGCGCGCACCAAGCGTTCAGCGAAGTCGAGGTCGAAGCCGTCGACACCCAACACCAGGACCGAGATGCCTGTCGCCCTGAGATCGAGACGCGGCACGGCGGACGGCGTCCTGTCGGCACCCTCCGTGGCGGACAACTGAAACAGCCCGGCAGCACCCGCAAACGCCAGTGCCCACACGAGCGCCGCCGCCATCCGCGACCTCGAGCGCCGACCCAGGACGGGCCCCGACGGATCCAGGTCCTGCGCCATCACGGCCCGCGCAGCCGTCGAGACGCTGTGCCCGAGGAGCGCGCTGAGGCCGGCCACGCCAAGAAGCACGATCACCGTCCACCCTGGCTGGTGCCACGCCTGTGGATTTTGTCTGGTTCCGCGCCACCAGTACACGAGGTAGGTCAGGCTGCCAAGGCCAACCAGCAGTCCTGCGCCGTGGGCCAGGACCCTGGCGCGGATGGCGGAAGCGGCAGCCCTCGCGCCGCGGCCAACAAACAGGCCCGCGCCCCCGATGGCGAGAAACGCGATCGCCGTCAGCGCCAGGAGGAACACCGCACCGAAGTAGACGGCCAGAACGAGGCCGTCGCGAGGCCCGACGATGAGCCCGGGCATGCGGGCACCGAGCCCGATCGCGGTCGAGGGTCCCAGCAGAAGCGCGCCAATCAGGCCGATGCGGAGGCTGGCGCGAAAGGCCACGCCAGCCATCGGCCGCCCGCGGCCGACTGGCTCGAGCACGAATCGGTCTATCCTGGCGTCGAGATACCCCAGTTCGCGAAGGCGCTGCCGCAGCTGGTCGACCGGTTTCGGAGACTCGGACATTGACGGCGCCTCCGTAGCGGCTACATCTGTCGGTCGGCGACAAACGACGCCAGTTCACGGAGTTGATCGGCTCGGGAACCGAAGGGTTCGAGCGCCGCCGTCGCCGTCTGGCACAACTCCCGGGCGAGATCGTGAGCGCCGGTCACTCCCGAGAAGGACACGAACGTCGTGCGCTTCGCGTCGGCGAGGCGCGGCTTGCCGGTCACGGCGGGGTCACCTTCGACGTCGAGCAGGTCGTCCACGATCTGGAACGCGAGGCCGAGGTTCTTGGCGTAGGCGCCGAGTGCCGACATCTGGTCCGGCTCGGCGCCAGCGGTCACCGCGCCTGCGGTGGCCGCGGCAACGAACAGCGCCCCCGTCTTGCAGCGGTGGATCAGTTCCAGCGCGTCGAAGGAAATCGCCTGGTCGGCCGCGAGCAGGTCCTCCACCTCGCCACCGATGAGCCCGTTCGAGCCGACGGCTTCGGACATGATCGCCGTGAGGCGCAGCGCGGTCGGCGGATCGTAGGAGCGGGCGATCGTGGCGAACGCGAGGTTGAACAGCCCGAAAGCCGCCATGAGCGCGATCGCCTCGCCGTGGGCCACGTGATTCGATGGACGCCCTCGCCGGAGCGACGCGTTGTCGAGCGCCGGCAGGTCGTCGAGGATGAGCGACGAGGCGTGAATCAGCTCGACGGCCGCCGCAGCGGGAATAGCCCGCGCGTCAGACCCGCACACGCGGGCCGACTGGAGCACGAGCACGGCCCGCACGCGTTTGGACGGCGCGAGCAGCGTGTACCGCATCGCGCTGTGCAGCCGAACGGGCCGCGCGCCATCGGGCGGCACGATACGATTCAGTTCGCACTCCACGTGGGCAACGTCGGCGCTGATGAACGATGGCAGCTTCACGGGCGGGCTCCCGTCCGATCCTACCCCGCCGTCCCTCATGTTGTCTCCAAAACCCTGAGCTCACTTGTGTTGAGATGGCCGACGGCCCACAACAACGGCGATGAGACGGTGCGCGCGGAGTGAGTCGCCGGACGCCATCGACGGCCGGGCCTTGGCGGCGGCATTCCCACCGGTGAACCCGTCGACGTGGAATGTCGTCAAAATAGGGGTGCGGCCGATCACGATCGGCCTGCCTGAAGCGTCCACCGTCCGCGGCGAAGGAGCCGCCCCCGCTATGATCAGCCCGAAACTCGCAGCGCGAACTCTGTTCAAGACACCGTTTGTGACGGCCATCGCGGTGGTATCGCTCGCGCTCGGCATTGGCGCCAACGCCGCGATCTTCTCGCTGTTCGACCAGATGCTGCTGCGGCCCCTCCCGGTGGCTCAGCCCGACCAACTCGTCAACCTCGCTGCACCAGGGCCGAAGCCGGGCTCGCAGTCGTGCAACCAGGCGGGCGATTGCGAAACGGTCTTCAGCTACCCGATGTTCCGCGATCTCGAGCGCGTGCAACAGGTCTTCACCGGGATTTCCGCGCACCGCATCTTCGGAGCGAACCTCGCCTTCAAGGGCGAGACGCTGAACGGCGAGGGCGTACTCGTCTCGGGCAGCTACTTTCCCGTCCTCGGCGTCCAGCCGGCCCTCGGACGGCTGCTTGCGTCGGGCGACGACCGGACCGTTGGCGAGTCGCACGTTGTGGTCCTCGGTTACGAGTACTGGCGAATGCGATTCGGCGAGCGGGCGGACGTCGTCAATCAGGCGCTCGTCGTCAACGGCGAACCGATGACGATTGTCGGCGTGGCGCCACAGGGATTCGCGGGGACGACGCTCGGCGGACAGCCGCAGGTGTACGTGCCGATCACGATGCGCGAGATCATGGAGCGCTTCATGTCCCAGCCGGGCCGGCCGAGCACGTTCGAGAACCGCCGGTCGTACTGGGTCTACCTGTTCGGGCGGCTGAAGCCGGGCGTGTCGGTCGAGCAGGCTCGCGCGGCCCTCAACGTCCCCTACCGGGGCATCATCAACGACGTGGAGGCGCCGCTCCAGAAGGGAATGAGCGACAAGACGCTGCAGCGGTTCCGCGAGAGGACAGTGACGCTCGAGGCCGATGCGCGGGGACAGAGCAACCTGCACAGAGAGGCCGGAAAACCCTTGATGCTCCTGCTGTCGGTGACCGGCCTCGTGTTGCTGATCGCGTGCGCGAACGTCGCCAACCTGCTGCTCGCGAAGGCTGCCACGCGTGCCGGCGAAATGGCGGTGCGACTGTCGATCGGCGCGAGCCGGTGGCAACTGGTGGCGCAGTTGCTCACCGAGTCGTGTCTGCTGGCGACCTTCGGAGGTCTGGCCGGTCTCCTCGTGGCGCGCTGGACGCTGGACCTGGTGATCTCGCTCATGCCGTCACAAGCAGCGTCCACGATTCACGGCGGTCTCGACACCTCCGTGTTGCTGTTCTCCGGCGCGATCACGCTCGGCACCGGACTGCTGTTCGGCCTGTTCCCGGCCCTGCACAGCACACGGCCCGATCTCGCCTCAACGCTGAAGGGCCAGGCGGGCCAGCCCTCGGGCGCGCGCGCCGCGGCGTGGTTCCGCACGTCGCTCGCCACCGCACAGGTGGCGCTGTCGATGACGCTGCTGGTGGCGGCGGGCCTCTTCGTCAAGAGCCTGTTCAACGTGAGCCGCGTGGATCTCGGCCTGAACATCGACCACCTCGTGATGTTCAGCATCTCGCCCGAGTTGAACGGCTATACTCCGGAACGATCGCGCGCGCTGTTCGAGCGTCTCGAGGACGGCCTCTCGGCGGTGCCCGGCGCGAGCGGTGTCACCGCTGGCATGGTGCCGTTGCTCGGTGACAGCAACTGGAACAACAGTGTCGCAGTGGAGGGCTTCCAGGCGGGCCCGGACACCGACACGACTGCGTCGGTCAACGAGATTGCCCCCGCCTACTTCCGGACGCTGGGCGTCCCCCTCGCCTCTGGCCGTGAGTTCACGCGGACCGATGCCCTGGGCACCGCGAAGGTGGCGCTGGTCAACGAAGCGTTCGCGAAGAAGTTCAATCTGGGACGCAACGTCGTCGGCAAGCGCATGTCAACCGACAGCGCGCCGGGCGCCAAGCTCGACGTCGAGATCGTCGGCCTGGTGCCGAACACGAAGTACAGCGAGGTGAAGGCGAAGATCCCGCCGCAGTTCTTCCTCCCGTACCGGCAGGACAAGAGCCTCGGCTTTCTGACCTTCTACGTGCGCACGTCGCTCGACGCCGAACAGGCGCTCGGCGTCATTCGGAAAGTGGTGTCACAGGCCGATCCCAACCTTCCGCTCGAGAATCTGAGGACGATGACCGAGCAGGCGCGCCAAAGCGTGTTCGTCGACCGCATCATCTCCACGCTGTCGTCGGCGTTCGCGGTACTGGCGACGCTGCTGGCCGCCATCGGGCTGTACGGCGTGCTCGCCTACACCGTCGCTCAGCGGACCCGGGAAATCGGGTTGCGCATGGCGCTCGGCGCCGGACCGCAGAACGTGCGCCGCATGATCATGAGGCAGGTGGCCTGGATGACACTTGTCGGGGGCGCGGTCGGCCTGGCGGCGGCCCTGGGACTGGGACTGGCCGCGCAGACGATGTTGTTCGAGCTGACGGGCTACGATCCGACCGTCTTCGCCGCATCGGCTGTCGTGTTGACGCTGACGGCGCTCTGCGCCGGTTTCATACCGGCTATGCGCGCCTCGCGCATCGACCCGATGGAGGCACTGCGGTACGAGTAGGCGCGGTCCGTGTCCACGCAACAAGTCGACGCTGAGAACTGGGCTGTCGCGTGGGTACCGTCGCGTCGCCGGGCCGCTCCGGTGGCACGGCCCGCCTAATCCAGACGGCCTCGCGCCCCGCACCACTCCGGCTTCTCTTTCGTGATTTCCGAAATATTCTGGTCTTGCAATTCCTCGAACCGTTCCACCAGGCGTAGCCACCACACGGTTCTTCCGACGATGACGTCCTGGCTCCCATTGCCGTCGATGCCGTGGACGATGGGCTGACCTGCCCCGGTCGCGCCTTCCAGGCGTTGACCGCTGTCAGTGAACTGTCCGCGTCCATCGCCGAAGTAGACGCGCCCGTCATGGCTCCGCGGCCCAGACTCGTTGACGACAAACGCGTCGAGGGTGCCGTCGCGGTTGAAATCCGAGAGGGCGACGCCACGACCGACCAGGTTGTTGAGTTGCTGCCCGTTGCCGCTGAACGCGACCGGCACCGGGAGGGCGGCCGAATCGGCCGTTTGCGTCTGCGTTTGCGCCTGAGTAGCCATGCCGGCCACGATCAATCCACAGAGCAGCGGTGCTCGCAAGGATCTGGGCGTCATCTCAACTCCTTCAGACCAAAGACGGTCAGGTGAAAACGTCAACTCAAGAATTATGACGTCAGTGGGCGCCCGCCATTCCTCGATCGCTTTTCGATTTGCCCTACATCTGCGCCGAGGCCCGGTCGGACCCGCGGTAGAATGACGCAGCGGAGAGCGGCCGTCGCCCGGGTGACATCACGCCAGCTTCCGCCAGGGGGCCAACCACAACATGACGAGAACTCGCATTCTCTCCGTTCTGGTCTTGACGATATCCACTGTTTCGGCGGCCTCTCCGGAGAGTGAGAGGGCTCGAGGAGGCGAGCCGTCGCCCGGCGGCGCGCAGGGCGGCGCCAAGAGACCGGCCGTCGCGGCCCCGAAGGACAACCTGCTGCCCACATCGGTCCCGCTGGAATCGGTTCCTGATATCAAGGCCGAGACCACAATCGGCCAGTTGCCCCGGCTGCCGCGCACGATTCCTGCCGTGTACCGCAACAAGGCCAAGGGCCCGGATGTCCGGGTCGTTTGGCCGTCCCCCAAAGACAACAGTCCGGTTCTCAAACCGGGCACATACACCGTGACCGGCAAGGTGCCCGGGACTCAGTTCCAACCCAAGGCCACGGTGACCGTGAGGGCGGCGTCGAAGAACGTGCCCGCTCCCACGCACCTGGTCGAGGCCTTTTCTCTCGGACAGGTCGTTCTCGATCAAGACACCAGGCAGCGCGACACGCCGTTCATCAAGAACCGCGACAAGTTCATCCGCACCTTGGCCACCACGAATCCCGACAACTTTCTGTACAACTTCCGGGACGCATTCGGCCAGAAGCAGCCCGATGGCGTCAAGCAGCTCGGGGGATGGGACAACCAGACGACTCGGCTGCGCGGCCACGCCACTGGCCACTACCTGTCGGCCATCGCCCAGGCCTACGCCAGCACGACCTACGACCAGGGGTTGCGGACGAATTTCCTGCAGAAGATGAACTACCTGATCGACACGCTGTTCGACATTTCCCAGAAATCAGGCAGGCCCGCGGAGGCAGGGGGGGCGTTCAACGCCGATCCGACCGCCGTCCCGCCCGGCCCCGGCCGGACCGGCTACGACTCCAATCTCCGGGCTGATGGCATCCGGACCGACCACTGGAACTGGGGTAAGGGCTTCATCAGCGCCTACCCCCCCGACCAGTTCATCATGCTCGAGCAAGGCGCCACGTACGGCACCCAGAACACACAGATTTGGGCGCCCTACTACACGCTGCACAAGATCCTCGCCGGTCTGCTCGACTGCTACGAGGTCGGAGGCAACACGAAGGCTCTGGACATCGCCAAGAACATGGGAGCCTGGGTCCAGGCCCGGCTGGCCATCGTCCCGGCCCA
>Ga0315278_10006219_pt1 | contig 10848 bp, 8 predicted proteins | sample YL17G06_0_MG_FD_203880 | JGI IMG/M metagenome (GOLD analysis project Ga0315278, IMG submission 203880) | Sediment microbial communities from Yellowstone Lake, YNP, Wyoming, USA - YL17G06_0 | ecosystem: Environmental > Aquatic > Freshwater > Lake > Sediment | place: USA: Wyoming | collected... | reverse complement strand
GCCGTCGGGCCGGATCCGCACCGAAGGCGATCACCGTCTGGCCATGGCGTTTGCCGTGCTCGGCACCGTGCGCGGCGCCCGTATCGCCATCGACGACATGCGCTGCGCCGACGTGAGCTTCCCCCGCTTCCGCGAGACGCTGGCCAGTATCAGGGCGCGGGACCGCTGAATGCGCCGCGGCATCATTGCCATCGACGGCCCAGCCGCGTCCGGCAAGTCGAGCACCGCGCGCGCGGTGGCCGAGGCACTCGGGTTCAGTCACCTCGACTCCGGCGCCCTGTATCGGGCGATCACTCACGTGGCCCTGGACGAAGCGGCACGGGCCGGGGTGGATAACCCGCTCGCCCTCGCATTCGAGAGTGTGCTGCGCGGAGCGGAAGACCGGGGCCTCATGCTCCAGCCCGACGGGGCCGGGTTCGCCTGCTATCTCGACGGCGCGCCGGCCGACGCCGAACTGCGGACTCCGCTCGTCACAGCACACGTCTCGGCGGTGTCGGCGGTGCCGGTGGTGCGGGAATGGGTCAATGCCAAGCTGCGCGAGCTGGCGCGCGCCGGCGTGGGCGTCGTGGTCGACGGCCGCGACATCGGTACCGTGGTCTTTCCTGATGCCGAGCTCAAGGTCTTCCTGACGGCGACGGCCGAAGCGCGGGCGAAGCGGCGGCTGGAGCAGCGCGGCGCGCCAGTGGACGCCGACGAGCTGGCCCGCGAAGCGGAGCGGTTGGCACTGCGCGACCGCGCGGATGCCTCGCGCGCCGTGGCGCCCCTGCGCCGGGCCAGCGATGCGATCGAGGTGGATACGACCTCGGTATCGTTCCAGGAGCAGGTGCAGCAGATCGTCCAGGCGGCCAGGCGGGTGCTCACCGACTAGCCCGGCGGCGCATGGCGACCTCGCCCACGCGGCGAGGCCACTGTATCGTTTGGATCGGGGGGGGCGCCATTGATTTGCCCGCGCAGCATTTTTGAATCGGAGGGGGATCTCTGAAGCGATTGTTCCGGCGGGCGGCGGTGCTCACCGTTGGGCTGGTGCTCGCTGTGCGCGTGATGTCGGCGCAGGAGAAGCCGGCGATTGACGCGACCGCGCTGGCCAAGCAGACCCAGAACCCGGTGGCGGATCTTGTCACCATTCCATTCCAGTTCAACTTCAACAGCGGTGGCGGCCTCGACGACGGCACCCTGTTCAACCTGAACTTCCAGCCGGTCATTCCGGTCAAGGTGACTCCCGACTGGACCGTGATCATGCGGACGATCATTCCGTTCCTCAGCAGCCCCGCACCGGGCGGCGGGCAGGTTGGCGGCATTGGCGACATCGTGCTCCAGACGTTTCTGTCGCCGGCGCATCCGGGAAAGCTGATCTGGGGCGTGGGGCCGGAATTCTCGATTCCTGCGGCGACCAACCCGCTGTTTCGTACCGGATCATGGGCCATCGGACCCACCGGCGTACTGCTCACAACCAGGGGCCCGTATGTGCTTGGCCTGTTGGCGAACCAGCTGTGGACCTTTGCTGACGCGGGGGGAGACCCCGAGGTGAACCAGCTCCTGATCCAGCCCTTCGTCAACTACAACTTCGGGAAGGGCTGGGCGATCTCCACCGGCCCGGTCATCACCGCCAACTGGTCGGCGCCATCGGGGCAGGAGTGGACCGTTCCGCTCGGCTTCGGCATTCAACGCGTCACGATGTTCGCAGGGCGGCCCATCAACATCGGCGCCCAGTACTACTACAACGTGGTGCATCCTGATAGCGGGCCGGCGAGCCAGTTCCGCATCATCTTTGCGCTCCTCTATCCGAGCGCCCGCAAGCCTGCGCCGGAGCACTGACCCATGACCGCGCCCGAGCCGACCAATCCGTTCGGTACCGGGCCCTTTCAGGCGCTGCTGCACGCGGTGCGCCTCCGGTCCGGCGCCGAGGACGCGATCGGGCGGCGGGCCGTGCTTGCCTTGATCGTGGCCTGGGTGCCGCTGGCTATCCTGGCCCAGCTGCAGGGGCTGGCCATTGGTACGGGCCGCGCCTCCTTTCTCCAGGACTTCGCAGCCTACGCCCGCTTCCTGGTGGCGATCCCGCTCCTGGTGGCGGCGGAGGCACCGGCCCGCCGGTGGCTCACGCGCGTGCTGCTCCACTTTCCCGAGGCGCGACTCATTCCACCCGCCCGGGAAGCCGAGTTCACCGCGCTCCTGGGCTCCACCCGCCACCTGCTGGGGTCGCGGCTGGCACTGCTGGCCATCGTCGTCCTCGCCTACACCGCGACCCTGACGTCGACCGCGGCATGGGTCTCGTACGGCGCGGCGAACTGGATCGCGGTAGATGGTGACCACGGGCGCGCCATTTCCTACGCCGGGTGGTGGCGGCTCCTGGTGAGCCAGCCGCTGTTCCTGTCCCTGCTGCTTACCTGGCTCTGGCGGCTGTTCCTGTGGCTGCGGTGCCTGCGTGCCGTTGCGCGCATGGATCTTCGCATCGTGGCGTCCCACCCGGACAAGGCGGGGGGGCTCGGATTCGTGGGACAGTCCCTGCGGGCGTTCCCGCTCTTTGCCGTCGCGTTCGGGAGTGCGATCGCCGGCACCCTGGCCAACATGCTGACGTACGACAACCGAAGCGCCGCGGCGCTGGCACCGTTTGTCGTGGCCACGATCGTGGTGATCCTCCTGCTCTGCGCCGGGCCGCTGCTGGTGTTCATGCGGCCCTTGCGCCAGGCACAGGACGACGCTGAACTGACCTACGGCGCCCTCGCCACGTCGCTTGGGCTGCGGTTTGAGGAACGCTGGCTCGACAAGGCCCCCGACGTCGGCCCCGACGCGCTGGCGGTGCCCGATTTCTCGGCCACGACGGACCTCTACTCGGTGGCAGGCCAGGTGGTCGAGATGCGCTTCATCCCCCTTGAAATCAAGGACTTCGTGCCGCTGCTCATTGGCACTGTCCTGCCGTTTCTTCCCATCCTCCTGCAGCAGGTGTCCTTCACCGAGCTGGTGGAGGTCGTTCGGCATGTGCTGATGTAGCGGACGCTGTTCCCCTGCCGCCTCCTGCGCGGATCTCGCTCTCCAGCACCGACTTGCAGAAGGAGCAGCGCGTGCGCTAGTTTAGGGGCTCCCCACCCACGCAATTCCGCGCGGCCGGGACAACCTTTCCCCGCGCAGCGCACCGTGCGGCACCTCAAGGAAGTGTTGCTCACATGATCGATCAGGACGTCGCTGCACCCCGCACGCTCTCCACGCCCACCGGCCTCCGTGTTCGCCAGGACCTGTACGACGACCAGTACTCCGACTCCGACTATGAAACGATGCTGTCCCTGTACGAGGGGACCATGGCATCCATCGTCGAGGGCGAGATCGTCAAGTCGAGGGTGCTCCGCGTCACCGACAATGCCGTCATTCTCGACGTCGGCTTCAAGTCGGAAGGCTCGGTGCCGCTGGATGAGTTCAACAATCCGCAGGACCTGAAGGAAGGCGATGAAGTCGAGGTGTTCCTCGAGCACCTCGAGGATGCGGAGGGCGCGGTCGTGCTCTCCAAGAAGAAGGCCGACTTCATGCGGGTGTGGGAGAAGATCCGCGTGGCCTACGAGAGCGACCAGCCGGTGCAGGGCTCGCTCAAGAAGAAGATCAAGGGCGGCGTCGTGGTCGACCTCATGGGCGTCGATGCGTTCCTCCCCGGCAGCCAGATCGCGCTCCGCCGGGTGCCGAACATCGACGACCTCCTGGGCCAGTCGTTCGAGTTCAAGATCATCAAGCTGAACAAGCGCCGGCGGAACATTGTCGTGAGCCGCCGCGTCATCCTCGAGAACGAGCGGGCGCACAAGCGCGAGTTCCTCATGAAGGAGCTGGCGGTGGCGCAGGTGCGGAAGGGCATCGTCAAGAACATCACCGATTTCGGTGCCTTCATCGACCTCGGCGGCGTGGACGGCCTGCTCCACATCACCGACATGTCGTACGGCCGGGTGTCCCACCCGACCGAGATGGTGCAGATCGGCCACGAGGTCGAGGTCAAGGTGCTCGACATCGACTGGCAGCGGGAGCGCATCTCGCTCGGCATGAAGCAGCTGCAGAACTACCCGTGGCAGAACGTCGCCGCGAAGTATCCGGTCGGTACGCGGGTGCAGGGCAAGGTGGTCTCGATCACCAACTACGGCGCGTTCATCGAGCTGGAGCCGGGCATCGAGGGCCTGGTGCACATCTCCGAGATGAGCTGGACCCGCAACGTCCGCCACCCGTCGAAGATCGTCAGCATCGGCGAGACCATCGAGGCGGTGGTGCTCAAGGTCGACGAGACCGAAGAGAAGATCTCGCTCGGCATGAAGCAGACGGAGCAGGATCCGTGGATGGTGCTGCCGCTCAAGTACCCGGTGGGCACCCGCATTGCCGGCAAGGTGCGGAACCTCACGAGCTTCGGCGCCTTCGTGGAAATCGAGCCGGGCATCGACGGCCTGATCCACATCTCCGACATGTCCTGGACCAAGCGGGTCCAGCACCCGTCGGAAGTGGTCAAGAAGGGCGACGCCGTCGACGTCGTGATCCTCAACATCGACGCCGACAACAAGCGCATTTCGCTCGGCTTGAAGCAGGCGGAAGAGGACCCGTGGCTCAAGATCGGCGAGACGTACCCCATCGGCATGGAGCTCAAGGGCCACGTCGTCCGGCTCATGGACAAGGGCGTGGTCGTCGATTGCGGCAACGATATCGAAGGCTTCGTCCCCATCTCGCAGCTCGGGGTTCCCGACCTCGAGAACCCGGGCGATGCGGTGAAGGAAGGGCAGCCGGTCGACCTGAAGGTGCTCGAGGTGGACCCGATCCATCACCGCATCGTGCTGGCGGCGATCGGATATCCGGAGGGCGAGTGGATTGTCGTGCCGAAGCTCGAGATCCCGCCCGACGAGATGTAGCCGAAGTCGGTAGTCGTCCGTCGTGAGTCGTGAGAGGGGCCGGCCATTGCCGGCCCCTCTTTCGCGTGCTACCCTGATTGCTCCTGACCCACGACTCACGACCCACGACTCACGACTCCCATGCCCTCACCCCGCGACCTCCTCGACGACCTGCACCATCGCCGCGCCGCCGCCGAGCAGGGCGGGGGGCCCGACCGCGTCGAGCAGCAGCACAAGAAGGGGAAGCTCACCGCCCGGGAGCGGCTGGACCTGCTGCTCGATCCCGGCACCTTCACCGAACTGGACCGGTTCGTGACGCACCGGGCGACGGACTTCGGGCTCGCGGACCGGGTCTACCCCGGCGACGGAGTCGTCACAGGCTCGGGCCGCATCGGCGGGCGACTGGTGTACGTCTACTCGCAGGACTTCACGGTCTTCGGCGGCTCGCTCTCCGAGGCGCACGCCGAGAAGATCTGCAAGGTGATGGACCTGGCGGTGCGCAACGGGGCGCCGATCATCGGCCTGAATGACTCGGGTGGCGCCCGCATCCAGGAGGGCGTCGTCTCGCTCGGCGGTTATGCCGAGATCTTCCTGCGGAACACGCTGGCGTCCGGGGTGGTGCCGCAGATCTCCGTCATCCTCGGCCCCTGCGCGGGCGGGGCGGTCTACAGCCCCGCCATCACCGACTTCGTGTTCATGGTGCGCGACGTGAGTTACATGTTCGTGACCGGCCCCAACGTCGTGAAGACGGTGACGCACGAGGACGTGACGTTCAACGACCTGGGCGGCGCCGACGTGCACGGCACCGTGTCGGGCGTGTCCCACTTCACCTTCGATTCCGAGCCGGCCTGCCTGGACGCGGTGCGCGAACTGGTCGGGTTCCTGCCGTCGAACAACCTGGATGAGCTGCCGCTCGTCCCGACCGAGGATCCCGAGGATCGCGCCGACGAGGCGCTGCTCGATGCGATCCCGGAGAGTGCCACCCGTCCGTATGACATACTGGACGTGGTGCACCGCGTGGCCGACGAAGGGAACTTCCTCGAGGTGCACAAGGGATTCGCCGACAACATCGTGGTCGGGTTCGCGCGGCTTGGCGGCCGGCCGGTGGGCGTCGTGGCCAACCAGCCCGCGGTGCTCGCCGGGGTCCTGGACATCAATGCCAGCTCCAAGGCGGCGCGGTTCATCCGCTTCTGCGACTGCTTCAACCTTCCGATCGTCACGTTCGTGGACGTACCGGGGTTCCTGCCCGGTGTCGCGCAGGAGCACGGCGGCATCATCCGGCATGGCGCCAAGCTGCTGTACGCCTACTGCGAGGCAACAGTCCCCAAGCTCACCGTCATCACCCGCAAGGCCTATGGCGGTGCCTATGACGTCATGAGTTCGAAGCACATCCGGGGCGACCTGAACCTCGCCTGGCCCACCGCTGAGATCGCGGTCATGGGGGCCAAGGGTGCCGTCGAGATCCTCTTCCGCGACGAGATTGCCAGGGCAGCCGACCCGGCCGCGGCGCTGGCCCGCTTTACCGAGGAGTACCAGGCCCGCTTCGCGCATCCCTACGCGGCCGCGGCGCGGGGCTATGTGGATGACGTCATCGACCCCAGGGAGACCCGCGCCCGGCTGATCGAGGCGCTGCGGACCCTGCGCACCAAGCGCGACCGGAACCCGCCCCGCAAGCACGGCAACATCCCGCTGTAGGCCCCAGCCGGGCCCGCCAGGCGTGGGCGGCCCTCCAGCCTTGCACGCCGGCGGTCCGGAGGCCATCTTCAAGCGATGCCTCGACTTGTGACGAGCCGACTCTTGCTCGGTGTCTGCCTGTCGGGTGTTCCAACGCTGCTTGCTGCACAGGGCGCCATCGATCCGCGCATGCCGGGACGCGCGGCCGAGCTGGTGCGCCAGGGCGAGCGCAGCGTGGCCACCGATATGCTGGGCCGCTACCTCGCCGTAGCGCCCGACGATGGTCATGCCTGGCTGCAACTCGGCCGTCTCTACCTCATCGAAATCCGCGAATGGCATGCTCGGCATCAGGGTGACCCCGATGGTGCGCTGCTGCTTGATTTTGCGGAGGCCGCGTTTGACCAGGCCGACCGCCTCGTGCCCGACTCGAGCTCGGTGCTGCACACCGAGGTCGAGGTTGATCGCGCGCTCGTCGTCTTCGAGGCACTGGGATGGACCACGGCGCGCGCCCAGTGGCAGCGGGTGTCGCGATCGCAGCTTCCGCCCGAGCTCGCCGAGCTGGGCCAGAACCTGCTCCGCTCCTGCCCCGCAGGCGGCGTGCTGGTCACCGGTGGCGATATCGAAGCACTCGCGGTGTGGCAGGCGGCGCTCTCCTCACGCGATCGCGGCGATGTGGTCCCGCTCCGCCCCGACCTGTACGTGTCCGACGCCGTCTACCGCAGGCGCGCCGCGGAACTGCTCCAGGTTGATCCCGCCATGTCGCTGCGAAACGCATTGACCGAAGCGGCGAGCCGGCGGCCGATCTGCATCGCGCCTGCGGCTGACGACGCGGCCGTCCCCGACATGCAGTGGCACCCGAGTCGGCTGGTCCGGGTGAACCGCGGCGTGGCCCCGCCGGCCGACGTGCTTGCGTTCACCGCCCTGCTCGAGGCCAGCAAGGGTGACGCCTCCGCGTGGGTCGCCGATGTGCGCGCAGTCTATGACGGGGCCGCGCGCTACAACGTGCTCCTGTGCCCCGTGCTCCAGCCCGTATTCGGAAACACCCTGCCCGCCGCCTGTCGCCCCTGACGACGCCTCGCCCCTCGTGAAAAGAGTCCTGGTTGCGAACCGCGGGGAGATCGCCCTGCGGATCGTGCGCGCCTGCCACGAGGACGGTATCGAGGCGGTCGCGGTCTACTCGGACGCGGATCGCACGAGTCCTCACGTTCAGGCGGCTGATCGCGCCGTGCCTATCGGGCCGGCGCCCGCGTCCGAGAGCTATCTCAATGTCGCGCGCCTGCTGGAGGCAGCGGCATCGAGCGGTGCGGATGCGATCCATCCCGGCTACGGGTTCCTCGCCGAGCGGGCCTCCTTCGCCGAGGCCGTGATCGGCGCCGGGCTGGTATGGATTGGCCCGCCGGCCGACGCGATCCGCGCGATGGGCGACAAGACCGAGGCGCGCCGGCGCATGCAGGCCGCCGGGGTGCCGGTGGTGCCGGGCGCGGTGACCCCGGTAACCGATCTCAAGAGCGCGCGACGGGTGGCCGAGGAGATCGGGTTCCCGCTCATGGTGAAGGCGTCCGCGGGCGGTGGCGGGCGCGGCATGCGCGTCGTACGCGCGCCCGGCGAGTTGCGCGGCGCGCTCGAGACAGCGGCGTCCGAGGCGGTGAAAGCGTTCGGCGACCCGCGGGTCTATCTCGAGAAGTACATCGAGCGCCCGCGGCATATCGAGATCCAGGTCCTGGCCGACGCGGCGCGCACGATTCACCTGGGCGAGCGCGAATGTTCCATCCAACGCCGGCACCAGAAGCTCGTCGAGGAGGCACCGTCGGTTGCCGTCTCCTCCGAGCTGCGCGAATGGATGGGTCAGGCCGCCATCGCGGCCGCCGAGGCGGTGGGCTATCGCGGAGCAGGGACATGCGAGTTCCTGCTTGCTCCGGGCGGCTCCTTCTACTTCCTGGAGATGAACACCCGCATCCAGGTGGAGCACCCGGTGACCGAACTGGTGTTCGGCGTGGATCTCGTGCGGGAGCAACTCCGCATCGCGCAGGGCCTCCCGATGGGCGTGCCGGACACCTACCTGCATCCGCGCGGGTGGTCGATCGAGTGCCGCATTACCAGCGAGGATCCCGCCGCCGGGTTTCTTCCGTCCACGGGGCGAATCACCTTCCTCCGCGCCCCCGGCGGGCCCGGCGTGCGCTGGGATTGCGGCGTCGAAGTGGGCAACGAGGTGACCCTCTACTACGACTCTCTGCTCGCCAAGCTGATCGTGTGGGCGCCCAACCGGGCCGACGCGATCGCGCGCATGGGCCGCGCGCTCGACGAGCTCCTCATCGCCGGGGTCGCGACGAACCAGTCGTTCCATCGTCGCCTGATGGCGGACGAGGCCTTCCGCGAGGGCCAGTTCGACATTCAGCTGCTGGAACGTCGGCCTGAACTCCTGGCGGATTCCGCCGATGCGGACCTGGCCGCCGATCTCGCCGTGGCGATCGCCGTGGCCGAGGATGAGGCCCGCGAACGTCGCGCCCCGCCGATCGCGCACGGTGCGGCGCAGGGCAGTGCGTGGCTCGACGCCGCCCGACGCGACCAGCTCCGCTGACGGGCGGGGCCGTGCCCGCGGAGGGCGCCGTCGAGACCGCCCGCATCGAACGGATCGCGGCCGGTGGCGACGGCATCGGTCACCTGGCCGATGGTCGCGCCGTGTTCGTTCCTCGCAGTGCGCCGGGTGATCTCCTCGAGCTCACCCAGGTGTCCCGGCAGACCTCCTTTGCCCGCGCCGAGGTCGGCCGCATCCTCGAACCGGGACCGGGGCGTGTCGTGCCGGCCTGCCCCCATTACACCCGCGACCGCTGCGGCGGCTGCCAACTCCAGCACCTCGCCCCCGAGGCGCAGCGCGAGGCCCGCCGGGCCATCGTCGGTGATGCGCTGAGGCGCGTAGGCCGGCGCGACGTCACTGACCCTGTGCTCGAGCCGGCGACGGAGGAATGGGCCTATCGCACGCGGATCACTCTGCACCAGGGCGCGGAGGGACGCCGCATGGGCTTCCACCGGCTGGGGCGGCCCGGAGAGATCTTCGACCTTGAGACCTGCCTGCTGGCCGTCCCGGCGGTGCAGGAACTGTGGAGTGTCCTGCGCCTGCTGCGCCGCTTGCTGCCGGCACGGTTCAAATCGCTGACGCTCAGGCTCGAGCGTGGCGGTGGGCGTCACGTGCTGGTCCGCGGCATTGATGGGGCGTGGCCTGATGCCAATCGCCTGGTCGATGCGCTGCGGGCGCGGCTACCGGATGTGGCCGTCTGGTGGCAGCCCCCGGAGGGCGCCGCCCGGGTGGTGGGAGAAAGCGTCGCCTTTCCGGCGACGGTGTTCGAGCAGGTGAATCCACAGATGGGCGACCGGGTCCGCGCCTGGGCCGTTGCCGCCCTCGGCGACGTGAACGGCCAGGCTGGATGGGACCTGTATGCCGGCATCGGCGAAACGAGCCGCATGCTGGTGGAGCGCGGGGCGCGGATCGAGAGCATCGAGTCGGATGCCCGGGCGGTGCGGCTGGCCACGTCGCGGCTGGGCGAGGCAGTTCAGCTGGTGGCGCATGCGGGCCGGGTGGAGGACGTCATCGAAACCCTGCGTCCGCCCGATTTCGTGATCACGAACCCGCCGCGCGCGGGGATGCATGCGCGCGCGGTAGAGGCCATCAGCGCCTCGCCGGCCCGGCGCCTCGCGTACGTCTCCTGCGATCCAGCCACGCTCGCCCGCGATCTCCGCGGTCTTGGCGATGCGTGGCGCCTGACGGCGCTGTGGGCCTTCGACCTCTTTCCCCAGACGGCACACGTGGAAACCGTCGTGGTATTGGAGCGCGGATGAAGTACTTCGTGACGCTGGGCGACCGCGAGGTGGAGGTCGTCATCGATGGTGAACGGGTCACGGTCGACGGACGGACCGTCGTGGTACACCAGTCGACCATTCCGGGAACGCCGCTGCACCAGGTCATGATCGACGGCCGGCCGCTGCTCGTGCCGCTTGAGCGCCTGGGTCCCGGCCGCTGGTCGGTCACGGCCTGGGGCGAGCGCCGCGACGCGGCGGTGCTCGACGAACGCGCCCGGCACATCCAGAGCCTGGTCCGGCAGTCGGAGCCGCCGTCCCAAGGGGGCGCCATCAAGGCGCCGATGCCGGGCCTGGTGTTGCGCATCCTGGTGACGGTGGGGGACCCGGTCACGCCGGGCCAGGGGGTGCTTGTGCTCGAGGCGATGAAGATGGAGAACGAGATCAAGGCCACCGCACCTGGCAAGGTGACCGCCGTTCCGGTTCACGTCGGACAGGCGGTCGTAAAGGGCCAGGTCCTGCTGCAAATGAGCCCGCT
>Ga0315278_10006214_pt1 | contig 10855 bp, 3 predicted proteins | sample YL17G06_0_MG_FD_203880 | JGI IMG/M metagenome (GOLD analysis project Ga0315278, IMG submission 203880) | Sediment microbial communities from Yellowstone Lake, YNP, Wyoming, USA - YL17G06_0 | ecosystem: Environmental > Aquatic > Freshwater > Lake > Sediment | place: USA: Wyoming | collected... | reverse complement strand
CGGATGGACTCGATCTCGTCGCCCTCAAGCAGCAGCCGGTAAGGCCCCGGCGCCGTGGGCGGGTAGACATCGATCACGTTTCCCCGGAGGCTGAAATCTCCGCCCTCCTCGACGAGCGGCACCCGGCGGTACCCGCCTTCGGTCAGCGTTGCGGCGAAGAGGTCCCGATCGATTGTGTCGCCGATGGAGACGGGGGCGATGAAGCCGGCCACGACGCCCCGCGGCACGACCTTCTGCAGCAGGGCCGCCCGGGGTATGATGACAATGGAGGGCTTGTTTTCGATCAGGGTGGAGAGAACGCGGATCCTCTCGAGCTCCACGTCTTTCTGAGACGAGAGCGCATCGGGGAGCATGAGGTCCCAGGGAGGCATGAGGAGCACCGAATCGCCGCCGGCAAAGAAGGCCGTATCCTGCGCGAGCGTGCGCGCCTCCTCGGCGCCTGCGCAAAGCACGTCCACGGACCTCCCGGTCAGCCCGTGGAGAGCGGCGATGAAAAGGGCCTTCGATGAGCCCTTCAGGCCCGTGACCCTTAGCTCGCCCTCGCGGTCCATGCGTTCGAGCACGGCCCGGAAGGCAGGGTCGGCCTGAAGGAGTTTTTGAATATCTGTATTCACGTTATGATTCAATTTTAAAAAATCCCCCTTCAATCCCCCTTTACGAAAGGGGGAAAACAGGGTGTCATCACCCTGTGCAAAAGGGGAAAATCCAATAATTTGATCCCCCTTTTATAAAGGGGGACACAGGGGGATTTTATTCTTTCCCGATGCCCGATGCAGTCACAGAAGGGCTGTTCAAAAAAATCCAGATGCAAGGCGCCCATAGAATTATGAAGTTAGGAAGAGCGGAAGATCGGAGTGGATGAGGGATTCTTTTCTTATCCTATCCGCTCTTCCTCACTTCTGCTCTTCCGATCTTCGCAGCCTTGATGTCTGACGCCTTGCGCGAAGCGCATCACCCCACCGCCAGCATCCTGTCCAGACACCTCTTCGCGGGAATCCGGATTGCCTCGGGCACCTTCACCGCAGGCGCCATGATCGTGAGGGCTTTCAGGATGTCCTCGAGCGTTGTTAGCTTCATCGTGTCGCAGATCATCGTTTCCGAGGCCGGGATGAAGGTCTTTCCGGGGTATCTCGTCCGGAGCTGGTAGAGGATTCCCTTCTCGGTGCCGAAAATGAGCTCGCTGCCTTCCATCTTTCCCGCGTAGGCGATGATCCCGGAGGTGCTGCCCACGTAATCGGCCAGTTTCAGGACCTCTTCACGACATTCCGGGTGGGCGGCGAACTTTGCCCCCGGGTGGCGGGCCTTCGCGGCGAGGACCTCTTCCGGACTGAGGTTTTGATGCACGGGGCACGTCCCTTCCCAGGGGATGATTTCCTTGTCGGTGAACTTCGCCGTGTAACGGGCGAGGTTGCCGTCGGGGATCATGAGCACCCGCTTTTCGGAAAGCGACTGGACGACGCGCACGGCGTTTGCCGAAGTGCAGCAGATGTCGCTTGCGGCCTTGATCGCCGCCGAGGAATTGATGTAGGTCACGACGGCCGCATCGGGGTATTTCTTCTTTTCCGCTTCCAGGGCCTCTACGGTGATCGTGTCGGCCAGGGCGCAGCCGGCATCGAGGCGCGGCAGGAGAACGGTCTTTTCGGGCGAGAGGATGGCGGCGCTCTCCGCCATGAAATGCACGCCGGCAAAGACGATGACATCGGCCTTGGTCTTTGCGGCCTCGAAGCTGAGCGCCAGCGAATCGCCCGTGAAATCGGCGATCTCCTGCACCTCGTCACGCTGGTAGTAGTGGGCCAGCAGGATGCCGTTTTTCTCCTTCAGCAGCTTTCTGATTTTATCCTGGATCATGTTTGCGTTTTCCGCCTGTCGACAAAACTACCCCTTCGTTCGACCATTTTCTGCTTCGAACAAGGGGACTGTTTTTCCGTCCTCGATCCTCGGTCCTTGAACCTCGGACCTTCTTTCGCGGTTAATATATGTCATGCAACCCCTGAATTCAAGGTCAAAAACCGCCGGATTCCCCAGCCTCGATGCTGCAGGATCGTTGACATTCCCCCGTGATTACGGTACGTTCGTAACCCAGCACCCACGATGAAGATTCGCCAGGAGTGACCATGATATCCGTAGATGAAGCCCTGAAGACCATTCTCGAGGCAATCCATCCCCTCGGTTGCGAGAACGTCCCCATCACCTCGGCCCTCGGCTGCGTTATCGGCGAGGACATCGTCTCCGGCCGCAACATCCCGCCCCTGGCCAACTCGGCCATGGACGGCTATGCCGTCATCGCCGCCGACACGGTCTTCGCGAACAAGGGCAAACCTGCCGTCCTCGACGTCCTGGAGGACGTGCCCGCCGGAAAGGTGGCCACGCAGCCCATCCGGAAGGGCCAGGCCATCCGGATCATGACGGGTGCCCCCTTGCCCGAGGGGGCCGATGCCGTTGTCCGCGTGGAAGATACCGAGGCGCAGGGCGGCAGGGTAAAGATCTTCGTGGCCGCCGCTCCCGGCCTCGACATCCGGGAGGCCGGCGAGGACGTGAAGACGGGCGAACTTGTCATTCCCAGGGGGAGCGTTCTTCGCGCAGCCGAGATCGGCATGCTTGCCGCCCTGGGCCGCTCCTACGTGAGCGTGCACCAGCGGCCCGTCGTGGCCGTTATCTCCACGGGCGATGAGCTGGTGGAGGTTGATGAGACGCCCGGGCCGGGAAAGATCGTGAACAGCAACGGCTACTCGCTGGCGGCCCTGGTCCTGGAGGCGGGCGGCACCCCGCTTCAGGTGGGGATCGCCCGGGATACCCGGGAGGACCTGCTGGACCGATTCAGGACAGCCGCCCGGGCCGACATCCTCATCTCCTCGGGCGGGGTCTCCGTGGGGGACTACGATCTCGTGAAGGACATCATGGCCGAGATCGGCAGCCGCATCCAGTTCTGGCGTGTGGCCATGCGGCCCGGGCGCCCGCTGGCCTTCGGCCTGCTGGAGGGGAAGCCTCTCTTCGGCCTGCCGGGAAACCCCGTGTCCTCCATGGTCTCCTTCGAGCAGTTTATCCGCCCCGCGATCCTCAAGATGAGGGGATACCGAAACATTTATCGCAGGGCCGTCCGGGCCGAGATGAAGGAGGGCTTCACAAAAAAGAAAGAGCTGAGATATTTCCTGCGGGCCCGCGTCGAGTTCCGCGACGGCAAATACGTAGCCGCATTGACGGGCGAGCAGGGATCGGGGATCCTGAAATCCATGGTGCTCGCCAACGGCCTTATCGTACTGCCCGAGGACATCACCTCGGTCAAGCCCGGCGACGAGGTCGCCGTCCAGCTCCTGGACAACTCCCTCGACCTCATGCCTGTACCGGATATCCCGGGATGAGGGTAAGCGGGGAATAGGGTATAAAGGCAGGAAAATCCCCCTTTGTCCCCCTTTATGAAAGGGGGACAAAGGGGGATTTGTTTTCTTGCTCGTCCATGCACCCTTGTCCCTGGTCCCTTTCTTTTGCACGGGTTGCCACCGCGCAAGCCTCCCGGCCTCCCCGCTCCGTACCCGCCAACGACCACTTCCAAAGCATCAGTCAAACAGCAAGAGATTCGGGATTTTATCCCGGATATGCCAAAATGGAATGGTTTTTGCTCATCATATGGAAGTTAACGGATCGGGCAGGGGAATCCCCTGCAATCGACAGGCCGATGATTCGCGGGGTGTGGACCCCGGATGCACGGCCTGCGCGCCTTTCAGCGCATACAGGAACCCGGGATGAACTACGAGAAGCTGACGAAAAAAGAGTTGATTGAAGAGTTGACGGCTGTGAAAAAGCAGCTTTCAAAGACGAGCAAATCGGAGAAAACGCTCCCTCGAGGCGACAGCAGGGGAAAACGGCGCGCAGAGCCGAAAAAATCAGGGAATCCCTCATCCCCTGCCGGCCACGCCACCGAGCGCCGGTATCGTGTAAAGGGCGAAGACGGCACGATCCGGCAGATCTATGAAGTCGTCAAGGATGTTCACGACGAGAAGGGCGTCCCCCTCTACACCGAGGGTGCGCTCTATGAGATCACGGGCAAAGACAGTCTTGCCGGGACGGTCGATTCCACCGAGCAGACGGAAATCATTTGCCGGTTCCGGCCCGACGGCAGTCTCACCTATGTCAACGAGGCCTACTGCCGGTATTTCGGCTGCGAGCGGGAGGACCTCAAAAACAGAAACATTCTGCTTGCCATCTCAGAGCAGGACCGACAGAAGGTCCTTTCCCAGTTGCGGAACCTCAACCCTGAGAGTCCCGTGGGTACGACAGAATGCCGGGTGATGAACTCTTTCGGCGAACTACTCTGGAACCAGTGGAGCTACCGGGCCATTTTCGACGACGAGGGGCACGTTCTCGAGTATCACTCGGTGGGTCGCGACATCACCTACCGGAAATACACGCAGGATGTCCTGGAAAAGAGGGCAGCCATCCTCGAGGCTATGACTGCGGCAGCCGAGGGCTTCCTGAAGAGCAGTTCCTGGTCGGATAAGATCGAGCCGGTGCTGGAGAGCTTCGGGAAGGCCACCGGCGCAAACCATGTTTTCCTGTTTGAAAATGACGTGAACCTCGAAGAGGGAATCTCGGTTCGGCGCCGCTTCGAATGGTTCTCGCCGGTGATTTCCCGCGTAAAAGCACGCAAACGGTTTCTGAAAACCCGGGATCTGGCCACCCGTTTTTCCCGGTGGGTCTTTGCGAAGAGCGACGGAAAACCGATTTACGGCACCATCGGCCAGTTTCCCGATCGCGAAGTGGAATCTCTTGCCCTGGAGCCGACTCTTTCCATTGCCGTCGTACCCATCATTGTCGGGGGCAGGTGGTGGGGGTTTATCGGGTTTGCCAACTATCTGAACGAAATCACGTGGGCAGACGACGAGATTGCCCCCCTCGAGGCGGCCGCCGGGATTCTCGGTGCGGCGATCGAGCGCGATCAGAAGGAGCAGTTGCTCAAGGAAAACGAGCGACGGTTTCGCGAGCAAGAGCGTTTTCTCTCCAGCGTTTTCGACAGCATTCAGGACGGCATTGGTGTCCTCGACAGGGAGCTCAACATCGTCCGTGCCAATCCCGTCATGGAAAATTGGCCCGTTGCGTCGATGCCCCTCGTCGGCCGGAAATGTTACGAGTCGATTTACGGGAGGAAAAAGCCCTGCAGGGACTGTCCTGCCCTGGAGACCCTGAAAACGGGGAAGAGTGGGCGCGAGGTTCGTTCCTCGAAAGGTCCCGACGGGATGCTGTGGCTGGAAATTTTCACGTACCCCCTGCGCGACAGCCAGAACGGCACCCTGACGGGGGTGATCGAGTATGTCCGGGACATCACGGAGCGTGTCAATGCGGAAGAGGCCCGAAAGTCAACCGAAGAGCGCCTGCAGATGTTCCTCAATTCGACGCAGGATATCGTGTTTCTGAAGGACGATCAGTTCCGGTTCAGTTTTGTCAACGGGGCGATGTGCGATCTACTGGGTCGGAAAAAAGATGAGATTATCGGGAAATTCGATGCCGAGCTCTATCCCGAGGGCAAAGCAGAGGAACTCAGGAAGGATGACATGCGGGCCCTTAAGGGGGCCACTCTGGTTGCCGGGTTGAAATGGGGCGATCGCGTTCTCGAGGGCGTAAAGTTTCCCGTGAGTTTGGGCGCCGGCCGCTCCGGGGTCGGCGGGATTTTTCGGGACATCACCGAGCGCAGGCGGGCGGAAGAGGAATTGACAAACACGAAAATCCTGCTCGAGCAGGCCTTCGAGCAATCACCTTATCCCATGGCCATGGTGAGCATGCCCGATATGATCGTTCGGATTGCGAACCCGGCGATCCGGGAGCTCCAGGGGATCATGGATGAGCCAAGCCCGGTCGGGCAACCGCTCATTGAGATGAAGATGAGCTGGAAGGATTGCGATTTAGAGGGGAAGCCATACTCCCTTCAAGAATTACCCTTAACCCGTGCCCTGATGGGGCATAAAACGTTGAATCAGGAAGTTATGGCTGTAAGAAAAGACGGGACCGTGCGCCTGGAATTGGTCAGCGGAGTCCCGATCTGTAATGACAAGGGAGAAATTCTGGCAGGCTATCTCGTCTGCACCGACATCACCGAGCGCAAGCGGGCGGAGAAGAAGTTCAGAGAGAGCGAGGAGCGCCTGCGGACGTTCATCGACTCGACGAGAGACGTGGTGTTCCTGAAAGACGACCAGTTCCGCTTCATCGTCGCAAACAAGGCCGGCCAGGATCTATTGGGCCTTCGCGAGGAAGACGTTCTGGGGAAAACCGATTTTGATTTTGTGTCCAGGGAGTCGGCGAAGCGGTGGAGGCAGACCGATATCGAAGCGCTTGCGGCCGAAAATGGGATCATCGAATCGGAGGACATCTTCAACGGGCGGATCATGAAGGTCACCAAGTTCCGGATCGATCTCGGAAGCGACCGTTTCGGCCTCGCCACCGTCATCCGGGATGTGACGGAGCAGCGGGCCGCCGAAGAGAACGTGCGCCGGAGCGAGGTGCGCCTGCGGACGTTCATCGACTCGTCGAAGGAGCTGATCTTTCTCAAAGATGCGGACCTTCGATATCTCTTTGTGAACAAGCAGTGGGCGAACTTTTACGGATTCGAGGTAGAAGCCGCGGTCTTGGGGAAGAACGACCATGAGCTCTTCCCGGAGGAAATCGCTGATGAGCGCAGGAAAGGGGATCTCGCCGTGTCGAGGAGAAAGACCGGTTCCCATGTGCAGGAACTCGTCGCAAACGGCCGGACCTTGGAAATGATCACGTTCAAGGTTCCCCTGGCGGACGGCCGGGTGGGCGTGGGAGGGATCGCCCAGGACGTGACGGAGAAAAATGCCGCCGAGGAGGCCCTCCGGGAGCGGGAGCTGATGCTCAGCAGTATCCTGCGTGCGGCCCCCATCGGGATCTCCTTTGGTCAGGAGCGGGTATTCAAATGGACGAATCCCTGTTACCAGAGCATAACCGGATACGGTGCGGAGCAGCTTGCCGGACAATCGATGCGCCTGCTCTACGAGAGTGAGGAGGAATTCCTGCGCGTCGGGAAGGCCCTTTACGGGGGGATGAGGAAAAGGGACATCGGGGCGGTGCAGGCTCAATGGAAGCGCGGGGACGGCTCCATGATCGACGTTCAGTTGACGATGTGCCCGCTCTCCCCGAAGGACCTCGCCCGGGGTGTCGTCGTCACGGCCATCGACATCACGGAGACGAAAAAGACGGAAGATGCACTCCGGGCCAGTGAAGCCCGGTACCGGGAACTTGCCGACGTTCTTCCCGTGGGCGTCTACGAGTCGTCCCTTGACGGGATCGTGACCTATGCCAATCGGACGGCCATGGAGATGCTCGGATACGGGGAGGATGAGGTGCGAAGAGGCATCCCGTTCCTGAGGGTCGTCGCACCCGAGGAACACGAAACCGCCATCGGCAACAACCGCAGTATCCTGGGCGGGGTCGACCTGGTCTGCCAGGAATACACCCTCGTCAGAACGGACGGGACCCGCTTCACCGGGTTGGTCATGGCCAGACCGATGATGAAGGACGGCCGGGTGGCGGGCACAACGGGCGTCGTGTCCGACATCAGCGATCTCAAAAAGGCGCAGGAGGCGCTCCGGAAAAACGAGGCCCTGCTGCAGGGCATCCTCCAGGCGGCCCCCATCGGGATCGGTATCGTGCACGACCGCGTGATCGGCTGGGTCAATGGCCACTTCACCCGGATGACGGGGTATGTGGACGGGGATGTGATCGGGCAGAGCGCCCGGATCCTCTACCCCGACGCCGAGGAATACGAACGGGTGGGCCATGAAAAATACGGTGAGATCCAAAAAGGAAGAACCGGCGCTGTCGAGACAAAATGGCGAAGAAAGGATGGGACCGTCTTCGACATCTATCTGAGCTCCAATGCGATCGACGGGGGGGATCTCTCGGCCGGCGTCGTCTTCACCGCCTATGACATAACCGATCAGAAAAAGGCCGCCGACATCCTCCGGTTCGCCAAGGAGGAGCTGGAGAAGCAGGTCACCGAACGTACACGGGAGCTGGATATTACCAACATGCTCCTGCGCATCGAGCTCGAGGAACACCGCAAGACGGAGGAGGCCCTCGTCAAGAACGAGCAGCTCTACCGTGCCATTGTCGAGGATCAGACGGAGCTGATCTGCCGTTTTCACCCCGACGGTACGCTTTCATTCGTCAACGAGGCCTTCTGCCGCTGCTTCAACAAGACCCGCGAGGAGCTGCTGGAGTCGCGCTACCGCCCCACCATCCCGCGCGAGGATCGGATCGTCATGACGAAGGCCATCGAGGCCCTGACCCCCGAAAACCACGTCGCCCATTTTGAAATCCGCGTGGAGCTGCCGGGGCAGGATCTTCGCTGGCACCTGTGGACAAACCGGGCCATCTACGATGAGGTCGGGCGCCTGATCGAGCACCAGGCCGTGGGGCGGGATGTGACGGAGCGTGTCCGATCGCAGCAGCAGATCCGGGAGAGCCGCAACATGCTCCGGTCGGTTTTCGACGGGATCGCCGATCCGCTGGTCATGGTCGGGGAGGACATGACTATCATCATGCTCAACAGGGCGGCTCTGGGATTCTTCGGCGTCGGGCACTACCGGGAGCTCCTGGGGGTGCCCTGCCTCGGGCATCTCATTGAGCGTTACGGGGTGGATCATGCCGAACGGGTGAAGACGGCCACAAGGGAAAACAACCCTTCCCGGTTCGACCTGACGGCGAATCTGGAAACCATCCGTTACGAGGAGGTTTCCATCTATCCCGTCAGCGGCGTTGACGATGGAGCGGGTCTTGCCATTATCCGGGTTACCGACCGGACGAAGCAGATCATCATGGAGAGGGAGATGATCCAGAATGAAAAGCTTGCCTCGCTGGGGCTTCTCATCTCGGGGATCGTCCATGAGATCAACAACCCGAACAATTTCATCGTCTTCAACCTTCCGATCCTGCGCGACTATCTGCAGGAGATCCTGCCCCTCGTCGACGATTACGCCGAAAAGAATCCGATGTACGAGGTGTATGGGATGCCCTACCCGGACTTCCGGGCCGATGCAATGAAACTGCTCGACAATGTCGAACACGGCGCCCACCGGATCAACGTCACCGTCGCCAAGCTGAAGGAGTTTTCCCGGAAGAGGGAAGACAAGGGCCTGCGTACCGCCGCGTCAGCGGAGATCATCCAGAAGACCCTGTCCATCTGCCACACGCAGATCCGCAAGACGGTGAAGACCTTCGACGTGGAGATCGATCCCGGGCTGCCGCCGATGACTACCGACCCCGAGGCGATCGAGCAGGTCCTCATCAATCTGCTGATCAATGCCGCCCAGGCAGCGGACAAGGAAGACTCCTTCATCCGGCTGCATGTCTTTCAGGGCGATTCGTGGAAGAACCGGCTGGTGATGGAGATCACCGACAACGGGTGCGGAATGGATGAGAGAACGGTCTCGCGCGTCTTCGAGCCCTTCTTCACGACGAAGGAGGAAGGGTGCGGAACGGGGCTCGGTCTCTACATCTCGAAAAACCTGGTCGAATCCGCCGGCGGCAGCATTTCCCTGGAGAGCGAACCCGGTCGCGGAACCTCCTTCCGCGTCATTTTCCCGGATATGGAGTCCCAAGAGCCCGAGAAGAAGAACAAAAAGGACAAAGGAGTTGAGTCATGAACGATTCCATCCTCATTATCGACGATGAAGTCGATTTTCTCGACAGCGTCCGGAGGGGCCTCCTCGGCGCGGGTCTTAAAAACCTGAGACTCGAGAGCGACCCTCGCGTGGCGGCGGCGGCCGTTCAGAACGGCGAGCACTTCGACATGGCCCTCATCGACATCACGATGCCCTGGATCAACGGGATCCAACTGCTCGAGATCATCAAGACAAACAGTCCCGAAACGGAATGCATCATGGTCACGGCGGTCAACGAGGCCAGGGTTGCCGTGGAATGTCTCCAGAAAGGGGCTTACGACTACCTGACGAAGCCGATCTCACGGGACGAACTGGTGTCGACGTTGAAACGGGCCATGGAGCGCAGGCGGCTGCTGGAAATCATCTCCGTCGGGAAAGCGAGCACGCTCCCCCAGATCAAGCACAAGGACGCCTTCGCGCCGATTATCACACAGTCGGAGAAGATGATGCGCCTTCTCAGGGAAGCGGAGCTTCACGCGGGAAGCGACGTCCCCGTTTTGATCACGGGGGAGAGCGGGACCGGCAAGGAGCTGCTGGCCAGGGCGGTTCATCGATCAAGCCCGAGGCAGCAGTTCCCCTTCACCTCCATCAACATGGCCTCGCTCACGGGAAGCCTCTTCGACGCCGAATTTTTCGGCCACACGAAGGGCGCCTTCACCGGGGCTGAGAAGGACCGGGCGGGGTATCTGGAGCACTCCAACCGGGGGAGCCTTTTCCTCGACGAGATCGGCGATCTGCCCCTGGACTTTCAGGGGAAGTTGCTGCGGGTCCTTCAGGAAGGCGAAATCATCAAGCTCGGGACCAGCCAGGCGCGCAAGGTCGATGTGAGGTTCATCGCGGCGACAAACGCCGACCTGGACAAGCTCCTGGCCAAGGGACAGTTCCGTAAAGATCTCTATTACCGTTTGAAAGGGGCCTGGCTGCGGATTCTGCCGCTTCGGGAACGCAGGGAGGACATCCCGATTCTCATCAGCGTCTTCATCCGGGAGTTCCGCGGCGAGGCCGGCAGAGGCGACCTCGAGGAAGAGACCCTTGAGATCCTGATGAATTACGACTATCCGGGGAATATCCGGGAGCTGCGCTCCATCATCCAGGCGGCATCCAACCTGGCTCAGAGACGGCCGATCGGGGCAAAACATCTGCCGGATTACCTGAAAGGGCGGAGAAAGGCGGCCCTGCGCGCG
>Ga0315278_10006213_pt1 | contig 10855 bp, 9 predicted proteins | sample YL17G06_0_MG_FD_203880 | JGI IMG/M metagenome (GOLD analysis project Ga0315278, IMG submission 203880) | Sediment microbial communities from Yellowstone Lake, YNP, Wyoming, USA - YL17G06_0 | ecosystem: Environmental > Aquatic > Freshwater > Lake > Sediment | place: USA: Wyoming | collected... | reverse complement strand
ATACCTTTTGTATTTTCAAAGCCCTAGAAGAATGTTTTCAGCACCCTGGAAATTTCCTCAGCGATCTAGAATATTTCTACATAACTCCATGGGACCCCTGGGGTGTGGAATATTGATCGCTTACAAACCAACGAAGGTTTCGACGCCCTGGTCCCGGCCCTGGAAAAAGCCCTGTCTCAAGTGGAAATGATCGGCACCACCTGGGCAACCTCCTGGCCGCGGAAGAGTGCCTCTTTGATTTCGACTATGACACCTCGTTAAAATTCATTATCGACTATGATTTTTTACCTCCCAGCGTGATGCCGCGTTTCATCGTGCGCATGCACCGGGATATAAAAGATTGGCTGCAGTGGCGCACCGGCGTGGTGTTGGCGGATAAGGCGTTCCATGCCACTGCCGTGGTTAAGTGCGATGAACGGGAACGCCGGATATTTATTTACGTCAGCGGTGAACAAAAGCGGGACTATTTTTCCATCATCCGAAAAACAATCCGGGACATAAACGGTTCATTTGAAAAACTGGAAACCAAAGAATTGGTTCCTTTGCCGGATAACGATAAAATAACCGTAGTTTTAATAAGGTAAGTACCGCCGAAGCGCCTGATAATTTGAAGGACTTACTCAAAAGCCTGGCCGGGGATGTAGAAAAGGTGATCGAACAATTACCGAAGGAGAAGGCGGAAGGAATTGTGAACGACCTTCAATCCTTCCTGAATGAGGCCATCAGTAAAAAACCTCGAAAACAAAGGTGGGAATTAAGCGCAAATGGGATAAAAGAAGCGGCCAGGACGGTAGGGACAATCGGTCTATCCGCCTTGAAAAATATGGACAAAATTATACCGCTATTAGAGTAACTATAACCGCGCCTTCTTCGCGTCCCTTCGCTCTTTAAGGGTGTCCCGCCGGGACCTTGGCGGCTAAAAAGGCATGCGGGGAAAAAATGGGACAGGCGAGAGAAATCAAGAGGCAATTTCCATTGCATCTCTCTCCGATTTTATGTATAATATACTTGTAACGTTAAGACTAGGAGTTATTAAAAATGAAACTGGGTATCGTATTTTGGGACCTTCCGAAATTCATGGATGAAAGCTATTTACTGGAATTTCTCCGGGAACAAAAAAATAAGGTCCCGTATTATTGGGCGATGACGCGGTTTCTAAAATACGGCAGGGTGGTGGATACCTTAAAGCTTTTCAACATAAAGGAAATTATTGAAAACCTTGATAAATTACAGTTGCCGGAATATGCCGTCAAAAAATGGAAACGAATGGGGGAAGTTTTTGGATAAGATATTCTTGTAGATTTCGATATGAATGAATTCTCTCGTTTTTATGAAGAGTTGATCTACACCTTATATCACAAAAAAGAAGAACCCATTTAGCCCTTTCCCTTCCTCGCTTCCTCTTTTTTCATCATTCATCATTCATCATTCCCCACTCCACCACTCACCAATCCACCAATTTCCCAATTGCATTTTCCTCCTCTTTAATATATGATTACCCGTATGAGCAAAAATAAAAAAGGAAAACAGCCCGGTGCTGATGCCGATCAACGCTCAGGCCCGCCACCGGCAGCGGATAAGAAAAAAACGGGACAGGCGAGGAAAATTACCTCTTCTTCAAATACATCTTGGGCAGAGACGGTCAGAAACAGCCGTGAAGAAAGGTTATAGGACCTGGGAACAGCCGAGGAGAATCCAACCTCTCGTAATTAAATACTGATCGTCTTGCTTCATCAAATAGAGATTCATCGATCTCACTGCTTTTCCAGATGCCTCTTAGGGAAGCCCGGTTACTGGGCTTGCTTTTTGGGTAAACCAGTTCTTTTTTTAATAAATCTTTATAAACTTGAGACGTTTTTATCTCCTTATGTTTCATACCGGGATTGTACACCCTTTTTAAGATTAAAGCAAATACTATCAAAGTTCCTTCAAATGCCCAATTGGAACAGGCAGTGCCTGTTCCCTACAAATACATCATTGAAACTTGGGGCCCACGGAACACACGACGACCAGAAACCGTCCATTCGTGATGGTTTCGAGAAAAGGCTTCCTGGGTCACGGACTTCCAAAAGCTTTTCATTAGCGGTTTTTTCTATTATTCTCTTCACGGCTACCTGTCTGCCTTTAGAGTGCGCCCCTAAATTCCTTTGACTTTTATCCTTCAGGCACATATAATAGGGGAGAGGATAAAAAATGATTAAAGACAGCGAGCTTATCAAACAATTAGAGAAAGAAATCGGCGCACCATTACCACAACTTGAACCGGATCATATAGGGGTTAGATATTTAGGGGGTGGTGGATATGAATTTTATAGCTCAGGATTCTCTATTGATGGAAGTGAGTATGTGGTGGGAGTGAATTTTTTCAATATAAAAAATCTAAAACGCATCCCGGAAATCCTTTTAAAATTCAACCATTTAAAGAAACTGAGTTTTAGCTTGCTTGGCATTCGTGATTTTTCCATGTTGGAACATCTGCCCAACCTGGTCTCTTTGACAATATGGGGAATTCCTATCGATGATATCTCCTTTCTTAAAGAGTTGAGAAATTTAACCACTTTGTATTTGGTTGGCAATCAACTCACCGATATCTCCGTTCTTCAAGGACTGGGCCATTTAACTACTATGAATTTGAGTTCTAATCGACTCACCGATATCTCTTTTCTTCAAGGCTTGAACTATTTAACCAATTTGTATTTGATTGGTAATCAACTCACCGATATTTCCGTTCTTCAAGGATTGGACCATTTAACTACTTTGAATTTGAGTTCTAATCGGCTCACCGATATTTCTTTTCTTCAAGGGTTGAGCAATTTAAAGGAATTGGTTTTGAGAGATAATCAACTTACCGATATCTCCGTTCTTCAAGGATTGGGCCATTTAACTACTTTAAATTTGAGTTCTAATCGACTCACCGATGTTTCCATTCTTCAAGGGCTGCAGAATTTGACGTTTCTGGATTTGAGGGACAACAAAATAAAAAAATTACCCGCAGCCATTGTGGACCTGGACATGGGAATAGATGTGGATAAAATATATGGAGGTGAAAAAGGAATTTTCCTCCATGGCAATCCCCTAGACACGCTGCCGCTGGAGATCATTGGAAAAGGAAAAGAAGCCATAAAAGCCTATTTACAATCTCTGGAAGAAGCAAGGGAACGTCCATTAAATGAAGTGAAAGTCCTGCTGGTGGGTGACGGCGGTGCCGGCAAAACATCCCTGGCCAAACAACTGCTGGGCCATCCATTCGATAAACACGAACCCCAAACCCACGGCATTAATATTGATGACCGCACCTTTCAGATCGGCGATCAAGAAATAATAACCCACCTCTGGGACTTCGGCGGCCAGGAAATCATGCACGCCACCCATCAGTTCTTCCTCTCTAAACGCAGCCTCTATATCCTGGTTCTGGACGGCCGCAAAGAGGAAAAAACCGAATACTGGCTCAAACATATCGAAAGTTTCGGCAAAGATTCCCCGGTCCTGGTAGTACTCAATAAAATCGATGAATACCCGGGCTTCGAATTGAACCGCAAATTCCTCCTGGGAAAATACCCTAACATCAAAGGCTTCTTTCGCATCTCCTGCGAAACCAGGGAAGGAATCGAATCCTTCAGCCGCGCCCTGGAAGACCAATTATCCCGCCTCGATATGCTCAAAACTACCTGGGCCGCCCCCTGGTTTAACGTCAAAACTTACCTGGAAAAGATGCGCGAACCCTTTATCTCTTACTCCCGCTACCTGGACATCTGCCGCAAGAAAAAGATCGCTGAAAAAATCGGCCAGGAAACCCTGGTGGAATTCCTCAACGACCTGGGCACCGTGTTGTACTTCAAAGACCTGGAACTGGAAGATACCCATGTGCTCCAGCCCGGCTGGGTAACCACCGCCGTGTACAAAATCATCAACTCCCCGCTCCTGGCATCCTGCGGCGGCGTATTAAAACTGGACCTGCTGGAAAAAATCCTGGTGCCCACGGGAAAAGACGATTACCGCTATCCCCCGGATAAATATCGCTACATCATCCAGTTGATGAAAAAATTCGAGTTGTGCTATGACCTGGACCGGGACCGGGTGCTAACGCCCGACCTCCTGCCCGTGGAAGAACCTTCCTTTGACTTTTCTTACGGGGAGGCGCTGCAATTGATCATCCGTTATGATTTTTTACCCCGCAGCATATTGCCGCGGTTCATGGTGCGGCAGCATAAAGATATAAAAGAGGGTCTGCAGTGGCGCACCGGGGTCGTGTTGGCCGGAGAAATCTTCCAATCCACGGCCGTGGTAAAAGTCGATGAAGGAAAACATACTATATATATCTATGTCCACGGCGGCCGGGAAAAGTACTATTTAGCTGTGCTGTGGTATACCTTTAAAGATATCAACCGCGGTTTCGATAAACTCGGGGAGAGCGAGCGCGTCCCGCTGCCGGACGACCCCGAAGTAACCGTAAGTTACGACCATTTACTGCGCCTGCGGAACATGAAACAAAGCCACTACATACCCGAAGGGGCCGCCAAAGAGTACCTCATCGCCGACCTGCTGCATGACTATGAGGAAACTAACCTCTCCTCCCGGGCCTCGCTCATCGACAAACGCTGGCAGGTATTAAACGACCTGGACCAACGGATTTCCGATCCCCACACCCTGGAGAAAGACCTGCATAAGCTATTGGAAAAGAATCTATGGATACTGGGAACGGAATATGACCTGCTGTCCTCGGATGAAACCCTGAAAACCCAGGTGGAAGAGTACCTGGGAAAGAAATACAAGGGTGAGCGGGCTCGGAAACGACCGGACCTGGTATTGGCCCGCGACAGCGGCCAGCGGTTCTTGCTGCTGGAATTGAAAAGACCCGGTCATATTTTAAACAGACAAGATGGGGCGCAAGCCCAGACCTATGCTGATGAGTTAAATCAATACCTGCCGGATGTAAAAATCGAAGTCGTGGTGTTGGGAGGGAAAGTGTATGCGACGCTTACCGCCCGGAACCAGGGCCAGGAGATCAAGTATTTATCGTACCGGCAGGTGGTGAGCAATGCCAGGAAGCGCCTGGAGTTGTTGGTGGGAGATATGAAAAAAGACTGAACGAGGTACAAACAGGTGAGTGGTGAGTGGTAGAGTGGTGAGTGGGGAATGATGAAGAAAGCTGGCCATTTGTGGATCGGTCTTTTTCATTCATGTTTTTTTACTTATTTTTTCCCAGCTTCGTCGCTTCCTAACTTCCTCGCTTCCTGTTTTTCCGTGGGCGTGTTTTTTGTTTTTCAGTCAGTGTCCGTCCGTGTTCGTCCGTGGCTAAGTTTCAATTCGTGTCAATCCGTGTAATCTGTGGACGAGTTATGTTTTATCTTAGCGGCTAAACTTCCATCGAAATGTCCATTGACTTGAAAATAACGTTTTTTTGAATTCGAATTTTCCTGTAAAGGCAGATCATCAATTTATAAAGAGTATGTTTTTCATAGATGCGGGATTAGATTGCTACTTGACTTCACCCGGGAGAACTTTTAGAATGATGCTGTCATTTGTTGCGGCCGCGCCAATGATAAATATAAAAAAATTAAAAAAGAGGTGAATAATGTCACTAGATCAATTCAATTTAGTCGTAGCACCGGAAACCGAGACCCAGGCCATCCAGCATGTCAAGGATGCCGGCGGGCTTCTCGATTTCCTCCAGGACATATCCCCGGAAGACCGGAGAGGGTATGCCAAAATGTCTGTCAGTAAGCAGGATTTCATCGATAAGACCCTGATCCATGGGGAACAACATCCCGATATCCTGCCCCAATACACCAATCTCGAATCTTTCAGGAATGGTGTGACGTTGGTCAAGTGTTTGGAAAGAGTCCATGCGCAGGTAAAGCCTTTAAATGAAAAACTGCAGGATACCATCATGTTGGCCCGGGCTGAAGTTTATGAAGTGGCCAGGGCGTTTTACAGCGCCGTTAAAGAAGCGGCCAAACATGGGGTCCCTGAAATGGAACATATCCTCAAAGACCTTTCCTATCACTTTAGAAAAATTTCCGCTCCCCCCCAAACAGGGGAAGCCGCGAAAACCGCGAAAACCGGTAACACCGCTAACACCGGTGACGCCAATTAATAACCGATTGGAACCGGTATCTCACCGTCGCCCCCCTCTTATCTCATTGGAGGGGGGCGACCCCTTTATTAAGTCCAAAAACGGGTCATCGATTAGCCCAGGAAATACGAGAACCGGTTGGCGAATTGAAACAAACCAATGCAAAAGGTAATCGATGCGGCAAAAAGGACAAACATCTCATTGAAAAAGATTAACCTATAACCAAAAAGGGCGAATGGATAGGCGACGAGCACAAATCAACCGAAAAAAAAGGTCATCGTTCACTGAAATAAGGTCATCATCGATGCAAATAAGGTCATCAATCACACCAATGGGGTCATCATCGATACCAAAGGGACAAATATATAGACCGCCAACGATCGGCAATCACCCTTTCTCTCTGCTTGTTTATCTTTCTTTGATCTCCGTTTGCCCATTCTCAGCGTTTTTTTATCTTTTTTCAGAGTATTTTTGTCCATCGCTCTTGTGTGTTGATCTTATTTTATTGATTGTTGATCTTATTTCGTTGGATTTTGATCTTATTTTTTTGGATGTTGATCTTATTTCGTTGTATGTTGATCTTTTTTTGCTCATGGTAGTTCATCATGATGCGAGTTTCGCCCCAGGACCAGGACAATTTTGCCACCAAAAGGCGGCGCACCAGGACGCCAGGGACTTTTTAATAATAAAACCCCTTGGTGAACCTTTGTGCCTTCGTGCCTTTGTGGCTTTTTTCAGGACAGAAGTAATGGAGGTAAAAAATGCTTAATAATCAAAATATCGGGAAACGGTTAAAGCAGGTGAGGGAATTTTTTAAATTTACCCAGCGCCGGATGGCAGAAGTTGTAAGGATACAGGAAAGCACGTATAAGAAGAATGAAAAATGTGTACATCTTCTCAATATTAATACCCTGGAACGATTGCACGATGAATTGGGCGTCTCGGCCGAATGGCTTTTATTCGAAAACGGGCCGATTTATTGGAAAGATATCCGGGCGAAAGAGGATGAGAACACACAAGCCGGTCTCCTGAAGAAAGATATATTCATGGAGGAAGTGGAGGAGATGGTCGAAATGTTGAAACAGGTGCCCATGATTCGTCATTCGGTCATGGGGCATTACCAGGATTGTAAAATCCGCTATAAGGACCTTATCGCGGAGTGTCTGCCCAAATAAAAAACAGGCCCACCAATTAAAACTTAGCCACGGACAAACACGGACACTCACGGACTGAAAAACAAAAAACACGCCCACGAATTACTCGAATTGTCACGAAGTTTTTTTGTCCACGTATGGGCGATTACACAGATTTACACAGATTACAGGATATTTTTTTTTGCTTTCTTACCTTCTCAACTTCCATCTTTTTCCGCGCTTCCGCGCTTCCTGTTTTTTCTTCATCATTCATCATTCATCAATCAAAGTGGGATTCCCTCGATTCCCTGGCCTTGACATTCAGAATCGCTCTATAGTAAAATCACATTGCCTTTAAACACGAAGGAAACATGAAGAAGGTTATTTTCTGCTTTTCAATTATTTTTGCGGCGCTATTATCAAATTTTATTTTTGGAGCCATTCCTGCTTCGGAACGAGCTGCATTGATCGCATTGTACAATAGCACCAACGGGGCTGGATGGACCAATAACAGCGGTTGGAAAACTCCCCCTTTGGATACCGATGGGTTTGCCATGCCGGGAACTGAAGGAAATTGGCGTGGAGTATATCTTTCAGGAGATCATGTGATAAGTATTTACCTATACCGCAACCAACTGAGTGGCAGCATTCCTCCGCAATTTGGAAATCTGGGTAATTTGCAATATCTTGACCTGGATGGCAACGGACTTAGCGGCGTGATACCCCCTGAATTAGGCAATCTAACTAACTTGCAATATCTTAATCTGTATAACAACCAACTGAGTGGCGCCATCCCTTCCCAATTAGGAAATCTCAGTAATCTCCAATCTCTTATCCTGCATCACAATGGGCTGAACGGCAGCATCCCCTCTCAATTGGGTAATCTCACTAATTTGGAAGAGCTTCACATGGGCAATAACCAACTGAGCGGAAGCATCCCGTCTCAATTGGGAAATCTCAGCGCTTTGAATTTCCTTCATTTTGAAAATAACCGATTGAGCGGAAACATCCCGTCTCAAATGGGCAATCCAGGTAAATTGTCCAGTCTTGATCTGGATAATAATCAACTAAGCGGAAGCATCCCTTCCGAATTAGGCAATCTTAGTAATCTGGGAGAACTTTTACTGACAAACAACCGATTGAGTGGCAGCATCCCGTCTCAATTGGGCAATCTCGGCAATTTGGGAAGGCTTTGTCTGGATAATAATCAACTGAGCGGCGGGATACCTTCCGAATTAGGCAATCTCAGTAATTTGGGGGACCTTTTTCTGACAAACAACCAATTGAGTGGTAGCATCCCGTCTCAATTGGAAAATCTTAGTAAATTGGGAAGGCTTCACCTGGATAATAATCAACTGAGCGGCGGCATCCCTTCTCAGTTGGGCAATCTCAGTTCTTTACAATATCTTTATTTAAATAATAACCAACTGAGCGGCTTCATCCCTTCTCAATTGGGGAATCTTAATAATTTGCAATCGCTTTATTTGAGTTATAATCGACTAAGCGGAGCTATCCCATCAAGTTTTATAAATTTAACAAAACTTGGTTATTTAGATATTGGCTATAACTGTCTTTCCGCAACCGATCCAGCTCTTATAGCATGGCTTAATAGTCATGCCCCGGGTTGGGAAGCCTATCAAGACCATTGCGGGCCTGAAATCGGTTTAAACAAAACCATATTGAACTTTGGCGCCTCTATTTCCGGGAATGTTACCGGCCCCCAAACAATATCGGTTAGCAATACCGCCAGCGGTACATTGAATTGGAGCGCTTCCGGAAACGCCGCATGGCTATCTGTCACGCCATCTTCAGGAACCGGCAACGCAATTCTTTCGGCGTCCATCGATCCTGCCGGGTTAATAATAGGCAATTATACCGGGGCAATCGCTATCACCGATCCCAATGCCACCAATTCTCCACAGACCATAACCATCTCACTGCACGTCTACGACCAGGGGCAGACCTCCGCACCTTTTGGAGAATTCGCTACTCCCCTGGATGGCGCTTCCATATATAATAGCGTCCCGGTTACCGGATGGGTTCTTGACGATATCGGGGTTGAAAACGTGAAAATATACAATGACGACGCTTATATTGGCGATGCCGTATTTGTGGAGGGCGCCCGCCCGGATGTAGAGACGGCATATCCTACTTATCCCAATAATTATAAGGCCGGATGGGGGTATATGCTTTTAACTCACTTCTTACCGGATGGAGGAAATGGAACTTACACACTAATCGCAATGGCGACCGATATGGAAGGAAACGAGGTCACATTGGGTTCCAAAACCATTACTGCCGATAATGCCCATGCCGTCAAACCCTTTGGCGCCATCGACACCCCGACGCAAGGCGGAACCGCATCGGGAAAAAATTTCGCAAATTACGGCTGGGCGTTGACGCCACAACCCAACAGTATCCCGGTGGACGGTTCCACGATTAATGTGGTTATCGATGGGATGGTTAAAGGACGCCCGGTATATAATGTTTTCCGTTCCGACATTGCGGCCCTATTTCCCGAGTACGCCAATACCAATGGGGCCGTGGGTTATTACTATAGCGATACCACAAAGTTAGCAAACGGCGTTCACACCATTGCCTGGACTGTTACCGACAACGCAGGAAATAGCGATGGCATCGGGAGCCGGTATTTTTCAGTCATGAATACCGAAACCGGCGATGAAGCTTTGGGGGACAGGGGTCAGGGATCAGGGGTTAGTGATGAACGTAGGGGCGAACCCCCGTGTTCGCCCGTTTTTGATCCGTATTCGCGCTCCCTCTCCTTTGATGGAATAATAACCGTTGAAATCAAAGAACTTGAACGTGTGGAAATAAATCTTCCCGGCGCAGGGGGTGCACCCCAGGCTATTTGGTATGAAGGATATTTAGTCGTTGGCGACCGATTAAGAGAATTACCCATCGGCTCGACCCTTGATAAAGAGAGGGGAGTTTTTTATTGGCAGCCCGGTCCCGGTTTTATCGGCGAGTACCGCCTTGTATTTATCGAAAAAGATGGTCATGGCCACTATACCAGGAAGAACATCGTTATTAATATAAAGCCTATGCATTAAAAATTTGTCCGTGTTTCTCGCGACGCATGTGTTCGTCACCAGTCTGTGGCTGTATTTTTCCGTAGGGGCGAACCAACGACCTGCGTGTCTGGCCGTAATTACGTAAAAGTGGCGCGCTTCGCGCTTTTAAAACACGGGACGGAGTCCACCTTTTCCAACCCAAAACCGGACTTTCTTTTCCTTTTGAATTGTGCTATCATGAATGGAATAGGAGGTAATCATGGCAATTTTTAAAAAGAAACCAGCCGCGATATTGAATTTAGAAAAAATAATCGGGAGAAAGATTAAGAAAGTGAAGGAATACGATCTAAGAGAATCAATTACTTATTTTATAGATTCTGAGGAGAATATTACCGGGTTGAATTTTTATAATGCATCCATTGATGACCTCTCACCTCTCGCTACATTCACAAAATTAAAGGAACTCTATCTTTGGAAAAACCAGGTACAAGATATCTCCCCACTCGCTTAGGCATTGTAATGAAATAACTTAATCATTTTGATGTTGTTTGGAACAAATCGTATAGTTCCATTCTCCATGAAAATCATTCCTTTTAATTTTAACTATTTTGAAT
>Ga0315278_10006210_pt1 | contig 10857 bp, 4 predicted proteins | sample YL17G06_0_MG_FD_203880 | JGI IMG/M metagenome (GOLD analysis project Ga0315278, IMG submission 203880) | Sediment microbial communities from Yellowstone Lake, YNP, Wyoming, USA - YL17G06_0 | ecosystem: Environmental > Aquatic > Freshwater > Lake > Sediment | place: USA: Wyoming | collected... | reverse complement strand
TTTAGCCTGGTAAAATTGTTCAGTTGGGGGGAGGACGGAAAGTGCCTGCACGGCTCCCAACCGGAGCAGCGGCTCGCCGTCAATGAGTGCCCGGCGAACTGCCTCTGCAGACACGTGTTCCGGGTACCGCTGCAACATTGAGAGCGCAGTAGCCCGCACGATTTTCGGGGCGTTGCGATCACTGGCAAGCCCCGCAAGGAGACCCGGAGCATCCGGGGTTCCTGTACGGCCTGCGTGGATGACACGGGCGTAGTGAAGTGAGTCGGCGTCCTTTCTGCCGTACCACTTTGTCACATACTCTGCAGCCCATCGGATACTTTTGTCGGCGTGACAGGCGTTGCAGGTGTTCGGAACACCAAATCGCTCGGTCAACACCGGGCGCGGAATGCGGTAGCTGTGATCGCGGCGAACGTCGACACCCATATAGGTCCGTCTCGGCATGTGGCAATCACTACAGCTCGCACCGGTCGAATCAGGCTTATGGAAATGATGTTCGCGCGCACCGAATTTTTCCGCCAGATGGCAGCGGTAGCAAAGTGTATTATCGAGGGCATAGACCTTCAGGCTGTGCGGCTCGTGACAATCGCTGCATATCACTCCCCGCTGATACATCTTGCTCTGTTTGTACGAGGCATACTCGTACACCTCGTCCATGATCTGTCCGTCGGCGAAGTAGAGTCGATCTTCAAGAAGCGATGGCAGATGCGTGGTCATCATGGGCTGCCCGGGCACATATGGTTCGCGGAATTGCGAACGGCGGGCATGGCACCGCGCACAGGTCTCCAGGAGAACGTCCGTCTTGAGGGGCGTCGTCCGTGTCGAATTGCCGGTCTTCACATCCATGGTCCATGTTCCGCGGTCCGGATCCTTGAGGCGGACGGTCAAACCCATTGGTTCGCCGGCTTGGGGCTTTCCCCCTTTGCCGATCGTGTTTGCCCATGCCACATGCTCCGACCCCGGACCGTGGCATGATTCACAGGCAACGCTCATATCGGTCCATGAAGTCGCGTACTTCCCCTGTTGTCGGTCGTAACTCTTGAGAAGGTTGGTGGAATGGCATTCCGCGCACATGAAATTCCAGTTCTGGCTCACCCGCGTCCAGAAGAGAATATCGTTAGGAGGGATTCGTTCATCACCGTAGATGTGGAACCAGCGTTGTCCGCCCGCCTGCTTCAGACGTGTATCCCAGCACAGCGGAAGGGTTTGAAGCTTCCCTCCTGGAAACTCGATCAGGTATTGCTGGAGGGGCCTGAATCCAAAGACATAACCGATCCTGTAATCATGCAGCTTCCCGTCCTCTCCCTCCGTATGCACGAAGAATCCACTCTCATTCTTCGTGAACCGGGAGGTGATCCCATGCTGGGTGAACGTAGCGTTGTCGAAATCACCAAGGACGGTCGAATCGCTTGGCAGAGCCATCGCTCGCGCATGATCGGATCTTGTCCAGAGTCCGAACTCACGCTTGTGGCAGTCAATACAGGCCTTGTAGCCGACGTACGTGGCGCTGACGGCACTGGTCTGGGTAGTCCGCTCCTTTGGAGAGGAGCAACCGGTGATGACGAGTGCCGCAAAAGCAAGAACGACGGCGAGGACGCAACGGTTGGACGCTGGGGGCATGATAGGATCCGAAGGAAGAATGGTATTATCAAATTACGGAATCTTTCCGTGAAAATACAGTCGCCCTGAAGCCGGAGCGCTCAATGCGGAACGCCCAATGCGGATTGCTCACCGCTGAGTCCTCGACACAGAGTCTTCAAGACGTAGTGATCAGGCCCTGAGATCGCCCTTTCATCTGTCGGGGGCAAAGAGTATATTCACATTGAAGCCTTCAATTCGTTGCGTGCTTCTCCCGGGTCTCGCCGGTCCGGCCGGGACTGCAATATCACCATTCACTTCCGGTACGTTCACATGAACGCCCTCCAGGATGGCAGGCACGAAGCCGGGCCGCTTTCCCGCCGTGATGCGCTCGCAAAACTGGCCATGGGCTCCGTGGCCCTCTCTTTAGTGACTGCGTTGCTGGTGTTCCTGCGTGTCCCCATTCCCTCCAATCTGAGAGAACGAACGCTTATCAGACTGGGGAATCCGGACCGATTCCCGTTCAATACGTTCACGTTTGTAGCAGAAAAAAACATCTTCATCTACCGGACCCGCCAAGGTTTTAGGGCATTGTCTGCTCTTTGTCCCCATCTTGGGTGCGTCATTACTTCCACCGGGCGTGGTTTCCGATGCCCCTGCCACGGATCGACATTCGATGCCCAGGGCACCGTGCTGGGCGGTCCGGCACCTAAGCCGTTGTCATGGTTGAAGGTTGGTCTGGCTCCAGACGGACAGATCACCGTTGACACGTCCGAGCGGGTTTCGGGAGAACAGTTCTTGAGGGTGTAACCCAGTGCCAAAACCGGCTCATATCATTCGGCAGAATCTGAGGGCTTCGCTGACCTCCGCGCTCACAGTTCTGCGTCGCGTGCGGACTGAACGGACCTCAGTGCGGGAGCGTTCACGTTCCGTCTCCAGGAATTTTTTCCTCCATATGCACAGTACCCGGACACATCTCTACAGTCTGCGTCCGGGCTTCACCCTCGGGTTGGGCTTTCTGTCATTTTCCCTCTTTCTGATCCTCACCTGCACGGGTGTCCTGCTGATGGTCTATTATGTCCCTTCTGTCGAACAAGCGTACGGGTCTGTCAAAGATATCTCGACGGTGGTCGCGGGGGGAAGATATATCAGGAATATACACCGGTGGGGGGCGCATGGAATGGTGGCGGTGGTCGTCCTCCATCTCGTACGGGTCTTTTTCACATCAGCGTACACCGGGACGCGCAGGGTGAACTGGATGGTGGGTATTCTGCTGCTCTGTATGACTATCCTGTTCAGCTTCAGCGGGTACCTGCTTCCCTGGGACCAGCTGGCATTCTGGGCGGTTACCATAGCGTCGAACATCGTGGCGTCCACCCGGGAACTGACCGATCTCGCCGGCATCACCGCGGTTGTTGATCCCGGGGGTTTCCTGCGACGCCTTCTGCTGGGCGGTGACGGCGTTGGCCAGGATACGCTGACACGGTTCTATCTGCTGCACGTCGTGATACTCCCGATCGCCACCATCGTTTTTATCGGGGTGCATTTCTGGCGAATTCGAAAGAGCGATGGGCTCGCCATCCCCGCCGAAGCGGATGATCTGGTTCTGAAAGCACAAGGCGTGGCGGATCCTGTCGCGCGACAGGAGGCCAGACTGCGTCGGGAGCATACCGTGTTGAGCTGGCCCACAGCCCTCTGGGCGGAAGGAGCTGTCCTTCTCGCTGCGCTGGCCGCACTTATGCTTTTCGCCATTCTCCTGGACGCGCCGCTTCTGGCGCCTGCCGATATCTCCATGCCCGAGAATCCGGCAAAGTCTCCCTGGTATTTTCTCGGTGTGCAGGAACTCGTCTCGTACTCGTCCTTTACCGGCGGAGTCCTTGTCCCGCTACTCTTGCTCGTTGCTGTCGTTGCTGTTCCCTTCGTGGACCGTGAGGAAAAAGGAACAGGGTACTGGTTTGGCGGACAGCAGGGGAAAAGGGTCGTGATCCTGTCCGCGCTCGTAGCGCTTGTTCTGACCATCGGAACCATGGCGATCGCGATTGGTGTGGGTTGGCAGTGGACGCGGAACGCGCCGGCTGTTATTACCCTGATCGCGAATCCCGGCAGCATCCTCGCAACGATGTATGCCGTTTGGTCATGGGGGGTATTGCGCTCAACGTCCTCGACAAAAATGGGCGTGTTTGCTCTTGTTTCCTGCTCTCTGATCGGAGGTATCATCATTACGATTGTCGGGATATGGCTCCGCGGACCGAACTGGGAGTTCGTGTGGTGACAGAAGCCCAATTCAGGCGATGGTATCGTGCCGCAGCCGGAGCTGCGGCGTTAGGTTTTCTCTGCCTGGTGGGGATGTCGATCCTGCGTGAGGAGGGTCAGAACGCCTGGAAGAATTACCAGGAGGTGTATCGGGACACGTTGGCCGGCCGGGCTTCATCGGGGCTCCAGAAAGAATCCGCACTTGAATACCCAATCGAAGTCCGGCAGATCAGTATTCCATCAATAAGGCGGACGGATCGCTGTGTCTCCTGCCACGTGGGAATTGAAGATGCTCGTATGCAGGGCCTCCCTCTTCCCTACCGGGTTCACAGCGGGGGCCTGCTGGCGGCACACCCGCCGGAGCGATTCGGTTGCACGGTGTGTCATGGAGGTATCGGCCAGTCGCTGGATCGAAAGGAATCCTGCGGCGCGGACCAGCGGGATCAGCTTCACGTCCCCTTTCTCTCCCTGAGCACCATCGAATCATCCTGCGGGCGGTGTCACCTGGCGATTTTCGACACATCCGCAACCGGCATGCCGACCCTCCTCCGGGGGAAAATGGTCTTCCGGAGGGAGGGTTGCCTTGGTTGTCACCGGGTTCGCGGTAAAGGGGGGTCGGTTGGCCCTGACCTCACGAATGAAGGATCTAAGACCCTCCGTGCGTTTGATTTCTCCCGCGTTTCCGGCCCACAGACGATTGCGAACTGGATGCGACGTCACTTCATGGACCCGGGAGGAGTTTCACCGGGATCCAGCATGCCGGCATTTGCTCTTCCGAACGAAGATCTTGACGCGTTGATCATTGCCGTCCGGGGCTTCTTCAGCTCAACATTTCCACCGGAGTATCTTACCCTCCCCCTCGTAAAGGAACTTAAAGGTGTCAGCGCTCCGGTCGGGGGGAGAGAGGGATTCGCGCTCTTCTGTGTCGCCTGTCATGGCCAGGAAGGCAAAGGCAGGGAGTATACAATACCTCAGTTCGGGGTCCCCTCGCTTGTGAACGAAGACTTCCAAGGCGTCGCCTCAGATGAGTACATGCTTTTCACGATTGCCGAAGGCAGGGGCGGAAGAATGATGGCGTCCTGGTCATCGCGTGTTTCTCATCTTCAGGACAAGGAGTTGCGTGAGATTGCCGGTGCACTCCGGAGATGGCGATCCCCCTTCCGGTCAGTTAACGCCATCAGTCGAGCGGGCTCGTCTCGTTCTGAAGGAGAAGAACTGTATAGCCGGCTGTGTGCCACTTGTCACGGGACCAACGGTGCCGGCGATCTGGCCAAGGGAATCAGCAATGCCGACTTCCTGGTAATGGCCGACGACCGGTTTTTGCTGGAGACGATAGCGAAAGGTCGTTCCAATACGGCGATGCCGTCGTGGAGCCGCCTGAAAGACCGGGAACTGGGGAGCCTTTTGATATTTCTGCGCAGCCTGCAGAAGAAACCGGTCCGGCCGGAATCGGTCCTGTCGGTCCAGGGCGATTCAGCTCGGGGTGACTCACTCTTCTACACACTCTGCAGCCGCTGTCATGGCAGATACGGTGAAGGAGATCTGGGACCCGCGATCCTGAACAGGGACTTCCTGGCCGCGGCGACGGACGGTTTTCTTTTCGGGACCATAGCACGAGGACGGGAACATACACCCATGTTCGGATGGATCAGCCAGGCACGCGCGGGGAAGAAGCTTGTGGCGGCAGATATCACTGATGTCATCGCCTTCATGCGCTCAGCTCCGCGCCCGGATTTTCTCCCTGCCGGGGCAGGCACAGGGAATCCCGCGAACGGAGAAAAGTTATTTCGAGAGCTTTGCGGGGGGTGTCACGGCGAGTCAGGAGAGGGGAAGCAAGCGCCCGCCCTGCACAATCAGGAATTCCTCGGAGCCGCAACGAACGGGTATCTGCTAGCCACTATTACACTCGGCCGACGTGGCACGCCGATGCCCTCATGGGGAACGGGGTCACAGAAGCACCGGCGACTCACCGCGATCGAGCGAAAGGAGCTTGTGGCGTTCATTCGCTCGTGGCAGACGGTCGTCATTCGAAGCGACGCTCTGCGGTAGAGCCCAACCTCGCGTTCACTGGTATCCCGGCCATTGCCCGCATCGAAACCTTGCACTTTTGGACGAGTTTTGGTAGTTTTACAGATTATGGAGTATTTGTCTGAATGAAGGTTTGCATGGTCATTGCAGCTGCAGTGCTGATTCTGCTGGCCCCGGGGCAAAGCAGGGCACAGAAGTCTGAGGCATGGCTGGACTTTATCGCCAACTGGAGCCCCGAGGGCGTCTGGAGCTACGAACTTAATCCCGGTCTCGCCAAAGGCTTGGGGGGCGCGCAGTGGGTGGAAGTCTACATGGCATCGACAGCGACCTATCAACCTTTCAACTGGCTAAGCACCGAAGGGAACCTTGAGGCCCATTACACGTTTGACAAGACCAACGAAAACGTCATCGAACTCCGTCCCTGGCTCGGCTTCAATTTTATCTGGGCGACTTTTGGCAATTACCTGAACCTCTTCTACCCCTTTCTGAGCTTCCGCTTGGAGGAACGGCTCCGTTGGTACCAGCCAAGCGGTACATTTGAAGCAAAAACACGCGCACGACTGCGCCTCTCCGCACGGTTCACACTGAATAACGAGACCCTCGTGCAGGGAACGTATTATCTCATTTTTCTTGCGGAAACCTTTGCGACTTTGCAGGGAGACATCAAGGAGGTGTCCGCTGACCGGAGGCGATTTCAGGCAGGGCTCGGATATGTGATCGAGACCGACCTGCGGTTGGAGTTCAACTACGTGGTGATGCGGACCCGAAACACTTACACGAACAGCTTTGAGGAGGACAGCCGCATTTTCTGGCTCGCCGTGAGGCACTTTTTCTGAGTTCGGGGCCAATATGAACCGTACCGCTGCCGCGGTGAACGCGGATTGCACTTGACAACACCCGTTTTTCCAGTATATTATCTGAAACAAAAACCCTGTTATCATCTATGAACCAGAGCAAACATAGCGCCTCCACAATGAGGATCGATACCGCAGCCGGTGTCCGGCCGATGTTTGCTCCTGTTTTCATTCATATTATTCCCACGACGATTAGCCCCGTTCTCCCGCTGATTCGCATCAGTTGATGAACGACCGAGGCTAGCGACGCCCACACCCCAAGCTCCAGTTTCCACGAAGTACCAAGGTCAAGCAGAGTTCGCCTCGGACAGAGGACCATCGTCGTTGTCCGGAAGGGTAAACGATGCACGACACACCCGCGTTCAACGACTTCCCGCTGTATGATCCGCGAACGGAGCATGATGCCTGCGGCATCGGCTTCGTCGTAAACGTGAACGGAGAAAAGTCTCACGAGATCATCACCAAGGGGATCGAAGTCCTCGTCAACCTCACTCACCGCGGTGCCTGCGGATGCGATCCGGATACCGGCGACGGGGCCGGTGTGACCATTCAGATTCCACACGTTTTCTTTGTCCGCGAGTGCCGGGCCCTCGGGTTCGAACTTCCACCAGAAGGCGGATACGGCGTCGGCATGATCTTCTTGCCTGTCGAGCCGCAACCCCGATTCCAATGTCAGGGCATTCTCGACCGCATCGTTCAGGAAGAGGGGCTGAGTGTGCTCGGATGGCGCGATACGCCGCTTGATGCCGACGCAATCGGTCGAACCGCCCGGGCATCGCAACCATACATCGAACAGCTGTTTGTCCGGAGTGCAGAGGGATTGAACCGCGATGAACTCGAAAGGAAGCTCTATGTGATCCGAAAGCGTGCGGAATCTGAAATCGCCGCATCGGACATTCGCGACAGACAGTTTTTCTACGTCCCGTCAATGTCATCGTGGACGATAGTCTACAAAGGTCTGCTGCTCGCGCCGCAGATATCCCGCTTCTATACGGATCTTTCCGATCCCCTTGCCGCAAGCGCACTCTGTCTGGTCCACCAGCGCTTCTCGACGAACACATTTCCCAGCTGGCAGCTTGCCCACCCGTTCCGCTACATCTGCCACAATGGCGAAATCAACACGGTACGCGGCAACATGAACTGGATGCATGCACGCCAATCGGTTCTCGCGTCGCCGGCGTTCGGAAACGACATCAACCGCATCTTCCCCATCATACAACCGGGTGGCAGCGATTCTGCAGCCCTCGACAATACCGTGGAATTGCTCGCGCTCGGCGGTCGTTCCCTTCAACACGTCATGGCCATGCTGATCCCGGAGGCGTGGGACGCAGATGGCACCATGGACACAGGGAAGCGTGCATTTTACGAGTATCATGCGTCGTTGATGGAGCCCTGGGACGGACCCGCTGCGGTGGCGTTCACGGACGGACGTATCATCGGTGCGACACTGGATAGAAATGGGCTCAGGCCCGCGCGCTACCTCGTGACGAAACAGAATCTGCTGATCATGGCATCAGAAGCCGGAGTCCTACAGGTGGATCCTGCCGAGGTGACCATTCGGGGATGTCTCGAACCCGGCAAAATGCTCCTCGTCGATCTGACTGAACAACGCATCATCCCCGATGAAGAACTGAAGGACCGCCTTGCGACGCGACAACCATACGGAGAGTGGATCCGGGAAAACCAGATCCATCTGGATGATCTGGCAGCCCCCCCCCGCGCGTTCGGCTTCAATCCGCAGGATATCCTCAAACGGCAGCGGGTATTCGGCTACAGCGATGAAGACGTGCGGATGATTCTCGGCCCGATGGCAACAACAGGTGAGGAGCCGATCGGCTCGATGGGCACCGATACGCCGCCTGCCTGTCTTTCGGACAAGCCGCAGACGCTGTTCAATTATTTCCGGCAACTCTTCGCCCAGGTAACAAACCCGCCCATTGACTCCCTTCGAGAAACACTCGTGATGTCGCTCACGAGCTACATCGGGACGGAACGCAACATCCTTGACGAGAAACCACAGAACTGCCATACACTCAAGCTCGCCGATCCGATTCTCACCAATCGCGACCTGGAAAAAATGCGCCGCGTCTCGCAGGGAGACTTTCTTGCCACCATGCTCCCGACGCTCTTCCGCGTCGATGGCGGCGCCAAAGAACTCGAACGTGCCCTGGATGGATTGTGCCGCCGGGCATCGTTGGCGATTCAGTCAGGGTACACAATCATCATTCTCTCTGACCGCGGTGTCGACGAAGAGTACGCACCGATTCCGAGTCTCCTTGCCCTCACGGCTGTCCACAACCACCTCGTCCGCGAAAAAACCCGGACGCAGGTCGCGCTCGTCGTTGAGTCGGGCGAGCCGCGCGAGGTGCACCACTTTTGCCTGCTTATTGGATACGGGGCGAGCGCAGTGAACCCGTATCTCGCAATCGAAACCATAGAAGACATGGCAATGAAAGGACTTCTGCCCGCCGGGACCACGTTTGAAAAGGGGTTGCAGCACTATACGAAAGCGCTCCGTAAGGGCCTGCTGAAGACAATGTCGAAAATGGGAATTTCCACAGTGCAGAGTTATCGTGGCGCGCAGGTGTTTGAGGCGCTCGGACTGAACAAAGATGTCGTTGACAAATACTTCACCGGCACCTCGTCCCGCATCGGGGGTGTCGGGCTCGATGTTCTGGCCCGGGAAGCGCAGATGAAACACGAATTCGCATTCCGCGAGATTGCGCACCATACCCCGGATCTGGACCTGGGGGGCAATTATCAGTTCCGCGTGAATGGCGAACGCCACCTCATCGAGCCGATGACCATATACAGGCTCCAGCAGGCGGTCCGTCGCCCGGATGCGGCAAACTTCCGGGAATTCACCCACCTGGTCAATGACCCGAACAGGACAACGCTGAATATCCGGGGATTGATGGAATTCAAAAAGGAAACCCGGAGTGTTCCTATCGAAGAGGTCGAACCTGCCGCCACAATCGTTACACGCTTCGTCACAGGGGCAATGTCCTACGGTTCCATCAGCAAAGAGGCGCACGAGACACTTGCCATTGCAATGAACCGGATCGGCGGAAAATCCAATACGGGAGAGGGAGGAGAAGACGAGGACCGATTCACGCCCGACCCGGGGGGAGATCTCCGGAGAAGCGCAATCAAGCAGGTTGCCTCCGCCCGTTTTGGCGTCTCGGCGCACTATCTTGTCAATGCCGACGAGATCCAGATCAAGATCGCCCAGGGGGCGAAACCCGGCGAAGGCGGACAACTCCCCGGTCACAAGGTCGACGTGTACATTGCAAAAACACGGCATGCAACTCCCGGCGTCGGGCTGATCTCACCTCCGCCTCACCATGACATCTATTCCATCGAAGACCTTGCCCAGTTGATCTATGATTTGAAGAGTGTGAACCCCCGTGCGCGGATCTCGGTAAAGCTCGTCGCGGAGTACGGTGTGGGCACGATCGCAGCGGGTGTCGCCAAGGCGCACGCAGATACGATCCTGATCAGTGGAGACTCCGGAGGAACGGGTGCCGCTCCCCTCTCGTCCATCAAGCATGCCGGCATTCCGTGGGAAATCGGCCTCGCCGAAACGCAGCAGGTGCTGGTGCTCAACGATCTGCGGAGCCGCGTGCGTCTGCAGACCGACGGCAAACTCCAGACGGGTCGGGATGTGGCGATAGCCGCATTACTGGGTGCGGAAGAGTTCGGCTTTGCAACAACGCCTCTGATGGCAATGGGGTGCATCATGATGCGCAAATGCCATCTCAATACCTGTCCCGTCGGAATCGCGACACAAAACCCTGCCTTACGGGCGAAGTTCACCGGAACGCCGGAACATGTGGTCAACTTTTTCTTCTTCATCGCCGAAGAAGTCCGGGAAATCATGGCACAACTCGGCTTCAGGACTGTGGACGAGATGATCGGGAGGGTCGACATGCTGCAGGCGAGAAAGGATGTCGACCACTGGAAGGCGAAATCCGTGGACCTCTCGGCGATTCTTCACAATCCGGCCGTCCCCCTGAGGTTCGGGCGCCGTTGTCAGATCTCCCAGGACCACGGTCTTCAGGGCGCTCTCGATCACGAGTTGATCAGGCAATCGCAGGCGGCATTGGATCATGGCCTTCCTGTAGCGGTTGCGCTTCCGATTCGCAAC
>Ga0315278_10006209_pt1 | contig 10857 bp, 9 predicted proteins | sample YL17G06_0_MG_FD_203880 | JGI IMG/M metagenome (GOLD analysis project Ga0315278, IMG submission 203880) | Sediment microbial communities from Yellowstone Lake, YNP, Wyoming, USA - YL17G06_0 | ecosystem: Environmental > Aquatic > Freshwater > Lake > Sediment | place: USA: Wyoming | collected... | reverse complement strand
TGCCCTGTCAGATCCGGCCGGCGTCGCACCGTGACCCGCGCTTCCGCGGCGATCGGGACGGCTAGATCAGCGGCCTCTGCGGAGCGGCGGAGGCGCCGCGCCTCTTCCTCTCAGGCTTGATCGGGCGGAGTCGGGCTTGCCGCTGCGCCCGGCTCGCCATGGTCGCGCTGCCATGCGGCGAGCGCGTGGGCCTGGGGCAGCGTCGCGAGCGTCAGCTCTCGGAACTGCCCGTACAGATCGTCGTACAAGCTCCGCAACGACGCTGACGGGACGACCGGCGTCCGCGGCGTCCGCCACTCCGTCTCGAGCGTCGCGGCACCGACGGCGATGGCCGCGAACAGCGCCGCGCCGATGCCCGCCCTGTCGGATCCCCGGCGCACGTCCTGCACCAGCCCGGTCACATCGGCGACGATCTGCGGCCAAAGAAGCTGCGTCGCGCCGCCGCCACTGCCGCGCAGACTCGCGATCGTGGCACCGGCCTCGTGCATCGTCTCGAGGTTGTGGCGCACGGCGAAGGCGGTCGCTTCGAGAAGCGCGCGGAACACGTGGCCGCGCCCGTGCGCGGCGGTCAGGCCGACGAGCGCGCCGCGCAGGTCGGGGTCGAACCACGGCGTGCGCTCGCCGGCGAAGTACGGCAGGGCGAGGAGGCCGCCGGCGCCGGGGCCGGCGCGCTCGGCCTCCTCGAAGAGCTGGTCGTACGGGGGGCTGCCGGTAAGCTCGCGCAGCCACGCCGTCAGGGCGCCGCTCGACCCCACGCCGGCGGCCACGTTGTGCGACCCCGGCGCGAACCCCACGGTGCGCCACAGGCGTGCGTCGATCCGCGCGGGGCTGCCGACCTCGGTGAGGAACATGCTGGTCCCGTAGACCAGCAGACCCTCGCCGGGCCCTCGCAGCCCCGCTGCAGCCACTTCGGCCCACGAGTCGATCGTGCCCCCGGCGACGGGGGTGCCTGCGGCAAGGCCCGTCGCCGCGGCCGCCTCGCGGCTCACCCTCCCGCACGTCTCCTGCGGCCACACGAGGCCGGGCAAGGCCACTCCGGGCGCGACTCGCTCGGCCCACTCCCCGACCCACGAGTTCGTCGTCTGGTCGTACAGGGGGGCCCAGTGACCGGCGCTGTGGTGGTCGAGGACGTACTCGCCGGTGAGGCGGGAGACCAGGTAGGAGGTCGCCCCGAAGACGCGCCGGGTGGCCGCCCACACGTGCGGTTCTTCCTCGACGAGCCAGCGCAGCTTGGGTCCGACCGACTGACTCGTCAGGCGCGCACCACAGCGCGCGAGGATCTCGTCGGCGCCGAGCTCGGCGGTCAGCCGCTCGATCTGGCCGGTGGCCCTCGTGTCGATGCCGTAGAGGATCGCCGGGCGCAAGGGTCGTCCGTCCGCGTCTGCCGGCACCAGGCACGGCCCGAGACCGGTGACCCCGACCGCGGCCACCTGCGTCGCGCGGCCATCGACCAGCCGGCGGCAGACTGCGGCCGCGGCCGCCCACCAGTCGCGCTCGGCGTCCTGCTCGGCCCAGCCGGAACGGGGCCTCGAGATGCCGTGCGGCAGCTCGGCGTCGGCCACCGGCCTGCCGGCCGCGCCGACGAGGACCCCTTTGATCCTCGACGACCCCACGTCTATGGCTAGAAAGAGGTCTTGCGCCATTCCATCCTCCGGCCGCGCTCCGCAGATCCTGCGCCGCACTCGGTGCGTCCTTTGCCAAGCCCGCTTACCAGTTGGTAACCTACATCCAACAGTACTGTCGGTCGATCACGTCGAAAAGGGACTCTCTTGCACACGAACGAATCAGCTCCGAGACCCGGCATCTGGCGACGGCTCGCGGCGGTGACGGCTCTCGCGCTCGTCGTGGTCGTGCTCGCTCTGACGGCCGTGGCCGTGGTCAAGGACCCGCTCACCTTCGTCCTGCAGCTCGCCTTGCTCCTCGTGATGACGCTCGCCGCCTGGGACGCGCTCACGAGGACCGGCCGACGCCGCTGGGCCGCGGTGGTCGCCGCCGCGGCGGCGATCGTCGCGATCGTCGTCCTCGAGATCGCCCGGGAAGGATCCTCCGGCCTCTCGCTGATGCTGCGTCTGGCGCTGCTGGCAGTCGCCCTCGCGCTCGCCAAGGATGCGCTCGCCCGCGACGTGCGCACTCTCAAGCGGAGCACCACGCCGGGCACCCCCGTGCCCGCCGCGGGGCGGGGCGCGCTGATCATGAACCTCAAGTCGGGCGGCGGAAAGGCCGAGCGCTTCCACCTCGAGGACGAATGTCGCGCGCGAGGGATCGAGCCGATCATCCTCACGTGGGGCGACGATCTGCTCCAGCTCGCGCGCGACGCCATCGACCGGGGAGTCGACGTCATCGGCATGGCCGGCGGCGACGGGTCCCAGGCCCTGGTCGCCGGCGTGGCCGCGGAGCGCGATGTGCCGATGGTCGTCATCCCGGCCGGGACGCGCAACCACTTCGCCCTCGACCTGGGGCTGGACCGCGACGACGTCGTCGGCGCTCTCGACGCCTACGGCGAGGCCCTTGAGCACGCCATCGACCTCGGCGACGTCAACGGACGGGTGTTCGTCAACAACGTCTCGCTGGGCCTCTACGCGACCATCGTGCGCTCGTCCGAATACCGTGACGCCAAGAAGGAGACCACCCTCGCGGCCCTGCCGCAGATGCTCGGCCCCGGCACCGAACCGTTCGACCTGCGCTTCAGCACTCCGGACGGCGTGCGCCACGACGGCGCCCACGTCATCCAGGTCTCCAACGGCCCCTACGGCACGACCGCGAGCGGGATCACCTCGCGCCCTCGTATGGACACCGGCCTGCTCGGCATCTTCTCGCTCCTCGTGCCCGACGGCCGCAGCGCGACGCGCGCCGTGGCCGCACTCGCGACGGCGCGCCCGGAGCTGTGCGAGGGTTATGTCACCTGGAGCGCCCCGACCTTCGAACTGGCCTCGGGATCGCCGATCGCCGTGGGGCTCGACGGCGAATCGCTGGAGATGGAGCCGCCGCTCGTGTTCTCGTCGCGGCCGGGCGTCCTGCGCCTGCGGCTGCCGCCGCAGGCGATCGGCTATTCGCCGGCCGCACGGGCGGCCGGCATCGGCGCGCTGCTACCACGCCTGTGGCGGACGGTGCTCGGACGACCCATCGCGATCGATGACTGACGCGGCCCCCACCCTCGCGCGTCGCGTGCTGCGGGAGCTGGAAGAGCTGGACGTCGCCGTCTACCGGGCTGTCGAGGCCACGCCTACCCCGCTCATCGACGTGCCGCTGAAGCGCCTCTCGAACCTGGCCAATCACGCCAAGCTGTACGCCGGCATCGCAGTGGTGCTGTTCGCCGTAGGCGGCCCGAAGGGGCGGCGCGCAGCTGTCACGGGTCTCGCCGCGGTCGGGCTCAACTCCGCGATCGTCAACATCCCCATGAAGTTCGCCGGCCACCGGCCTCGGCCGGAGCGCGGCGCCGTCCGCGTCGCCGAGGCGCGACATGTGCGTATGCCGACGTCGACGTCCTTCCCGTCGGGCCACTCCGCGTCCGGCTTCGCCTTCGCCGCCGGGGTCGCCGAGGCGATGCCGGCGCTCGGCGTGCCGCTCCGTGGGCTCGCCACCGTGGTCGCCTACTCGAGGGTGCACAGCGGGGTACACTACCCGGGCGACGTCATCGTCGGGTCGCTGGTGGGTATGGCCGTGGGCGAAGGGACCGCGCGGACTGCGCGTCTCCTGCAGCGCCGCCTCCACGGTCGCTCGATGAGCGCATGAGGCCTCGCCCACTCCCCGGCTCAACGCTTCAAGCCCATGCCAACCGTGAGCCAGTGCGCTACCATTCGGTGACGTTTCGAAGAAGAACGGCGCGCGGTCGAAACAGCGCCGGCGCGCCAACCTGACACCATGTATCGCGAGGAGGCAGTCGTGAGCGAGACCTACGACCTCATTCTGGCCGGCTACCCGGCACTAGAGCCGGCCCAGAAGGATTTCGACGAGCTCGTGCGGCTCGTCAAGGAGAAGAAGGTCCAGAGCGATGGCGTGATCCTCGTCACCAAGGACGAGGGCGGCGAGGTACACGTCGCTCACACCGCCGACAAGCTGGGCCGCAAGGGCGCCGGCTGGGGCGGCGGCGTGGGCGTCCTGGTCGGCCTCGCGGCGCCGCCACTGCTTGCCGCGACCGCGGTCGGAGCCGCCGCCGGCGGTATCGTCGGCAAGTTCGCCAAGCACAAGGTCGAAAGCGGTCTCGAGTCCGGCCTCGGCGAGAAGCTGAAGCCCGGGACGGCGGCGATCATCGCCATGATCGACTCCGCCGACCGGCTGGCCGCCGAGCAGGCCATGTCGGGCTCGCCGGCCAAGTCGGTCGCCCCGATGGACAAGAAGGGCGTCAGAGGGCTGAAGGACGCGCTCGCAGAGGCGGCGGGCAAGTTCAGCCCGGACCGCACCGTGCTGCCGATCGCGGACAAGGCCTTCGGTGGATCGGCCGGGCGCACGCTCGACCGATCGGCCGCCGACTGGTCGTTCATCCCCGGGGCCAAGGCGCCGGACGACGCGCCCAACGTGCTCATCGTCCTCATCGACGACGCCGGCTTCGGCGGGCCCGATACCTTCGGCGGCGAGATCAAGACACCGGCACTCTCGCGAGTGCAGGAGATGGGGCTCACGTACAACCGCTTCCATGTGACCGCGGTCTGCTCCCCGACCAGAGCCGCGATGCTGACCGGCCGCAACCACCACCGTGTCGGCATGGGCGGCATCGCCGAGATGCCCGGCCCGTTCCCCGGCTACACCGGCACGCGGCCGCGCAGCTGCACGGCGCTGCCGCGTATCCTCCGGGAGAACGGCTACATCACCGGCGGCTTCGGCAAGTGGCACATGACGCCAGGTCGCGAGATGGGCGCCGCCGGGCCCTTCGACCACTGGCCCACCGGCTGGGGCTTCGACCACTGGTGGGGCTTCCTGACCGGCGCCGCCGGCCAGTACGACCCGATCATCACCCAGGACAACTCGACGCTGGGCGTGCCCGAGGGCGAGGACGGCAAGCTCTACTACTTCCCCGACGACATCACCGACAAGTCCATCGAGTGGCTGCACGCGGTGCGCGCCCAGGACTCCGACAAGCCCTGGTTCATGTACTACTCCACCGGCTGCAGCCACGCCCCGCACCACGTCGCCAAGGAGTGGGCCGACAAGTACAAGGGTCAGTTCGACGACGGCTGGGACAAGTACCGCGAGCGCACCATCGAGCGCCAGAAGAAGCTCGGCATCGTCCCGCAGGACACCGAGCTGACGGAGCGCCCGGATCTCTTCCCGGCGTGGGAATCGCTGAATGATGCCCAGAAGAAGCTCTACGCCCGCCAGATGGAGGTCTTCGCCGGCTTCTCCGAGAACGCCGACTGGAACGTCGGCCGCCTGCTCGACTCGATCGACGAGATGGGCGACCTCGACAACACACTCGTCCTGTATATCTGGGGCGACAACGGCGCCAGCATGGAAGGCACTCTGACCGGCTCGTTCAACGAGACGACCTTCTTCAACGGCGTCGTCCTCGAGGCCGATGAGCAGATGGCGATCATCGAGAAGTTCGGCGGCATCGAGGCGCTGGGCGGATTCCATACGGCGCCGCACTTCGCCTCAGCATGGGCTCACGCCAACAACACCCCGTTCCAGTGGGGCAAGCAGATGGCCAGCCATCTGGGCGGCACCCGCGACCCGATGGTCGTCGCGTGGCCGAAGCGCATCAAGCCCGACCGCACGGTCCGCGACCAGTTCACGCACTGCATCGACATCGTCCCCACGATCCTCGAACTCGCCGGCATCCCTGAACCGACGAATGTGGACGGGATCGCACAGGAGCCGATGGACGGCACCAGCTTCGCTTATACGCTCGACGACCCCAAGGCCGCGGAGCAGCACACCGCGCAGTACTTCGAGATGTACGGCAGCCGGGCCATCTACAAGGACGGCTGGTGGGCCTGCGCCAAGCTCGACAAGCTCCCCTGGGACTTCAGCCCCGAGACGCTGAATCATTTCGGCCCCGGTGGGACCTGGACTCCCGATCAGGATCGGTGGGAGCTGTACTTCTTGCCGGACGACTTCAGCCAGGCTCGTGACCTGGCGGCCAAGCAGCCCGAGAAGCTCGCGGAGCTCAAGGAGCTCTTCTGGCAGGAGGCCGAACGCAACCACGTGCTGCCGCTGCTCGCCGGCTTCGCCGTGTTCTTCGGCATGCTACCGCCGATGCCGACCAAGAGCCGCTTCGAGTTCGCCGGCGACGTCCAGAACATCCAGACCACGATGATCCCGCGCATCTACGGGCGGTCGTACGCGATCGAAGCCGAGGTCAACGTGCCGGCAGGTGGAGCCGAGGGCGTGCTGTGCGCCTTCGCCGACTTCATCGGCGGCTTCTCCCTGTGGGTCGACGAGAAGGGTCTGCTGAACCACACGTACCAGTTCCTCGGCGTCGAGACCTACAAGCAGACCTCGACCGAGCCGGTCCCACCCGGCGACGTGACTCTCAAGATGCTCTTCGAGGCGGATGAACCCAAGCCGGGCGCCGGCGGCAAGGTCACCCTGTGGGCCGGCGACAAACAGATCGGTGAGGGCCGCCTCGACAAGACCATCGCGCTGCTCTTCACGACCTACGCCGGCATGGATATGGGCCGCGACAACGGCGGGGTCGTCGACCTCGCCTATGAGGACAAGGCGCCGTACGCGTTCACCGGCACGGTGAAGAAGGTCGTCTTCGACTTGAAGCCGGGAGGCCACGAAGACGAGAGAGCGCTGCACGAGCACCACGCGACCCAGTCTGTCGGCCTCGGGGCCGCCGGTTGAGCTGAGATCGACTCGGTGTCGAAGCCTGAAGAAGCCTGGCGCTCGCAGGCATCGCCGACGGGGGAACGTGGGCGCAACTGCCACGTAACCGGCTGGTAATGTAGACTAGCGGCAGCCGCGGGGTAACGCCGGGGAATCTGTAGGGAGGTAGCACGGTGGATAGTAAGTGGCAAGGCTGGGCCGCGATGGCCGGCATTCTCATGGTGATAGTCGGTGGGTTCAAGGCGTTCTCCGGGCTCATCGGCCTGTTCAACGACGAGTGGATCGTGCGCGGTTTCAATGCCTACTTCTTCGTCGATCTCACCGCGCTCGCCTGGTGGTACCTCCTCGTCGGCCTGATCCTGGTCTTCGCAGGATTGGCCGCCATGCAGATGAAAGCGTGGGGCCGGTGGGTCGGCGTGATCGCCGTGGGTCTCGCCATGATCTCTGAGCTCATGTGGCTCCCGGTCTACCCGATCTGGTCGATCCTCCTGATCACCATGTACTTCTTCATGATCATCGGCCTCGTGATCGCGCGGCCGAGCGAGTAGAGACGCCAGCCGGCCGCTGTCGCCCGTATCGCTGGCCGGCATGAACCGCCGCTCGCGGCGCAGGGGTCGCCGGCAGGAACAGACGGGCGCCACGAGCATGACGGTGCCCGCAAGCGCAACGCGACGGGGCGGCCCCAGGGGCCGCCCCGTCGCGTTCGGTCTTCTCCGGGCGCGCCGTCAGCGCGCGTCGCGGCGCGCCTGACGCCGCTTGTGCCGCCGCCACATCAGCGCGAACTGCCCGATCACGAACGCCACCACGGCGGTGATCAGGAGAACGATCCACAGCGGCGCTTCGAACGTCCAGAACAGCCAGTTGAAAGACACCGATTCCGTGTTCTGGAAGATGAACGCCAGAAGCGCCGCGGCCAGAATGCCGCCGCCGATCAGAAAGCCCCGTCCGGAACTCGAACCCTGCGAACTGCCCTGCGATGCATTGTCTGCCATGGCGTCCCTCCTCGTTGGTCCGGCCGCGATATGGGATATCCTTCCGTGATCCTTCGGTAACTGTACTACCGCCGTCCGCCCGTGTGCGAGGAATCGGCGTGGGCCGCGAGAGAGTGAGGTCGACATGCAGTGGATCGGGTCCGTGCCTTGGTGGATCTGGGTGCCGTATCTTGTGCTGTGGCTCTACGTCATGGTGACTCTTATCATGGAGGATCGCGAGCCCGCCGACACGCTCGCCTGGGCGTTCGCGCTCCTGCTGGTGCCCGTGGCCGGCATCGTCTTCTACTACATCGCCGGCCGCGATTGGGCGACCATCACCGAGAAGAAGAAGTGGATGCAGGACTACCTGGCGCAGATGCAGGCCGTGCTGAAGCCGTTCTTCGCGCGCAACGCGGCCGCCGACCGGCGCCTTCGGGAGACCTACGGCGGCACGTTCGTGGAGCGTCTGAGCGACACCATGACCCGCGAGGACGGCCTCGGCGTGGTGACCGCCGACCGCGCCGAGATCTTCCCGACCGGACTGGAGAAGTTCGGCCGCCTGAAGGCCGATCTGGCGGCGGCGCAGCGCTTCATCCACGTCCAGTACTTCATCTGGGAGGACGACGAGCTCACCGACGCGCTCACCGAGATCCTCAAGGAACGCGTGCAGGCCGGCGTGCAGGTGCGCTTCCTCTACGACTACCTGGGCAGCAAGCACTGGGACAAGTCGAAGCTCGAGGCGCTCGTCCCGCTGGGCGCGAAGGTGGCTAAGGACGTGGCCTCGCTCTCCCACATGAACTACCGCGACCACCGCAAGATCGTCGTCATCGACGGCGAGATCGGGTACACGGGCGGCTACAACGTGGGCCAGGAGTACGTCGACGGCGGCAAGCGCTTCGCGATATGGCGCGACACACACGTGCGCGTGACCGGCCAGGTGGTGGGCGAGCTCGAGGCGCTGTTCGCAGCGCGCTGGTTCGACCAGACCAAGGAGGACGTGTTCACGAACGAGTACCTCCCGGCGCCGGCTCCCGACGGCGGTGAGACCGGCATCCTCTGCCAGGTCATCGCGCAGTCCGTGGAGGACCCGTGGCAGTCGTCGCGCCGCGCCCACATGGTGGCGGTCGGCAACGCCGCGAAACGGGTGTGGATCCAGTCGCCGTACTTCATCCCTGAAGTGGGGCTCTACGACACCATGATCAACGCTGCCCTGAGCGGCGTGGACGTGCGCTTCATGATGACCGGCGTACCCGACAAGAAGGTGCCGTACTGGGCGGCGTGGACGTACTTCCGCCGGATGATCAAGGCCGGCGTCAAAGTCTATCTCTACGAGGCCGGCTTCCTGCATTCCAAGACGCTCACGGCCGACGGGCAGATCACCGCCATCGGCACGATGAACATGGACATCCGCAGCCTGCGGCTGCACAAGGAACTCATGCTGTGGATGTACCACGAAGAGGTCGCGCAGCGGCAGGAGCAGCTCTTCGAGGAGGACATCGCGAACTCGCACGAGGTCACGCTCGCCGAGATCGACGCCCTGAGCCGGACGACGCGCTTCCGCAACTCGTTCATGCGCCTGTTGTCCTACTTCATCTGAGGCGGCGGCGTACCCGACGTGGCCGAGACTAGGAACGTAGAGGTGCACGAGCATCGCGTCGTAGGCGAGGCCCGCTGGCCCATGGCGGTCGCGGTCCTCGCCGTCATCGTGATGACGATCCTCCTTCCGAACAGCCTCATCGCGCGCCCGCGCTGGGGAGTGCCGCTCGTTGAGGGGATCTTGCTCGTCGCCGTGATGATCGGCGACCCGGGTAAGATCGACCGGCGCTCCAAGACGGTGCGCGCGCTCTCCGTCACGCTGATCGCGTTGCTGGTCGCCACGACGCTGTGGTGCACGGCCCAGCTGATCGCTGAACTCATCCAGGGCGGACCTGCCACCGACTCGGGCGGGGCGCTGCTGGCCGCCGGCGGTATCGTGTGGCTCTCCAACTGTATCGCCTTCGGCCTGCTCTACTGGGAACTCGACAGCGGCGGGCCGGCCGTACGCGCTCACGGGCTGCCGGCGCACCCCGACTTTGCCTTCCCGCAGCACATGTCGCCGGAGCTCGCCCCAAAGGACTGGCGGCCGCGGTTCGTGGACTACATGTATCTCGGGTTCACCAGCGCCACCGCGTTCAGCCCCACCGACATCATGCCCATGCGCCCCTGGAACAAGCTCGCCATGATGGCCCAGTCGACCATCTCGCTGGTGCTGCTGGGCCTCGTGATCGCGCGCGCCGTCAACGTCCTTCAGTAGGGCCGCGGACAAAGGAAGACTGTGATGAACGAGCAGCGATCGAAACGCAAAGAAGGCGTGGAAGGCCGCATTCGACGCAGGTCGGGCAAGGCGGTCGCCAGCCGGCGCGTGTTCGGCTACCTCGCCGGCGCGACCGCGATCATCGGCATCGGCGCCGGGATCCTCGTGACCATCATCGATCACCAGGACTTCCCTACCGTTGGCGACGGCATCTGGTGGGCGATCGTCACCTTGGGCACGGTGGGCTACGGCGACATCGTGCCGCACACCGCGTGGGGCCGCGTGGTGGGCTCCGTGGTGATCGTGGTCGGCGTGACCTTCCTGTCCTTCCTCACGGCCACCGTGACCTCCATGTTCGTGTCCGCCGACCAGGACGAACGGACCGCCACCGCCGCCGCTGAGCGTTCCTCTCGCGAGGCCGAGACTCAGGCGATGCTGCAGCAGTTGCTGGACCGCACCGCGGCTATCGAAGTGAAGCTCGAGGCTCTGACCAAGGAGAAGCCCGTACCCTGATCCGCGCTGTGCTATCCACGGGTCACACATCTCGAAAGGAGGGCCTGACAATGGACACGATCGTTCCGCGCTGGGAGTGGCGCACGTTCGGGTCGGAGTTCGGGGCGGCCGCCGCAGCATTCGCCGCCCTCGAGCCCGAGCTCGTCCAGGAGAGCGACGAGACCTACCTGCTGTCGCCGGGCGCGGACGCCGCCGTGAAGATCCGCGCCGGCCTGATGGACATCAAGCTGCTCGTGGAGGTCAACCCGGACGGCCTCGAGCAGTGGCGGCCTGCCATGAAGGAGACGTTCCCGCTTCCGCGGGGCGAAGCGG
>Ga0315278_10006207_pt1 | contig 10858 bp, 6 predicted proteins | sample YL17G06_0_MG_FD_203880 | JGI IMG/M metagenome (GOLD analysis project Ga0315278, IMG submission 203880) | Sediment microbial communities from Yellowstone Lake, YNP, Wyoming, USA - YL17G06_0 | ecosystem: Environmental > Aquatic > Freshwater > Lake > Sediment | place: USA: Wyoming | collected... | reverse complement strand
AGAGCGCGGGAGGGAAGGGCATGTGAGAGGGCACGTTGGATGGAATGGATGGCGCGCAGAGGAGAGGGAGACAGCCGCGGGGTGCCCCCCACCCCACCCCACCCCACCCCACCCCCCCCTTTTTTTTCCTGTCTTTCTTTCCTCCGGCCTTACCCAGGGGCACGATCTTCAGCCAGGTCGCCTTGCCGATGCCCAGGAACTCGCCCTCGCCCTTGGAGGGCGGCACGATGGCGGCGCCCTCGGCGGCGGGCGGGGCGGGGCCGCGGGCCGGGGGGGCGCGGGCCGCCTGGCCGAGGGACCGCCGCAGGTGGGAGGCGGCGGCGGCGCTGACGCCGCGCGCCGCCGGCGGCGCCGCCGCCCGCGAGGGCGCCGCCCGGCGGGGGAGGGCGGGGGCGGCCGGGGGGGTGCACCGGGGGGTGGCCTGTGTGTGAGGGGGCGTTGAAATGAGTGTGAGGAGGGTGGAGGGGGTGCGAAAAGAGGGGGCCGTTGGGGCGCGAAGATGTGAACGCGCGGGGGCCCCGTCGGCGGCTGCAGCAACAGAGAACCCCCCTCCCCTCCCCCCCCCCTTGATTTTCAGGGCGCGGCACCCCGGCGCGGTCCTACAGTCCGCGCACACCAAGCTCCGCCCGGGAGTGTCAAGAAATGAGAAATCCGCCCTCCTGAGCAAGACCTGGAGTGGTCGGGGGGTGGGGACCGGCCCTAGCACGGGCCGACGGGGGCAAGGAGTTGCCATGCGTTTTCCGCCGCGCCCTGGTGTTTTGGCACTCGCCCTCTCCTCGTCGCCGCCGCCGCACGCCCGACCTCGCCGGCACCCGCCCTCTAGCCTCCACCCTTTCGGCAGATTGATGGACGGTCGACCCGTCCGGGCGGGTGCGGGCATCCGAGGCAGAGAGCGTGGGGTGGTAGGAGAGAGCAGTCAAAAAGAGGGGCACGACCCTTCTCTCGCTCCTGGCGACGGCGGCCGATGGCTCGCCCTCCCCCCTTCTTTCCTCCTCACCTGGCGAGCTGCCGCCGGCCGGACGGCCGCACAGCTGGTGCTGGCCATGGTGTGCGGTGTGACTATTGTTTGGGGTTGTGCGTTTGAATTCGCGGGGTATCTTCGCTTCGTGGTGTCGCTCGCGGGGACGGATTACAGAGGAGTGGTGTTTGTGCCTTGGCAACAGCAGCCGCTGTCCCACCCCAGGAAAGCGCGCAACCTCTCATCTCATCTCTTATATCTGGGGGCCGTTGATGAACCAGTCCGTTGTGAACGGTCTACACAAAAGGGGGAGGACAGCACGGCGCGCCCGCGCCGCGAGGGGACCCACGAGGGGCCACCCACGCGTGGTCGCGCGCGGCTGCCATGTCCGGGGGTTCACAAATAGAAGACCAAAAGAACTCTCTCTAACCCAGACCGCTGGGTTTTTTTATCTCATCTCTCTCTCCCTCTCCATGGGGCAGATCGCCGGTGGGGTGTGGGGGGGGGGGGGGGTCGTAAGTCTCTCTCTCTCCCTCACTCCCTCTCTCTCTGTCCGGCTGCATAGAAAAGTTTGGTAGGGATGATAAAGGAGCGGCGCGGATTTCTAATGAAAAACGAAAAAAACACGCGCTGCGTTGTCTGTCTAGAAAGGAACGCGCACCGCAGGGAAAAAAGGCACAGGTGGTGATGGAACGGCCAGGTGCAGGGCTTCCCGCCCCCCCCCACACACACGCCCCACCGCCACACTGCCTCCCCGCCCGCGCACCACACTAACACACAGGGGCCTTGTGGGGATTTCGGCATATAAAGGAAGTGTTTCTTGCGACTCTAATTTAAGACTTAGTGATATTCTAGAGTGCGTTTTTAAGATAAAGAGGAAAAAGAGGATGGGCGCGTGGAAACAAACCACGCACGCGCGTGCTCTAGGGTAGAGGTAGTCTAAGACGACGCGCGCGCGCGCGTGTGCGTGTGGCTCCGCACACACCACAAGGCTATTATAGGTGTGATCGAATAAAAGGGACAAGAAAAGGGGGAGGGGGGGCGGTACCCCCAAACGGGCGGAGAGAGAGGGACCCCCTCTCCATTTCCCTCCATCACCAGGTGGCCGCCGGCGCGCCCTCTCCGCCCGCCGCGGCCGCCGCGACCACCGCCTTCTCACCAGCCGCCGCCGGAGCCTCGCCCGCATCGCCGAACGAGTCGAAGCCGAGCGAGGCGAGGTGGTCCACCGCGGGGGCGTCACCGGCGCCAGGCGTGGGGCCGGCGCCGCCGCCCTCGCCGCCAGGCACCCCGGCTGCTGCGCCCACGGGCGCCACGGCGGGGGAATGGTAGGTGGAGCCGCCGCCGCCGCCGCCGGTGGAGCCGCCCCAGCCGGCGTAGCCGCCGGCGGGCGGCGGGGTGGCGCGGCCCGAAGGGTCGCCCCCCGGCGGGCCCCGCCCACCGGCCCCGCGGCCCGCACCATTGGGGCCAGCCACCGGGCCGGCGCCGCCGCCGCCGCCGCCCGTCGCGGTGGCCAGCCCGAACGAGTCAAAGGACGCGTCGGGAGCAAAGGCGCCGCCATAGGCGCCCGAGTATAGCGCGGCGGAGCCGGCCCGGCCGCCGAGGTGGGCGCCGCCGCCGGGCGGCGTCGCCTGCCGGCCGAGGCCGTCGCCCGGGTGGTGGCCCCCGCCCACGCCCACGCCCACGCTCGCACCGCCCTGCCCCGCCGACAGGGACAGGGCCTCCAGTTCCGCGGCCAGCGACCCGTGAGCGTGATGGTGGTGGTGGTGGCTGTAGCCGCCGCCGCCGCCGCCGCCGCCGCCGCCGCCGCCGCCACGGCCGCCCGGGAAGTAGGGGGCGCCCCCCATCTCCCCTCCCCCGACATGGCGCCCCGGGCCGGGCGAGTGCGCCCGCCCGTCCAGGCCGGGCGGGTACAGGCCGGGCGGGCCGCCGCCGCCGCCGCCGCCGCGCTGGGGCCGGCCACCGCCGTAGGCGGCCCCCGCGTTGTACCCGCCCAAGGCACCCAAGCCTGCGAGCCCGCCGGCACCGCCGCCGCCCCGGCCCAGCCCGCCGCCGCCGCCGCCGCCGCCGCCGCCACCGCCGCCGCCCATGTTGCCTCCCAACCCACCCCGCGCGGGCGCCTGGGGCATCTGGTCCCGGGGGACCGCCCGCTTGACCTCCACGGGCTTGTCGTGTAGGGTGTGCATGGTCCCCGCGGCAAAGACGGCGTCGACGGAGCCCTCGTCGTGGAACGTGACAAAGGCAAACCCGCGCGAGCGCCGGGATTCGTGGTCCACCATCACCACCGCCTCCTCGACGGGGCCAAAGCCCTCGAAGTGGGCGCGCAGCGCGACGTCATCGCAGGAGGGAGGCAGGCCGCCCACAAACAGTTTCTTGGTGCGGATGGTGGAGGGGACAAAGCCGCCGGCGGCCGAGGAGAGGGTGGAGGGGAGGGCAAGGGAGGCCCCGCCGCCGCCGCCGCCGCCGCCGCCGCCGCCGCCGCCGCCGCCGCCGCTCCCATTGCTCAGGCCCAGCCCCAGGCCGCCCAGGCCGGGAATGCCGGTCAAGCCGCCGCCTGGCATGCCCCGGGTGGTGGAGGTGTCCTCCTTGGGGACGGCCCGCTTGGCCTCGACCTAAGGAGGAGAGAGAGGAGGGGTTGAGGTTGAGAAGAGAGAGGGTCGCGCAGCATGCAGCGCTCTCCGTTTTGCGCGCGCGCGCGGCACGCCCCGTGCCCCGCCCCTCCACCCTACAACCACGCCCGCTTGGGATGTAGAAGCTCAGTGAGAACAGGAGAGCGTCTGCCTCCTTGCGACCCCGCCCCCGCCTCCCCTCTCCTCTCCTCTTACCTCGCGCCGGTCGATCGTGTGCTGCAACCCGACCACCCGCTCCGCCACGTCCGGGTCCTCAAAGACGACGAAGCCGAAGCCGCGGGGGCGGCCGGTGGCGCGCTCGTAGGAGACGAAGGCCTGTGCGTGAAGGGGAGGGGGGCAGGGGTGGATGTGCGTGTGAGTGTGACGTTGAGCGCGTTGCATCCCCCTCCAGCACAGGGCCGCTTGCCGACGCGCGCGACCGGGCCGCCGCCCGCGACGGCTCCGTCTCTCTCACCTCGGTCACCACCCCGAAATTGGAGAAATAGTTACGCAGCCGCTCATCGTCCGTCTGCCAGCTTAGGCCGCCGACAAAGACTTTGCCCTGTGTGAAAAAAGAGGTAGACAAGAGGAGAGTGGGCGGGCGGGTGAGAGGGGAGAGAGGAGCGAGAGAGCCGTGTCGGATGCGGCGCCTCAACAACGGGAGAATAGAGTCGCAGGCGCGCGCAGAAACCCTCTCGGGCGCTCCCGGCACCGGCGTTCCGACTGCCAGAAGGCGCGTCAGCCCACACCCTGCCAGCCCAGCAGGGCGGTGGCGCCAGCCTGGGGCGGGCTGAGGGGAGGAGTGACGGGGCAGAGAGGCGGTGCCTCCACGGCGGCCGAAAGCAGACGATGCTCGCCCAAAATAACCGCGCGTATGCGCGTGGGGGGGCACTTGAAGGCTGAACCACCTCACCGCAAGGTGACCGAGAGGAATCGCTATGCAGGCATGGGCGGTGCGGGGTGATTCCCGGTGACCCCCGCACCGCCCGCGGCGGAACGCCTTGCCGTCGGTAAAATGACGGGGCGTGAAACGACGGCCGGGAGCGTGTGCCATCTCCGCGCGCCGCTCATTTCACAGCCCTCTCCTCCACGCCCTCGCCCGGCCGGCGCGAGGAGTGGAGCACGGCCCGTAACACGCGTGGACGTGTAGGCAATTCGCTCGCCAGCTGTGGGGCATGCGCGAACGCGAGAGGAAGAAAGGCTCGCCCGGCGGCCATGCGCTCCCCTCTGTCTCCAAACTCACCCTCGCAGGCGCCCGCCCCGCCAGGGCGGCTACGGCTGATGGATCCAGCCTGAAGTTGTTTGGTAGCTAGCAGGACCCCGGCGCACTCTAAGTGGCGGGGCTTTATAGCCTGCGACGCAGGAGGTTCTAAGAAGAGGTGGGGAAAAAAGAACAGACGCAAGAGAAAACTTTGAAGTGAGAGAGTTGGCCCCAGACTGCCAAATGGTTCACGCGGCACTGACCAGCGCCGGGCCGGCAACCGGACCGGCCACATGCCCAAGGCGACGGGCCACGCCTCACCTCCTCACTCGCCCAGCGGCAAGGCATGGTGCAGCGTCGCCGCCCCGTATTCGCCCCGCGCGCGGGGCCCGCCCCCGCAGGCCCACCCCGGCGGCGCTGGCAGCTGAGCACCACGCAGCCCCGTCCACTCCGACCTCCTTCCCGGACGGCCCCTCCCACGGGGACGGGGACACAATCGTCGCGGTAGCGACAGGTGCGAAGAAAAAAGGAGAACAGAGACGGTTGGCGGCGTCCTCTCGCCCTTCCGCCCTGTTTTCCTCATCATCCTTTTCCATCCCCCACACCTCTTTTCGCCTGTCACAGCCCCGGGCCCCGCCGCCGTCGGCGTCGTCCGCCTTTCCGGCCCGGCCGCCCTGGCCATCGCGGCCCGCGTCTTTCGGCCCTCCTCCGGGCAAGGGTGGGCCGCCGAATCGCACACCGTCACCCACGGCAGCGCGGTCGAGCCGGGGGAGGGGGGAGGCGGTCGCGTAGGCGCGCCACTGGGCAGCCCGCCCGCCCGCCCGCCAGCGCCCGCCGTCGTGGTCGACGAAGTCCTCGCCCTCGCCTTCCGGGGCCCCCGGTCCTACACCCGGGAGGACGTGGTCGAACTGCACACGCACGGCGGCCCGGTGTGCGCGCCCCGCGTGGCGGCCGCCTGCATGGCCGCGGGCGCGCGCGCGGCCCGCCCGGGCGAGTTTACACTCCGCGCCTTCCTGTCCGGCCGCCTGGACCTGTCCCAGGCGGAGGCCGTGGCCGACCTGGTCACCGCCCGCACGCCCGCCGCCGTCGAGTCCGCGCTGGCGGGCCTGGGCGTCACCGGGGCGACCACCGGCGGCGTGGGCGGCGCCATCGCGGCCGCCCGCGCGGAGGGGGTCGGGCTGCTGGCCGAGGTGTCGGCGTCCCTTGACTTTGATGAGGGCGACGCGCCCGACCTCGCGGGCGGCGCCGCCATCGCCCGCCTGGAGCCCATGCTGGCCGCTGTTGAGGCCGCCCTGCGCACGCAGGCCCGGGGCACGCTGCTGAGGGCGGGCCTCCAGGTCGCGATCGTGGGGGCGCCCAACGTCGGCAAGTCCTCCCTGCTCAACGCGCTCGCCGGCGCGGACCGGGCCATCGTGTCGCCCACGCCCGGCACGACCCGGGATGTCGTGGAAGCGGGCGCCGCAGTGGGCGGCATTGCGGTCACGCTCCTGGACACGGCGGGCGTGCGCGTGGCCACGGAGGGGCCCGCCGAGGCCGACGGGGTCGCGCGCTCGGCCGCCGCAGCGGGGAGGGCGGACGTCGTCGCGCTCGTCTACGACGGGTCGGCCGGCTGGGGGCAGGGGGACGAGGATGCGCTGAGGGCGCTGAGCGGGGGCGGCGGCGGTGGCGGTGGCGGCACCTCCTTGAAAGGCCTGCCCCCGACCGTGCTGGTGTCGAACAAGGCGGACCTGCAGGATGAGGTCGGCCGCCCTCACCCACCCGCCCCGCCTCCGGCCAACGTCTGCGCCGCCGCGGCGTCCAGTGTCGTCGTCTCCGCCTCCACGGGCGCAGGATTGGATGGCCTCAGGCTGGCGCTCGCGGCCGCGGCGTCCGGCGGCGGCGTCGCCGTCGGCGGGTGGGGCGCAACCGTAAACGCGCGCCAGGCTGACGCGCTCACCCGCGCGCGCGCGGGCTTGGCCGCCGCCCTGGGCGACGCGGCGGCCGGCGCGCCGGCCGACTGCTGGTCGCTCGGGGTGCGGGAAGCCGTCGCTGCTTTGGGTGAGGTCAGCGGGGATGATGCGACCGAGGAGATCCTGGACGCCGTGTTTTCTAAATTTTGTGTTGGCAAATAGAAAAAAAACAAAAACAAAAAAAAAACAAAAAAAACAAAAACAAACAAAAACGATTCAACATTTTCTTCTTCTTCACTCATGTCCCGCCACCACCGCCCCGCCGCCCGCCAATGTCCGCCAACAACTCCTCCGGCAGCCCCCCACCCCGCTGGAAGGCCCGCATGTGCAGGATGGGCGCGCACCCGACCTCGGCGACCGTCTTGCCCGCGGCGATGGGAGAGGAAGCCAGCAGGGAGCCCTCCATCAATAATAATTCCGTGTGGCGCGCGGCCGCCTGCGCCACCAGCAGCCCCGCCCCGCCCGCCTCGCCCACCGCGTCCGCGGCCGCCTGCAAAGCAGACAGCGTGTTCATCTTCATGTAGGGGCAGGCCGCGCAGCCGCCGGACGCCGAGCAGCCCTCCCCCGAGGCGGGGCCGGGGATGAGGGCCAGGCCGCCAGGGAGGGTGGGCTGCTGCCGCGCGGTGGGCCCAGACGCGGCCGACGGCCCCGCCGCCACCGCCTCGTCCGCGACGGGGAAAATGACCTCCACCTCCACGGTGCCTTGCGTGGCGGGGTGCGCGGCGTCCAGCCTCGCCTGCACTGCCCGCACGATGGAGGTGACCATGCCCGTCTCCGTGCCCAGGACGACGCGCACGCGCTCGACGACTGGCGGGGGCACACCAGCGGCAGCGGCAGCCTGGCGGCCGGGGTCGCTGTCTTTTGCGTCGGCCAGCGCCTCATCCACGCGCGCCCCGATGAAGTCCAGGATGTTTTGGGTCGACCCCACACACCCGCGTGGCCGCCCGCCCGGGGTCGCCGGCCGCGACGCGGCCAGGGCGGCACTGAACAGCTCGCCAGGCACCTCGAAATGGGCGGCCAGGAGGGCGTCCCCGTACCTGGCCGCGACGGTCCCGGCGACCCCGCCACCAAACATGTGGTGCACCGCGCAGGTGCCCTCCTCGAAGTAGGCCAGGCGGGACCGGGCGGAGCGCAGGGAGGCGGCCGTGTGGGCCGGGTGGAGGGCGGCCGCGGCGGCGTCGCCCAGCCCGGCCACACTATCTAGGAGGGAGGCCAGGTTGGCGCCCATGTACGCGTCGGGGCCGTAAAACAGGCGCAGCCCGGGCACGGCCGCAAAGGCGGACAGCACGGTGGAGACGACATTGGAGGAAGTGCACGTGATGGTGGGCATGGCCGCGTGCGAGGCCGCCTTTGAGCGGAGGGAGGTGTTTATGTAGACGACATGCAAGGCGGGCGCGCCTTCTTGGGCTGCCTCGGCCGCGCCCGCCTCCAGCCAGCGTCCGTACCCGGGCGCGTCCGCCGCGTCGGCGAGCGTGCAGCCGATGGCGGCCGCGCTCATGCGCAGGACGGCCACGTCAGCAAATCCCGCACCGTCCAGGATGGCCCGCACGTTCTCGGACATGAAGTCGACGCCCAGCACCGCGATGCTCCCGCACCCGGCCGCGGCCATCCCGACGGCCGCGTCCGCCATGGCGAGCGAGTCGGAGATGCGGATGTGGGGCCAGTGCGAGGCGGCGGCGGCCAGCACGCCCTGGACTTCGGGGTCCATGTAAAAGTGGGCGACGACGCCCACTTTTTTGGAGGTGAGCGAGGACGCGAGGGCCGCCACGGCCTCCGGGTCGGGCCTCAGGAAGCGGGCCTGGGCCTGGGCGTACGGCCCCAGGGGCTCCAGCCGCCCGCCACTGCCGATGACGAGGGAGGGGAAGGGCGGCGGGGCGGCGGGCCCACCACCCGCCAGGGCCGCCCGGGCGCGGGCTTGCAGGGAGGCGAGGATGGAGGCCGGCCCCGCTGCGCGCGAAATGGCGGCCCCCGCCGCGGCGTCGGCGGTCAACCCCGCGGCCGCCAGGTCGGAGGCGGTCAGGGCCAGGGCCGCGGCCGGGGACAGGCCGGTGAGCGCGCCCGCGATGGCGGCCACCACGCCGGCGGTCAGGCGGGCGTCGGAGGTCCCGCACGCGAGCAGGGTGCCGTCGGCGGGGGAGAGCGAGGCAGACACCCAGGTCGCCGAGGCGCAGCCGGGCACGCGGTGGTGGGGCGCGCGCAAGCTGTCAGGAAAGGGCGCGGCGGCCGCGGCGGCGGCCAGCAGGGCGCCTGCTAAGGCACGGGGGCCGGTGTCGGGCGTGGTCAGGGCGGCGGCGAGGCGGGCGCGGAAGGTGGCGGTGTCGGCGGGCGGGGCCTGGGAAAGGGGAAGAGAAAAGATGGTAGGAGAGAAAGTGTGATGACTAGAGCAGAGGGGCGCCCCTCTCGACGTGTGGCGTGTCGCTCTTCTTTCTCTCTCTGCCGTGCTGTGCTCTCCTACGACATCGGCTCGACCTCTCTTGGTCGCACTCACCTCCACAGCCGCAGCTTCAACAGCCGCGAGCGGAACGGGGTGCAGCCGCGCCGGTTTGCCGCGGCTGCCAGGCCCGAGGGCGCGGGCCCGCCAACCAATCGACGGCGAGCGGAGAGCGTGCGGCGGCCGGTTGGAAGGGCCCGGGGCGGAAGGCGCCGCGGCCGCGGCCGGGCGCGAGCACGCGCACGTGCGTGGAAGGGTTGTCAGAGTCGCCATAGGAGAGCTTGTGATAAAGGCGGCTGGTAGCTGAGGTGCTCCGGGGCGGGAGCAAGAGACACACACGCGTTGACGGCGAGCGAGTCAAGAGAGCAGGAGCGGGCAGTCCTTCCTTTTCTGTTGTGCTCAATTCACGGCACACCAGGGGCGGGGGGGGCGAGCTGGAGGGCGTGTATGCTCTCGTCCAACCTGCGGCGCGGCTGGGCGTTTGGTGCTGTTCACGGGTGCGTGCGAAAGCGAAAACACGGTGTAGTGGGGAAGGCGAAGAGAAAACACTGCGGCTGGCCAGACGAGCCAATAAAAAGAAATGGAGCCTCCTCATCCCCGTCCTCTCCCCGCCACCGCCGCTGTCGCCGCGGCTGCCGCCTCCTTGGACGCGGAAACACTGCCCGACTATGAGCCCCCTCAGCCTGGGGAGGGCGGCCCGCTGTTGACGGCGCCCGACCTGGAGCCGTCTGCCCGGCGAACGAAGAAAGCCCGCCCAGCGGTGGGTGGGGAGGACGGTGGCGGCGGTGCTGGCGCCGCCCCGCCACCGGGGGGCTTGCCAGGCGGCCCCGACGGAGATGCGGATGACATGGTCCGGGTCGTGCCCGTCCCCAAAGACAGCGTCCTGTTGCGAGAGGTAAGGGAGGAGGGAGACGCATCCCCGTTTTTTTTTTTTCCGCCCACCGCTCTCAACCCCCTCCTCTCATTCTTTTTAGGACGTCTGGCGCCCCGTCCGCCTGTGCCACCTGGACAAGGCCGCCCAGCTGACCCTGTCCCCCGACCGCCTTGAAGTCAGCGGGACGGGCGGCTACGCGTCCGCCCGGGCCTCCCACGGCGCGTCCAGTGGCGCGTTCTATTGGGAGGCGACCGTCCTGACGCTCGGCCACTCGGGCGGCGTCCGGCTGGGCTGGTCCACCCGGCGGGCCGAGCTCCAGGCCCCCGTCGGTTATGACGCCCACGGCTATGGCCTGCGGGCGGCGTCGGGGGAGGCCGTCCACGCCGCGACCCGCACGGCGTACGGGCCGCCCTGGGACGCCCGCGGGGCGGTGGTCGGGTGCTACCTCTTCCTGCCGCCGGGCGGGCGCCCCCTGGAGCGCGGGCGCGGGGACGTGGTGATGTGGAAGGGCGAGCCCTATTTGGTGGACCGGCCGGAGGCGGCCGCCAAGCCCTTGGTCGGCGCGGCGGTCGGCTTCTCCGTCAACGGCGCGTTCCAGGTAAGGATGGGTGTGGGTGTGTTTTGGCGCGCCCGTCCTTGGGGGGGGGGGGGGGGGGGGGGTTTTTTTTGTGGGGGGGGTGGGGGGGGGCATTGGGGGGGGGGGGGCGTTGTGGTGGGGGGGGGGGGGGGGGGGGGGGGGGGGGGGGGGGGGGGCGGCGCCCCCACGACCGGGACGACCACCTCCAGCGGGCCGCCCGGCGCCGCGGCCGCCGCGTCCCACGGCAGGCGCAGCAGGGCTG
>Ga0315278_10006205_pt1 | contig 10862 bp, 6 predicted proteins | sample YL17G06_0_MG_FD_203880 | JGI IMG/M metagenome (GOLD analysis project Ga0315278, IMG submission 203880) | Sediment microbial communities from Yellowstone Lake, YNP, Wyoming, USA - YL17G06_0 | ecosystem: Environmental > Aquatic > Freshwater > Lake > Sediment | place: USA: Wyoming | collected... | reverse complement strand
AAGCGCACCTTCAATTGGAAAGATCTCTTTCCGCTGCTTCTGTAGATGCCTACCTGGGAGATCTTGATAAACTCTTACAATACCTGTCCCTCCATGAAAGTAAAGCCACTCCTGCATTAGTAACACTGGATCAGTTGCAGGATTTTCTGAAATGGGCAGCTCAACTGGGTATGACAGCTTCTTCCCAATCAAGGCTGATCAGCGGAATACGCAGCTTCTTTAAATACTGCATAGCCGAGCAGGTGATTACCATTGATCCGACCCAGCTTATCGATATCCCAAGGCTGAAGAGAGCACTTCCTGAAGTTCTGAGCTATGAAGAAATAGAAGCCATGATTGCAAAGATTGATCATTCAAAACCTGACGGCCAGCGTAACAGGGCCATCATTGAAACCATGTATAGTTGTGGTCTCAGGGTCAGTGAGGTAGTGAACCTTTCCTTTTCATGGCTTTATCTTGATGTGGGTTTTATCAGGGTGATCGGAAAGGGAAACAAGGAAAGACTGGTTCCCATCGGAAGTGAAGCCATCAAATACATAAGGTTATATCTATCCCATACAAGAAATACCATTAAAGTGGTCAGCGGAAATGAAGACATTCTATTTCTCAATAAACGAGGCACAAAGCTTTCCCGCGTGATGATTTTTATGATCATAAAAGACCTGGCCAAAAAAGCCGGTATCACAAAAAATATTTCACCTCATACATTACGCCATTCGTTCGCTACCCATCTTGTTGAAGGCGGCGCAGACCTCAGGGCGGTGCAGGATATGCTGGGACATGAAAGCATCACTACAACTGAAATATATACTCATCTCGACAGGGAATTCCTGAGAGAGACGCTGATCAGGTTTCATCCGGCATATAAGTAGTTGTGGGTTGAGAGTTTTGGGTTGAGGGTTGAGTCCACCCATAACTCACAACCCACAACCCACAACCCACAACCAACTACCTTCCCGACAGGCCTCCGGAAAGCTTTGAAGCTTTTTCTGCCAGGGACAAAAATTCCATTCGGTATCCACCCTGATCATTGCCAATAGCTGTTTTCGCCAACCTGATAACATCCTGGTAATTGCCATTGCCTATGAATGAGGAATGCGAGAGCAGCATTCCCATCTGTGCAACTGCAGCCGCAAAGCGAAACTGGTCTGAAGTATTGTCAAGACGAACGTACTTACTGTTAACCGTTTTAACTATGAGTTTGCTGATATCCTCATCTGGTTTTTTGTATCTGAATTTGACTGTCAGCATTTCATTATTGAATATTTTTTTTGGCTGATGGTTTTGCTGGTACTTCAAAGGATCCACGTTGTTTAAGAGGTCCGTCTCAACACCGGCCGGTATCACTTCATACAAGGCCGTAACGGTGTGACCGCTGCCCAGTTCTCCGGCATCCTTTATGTCATTATTAAAATCCTCCTTGTTCAGCATCCTGTTTTCATAACCAATAAGCCTGTATCCCTGTACATAGGCCGGATTAAATTCAACCTGCAGTTTTACATCCTTCGCAATGGTAAACATGGTACCTCCAAATTCATTCACCAGCACTTTCTTTGCTTCACTAAGCTGGTCAATATAGGCATGGTTGCCATTTCCCTTGTCCGCCAGTTTCTGCATTTTGGCATCCTGGTAATTGCCTGTCCCAAATCCAAGTATGGTAAGAAAAACGCCAGACTTCCTTTCTTCTTCAATCATGCGTTCCAATTCATCATCACTGCTGGCACCTACATTAAAATCCCCGTCGGTGCAAAGTATCACCCGGTTATTACCTCCCCGCATAAAGTTTTTCTTTGCCGTGGCATAAGCGAGTTTGATCCCTTGTCCGCCTGCCGTTGACCCACCTGCTTCCAACTGGTCAATAGCTGCGATAATCCTGTTCTTATCCGCACCGCTGGTGGGTGATAATACCAATCCTGCCGACCCGGCATATACTACTATTGACACCATATCTTCCTCTCTCAACTGATCAGTCAGTAACCTGAGTGATGATTTAACAAGAGGGAGTTTATCTGGCGATTGCATGGATCCTGATACATCAATCAGGAAGGTAAGGTTCGAAGCAGGCAGGGTTTCCATGGATACTTTCTTTCCCTGTAACCCAATCATTACCAGGCGGTGGTCTTCATTCCATGGGCATTCCGACATTTCAGTATGTATGGCGAAAGGATCCCCATTCTTCGGTTGTGCATAACCGTATTGAAAATAGTTGATCATTTCTTCTACCCTTACGGCACCGTCGGTTGGCAGTTGATTGTTATTGAGGAAACGGCGGACATTACTGTACGAAGCGCCATCCACATCAATAGAGAATGTAGATAGCGGCTCATCAGCCACCTTGCGAAAACTGTTTTCCGTGATCCTGTCGTATCCTTCACGGTTATAGTCCTGCTGAGGATAACCATTGGAAGGATAAGGAGCATAGTTTCCTTTTCCGGGTTTGGTTCCTGATCTGTAAATACTGACACCCGGTACTTTTCCCCTTAACATTTGGTCCGTACTTCCATCTTTTTTATACTCCATCTGCCCCTGGGCTGTAACACCAACTTCTTCCAGTGCCTGGGGGGATGGATTCAGGATTACAGACAACTTCCTTTTTTGTCCTGGGGTAAATTCCTTTCTTTCATACCCGGCATAATAAAATACCAGGGTTGATTTTTCATCGGGAATATTGATAGTGAAAAATCCTCCCGGACCGGATACTGTACCTGTCCTTTTACCTTTAACCTGTATGGTAACTCCTTCAAGGGGGTTTCCTTGTGCGTCAGTAATAGTTCCTGAAATTGTAATGGGTTCCCTTACCTGGAAGGCCTGCATGGTAGCGAAGGCCAGCAATAAAAAAATAATGTAGCGCATAATCCTGATTTTTCATAAGGATGCATCCCTAAATCTTTTTACATACGTCTACTTAAAAAAAATGATTAATTTTTCGGACGAATGGGTGAACTGAAAGCCATACATGGTGAGCAACGAAATGACCAGGAACTGTTGCAGCGATATAAGCAAACTGCTGATCTTCAGGTGCTGGGTGTGCTGTACCAGCGTTATATGGACCTGGTATACGGTGTTTGCCTGAAATATTTCCGGGACCCGGAAGAAAGTAAGGATGCGGTCATGAATATTTTTGAAGAACTGGTCCTGAAACTTAAGGTTCACGAGGTGGAAAATTTCAGAAGCTGGCTTCATGTGCTGGCCAGGAACCATTGCCTTATGCAGCTAAGAAAAAAAAACCGGATCAGGACTACAGACTTAGATCCTTCGCTTATGCAATCCACGGAAGAATTGCATCATAACGGCGTGATGGACAGGGAGGATCGTTTGTCACTCATGGAGGATTGTATGAAAACCCTGCCTGATGAACAAAAACGCAGTGTGGAACTGTTTTACCTGCAAAGCAAGTGTTATAATGAAATAGCAGAGATTATGGGGCTTGAATGGAATAAGGTAAGAAGCCAGATTCAGAACGGGAAAAGGAACCTTCGCCTATGCATGGAAAAAAAACAACATAATACAGAACATTGAAAGATCGGTCGACATACGGAGACTTTAACAGTGATGATATCAGGCGCTACCTGGAAGGCAGGATGAGCCCTGAAGAAATGCACCGGATGGAAAAGGCGGCACTGGATGATCCATTCCTTGCCGATGCCATGGAAGGCTATCAACTTAGTACGGACATTAATATAAACAGCGACATTACCGAATTAAAGGCAAGGTTAACGGAAAAAACATTGCCCTCTGAAAAATCCAGCTTTGGATGGTGGAGAATTGCTGCCATGTTTATTCTGGTGCTGGGGGCTTCCACAGCTGCATGGTATTTATCCAGGCCGGCAGTTGATATTAATACGCTGGCAAAGAATGAAGAATTGAGGCCATTGCCCCATAACGATTCTCCAACGCAAATGATGCCCGGACTGTTACCTGCAGATACAGCCGTAACAGATAACCGAAATAGGAGCAAGCAGGAAGAGGCTATTGCAAATACAGAAAAAGACAAAACAATTTTCCCCGGCAAAACGGATATTAAATCAGCAGGTCAACCGGTAATTGCCGCAGATACAGTGCAGGTGAACAAAGATCAGTCCATGGCTGCCATTGAAAAAGAAAAACAGTCAAAGGAAAAATCTGAACCAGGAAAAATCTCTCCAGCCCCAAAGGAACCCGATATCTCCGCAGCCGGGAGGCAATCAATCCCCTCAAAAGCAGAGCCATTAATTGAAAAAAATGCTGATGTTCGAAACCTAGCGCCTGCAAGTTCAGATATTGCAAGAACCGGACCTGCAGCTAAGGAATCAGGTACAATTCCTTCTTATTATTTCCGTGGAAGGGTTACTGATATAAATAATAAACCAGTACCCTACGCAAGCGTGAGGATCAGTAATTCCGTCAAGGGTTGGTATACCGACGTTCAGGGCCGCTTCAGCCTGGTTTCCTCAGACAGTATCATAAAAACAGAAATTGTTTCTGTTGGATATTACAGTAAAAAGATAACATTAACGGCAACGCCTGATCCTGCAGTAATACGCCTGGAAACCTCTTCAACCACACTTAGTGAAGTAGTTGTCCCCTCCGGCAAATCCAGGGCAAATAAAGAAGCTGACCAGTCAGACAGCAAAGAAGAAAAAAATAAGATGATTTATGCAGAGCCTGCCGACGGATGGTCATTGTATGAAATTTACATTAAAAACAATCTTCGTGTACCCGTCACACACGACCCTTCACCTCTCAAAGGTGCCGTTACAGTATCTTTTTACGTAAATCCGGATAATGGACTGCTTTCAGATTTCCGGATTGAAAAATCATTGGGCATCCAGCATGATAAAGAAGCCATCAGGGTACTGAAAGAAGGACCACCCTGGGATGTGTTTAATTCAAATAAGGGTGTAAGGGCCAATTTTACCATACTTTACTAAGGTTAACTGGCTGGTAACCTGCCATACCAAAATGCACTTATGGTGTATACCAGTGCCGGGGTTCAGAATCCGGTTTCAATGGTTTTTCTGAGACCTATTAAGCGAATCATTTTTATGAAGCAGGAATCCTTACTTTTGCCGAAAATAGTATTGTTATGAAGAAATTAATGCTTTTCACTGTACTCTGCAGCGGATTACTGCTTGCAGAAGCCCAGCCCATCAAGACACCTTCTCCTTCTTCTACCCAAACCGTAAAACAGGAATTTGGCCTGTCAAGCATAGAACTTTCCTATTCCCGCCCGAATATGAAAGGAAGAAAGATTTTTGGTGACCTGGTTCCTTATGATGCGGTATGGCGTACAGGCGCCAACTCGGCAACAACACTTACATTCGGAGATGATGTTACCATCGGAGGTACAAAAATCCCGGCCGGGAAATATGGATTGCTGACCATGCCCGGTGCTACCGAATGGACGATCATCATTACCAAACAAACAGATGTCACCTCCCCTGCAGCCTATAAAGCAGACCAGGATGTCGTAAGGGTTAAGGTAAAGCCAAATGCAATGCTGCCTTTTACTGTTGAAAGTTTTACCATCTTTTTTGATGACGTAAAAGCCAATAGCACGAACCTGGTATTAGTATGGGATAAAACTTCTGTCGCACTCCCCATTACTACGGATATTGACTCCAAGATCATGGCACAGATCGACAATTCCATGAATAAGGACAACAAGCCTTATTTCCAGTCTGCCATGTATTATATGGAATCCGGTAAAGATTTAAATCAGGCAAATATGTGGTTTGATAAAGCCATTGCACAAAATCCTGAAGCCTTCTGGATACATTACCAAAAAGCCAATTGTTGCGCCAAGATGGGAAAGAAATCCGAGGCCCTTGCTGCATCAAACAAATCTATCGAACTGGCTAAAGCGGCCAAAAATGATGACTATGTTGCCCTGAATAACAAACTACAGGCGACATTGAAATAATTTTTCTTTATTGTATGGAAAGGCTGGCGCAAGTCAGCCTTTTTTTTTATTTCCTGGATTTTCACATCGAGAAAGTGGGGTTACTCTTTCTACACAGAATAAAGTCATTTTTCTGTTAATAGTGGATTCAGTAATCGAGAAATAATAATCACCATAAACGCACCTACTGCTGTTAACCAAAGCCAGGCTAAATTACTTTGCCAGTAAATGATGATTATCAATATCTGTGATATCACGCCTCCCCAGAAAACTGCATTCCCCCTGATACTTTTCAGGTAAAAAGCTACCAGAAAAATACCCAGTATTACCCCATAGAACACAGATCCCAGAACATTAACGGCCTCAATAAGGCTTCCCATACCTGTAGCAAACTGGGCCACCACTACGCTGAATAAACCCCAAAACAGGGTATACCATTTCGAAATGCGGTAATCCTGTTCTTCGGTGAGTTCTTTATTGACAAACTTCTTGTGAAAATCGACCACTGATGCTGAGGCAAGGGCATTTAGTGCCGCGGCAATACTTCCCCAGGCAGCAAGGAAAATAACAGCGATCAGCAACCCTATAAGTCCCTTTGGAAGATGATCCACTACAAACCGAATAAAAATATAATTGGTATCATTCGCTTCAGGGTCTGCTTTGGAAGCTACCACTACCCTTTTTACTTCCTGTCTAAGACTTTCCTGCTTTACATTGAGGAGGGATAACCTGGCAACAGAAGAATCTGTATTGGCATCCCTTAATAAATCATGACTGAGCAGGTTTGCCGCTTCCTTCCTTTCTTCGGCTAATCTTGTATGTTGCACCATCAGCGCATCAATAGTATCGCGATATATCGTATTTCTTGCCTTCTCTACCGGGACCGTATTGAATAGCAGGGGAGACTGGTTAAACTGGTAAAAAGTAAAAACCAGGATCCCTATCAGGAGAATAAAAAATTGCATGGGAATTTTTACCATTCCATTCATTAACAAACCCATCCGGCTTCCCCTATCTGATTTAGCCGTCAGGTATCTTCCCACCTGGCTTTGGTCGGTTCCGAAATAAGAAAGTGAAAAAAAAAGTCCGCCAACCAAACCACTGAACAGGTTATACTTGTCTGACCAGTCGAACCCCTTCACCGTAAACCCCGTGGTAATGACGTTCATCTTTCCCATTTTGCCTCCAATCTCCAGGGCTTTGGCAAACCCCAAACCATCCGGAAGAAGACTAACACACACATAGGCGGCAATGAACAATCCGGCAAAAATTATTATCAATTGCAGTTTTTGCGTATAGGCCACTGCCTTTGCACCCCCTGATACGGTATAAATTATGAGTAATCCGCCCATGAAAAGGTTAGTCCAGTATATATTCCAACCCAGGAGTGAAGAGAGAATTATAGATGGCGCGTAAACGCTGATACCGGTTGATATACCTCGTGAAATCAGGAAGAGGAAAGACGTAAGCGTCCTCGTCTTTACATCAAATCTCTTTTCCAGGAATTCATAGGCGGTATATATTTTTAACTTCCGGAACCTGGGAACAAAAGTGATACATAGGATGATCATGGCCAGTGGCAGCCCGAAATAATACTGGACAAAGCGCATCCCGTCTGTATAGGCCTGCCCCGGTGCAGATAAAAATGTAATGGCACTGGCCTGGGTACCCATAATGCCCAGGAGAACCAGGTACCACGGCATTTCCCTGTTGCCAAGAAAATACCCGTCAAGATTCCGGGTTGTCCGGCTTTTATAAACACCATACATGATGATCGTGCCCAGGGTAAGCGCCAGAACAATCCAATCCAGGTTACTCATGAAAAATGTTTGGTAATCAACTGGAATAAAATAATCTGCATGGCCAGGAATACCAGTATGGTAATATACCATCCTGACCAGTTCTTAAACAATGGCGGTTTATCCTGCGTTTCCATCTTCTTTGCTTGAGCGGTAAAATAAATATGCGACCACAATTCCCAATAATAGTCCCAGTGCAAGCTTCTTAAAAACCACACCTACCAATAAACCTGCTGCTACCCCAACGATAAGGCCGAATTGCGGGGAAGGATTATTTCTTTTTTTACTCATAAGGCTGAGAAAATGCTGTTATCTGTAATGACTTTTTTACTTTAATTCCAAGAAAGGTTTCATAGGTATATAACTATTTCCTGTTTGGATTGGCAATGAGGTTTGCAAACAACCTGTATGCCCCGGGAACTGCTGCCGGCAACTGCCTGAAAAGAACAAGACCCGTGTATATAAACCGTCCCTTTCCATATTCTGCCATAATCAGGCTTCCATTCCTGTTTTCCTTTTCACCGGGATCTTTCATAGCCAGTAAGGGATTAAATTCTTTTGACCATTTATCTGCAAAATATATTCCACGTTCCTGTACCCATCCATCAAAATCTTTATTACTGATTTTATTCGGCCAATTCAACAGTGAATTATTCTTATCTAAAAATTCGACCTCACTCTCTTCATTGGTGACCCTTGCATTGGTGATGGCAAAATCATAGGGACCGATCCTTGAAGATCGAACGGGACCAATAAAATTATTGGTATTGTATTGCACCAGCATAGTGCCGCCTGCTTTAACAAAATTCATCAGTGTTTCATAGGCGGAATTCAGCCATTCATGAATATTATATGCCCGGATACCTGTAATAATGACATCAAATTTTTTGAGATTCTCATCTGTCATATCAGTTTCCTCCAAATAAGTAACTTCATAACCAAGTTGCTCCAGTGCTTCAGGCACCTTGTCTCCCGCTCCCCGAATATACCCGGCTTTTTTACCGGCAGTTTTAATGTCAAGATTTAGAATCGTTACTCCGTCAGGATAAAAGTAACGGATAGCAGGAATATGATCATAATTTATGGAAGCCATAGCCAGGTAATTGGCCTGGCTGAGCTGCTCATTTTTGTATTCTACACTGGCTGTTATGGCATCAGTTTCCATGTCTTTCATCTGTTTATTACTCACCGGCAGAGAAAAATTTTTGGACAGGCCCTTGCCCAGCGCAAGATCAACATCCTTGATATCTTCTTCGGCTTTTGAACTTCGGTTATGGATAACCGCTTTCGAAGGAAGGATATCCATATAAGCTGTGGTAGTCAGGGTATAGCTCCTGGCAGACGGCTGGTTCCTCCTGAACAACAATACACCCGGCGAGGTATTCACACTTATTGGCGGTACTATGGGCAATGGCTGGAACAATTCTCCTTTTACAGGATCTGTATGCTTATATTGAACCGGTCGGTTGATATGTAATGTAAGCCCTTCAATATCCACAATAAAAACAGCATTAAAAGCAGGAGGATTTTCAGGCTTTCCGATCATTTTTTGTTCACTAACGTTAAAAGAGCCTTTTTCCATTTTTTCACGGATCCAGTAAGGCTGGGAAATTTCCCTGCTCTGATCTATATATAATCTTCTCTGAAAGGTGATGTTCCTGTTCAGGAGCAGGGGAAGAGCCATAGAAGTATCAAGATAATCCACGGTTACCTGCCTTAACTGAACATTTGTACTGCTCCTGTTGACAGCGCTGATATTAACCCGCAGAGAATCCCCCTGAACTGCATATGCCTGCTGGGAGGATGCTTCAAGAAAAAGCCCGGCGCAGTTTTCAATTAATACTTGTACCTCTTTCATCTTCTGGGCTTTCCAGTAACTGTCTTTTAACTGTAAAAGATCATGATATAATGATGTAAGCGGTTTTACCGAGGCTTCAGGATGATTATACGAATAAGAGGAAATGATCTGGTCAATTTTCTGGTTTATTCCTGCGGCATCGGTGACTCTCAGCCAGCTGGTGTCAATTCCATCCATCAGTGAATTCTTAGGCGCTTCCCCTCCGGTGGGAATAAAATATTCTATGGCCGATCCCCGGGATGAAGGCACACCAAATCCCTGGCTTTTATGCTGGCTCCTGCTATCTGCAGCGATTTCACCGAAGCTTTTACCCAACAGCGGATTGTATACCCCCACATCAACCCTGAACTGGTTTTCAGCGGTAGTATTGGTATTTCCGAAATTGAAGGTATTCCACAGAATTCTTTTTGCCTGCCATGTGCCAACGCCGAATGTTAATTGCTCAGGGAAGCGGGTGGAATCTGCAGCCGCCGCAAATGCCTCACGGGCAAGCACAGCCGAACCTGAATGGTGCCCGTGCCCTGCCCTGCTGTCTTCAGGGAAGCGAGTAATGATCACATCGGGTTTGAAGTTCCTGATCACCCATACAACATCCGCAAGCACTTTTTCTTTGTTCCAGATGGCAAATGCCTCCTCTGTATTTTTTGAGAACCCAAAATCAAAGGCGCGGGTAAAAAATTGTTCCGCACCGTCGATTCGCCGGGCAGACAATAATTCCTGGGTCCTGATCATACCCAGTGCAACTCCCTGCTCTTCCCCGATAAGGTTTTGACCGCCATCACCACGGGTTATGGAAAGATATCCTGTCCGATATAATTTTTCCTTTGAGAGCCATGCCAGCAACCTGGTATTTTCATCATCAGGGTGGGCTGCCACATATAGAACCGACCCCAGAACCTTGAGCTTTTGCAGTCGCTGTAAGATATCCGCACTATTGGAAGAGACAGGCCCCTGGCCAATGCACTGAAGTGAATATAAAAAGGCAATAGAAAAAAAGAAAAATCTACAAGTTTTCATCAAAGCATTCATTTATTAATCCACCATAAAAATTGCATTGGCCAGTAACAGTTTGCCATTCTCCCAGAAACTTCGGAAAACAGGATCATCCGCCATATAAATGATATTCCCCTTTCCCATTGGCAATACACCAATGAGCAGCCCGTCTTTTAATTTCATTTTTGTTTTGCTGCCCGCAAAACCGCTGACATAATTTTCCTTTTTGATGACCCCTACATTCCAGCCCTCTTTCATGAACTCATAGATATTATCATCCATTTTCAGGGTGAAATATTGTTTTGGATAACCAAAAGCCAGTGGATGGGTA
>Ga0315278_10006204_pt1 | contig 10862 bp, 11 predicted proteins | sample YL17G06_0_MG_FD_203880 | JGI IMG/M metagenome (GOLD analysis project Ga0315278, IMG submission 203880) | Sediment microbial communities from Yellowstone Lake, YNP, Wyoming, USA - YL17G06_0 | ecosystem: Environmental > Aquatic > Freshwater > Lake > Sediment | place: USA: Wyoming | collected... | reverse complement strand
CGGGATGTTCTCAAGGTCGAGGGTGATGGCTACAGGAAGTACTACTTCCCCGCAGACCGTTACCACATGAAAGACCGTAGGATCATCAGCCTGCTAAGGCAGGAATCCTACCGTAAGATCATCATACACATCCTGTTGCAAGGGCCTTCCTCGTTCCACGACCTGCAGGACGATCTTCAAGTGTCGAAATCGACCCTGTCCTATCATCTCAAGCGCCTTGCTTCGCACGGACTGGTGGTCGTCAGCAAGCAGGAAAAGGAATCGATATATCGATTGCAGGATGAGCACTGCGTGGCCGATCTCCTGATCGCGCTGCGGCCCAGTCTGGAGAAGGACGCGATTGAACGCTTCTCGGACATTTGGGATAGGCTTTCGGAAGGCCGAGATTGAAAAACGACTATTGGGGCTGCAAAGTGTCTAGCCCAGGACGTGGAACGACCCAGATGCAAATAGGCTTATAATCGGCCATTTCCATCATCCCAAACAGGGGGAACCGTTCCCCAGGGGAGAGGCATCTTCATGGAAAAGAATAGCGTGCTCAAAGTGCTAAGCGTGGTCCTGGTGGTCGCGCTTCTTTCGACGGTTTTGGTTGGCTGTTTGGGGTCCTCCAATTCATCCAGCTATGTTCAAACGATCAAGAATCGCGGCAGGCTGATCATCGGTACCTCGTCAGGTTTCAATCCATTCGAGGTCTACAACGACACCGCGAACACCATTGAAGGGTTCGATATCGACATTGCCAAACAGATCGCCCAGGGGCTCGGGGTCAGCTTGGAGATCCGCGACATGGGGTTCGAGGCTTTGATCGGTGCGGTCAAGGTCGGAACGATCGACCTGGTCATCGCGGGGATGTCCATCACACCCGATAGGAATTTGTCCGTCGCCTTCTCCGATCCATATTTCAAGGCGGACCAAGCGATCGTGGTGAAGAAGACCACGACCAATATCAACAACCCGGCTGACTTGAACGGCAAGAAGATCGCGGTGAACCTGGAGACCACCGGGGACTATTGGGTCACAGATAACGTCCATGGAGCGACCGTTAGCAGATTCCCATTTGCCTATGAGACCTTCCTGGCCCTTGATTCGGGCATCGTGGATGCGGTCGTGATCGATAAGCCAGTGGGGGACGCCTATGCGGCCAAGGACACGGCCATCAAGGTGGTCTACACCATAGTGACCAACGAGTTCTATGGAATTGCCATAAGACAGTCGAACACCGACTTCATCGCTTTCGTCAACAACGTGTTGGCAACGATGCAGCAGGACGGTTCGATGCAGCAATTGGTGATCAAGTGGTTCTAGGTCCGCCGATAGAAACCCCTTCGTATTCCTTTTAATTCAACAGCGATGAGGCGATCTTGAATGCTCGAGCTCCTGCCTTTTGACTTCGCCGCGAGCGGCGGCTCAGGGTTATGGAGCTGGAACACGCTCGTCCTGTACTTCTATGCCACCCTCAACACCGTCTTCATCTCAGTGACCGCAATCGTGATCGGTTTCACCCTTGGCATCTTGGCCGGTCTGGCAAGGGTCTCGAAAAGGTGGTATCTGAGGTATCCCGCCTCCGGCTATGTGTATGTGATCCGAGGAACTCCATTGTTGGTCCAATTGTTCCTTTGGTACTTCGGTCTGGCGATAGTCACCAATGGGCAACTCATAGTCGAACCGATACTGGCGGCGATAATCGCGGTCGGTGTGCACTCCGGAGCCTATCAGGCTGAGATAGTCCGCGGCGGGATCAATTCGATCCCAAAGGGACAGACCGAGGCCGCCAGGGCAACTGGTATGACCGAGATGCAATCGATGAGGCATGTCATTCTCCCACTGGCCATGAGATTGATCCTGCCTCCGCTGGGCAACGAGTTCGTCATCGTCATCAAGGATTCGTCCCTCGCATATGCCATCAGCGTCGCCGAGATCACCTTCGTCAGCTCGCAGATGAACGGCAGATATTTCGAGCCATTCCAAATATTCCTGTTCGCGGCATTCCTATACTTCTGCCTGACGTTCGTAACTGGCCAACTCATGAAAGGGGCCGAGCATAGATATCGCATCCCCGGGTACGGTGAGCGCGAATGAGCGAGGTGATCATCGAGACCATGGACCTTCGCAAGGAGTTCAAGGTACCGATCAAGAAATCTCCCAGGAAAAAGAGGGGACGTAGCAAGAAGGGGGCCAACAGCGTCGACTCAACCCCCTCTGCCGGCTCAGATTCCCGGCCAAAGCCGATTGAACCGAATGAGAAGGCCACGAGCAGGGGCAAGTCCCCTAAGTTCACCATCAATGAGGTGCTGAAAGGCATCAACGTCACCATCAACAAAGGAGAGGTCGTATGCGTGATCGGACCGAGCGGAGGCGGGAAATCGACCTTCTTGCGGTGTCTGAACCGATTGACCGAACCTACCAGCGGTGATGTCTATTTCGAGGGGCTCCGCATAACCGATCCTTTCCAGCAGGAGATCGAGAGGGCTAGGGTTGAGCAAAGAGGTCTAGACTCATTCATGGCGGTCCAGGAGATCAAGGGAAGGCAGAGGGCCGTGAGGAGGGCCCAGAAACCCGAGAACTTGAGGATGAGGGCGCAGGTCAAAGCGGAACTCCCCAAAATGGAGAGGATATATATGGAGCAGATCGAACTGCAGGCCCAGTCGCAAGTCAAGAAGCCAGGGAGACTGAGGCGCAATCTGATGCTGAGGAGGAGCCTCAAGAGGTGGCAGCATACCAAGCTACATCCCACCGACATCAACCGCATGCGCTCGGAGATGGGAATGGTGTTCCAATCCTTCAATCTCTTCATGCATCTCACTGCCAAACGCAACATCATGCTGGCCCTCAAAGAGGTCAAGGACCTGTCCGAGGCCGAGGCGGAGCGTAAGACCATGGAGGTGCTGCGCAAGGTCGGCATGGAGGAGAAAGCGGATGCTTTTCCAGGTCAACTATCGGGCGGCCAGCAGCAGAGGGTGGCCATCGCGCGAGCTTTGGCGATGGACCCCAAGGTGATGCTGTTCGATGAGCCGACCTCAGCGCTCGACCCCGAGCTTATCGGTGAGGTCCTCTCGGTCATCAAAGCCTTGGCCGACACAGGAATGACCATGGTGATCGTGACCCATGAAATGGGCTTCGCCCGTGATGTGGCGGACAGGATCCTCTTCATCGATCAGGGGGTCATTTCGGAACAAGGGACTCCAGAGGAATTCTTCTCAAGGTCAAAGAACGAGCGTACCCGGCAGTTCCTGGGTCGCATCCTTACGGAGGAGAACGCCCGGGGAATGGATGTACCACAACTACCTGGCCAGTCGTGACAAGGCTTGACAAGCTATATATACGGTGCTCGGGATACCACTAACTCATGTCAAGCCCTGCGGCTGCCGTCATGGTTCTTTCGGAGCAGGTATGCTTGCAGGTTTTGGTTATCTGAGCAGGGGACGCTTTCATAAGGAAAGTAGTCCCCTCGGAGCGTTGTGAGAGTGATGAACCGATCTGAGTCCTCGGTCTCCATCGAATGCGCCGGTGCGGCGCTAGCATCAGAGGAGTGGAGCAGAGGCCACCTGGTACGGATGGCTCGTCATTCGTGTGCGCGTCGACGAAGGATGTGGTGAGAATGGAAGTCATATCGATGGTGGTAAACGACGAATTTGGTGTCATGCAGCGGGTTATGGGCGTCTTCACACGGAAGAAGATCAACGTCGACACCATCGTGGTCGGAAGGTGCGAGATCGCTAGCAAATCGAGGGTCGTGATGACCGTCAAGGACCGCCCCTCTGCGGAAGTGGCCGTGGCAGACCTGCAAAGGCTGCATGATGTTGTGATGGCTGAGATCGTCGACGCGCACCGGGCGGAAGCGTACGCGCTCGTCTCCAACAGCAGAGGCAAGGCGAGGCTCATTGGATCCTTAGAGGAAGTGGACAAGCTGGTGGATGGAGCGAGGCCCGACACCTTCATACGCGCGGTGAACGCTCTTTAGGAAAGCATAGCAATTTAACATATCTCTAGTTCAATATGGCTCAGAGGAGGTCATAAAATGGCGGCTGCACAGAAGGTCTGGATGGACGGAAAGTTGGTGGACTACGATAAGGCGAACATCCATATCATGACGCATTGCATGCATTATGGCGGCGGCGTCTTCGAGGGCATCAGGATTTACGAGACCGACCGAGGGAGGGCGATCTTCCGCTTGCGGGAGCACATGCAACGCTTCCTTGAGTCGGGCAAGGTCATCTCGCTAAAGATCCCCTATGATCTGGATGAGCTATGCGAGGCGACCAGGGAGGCGGTCAGAGCGAACAGTGAGATCAAGGTCGATTACATCCGGCCGATCGCCTATTACGGAGTAGGCACCTATGGCCTGAACCCGATCAAGTTGCCGACCAACGTGGCCATCGCGGTGGTCTATATGGGCGTATACCTGGGAGAGGAGCAGATGCGGAAGGGCGCTAAGCTCATCACGTCCTCTTGGGAGAAGCCAAGCAACCGCGCGGCCGCAACCAACGCGAAGATATGCGGAAATTACATCAACTCAGTGCTGGCCAGGCTGGAGGCGGTGAACAAGGGTGCGGACGAGGCCCTCATGCTGAACTCTGAAGGAAATGTGGCTGAAGGCACCGGCGAGAACATCTTCATGGTCCGAAGGGGCAAGATCTATACCACTCCTATGACCGCGGGCATATTGGAAGGCATCACCAGGGATTCGGTCATGCGCATCTCCGCTGACTCTGGCATGCCAGTCATCGAAAGGGACATCACGCGCAGCGAGTTGTACGTGGCCGAAGAGGTGTTCATGACCGGGACCGCCGCAGAGGTGCAGCCCATCCATTCCATCGACAACATCGTTATCGGACCAGGCATGCCAGGGCCGGTCACCAAGAAGCTGCAGCAGGCGCTGTCAGAGGCTACCCATGGAAAGAGCCAGAAATACATCGGTTGGCTTGACTTCGTCTAGGAGCCTTTTACGAAAACCCTTTTCATTGGTATTATTCATCTCAAGAGACCTGTTTCTTCCGGTGATGAAGTGGGAATGGCTCGCGAGCAGCGCAGGATGCACCCATTCTTTTTATTAGCGCGCTGTCGCATAGCCGGCCCAGTGGTTCGATGCAAGGCACTCCGAGCTCCAAAGGCAAGCCTGGGCGGTTCCCTTACTCAGTCATTGTCATCCTAGTGGTGACGGTGGTCATCGCTTCCGCCATCATCTACACCCTCCCGCAGCTCATGACCGAGACCAAGTTCCAAGGCCATGTGGTGGATGAGAACGGTGTGCCGATCGCTGACGCGGTTGTCTCAGCGGTCGAGGAATCAACAAGGAGTGCGGCCGATGGCAGCTACTCGATGAGCATCAAGTACAACGGTCCCTTCGATATCCAGGCACAGGTTGATGGGCATTGGGTCCAGAAGATAAGGATCAACGACATTGGGACAGCCCACAAATTGAATTTCACCCTTCTGAATGATATCCAGACCACCGTCCCAACTGGACTGGCATTTGTCACTTACAACGCGACCAGGGTGCAAGAAATCCTCTTCGGTTGGGATCAGGATATCGATGCTAGAATGCAGGTGACCATCGATGACTACGATCCCAACGCATCGACGATGAAGTACACATTCGATAGCTCAGTATCCAGTGGCGTTGGCATGGCATCGGGCTTGGGCGTCTCAAGGAGTGCCACGGTGATTGTGAGCGGCACCTACGGAAATGTTCCAGGTCAGGTCACCAACTGTTATGTAAAAAAGGCTACACCAGAGAACGAACGTTGGAGACAGATTCCGGAGTATAAGAACCGTAGTACGGCCACTTCGGTGGTGACGGTCTCCAATGGTTTCCTTCAGTCCAACGACCCACATCAGGATCTGCAGTTGCCCAACGCCTTAGGGGTGGCGGTAAGCGCGGATATACTCGGAAAGACCTTCAACACCACGTTGCCTGTGATCTGGAGTTCCTCAGGGCCATGCATGCACCTGACCTTCCAGATGGAGAGCGGGGCGCAGGTCGATTTCAAGTTGCTGATCGAGGATGGCTGGATAATCCACATGTGGCAGGTCTGAGTCACTGGCCTGCCGCGTCGCCTATCCTTTGGTAGAGCTTGTTCTCCTCGGACTTCTCCATGGGATAGAGCTTGCCATCAGTGAGAATCTCCAGGTCGGAGACCATGATCTTCCTTCCCCTGACCTTCTTTTGGAGCCAATCCTCAAAGACCATCTCCACGGCCGACAACGAATCCATGTTATGGTCATCGAGAATTTTCAAGTAAGATCTAACAGCGCTCTCGTCCACGTCAGTGCGCCTTTCCAGCCACCTGATCTCGATCTTTCTCATGCTTATCCCCAGAATCATTGGAGGGGACTGCCTAAAAGCCTTTCCGCCTTCCTTCGGAAGTGACCGATGGTCCAGCTCAGGCAAAGAGGGCTTGCTCGGAAAAGTGCAGAGGTTAAATATGCCCTGGACCAAATAGAGCAGCGTAGGTGCTGGAGGGCAATTGATGTACGAGATCAGGTTCCATGGGCGAGGCGGGCAGGGAGCGGTCATGGCAGCGCAGACTTTGGCCGAGGCGGCCGTCCTTGAGGGCTATTACGCCCAGGCGTTCCCCTACTTCGGGGCGGAGCGTCGTGGCGCCCCTGTAAAGGCCTTCGCCCGGATCGACAAGAAGAAGATCAGCATCAAGAGCCAGATATACAGACCGGACATGCTGGTGGTGCTGGACGAGATGCTGCCCGATCTGGAGCCGATCGCCGAAGGCCTGAAGCTCGGCGGGAAGGCGGTCGTGAACACGCCCCTCGCCCCTGAGGAGTACGACCTTGGCATAGCGGTCGACTGCGCGACCGTGGACGCGACCAGCGTGGCCTTCGAGAAGCTCAAGGCACCCATCGTCAACACCTCGATCCTCGGCGCCATGGCCAAGGCGCAGAGCCTGGTCTCGTTGGATGCGATCGTGCAGGCCATCCGGGACAAGTTCGGGGAGAAGCTTGGCCCGAGGGCCGCAGCTCTGAACGTGGAAGCAGCGAAGACCGCCTATGAAAGGACGCGCATAGGCCGATGCAAGGGCGCCAAGCCCCTGGTCGAGAAAGCGCACTGGACGCCCAATTGGGAAGAGATACCGCAGGGGACCGCGCTGCCCGTGGCCACGCTCGACCAGGTGGTGGTCGGACCGGGCAGCTCATGGCAGAATCTCACTGGCACCTGGCGCACCTCCTCCCCCCGCTACATGAAAGAGAAGTGCGTGCGCTGCCTCAGATGCTGGTGGTCCTGTCCCGAGGGAACGATCAAGCGTCTGGCCGATGATTATATGAAATGGGACTATCGCTATTGCAAAGGCTGCGGCATCTGCGCCGAGGTCTGCCCCGCCTCCGCGATCGAGATGGTGAAGGGGGTGAAGGAATGGTGACCAAGGTGATCTCTGGTGACCATGCCGCCGCTTGGGGAGTGCGCCTTGCCAAAGCTGAGATAATCCCCGCCTTCCCGATCACACCGCAGACGCTGATCGTGGAGCTGATCTCCGAGTTCATCAACGACGGCGAGTTCGATGCCGAGTTCATCCCGGGCGAGAGCGAGCATTCCGTCATGTCCATCGCAGTGGGGGCGAGCGCGGGGGGAGTTCGCACCTTCACCGCATCATCCTCTCAAGGGCTGGCGCTGATGCACGAGATGCTCTACGCGGCCCCACAGAACCGACTGCCGGTCGTCATGGTCAACGTCAACCGCAGCTTGGGCGCAGCGGCGGGCATCTGGCTCGAGCACAACGACTCCATGCCCGAGCGTGAGAGCGGCTGGTTGCAGGTCTATGTCGAAGACAACCAGGAGGCGCTCGACATGGTGATCCAGGCCTATCGCATCGCCGAGGACTATCGTGTCATGCTGCCGATGATGGTCTGCATGGACGGCTTCGTGCTCTCGCATACCGTGGAAAGGGTCGATGTGCCGGACCAGGACATGGTGGACCGGTTCCTTCCCAAGTTCAAGCCCATGAACGTGCTGGACACCCAGAACCCGAAGGTCTGGAATCCGATAGTGCCTCCCGAGTACGCGATGGAGATGCGCTACCAGCTGGACTGGGTCATGGATTCCTCGAGGGAGGTCATCCGGGAGGTGGACCAGGCCTTCGAGGAGAAGTTCGGCCGTGCCTATGGAGGATTGTTCGAATCCTATCAGATGAAGGGGGCCGAGTATGCGCTGATCACGCTCGGCACGGCCACCACCACCGCCCGGGCCGTGGTGGACGAGCTGCGCGCCCAAGGCAAGCAGGTCGGTCTGATCAAGCTGCGCTTCATGCGACCGTTCCCAGAGCGCGAGCTGCTGGAAGCGACCTCGGGGCTGAAGGCGCTGGGGGTGTTCGACCGGTCCATCGCCATGAACCGCTACGGGCCGGTGTTCACCGAGGTCCGTTCCGCATTGCATCCGCTCAAGCTCCCCATCACGGACCACATCGGCGGGATAGGCGGCCGGGACCTTACCCTGGAGGAGATGCGGGACATCTATGCGCTCATCGAGAGGAGCGCCAAGGAAGAGCTGGAGAGCCAAGTGCACTGGCATGGGTTGAGGGGGCGGCAGCCATGAGCGATGATACCAAGCTGACCATCAAGGACGTCCCGAACAAGGATTATTTCCTATGGGGTCACGGGGCCTGCCCAGGCTGTGGAGTGGCCATTGCGGTGAAGAACATCATGAAGATCCTTGGACCGGAGACCATCGTATATGTTCCAGCAAGCTGCCTGGTGGTCTTCGGCGCCCAATACCCCACATCGGCGTTCGACGTGCCTTACTTCTTCACCGCCTTCGAGAACACTGGTGCGGTGACCACTGGTATCCGCGCCGCCATGCGGCGCAGGGGCAAGAAGGCGTTGGTGGTCGGGCTAGCGGGTGACGGAGGGACCTTCGACATCGGTTTGCAGGCCCTGTCCGGAGCCGCGGACCGCAACGAGGACATACTCTACGTCTGCCTGGACAACGAGGCGTACATGAACACCGGGATCCAGATGTCGAGCGCCACGCCCTTCGGCGCCTGGACCACCACCTCCCCAGCCGGCAAGCTCGTTAAAGGCAAAAGAAGGTTCAAGAAGGATGTGGACCACATCGTGGCCGCCCACGACCCTCCCTATATGGCCACGCTGTCGATCGCGCACTACAACGACTTCGTGCGGAAGGTGGACCAGGCCAAGAACACCGAGGGCTTCCGCTTCCTGCATGTGCTGACGCCCTGCGTGCCTGGCTGGAGGTATGAGGCCTCCAAGTCGATGGAGATCGCCAAGCTGGCGGTCGAGACTGGCATGTGGACCTTGTTCGAGGCCGAGAAGGGCGAGGCCAGCCTTACCTACAAGCCGGTGAAGATGCAGCCCGTGACGGACTACCTGAAGCTCCAGGGGCGTTTTGCGCACATGACGCCTGAGGACATCAACGCACTTCAGAAGTGGCTCTGCATGAAATGGTGGGTGCACTACAAGGACCAGGTGGACGCGCCGCCCTGTGAGATCTACAAGACCGAGAAGCCCATGGCCCATGACGGGGACCCGTTGCATGGCGTCTGAACAATGGCCTTGAGGGAGCGGATGAAAGAGATCGATCCGAGACGACGCTGGCGACCGCCATCGGCCTCGTCAAGGAATATGAGACCATCGCGCAGGACGCCAAAGGGTTCGAGGGCTATCACATAGGCACATACGCTAGAGCCTGGCAGGCGGTTGGTGTACCTGGATTACATGGGGCTTTGAGGATCCGCGGCGCTAGATGAGACTGGTCGGGGGCAGCCCCCATTCCAGTCTCCACAGCTGTGAGCCAAAAACCCCGGTCAGGTCGCTCATTCCATAAAAGATGGTGATGCCAGGGTCCTTCCTCCTGGCGTCCAGGCATTCCTGTGCCTGCTTGACCTTCACGATCTGCGAGCTCTTGGGGGTCAGGTCCCTCTCCGAGAAACGCTTCCCCGGCGCTGAGAGGCGATACAGATGGATGATGAACTTCCGGTCCGCTGAGACCGAGCCATGGGCCAGGCGGTCGATGTCGTCCGCCAGGTGCTCGCGCACCGGGTTCAATCCGAACTCGACGATCGCGCTCAGCCCAAGGAAGTCATAGCTTGCCTTTCTTGGGGGCAAGGACTCCAGCGGGGTCCTGAGGGCCACGAGGTCCCAATGCTGCGCCGTCGACCTGCCCAGGTTGTCGGGCGTGCGGTACTGCCTCTGCACCACGCACACCTTCTTCCCTTTCCATTCGGAGAACCTACGCCCCTCCGGCAGCATCGACATTAGGTCGTAGAAGAAGAGCGCTTGCAGGCCATGCTCGGTGTAGCACAGGTACGGGGACCTAAGAAACTGCTTGCAGAACCCCTCCGCTGCCCTTTCGACCAACCGCCCCATCTCCATCCGTTGCCCTCGGATACAACATGGACGCAGGCACGCAAAAGCATTCCCGTTGGGGCGGCCGGTATGCCATAGGTTCATATGCGCACTCCTTCTGCCATGCCTCGAAGAAGGACGACCAATGGCGCTGAAGCTTGGCATGCCCACGCTCATCGAGATGCCGGACATCGAGCCTACCATCCGCCTGTGTCAGAAGCTCGGCCTGGACTTCATCGAGCTCAACATGAACATGCCGGAGTTCTGCCCCGAGAGCATGCCGGCCAAGCGCCTGAGCCAGATCACAAACGAGACGGGCATCGGGTTCTCCATCCACATGCCGGACGACACCGACCTGGCATCCTTCCACGATTCCATCAGAGCAGGGCATTTACAAAGGTTCGGGGAGACGGCCAGATGGGCCGCCGAGGCCGGGGCGAAGCTCATCAACCTGCACTTGAGCCCGGGCATCTTCTTCACCCTCCCCGATACCAAGGTATGGGTCTACGAGCGTTACTATGAGAAGTTCATCGGCAACCTGGTTGAAGCGT
>Ga0315278_10006203_pt1 | contig 10862 bp, 9 predicted proteins | sample YL17G06_0_MG_FD_203880 | JGI IMG/M metagenome (GOLD analysis project Ga0315278, IMG submission 203880) | Sediment microbial communities from Yellowstone Lake, YNP, Wyoming, USA - YL17G06_0 | ecosystem: Environmental > Aquatic > Freshwater > Lake > Sediment | place: USA: Wyoming | collected... | reverse complement strand
GTTAGTTGCTATGGTATGTGGGTATTGGAGTAGTAGTAGAATGAGGCTACCTTTCCTGTAAGATTTGAACAGGTAACGTGGTCGCGGAAGCGCCACACAATTGATGGAGGTAGCCTCATGCGGAAGATGCAGAACTGGGTAGTTCAGGGCAAGCGGGTTTTTGTAGGTTTGGAAGATGCCAAGCGGACGTGGAAGCTCTGTGTACATTGTGAGGGGATGATAGTAGATGAGACGAGTATGCCGGCGGCGTATGACAACCTGCGGACGTATCTACACAAGCGGTATCCCGAGTGTGAGATACAGGTAATGTACGAGGCGGGATTTGCCGGGTTCTGGTTGTATGATCGGTTGGTTGAAGACGGGATTGGATGTATTGTGACGCCGCCGCACACGGTGACACAGAGGAAGGTGAATAAGGTAAAAACCGACAAGATCGATGCGCGTCGTTTGGCCAAGACGCTGGAGGCGGGGGATTACCAGGCCTGTTGCGTACCGGACCGGGAGTTACGGGAGGATCGGCAGATTAGCCGGACAGTAACGCAGATGCAGCGGAACATTGTGGCGGTGAAGAATCGCATCCGGCGTTTTTTGGACTTTCACGGGCTGAATGGAGACCTGCCGGCCGGGAAGTGGTCTCAATCGGCGTACGCGAGCCTGAAGGTGCTGACCCTGAGTCGGCCGTTACAGGTCAGTTTGAATGCCCTGCTACGGTTGCTGGACGAACTGGAAGCGATCAAGGCGGAGCTGGTGGCGGAATTGGGAGGGCTCTGTGAGAAAGAGCGCTACCGGCGGCACGTGGAGATTAAACAGAGTTGTCCTGGGGTGGGGTGGTTGTCGGCCATCCGGTTTACCTTGGAGTGGGGCAACCTGACCCGCTTTGGCAGCGACAAACAGATGGCGTCATTTACAGGCCTGACCTGTCGAGAAAATTCCAGTGGCGAGGAGATTCATCGCGGGCATATCACGCGACAAGGGAACGGCCAGGTTCGGGCCTGGCTGATTCAATGCGCCTGGCGAGCGATTCGACTCGATCCGGCCTTGCTGACCAAGTACCGGTCGGTCTGGGGGAACTCTGGAAGCAAGAAGAAAGCGATTGTGGCGGTAGCGCGGAAGCTGGCGGTGCGAATGCGAGCGTTGGAACTGGCACAGCAGTCGTATGTGATCGGTGTGGTTAGATAACGAAAATCGAGGTCGTGAAGAGACAGAGGCGGTTCTGACCGAACCATTCGGAAGCAGGTGTACAACGGTACCCCACCTGTGCTGACAAGCACGTCCGTTAGAATGTTGACACCAGTTCCGACTTCTCGAATGGGCAACTTGTGGCATTGACCACGCATAGCAGGCTGTCAAGCCCTCTGACACCCACGACCAAAGAACAGAAAGATTACCAACCGAGAAAGGCAGGCCTCAGACAACATCGAACTTGACTTACATCATAGCAGGTGGGGTACGGATGGGCTACCTGACTTCGCCAGAAGTAAGCCCGCACGTCACTCGTCCTGCAACTCTTCGATCCGGTAGGAGAAGTACTCGCCGCCCGAAGCCGGCAGGTAAGCCGAAACACCGTTAGAATAGATCATTTCCCTGTCGCCGTTACAGGTGGACAAAAGTATGGAGGTGTCCGTGACCTCCGTCACGGCGTCGTAGATGATGCCCTCCTTCACGGTGCACGAGCCCGGCACAAAAAGCGTGGTGTCGATCACGAGCGCCGGTTCCGCATGGTCCGCGGAGAAGTCGATATCGTGAAACGAACTCAGAGGCGATCCGGGGAGCTGGCGCAGACGAATCAACTGCCGTCGCGCTATCCCCTTCTCATGAAACGCCACTTGCGAAGCCCCGATGTAGAGGTTGGGCGCGGCCGAGTCGCCTTCACACGAAATGACGAAGTAGTGTGAGGCCGAATAGATCGTGTATGTGGCGCTGCCGGAAACCCAGACGCCCTGTCGCCATTTGGCCAGTCGCGCGCCCACACTGTTGTCATCGGTGCGAGTCGCACAGCCACCGCCGATAATCAGAACGCCCGTTCCGATCAAAAGCGCCAGGATAGTACATCGTTTCATATTCCCTGCTCTCCTTATCTGCCAAAGATCCATGTCCGTGAAACTGTACGTTGTCAGCGATGAATGGTTGCGAAATTCTTATACGTGCCCTGGTGCACCCAAAAAACCCGATACCCCACCCAGCGAGTGGCAGTATACAGAGAACGGGACGCCAGCCCCGTCATCCTGGCGGAAGCCAGGAACCAGTTGTGATTGCAGATGCGAGAACGCCAATATCTCAAATAACCTTGCGAAAGGATGCCTTGGGAAGTACGGAGGTGATCAGCAAACATAACTGGGCACCGGTTTTCACCGGTCTGACGGCCTGGGGGCCGTCGCTTCTTTCAGACGGGGCTCCAAGCCCCGTCATGCCCGAATCCGTCGGGCATCCATGTTCACTCGCGGTGGCGGTTTCGAGGTCGCCACACGGGGGGCGGGCTATTGCAGACGGGAGCCGTGAAAATTCCGCGTGACACTACCGCGCCTGCCCCGTATCTTCTCTTGGAATCGGATTATACGATATGGGACTTCGAGGTTTAAAACTGTTGCGAGCACACGCGCTGCAGAGACGGAGATTGGGCCTCTCGGCCTTGTTGTGCGCCTTCGTTTTCTTTCTTCTTACTGAATGTTCTCATTCGGAAGCAGAGTACTTCGTTTTCTGCGGGACAACTACGCCTGGCGACATGGGACCGACCAAGGTTATCATCTATAGGCTTGACTCAGTAGCCAATCGCCTGGACCAAGTCTGGACTATGCCGGATGACGACTACTTTTATGGCGTCAAGCAATATAGCGGGGCCAGGGTTATGGCCATTTTCGCGGGACCGTGGGGCTACAAGGCAGCAGACAGGTTATACTCCATCCCGTTTGATACTGTGTCATCCATTCCTGTTCCGATCGTCGACTACCGCAAGACCGCTGGGACCCTGAATGATTGTCAGTATGTTGCTGACGGTGAGGGACGGTCTTTGCTTCGGGTTTCCGGCACGAGCCACTCCGATACAGTGGCAGGTGCGCACAACGAGGAGTTGATCTTTGACCTATCTTCGCGTAGAACGATAAATGCAGCCGCTTTGTCGTCAGGCGCTACAAGAAGATTGTCTGGACCTGGTCCAGCTAATTGGGATGCAGAGAGGATCGGAGAGATTGAACGAGTGCGGTTCAGACTCGAAGAAGACAAATGGGTGCCGAGCAACACCGAGTTGCAGTCTAATTCAGCACCTGTACATGAAAGCGTCATTAGAATGAAGACCGCATACGGTTGGAATCTCATCGCTAATGAACCACAGTTCTACGTACTCGCATCTATTCCTGAGCGCAACGGACTGACCACCCGTGAACTCCTCATCTACAACCGCGTTGCAGGCACATGGGGCTCGATGTTGATCCCCGGAGCTGTGACCATGCCGAGATTGCTGGGAAACTGGTTAGGTGGGGTTATCTTCGATGACAATCCCGAAACCGATTATGAGAAGCGAATGAGTGGTCCTGCGGTTCCACGTGAAGATGCGGTATTGATCGACCCGCTTACTCTCCATTCATTCACTGTCCATTTGGGTGAGTGGTGCGAGCTACTATCGATTGATGGTGACGTTGTCTACTATCGTGTCGACAAAGGTTTATATAGAGCCAGAATCCAGGACGATGGCTTTGTCGAAAGGCGACTTCTTGTCACAGATCGAATAGTCCGTGGAATCAACTGGGCCTTCCGCGGAAGCGAGTAAGGTGCCACGAAGCGCGCGATCTCTACAGCAGAGAGTGAAGCCCAATGCCGGACATATGGCCAGCCGCGCCCCCCACTTGCTTCTCGCGCCCTAATCCCCTACCTTCCCCTCGGCCAGCATGAAACCGTAGCACTTGCTTTCTATGAGAAAAAGACTCGAAGAACGTTTCTTTCCGTTTGTCATTCGCCCCGGGCGGTACTCCGGCGGCGAACCGGGCCAGATTGTCAAAGACCCCAACGAGATCGCCACGTCCCCGACAAAGTCGGGGACTCGCGATGACGGAAATAAGGAGGTCTCAAGGGAGGCCAGACAGCGCGTCAGCTATCTGCACGCCTACCCGGACAAGTATGAGGTCGGCCAGTCGTATGTCGGCCTGCAGAGTCTCTATCATATCATCAATCAGGATGATCGTTTTCTGTGTGAGCGGGTGTTTGCGGTCGATATCGACGCCGAGGCACTCATGCGGCGCGAGGGGATCCCGCTCTTTTCGCTCGAAAGCTCCCGCCCGGCGCGCGAGTTCGACGCGATCGGCTTCACGTTAGTCGACGAGATGGTCGCCACCAATCTGCTCACCATGCTCGAATTAGCCGGGCTGGCGCTTCGCTGGGAGAATCGCACCGACGACGATCCGATCATCATGGCCGGTGGACCGGCGGTGTACAATCCGGAACCGCTGGCGCCTTTTTTCGATCTGTTCTTCATTGGTGACGCCGAGGAAGGTCTCCCGCAGATGCTCGGCATACTACATGAGATGCGCGGACGCACCAAAGAAGAACGGCTTCGGGCGATAGTTGAGCGAGTCGAATCGGTGTATGTGCCTCGTTTCTACGACGCCCAGGCGCGACCAACTGTGTCGTTCGCACCGGAGACAATCAGGGCTCGCGTCGTTCCAGAATTAAAGCCTGAGTATTATCCTGCTCAGCCGCTGGTGCCGTTGGTAGAGACGGTGCATGACCATCTCGGCGTGGAGATCATGCGCGGCTGCCCGCAGGGGTGCAAGTTCTGTTTCGCCGCGCCGATCTACCGCCCGGTGCGCGTGCGCTCGGTGAACGATATCAGCCGCCAGATCGAGACGCAGTTGAACGCTACCGGTTACAGTGCGGTGTCTTTACTAGCGCTCTCGGCGACTGATTACCCTGACCTGGAAAAGCTGGTACTCGCGTTATCGGGGCGGCTTCAGCAGCAGAGAGTATCCATATCGCTGCCGTCGCTGCGTCCGGGCAGTGTGTCACCGGCTCTGCTCAAGTCGGCCAGTGCGGTGCGTAAGTTCGGTTTGACCATCGCCCCCGAAGCCGGCACAGAACGGCTGAGGCTGGTGATCGGAAAAGACTTCCCCGACCAGGCGATTCTCGACACGGCGCGGGTCGCTTTCTCGAATGGCTGGACGATCATCAAACTCTATTTCATGGTTGGCTTGCCCACCGAGACCGATGACGACCTGCTTGGTATCGGCGATCTGTGCGGGCGAGTGTTGCAGATCGGTCGCGAATTTACGAACAAGGCGGCTATCAACGTCACGCTCTCGCCGTTTGCGCCGAAACCCCACACCCCGTTTCAGTGGGACGAAGCTATTCCGGAACAGCAGATTCACGACAAGATTATTTTCACCAAGCGTCACACTCGCTCCGGCCAGATCAACTTCCGCTTCGCCAGCAGCCAGATGGCGATGATTGCAGCAGTTATCGGGCGGGGCGACCGCAGGGTGGCGGACGTGATCGAATCGGCTTACTGCAGCGGGTGTCGGTTTGACAGTTGGGGGGAATCGTTCGACTTTCAGAAATGGACCGAAGCTTTCGCGCAGAATAATTTCGATCCGGCCGAGAAGATGAAACCGATCCCGTTCACTCAGCGCCTTCCCTGGGCGCATATCTCCAAAGGGCCGTCGGTCGAGCATCTGATTGAACAACGACAGAAGACGTCGCTGCAACTTCGGCCGCATGTCACGCTGATGGACGAACCAGTAAAAGATGAGGTCGGCAACGAAAGCCAGCCCGCTTTCGGGCGCGGCAAGAAACGAGTTGTGCCCCGGGATCAGACCGCGCCGACCAAGAACCGGGTGCGTATCCGCTGGAGCAAATCGGCCCGGTACCGGTACATGTCGCACCTTGAGAACCTGCATCTGATGGAGCGGGCGCTTCGGCGGGCGCGTCTGCCGGTGGCGTATAGTCTGGGGCACAATCCGATCATGAAGCTGTCGCTCGGTCCGCCGCTCCCGCTGGGGTTCACGTCCGAGGCGGAGTATATCGACGTCACCTTGGAATCGAATCTGATGCCGTACATGATCGACAACCTGAGGCGGCAACTGCCTGAAGGGATCGAGCTTCTCGAAGCGCGCACGGCTCTGGACAAGAAAGCCTCTCTCGGGGCGGCGCTTAACCGGGCCGAGTACACGGTCTCGGTCGAGCACTGGGAAAACCGCGAACGCCTTGGGGCCATGCTCGGTGAACTGATGGCCTCCGCCAAATTGGAGTGTGAACGCGGCGCCGAAGATAAACTCAAGACCGTCGATATTCGCCCGGCCCTTCATGCTTTAACGATTGAGCATGATCTACTGCTGATGGTGCTTGGTCTGGGCGAGGGTGGCTATGCCAAGCCTACCGAAGTGGCTGGCTTTCTTCGCGAAGGACTAACCGTCTCGAACGAAGCCCTGCGGTTTCATCGTCGAGCGCTGTTCCGTATCGACGATTTCGGCCGACGCATTGATCCGATGGATTTGTAGATGACGGGTACAAGTTCTGAAAAGTACAGGTAGGGCGGGTCCGCTTCGAACCCGCCAATACGCGGCAGATGAGGGCATCTGCCGGGCACGGTGTAAAGTGGGTCCCCGCGGCGGCGGGCCGGGCACAGCTAACCTATGACGAGCACTGATCAAACAGCATCTGGCGGAAAGACCTACGATCCGGTCCGGGCGGCAGCCGTTGAGGCCATCGGGCTGATCGAGTCCGGTCAGCAGGCCGATGTCGCCATTCGCCAGGTGCAACAGGGACAAGAGTTCAAATCCATTGATGTCCGTTTCCTGACGCAGTTGGTCAACGGTACAGTCAAGATGCGCCGACGGCTCGATCACGAGATCAAGTTCTTCCTGGCGCGGCCATCAGTGCCGCTCAATCCGATACTCGCCCACATCTTGCAACTGGGATTTTATCAACTGCTCTTTACAGATCGCGTACCGGCGGCGGCAGCAGTCTCGGAGTCAGTCAATCTCGCCCGCAAGTTCGCTGATGCGTCCCAAGCCAAACTGGTCAACGCGGTTATGCGCACTCGACTGCGTGAGCCACAGAAAGTAGTATTTGCAGACAAAGAAGAAGACCCGGTGAAACACCTGGCCGACTTCCATTCCTACCCGGACTACTTCGTGAAATACTGCCTCGACGAGTTCGGTTTCGAGAAAGCGGAACGTCTGCTGGCTAATTTCAACCGACCGCCGACGATCACTTATCGCGTCAATTACCTCAAGGCCAAACCGGATGAGGTCGCCGCGCTGCTAAGGGAAAACGGGATCGATTTCAAGCCGGGCAAGTATATGCCGGAGTTTCTGCAGCTTCATTCTGCCGGTCTGCCGATGGAGAAAGAACTGCTCGAAACCGGCCTGGTTCTTGTGCAAGATGAGTCCTCGGGGTTGCCAGTACGGCTGTTGAATCCCAAGCCGGGCAGCAACGTGGTCGATCTGACCGCCGCGCCCGGAGGCAAGGCTACGCACCTGGCGATCCGGATGCGCAACAAGGGGCGAGTGACGGCTATCGACAAGTCACATCACCGGCTGGAGCTGGTGGTCGAGAACGCGCGTAGGCTGGGCATCAAGATTATCGCTCCAGTGGTGTGCGATATGAGCGAATTCACCGGCGGCCCGTTTGATCGGGTGCTGCTCGATCCCCCGTGCAGCGGCTGGGGCACGGCGCGTAAGCATGCCGATCTGCGCTGGTCGAAATCCGAGCAGGACATCGTCAACCTGGCCAAAATCCAGGCCAAGATGATCGATCGGGCATCGCGCCTCGTTAAACCGGGGGGTGTATTAGTGTATTCCACGTGCACGATCATCCGCGCCGAGAACGACCAGATTGTCGAGAATTTCCTGCTGCGCAACGACCAGTTCGAAATCGATTCCGCCGTCGAGTTTCTCCCGCCGGAGCTGGTGAGTGAACGCGGCTTCGTGAAAACATACCCCTCGTTTGACGATCTCGACGGTTCCTTCTGTGTCCGGCTCAAGCGCAAGCCGAAACACTGACAGGTTTTAACTTGATTTCAATCTACGGAATCGGGAGTCTATGGACCTTGCGGGAGCGGACCTGCCGCCCCGCGGTATAAGCAGTGAGCTATGGACAGACCACGCGCCTCACGTCTCAAGGGTGTAGCCCAGGGTCAGCCGAATTGGCTGGGCCGATGGTTTCCTCATGGCAGTCTCAAACGCCGACTGGTTTTCTGGCTGGGTGTGCCATTGCTCGCGTTGTTTGCGATCGCACTAGTTGCGGACAAGATCGTGATGCCGATAGTCACTCGTCAGGGAGCCGAGTTCCCGCTGCCCGATTTTGTCGGGCAGCGCCTAGCCGAGGCTCAGATTACCGTCAGCGAACTGGATCTTAAACATGAGGTCTCATCGGAGGAATACTCACCCGATGTTCCTGTCGGTGTGATTGTCCGGCAGTATCCCAAGGGCGGTACCAAGGTCAAACCGGACCGCACCATCAAGTTTGTTACGTCCCTTGGCCAGAAGATGGTGCCGGTGCCGGAACTCTCCGGCAAGTCGGTGCGCCAGGCGATGCTCGATCTAGAGACCGCCGATCTGCAGATGGGTGAGATCCAATGGGCGCTGTCCGATACCCTGCCGGAACGAGTAGTCGTGTTTTCGTATCCGTCGGCCGGATTCGAAGTGCCGCTGGGATCGATGGTCAATCTCATGGTCAACCGCGGAAGGGCCTCAACGTTTACTTTCGTGCCCGAACTGGTCGGGCTTACGTTGGACAAGGCCAAGCGACTGCTTGAAGAAAAAGGGCTGAAGTTGGGGGTAGCCTCGCGCCGCAACGACGAAAACTACCTTCCGGGGACAGTGCTTGAACAGTCTGAACCTGAAGGCGCCGAGCTTGATGCGGGCACCGAGATAGACCTGATCGTATCCGCGATTAAGTGACCCGAATCTCGGTCCTCGATGCTTTGCGATTTCATTAACATGTCAGAGTTGAACTTCCACCAGTTCAGAGTTCTGTCTTTTGACTGCTACGGCACCCTGATCGATTGGGAGCGCGGCATTCTTGGGGCGGTCAAGCCGGTCTTATCGCACTACAAAATTATTGCTGAGGACGAAACGATTCTTGAAACCTACGCTCAGATCGAATCCGAGGTTGAGGCTGGCCCGTATCGACCCTATCGAGATATCCTGCGCACAGTCATGTCGCGGATGAGCGAAAGATTCGGATTTGTACCGAATAATACTGAATACGATGCCATCGTAAACTCGCTACCAGATTGGCCGCCATTTAGCGACACTGTGGCGGCACTTAAGACCCTCAAATCAAGATACCGGCTGGCAATCATCTCGAATATCGATGACGACCTGTTTGCCGGTACGAATCGGCAGCTTGGCGTCAGGTTCGACTACATTACTACAGCTGCCCAGGTTGGGGCGTACAAACCGTCGCCGCGAGTATTCGAACACGCTCTTCAAACAATAGGCTGCCACAAAAGCGAGTTGCTTCACGTAGCACAGTCGCTTTATCACGACCATGTCCCGGCCAAGAAACTTGGTTTGAGCACGGTCTGGATCAACCGCCGGCAGGGAAAACCTGGCCCCGGCGCGACGCCAGCTGCCTCCGCGACCCCGGACGCTGAGTACCTTGACTTGGCTTCGCTGGTGCGAGCAGTGGGGCAGTAGTCAACGGGCTTTCAGTTTGTTCTTGACAATTGATCTCAAAATGAGCTCATTTGTACCGATAATAGCATAGAGTGATTCATTAACAGAATCAGTTGTATCAAGAATGTGCCCAAATGAGTCAAGAATAGAATCAGGTGTGCGCGGCATTGGAATTGGATCTGGCATTGGCGCAGCCCTTTTTCCTAAGATCAGGAGGAAAGCTCTTGCCCTGTTTCTGCTGAACCCCGAGAAACAGTTCTATTTCCGCCAAGTCGTCAGGCTGCTCGGAGACACTCCTGGTTCAGTTCAGCGAGAATTGAAATCGTTGACTGCGGTCGGGATTCTGTTGATGGAGCCAATCGGTATTCACAAGTTCTATCGCGCAAACAAAGCCAGCCCTGTCTTCAGTGAGCTGAAGACGATTGCAGAACGAACGTTCGGCATAGCAGACGTGATCAGAGACGTCCTACGCGGTCAGAGCGCCGGGAAGCTCGATGTCGCTTGGGTCTATGGCTCGGTAGCTTCTGCCAGCGACACCGGGAGTAGCGATATCGACCTGATGGTGGTCGGCTCGCTGACGTTTCGGGAACTGGTCTCAGTGCTCAAGCCTATTGAAGAGATCATGCAGCGGCCCGTGAACCCGAACCTATATTCGAAAGAGGAATTCCAGAAGAGAGTGCGCGACAAGAACAGCTTTATGAAAAACGTGATGGATTCCGAGAAGCTCTTCGTCGTTGGGGGACAAGATGACCTTGATAGACTGGTTCAATAGCGGTTGGCTGAAGAAGCATACGTCGAGTCCTCAGGAAATCCGTGATCTCCTTGAGAAAGTAGATCGAGACATTGTTGAGGCGGCAAACAAAAGCATCATGCTCGACTGGAGACTGGCAATCGCCTACAACGCCTCGCTCGGCTGCGCGACTTTAGCTCTTCACGCCGGCGGATTCCGCCTACCCGGTGGCTCAGGTCAGCATTACCGCACAATCCAATCTCTGAAGTTCACCCTCGCCCTCGATCCGGAGTTGATCACAACTCTGGAGGCAATCAGCAAGAAACGGGCGATAGTCACCTACGACGAAGCGGGAGCAGCTTCAGAAGAGGAAGTGAATGAAGCCCTTCGACTGGCGAAAGAACTGCGGCAACTGCTTGTTGAATGGCTGCAACTAAAGCACCCGCATTATCTGCCCTAACTCGTTGAAGGATTGGTGGTTCCGGTGTGGTCATAAGATGGTGTTGCCCCGGATTCCCTGGACT
>Ga0315278_10006201_pt1 | contig 10863 bp, 10 predicted proteins | sample YL17G06_0_MG_FD_203880 | JGI IMG/M metagenome (GOLD analysis project Ga0315278, IMG submission 203880) | Sediment microbial communities from Yellowstone Lake, YNP, Wyoming, USA - YL17G06_0 | ecosystem: Environmental > Aquatic > Freshwater > Lake > Sediment | place: USA: Wyoming | collected... | reverse complement strand
TTGGCGACCCCAAACCCGACGAGGAGCGAGATCAGGACCACGAACGGGATCATCTTGATCGTGCTGCCCTGGACCATGAGCCGCGCGAGCGGGTTGAGGCCGAAGTAGTCGGCGACCTCAACGCCGGGCTGGTCGGCCAGGAGTTCGCGGGCGTGGGCCACGGCGGCGGACGTCGACGCGCCGGGCGGCAGGGCCACCGCGAGCGCCGTGGCTCCGTCCCAGCCCGTCAGCGCACGCGTGTCGCCGATCGAGACGAGCGCCACCCGTTCGAGCTCCGTCACCGTCGACGAGAAGAGACCGACCGCCCGAAACGCCTGCGACGTTGTCCCGTCCGGGCCCGAGGCGAGGAGGACGACGCGTTCGCCGACGCGCACGTCGAGGTCCGCGGCGAGCTGTGCCGAGAGCAGGACCTCGCCCGGCCCGACGAGGTAGCGCCCGGCGGTGAGGCTATCCTGCAGATTCGTCACCCGCGGCTCCCGCGCCGGATCCACCCCGCGGATCGTCACCCCGTCGGACCCGTAGGCGCTGCGAATCATCCCGTAGGTCTCGAGCCGCGGCGCCGTCGCCTGCAGGCGGAGTCCAGCGAGCGCCGACTCGATGCGCACCAGATCGTCCAACCTGAGGCCGCTCGACGGCACCGGATCCTCCGCGTAGCCGGCCGCCCGGATCTGGAAGGCGCCTTGGTTCTGGGCGACCTGGGAGTGCGTCATCGACGCGAGGAACCCGTCCGTGATCCCCCACAGGATGAGGATCACGAAGCTGCCGAACGCGACCATCGCGATCATCAGGATCGTTCGTTGCGGATGACGCCACAGGTTTCGCCACGCCATCCGCAGAGTTGTCGTGTTCATTTCGCTCTCGCTTTCTTGCCCCTATCCGGGGCCGCCTTCCGTGCGGGCACGCGAGCAGCCGGCGCTTGACGCCGGCTCGTTCGCGCCGTCGGACGGCCCACCTTCCCAGCATTAGCTGTCCCAGCGTTAGCTGCGGAAGTGAGGCCGTCGGCCACAACGTTCGTCACCATGCTTAGGAGTTTCGGGTAGAGGGCCGGATCGATGTCGTCCTGGTGAGTCGGCAGGAATTTCACGAATCCGAGCATCCACACCACGACCTCGGGGTCGCCCTCGATGATGTCGCCGCGCGCCTGTGCGTCGCGGATCCATTCCAGCACCGGCGCCCCGAGGTCGAGTGCCGCGGTGCCGCGCAGCGCGTCCGGCACGCCGTGGATGATCTGTTCCAACTCCGACGGGTTGAGGATGATCGGCCGAATCAGATCGTCGGCCTCCATCTCGCGCACCAGTTCCTCCTGGAACCGTATGATCGCCTCGCGCACGTCGTCCGTCGCCCGCAGCGATCTCTCGACCACGCGCCGCTGCATCGCCGGGAAGCGCTCAAGAAGCAGCTCGGCGAACAGCGCCTCCTTCGACGGGAAGAAGTGGTAGAACGCCGCCTTCGAGATCTTGATCGGCTTCACCAAGTCCTCGATCGTCGTCTTCTTCAACCCGTAGCGCGTGAAGCAGGCAAGGCCTGTCTCCATGAGTCGGGCTCGGATCGTCTCTTTCTCAGTGTCCGTGAAGGCTCTTGGCATCGTCGTGTCCCTGTGAATATAAACCGCATGCGGTCACTGAGTATACGAGCGATGCGAGTCATGTCAAATGCCGAGTGGGGATCTGCACCCTCGTGCGTCTCGTGCACACCCGAGCAGGCTTCCACCCGGCGCCAAGACGCGCTGACGAGCTGCGACTAGCCCCGAGGCATGCGCGTCGGCGCTTGCGCGGAAGATCGTCGAATGTCTCTGGGCGCGGCTGTGTGAGCGTGTGCGGCTTGTTGAGCACACTGCGCAGGAGCTACCATTCAGCCGGAACGCACGGGCATAAACATGCGCGGCCAGCGGCCCCGGCCCCCGCGGCGTTCGGAGAGTGGCCGGGGACAGAAGCGGACCAGCAGCGAAGCAGCGGTGTGATAGGTGGTGGAGTGCACGGCAGGCTAAGGATTTTCATCAGCAGTACCGCGGATCTTGCCTTGTTCCGCGACGCGGCAGAGCGAGGCTTGCGGGAGCTCGACATAGACGGCGATCGCTTCGAGGAGTGGCCGAGCACACCATCTGGTCCAATAGCCGAGTGCTTGCGTGGCGTCGATTCCTCCGATGCACTGATCCTGATACTGGGTGATCGCTACGGAACGGAAGTGCGCGATGGGTTGTCCGCAACGCACCTTGAGTACCGGCGTGCGATCGATCACGTGCCACCGAAGCCCGTCTTCGCGTACGTGCTTCCCGCGCGGACACGGGAGTCGAAGCAGTGCGAGTTCGTGGCGGAAGTCGAAAGGAAGCAGTTTCGTTCGAGCGCGGAGACAGACACCCCCGCGCGTCTCAGTCGTGAAGTGCGTCGCAGCCTTCTCGCCGAGTTCGCCAAGTGCTTCCGCAATGTGCACCCGGGTGGCGAACCTATCCAGCAGCCTTCGACGGTGCCAGTTACCGCTGGCGGAGTCGAATGCACGCTGCCTTCGTCGAGCGCCGACGCATACCCGTTCTTGCATGACCTCTACGTGCGCGGGGACGACGAGGCGATCTTCCGTCGTCGTGCCGTCATCCGGGAACGGTTCTCGGCGGACTTCCGGATCATGAACACGCTTCACATGGCGACAACCAACATCGCCATGGCTGGAGGGATGGTGGGCCAGGACGCGCTGGAGAACGCGATAGCCTTCTGGGACAGCGAGGCGGCCGCCCGGATGGTGCCTGCTGCCGGGCGGCTGTACAACCAGGGAAATGCCCTGGGTGTTCTCGGACGCGGGGATGAAGCCATCCAAAGGTACGAAGAAGCCTTGCAGGCAAACTCTGGGTTTGCGCAGTGCTGGAAGAACCTGGGCAGTGAGTTGGAGAAGCGTGGCGAGATTGAGAAGGCGGAGTCGTGCTATCGGCGTGCGCTGGAGTGCGATGGCACTCTCTTCGAAGCGCTGCTGGCGATGGGACAACTCATGCTGCGGCGCCGACATGCACCGAGGGAGGCACTGGATGTCCTCAATCGTGTAGCCGTCAACCTGCTGACAAGTCGGGATACCGCAACTGTCGAGGGGTGGAAGGCTCTGGCGCATCTTGAGCTGGGCGACTACCGCAACGCTGTAGCACACATCGAGGAGGCTGCGCGGGCTCTTCCTTCTGCTGAATGGGTCTGGAAGCAGGCAGCACGAACGTACGCGCTTGCAGGGCGCGACGATCGAGATCTTGCTTCGGTGGCTGCTGCCTTCTGGCGAAGGTACACGGCGCGGTTTCCGAGAAGCGCGCCCGGCTGGGGTGAGTTGGGCCTTGCGCTATGGCGAGTGCACCGGCAGTGCGAGGACGTGGCGGCACGAGACGAGGCTGCAGATGCCCTCCAGCGCGCGACCGAACTGGGGAGTAACGCGGGACTGATCTGGGATCGCCTTGGGCACATTCGCCAGGAACGCGGGGAGCTGGACCTTGCGGAAGCGGCGTTCCGGGAAGCAGCGCGGAAGAACCCGGCCTTCGTCTACTGCCTTGGGGTGTGTCTGATCGCCGCCCGCAAGTATCCCGAGGCGTTGCCGCTCTTGCTCCGGGACGCCGAAAGCATCAACAAGGACGCCAGGAGCTGGTTCCAGGTAGGCGTCTGCCATGCGGAGCTAGGCAATGGGGAAGAGGCCAAGCTGGCCTACGCCAAGGCTATCCGCCGGGATCCTGTCTACCCTCATGCTTGGTACAACCTTGGGGGCCAATTCTGGAACGAGGGGGACCTGCACAGGGCAGTGCAGGTGTGGCTTAGGGCGATCCGTAGGTTTCCGGAATTCGAGCGTGCAGATGAAGTCCGCAGCGTTCTGCTCTCCCTTGGCGCGGATGGCTCGTCTCACTAGAGGTGAAGGGGTCGCGTCTTGCTTCTTGACGTTGTCGATAGGGGTGACGGCGATCGCGCACGAGCACCGCGATCGTTCACGCAGGGATGTGGCGGCGATGCACTCGCAGCGGTGACAGCGACAGGACGATGGGGCAGGTGGGTATTGCTCGGCTGCCCCACGCGAGTGGCCGTGCTAGAGGGCGGAGATGCACGCGTATTGTGTTGGGCACGGAAGAGGATGTGGAGAGATGGCAACCATCAGTCAGGATCTCGTCGTCAGCATGCGGACGAAGCCCACTCCGGATCTGACGTACCCACCCGCGGCAACAGGCACGCTGGTGATCGCCGTTCACGCTGGCGCGTTCAAGGCGAAGGGGAACCGGCTCACGCAGGTCGCCCAGTTTGTTGAGGGAGAGTTGGCCTGGGCAGGGGCGCTGGACGAGGGTATGGTTCAGGTGGAGTCAGGAGCTATCGCGGGTAGCAGGGGACTGCTAGCCGCTTACCTTCTGCAAGGACCACGCGTCTGGCAGGTTGTTCGTCCCGGGGAGTTGCGGCCCTCAGGCAAGAGTAGGCCCGATACTGTCTACCAGGGAGATCGGCCTTGGGTGGTTGTTGCGGGACCGGGCCGCTATGGCCTCCTCGCGATGCCCCTGAATGACGCAGCCGGCAGAATGGGTGCTTGGCACCACTTCATCTCAGGGGCAGATCTGGTGTTCCCTGCCTCGAAGGACTCCAAGCTTGAGATGAACCACCTGTGGTCATTTCCCGAAACGCTGCAAACGAAAGGATACCTTGCGCAGCGGGTCCGCGAGAGCACTGGCGACGCGATCCGAGCCTACTACGCGTAGATGGAACCTGGCGCGCAACCAGCTCCCTGGGGCGATGGGGGCGCAGGGTCGATGCTGTATCGCCTGGTCAAGGGCTGCTCGGCGCGGCCGAGCAGCTGGGGAGTTCCTGCAGAACTCCTTGTCCGTTGTCGGCGGGAGCGCGGAACGGCTCCCCGCCTTCAGTAGATGGCTGCTCGTGCGCGAGCAGCTTGGGAGTTGCTGTGCAACTCCTCTTCCGTTCAGGATAAGAGGAGCTTCTGCGCTGCGGCGATCCGCGTAACCTTGTCCGGCTTGCCTTGGTCCTTCAGTCTGTGGTGGATGGCATGCGTTAGAAGGGCGATTGCGTCGCGTCTCGCCTTTTGACGTTCGATCCCCGAGCTTCCGGGGGGGGCGCGTGAGAGCCGGGGACATGCCATGTACGACAGAGTCAGCGCTGGGTTCGGCCTTGCCGGGACTGCATCGGGCTCACTCGGTCGCCCGGCTAGGTATCGTCGCCTATGGATGTCCCAAGTAAGCGTACGCGGACGGCATTCCCGTCGGTCGAAACGCAGATGGTGCCGTTCTCGAATGTCGTCAGAAACGGCACGCCCTCATCGCCGAGGCGTACGACGACCGCGTCGCTGAGATCTTCGCGGAGACCGCTGACGATTGCCAGCTCGGGATTAGTCCGGGCAACGAAATCAGGGGATGCGGAGTTGGCCGACCCATGGTGCGGCACTTTTAGGACGAGCGTTCCCTGCGGCAGGTCAATTCTCAGCAGCACAGGCTCCGCCTCCGTGTGGATGTCACCGGCGAACAGGAAGCTCACTGTGCCGTACTGGAGCAACAGAACAAGGGAGTTGTCGTTGATGGCCCTATCGTCGGTGGCGGCAGGGATCGGATCGCTCGGCCCGAGAACTGTCCACAGCAGACATCCGGTGAGTTGCCGCTCGCCGTACGTGAGCTCGCGTTGGTCAGGTCGGTCACTGTCAAGAGATGGGGGGTAGGCAGCACGAGCAGTGTTGAAGAGGTTGGGGGCAGTATCTGCACTGCGCCATATCTCCAGGACCCCGAACTCCGAGAACACGTCCGCAAAGAAGCTGTAGTGATCCTCGTGCGGGTGGCTCAGGATCAGAAGCTCGATGATGTGGTCTTCGACGCATTCGTCTAGGATGCTCATTGCCTGCTCGCTTACGGTCTCCGAAAGAGACCCGGCATCAAGCAGCGCTTCCCAATCACCACAGTCGATCAGAATCGCATCCCCGTGTCCGACGTCCATGAAGTAGACATCGAGCGTTGCCGCCGCGAAGCCTGCGACCCCGATGAGTATGACCAGCGACAAAGAGACGAAGAGCAGCCGCATGCGGGATCACCCGTGCCAGCGTAGCGGTAGATCTCGGCAGGAACTAGAAGAGTGAAGCAGGACATAGCGGAGCACAGAAGACATGAACGGCAGAGATAAGCACACACGAGGCGCGAGGATCTGACCTTGCTGTCTCGGGCGTCGGGGGGATTGCATTCCAGAGCCAACGGGGGGTCTTGCATTCCAGCACTGGGTCCTGCTAGACACGTGTCGTTCCCGCGTCGGTGTCAGGCGAGTTGACGCATCCGGCGGATGGCGCTGCCGTTCGTGCACCGAGGTAGTAGGGGGGCTGGGCCAACGCATTGTCCTTCTCGGATGGACAAGAATCGGCCAGACTATCCTTCATGGGATGACAGCTCCAGGTGATCGCCCTGCCGGCGCCTGGGAACACAGACCCTATTCCTGTTCCTCGCGCAGAAGGATCTGGGACCTAGACGCCATTTCGTCGCATCAGGTTGGCACTCGGGTATGCATACCTGTGAATTCCCTGCTGTCCGTGCTCGTGGACGCCGCTCTAGCTGTGGGAACCGCGAGGGCGTCCTCCGGGGGACGGGGAAGACCGTCGGGACCGCGTCTCGCCCCGTTGCTTGCGGAGACGAGTCTCTCGTAGAGTGGCTCGTCCGCTCTCCGCCCCCGGAGTGCGGACACGGGGTGGCAAGATGAAACGAAGAGCCTGGATCCTAGGCCTGATGGTGTTGGTGCTCACCATCATGGTCGTCGGGTGCACGTCGAAGCGCGCGACCCCAACCGCGACGGCGCCCGCGTCGTCCGCGGCGTCCACTTCAACGTCGGCGGCGACCGCGCCGACGGCTACGCCGACAACGACCACCCCGACGTCGACGACTTCCGCAGAGGCAACGACAGCTCCTGCGGCCCCCTTGGCCGCCCTCGCGCCGGCGCAGACGTCGGCGCAGGTCACGGCCCCCGTGTCTCCGGTAGGCGCGGCCGTGCAGGTCGGTGTGGCGGGCCCGACACCGGAAGGGATCTTCGCGCAGTCGGCGGGAGCCCTGGCTGCGCTCAAGAGCGCTCGGGCGGACGTGCAGCATCTGATCAGATTGCTTGATGAGGCGCTATCGGAAACGGATCGCGAGTCTGAGCGGAGGGCGTCGATTGCGGATTCGGTCGCGGCTCTTACAGGCGCTGTCGACGAAGTCGCGGAGGGAACACTCTCAGGCTGGACAGGCACTCTACGCCCCGTCCAGGACGGAATGGCAGAGCTGTCGAAGCAGCTTGCCGCGCCCCGGGACGGCAGTTCGCTGCCGGACCTCATAGACAGTGCGTATGGGATGGCAAGCGACTTAGATGTCAGACTAGCTGCTCTTGAAGAGGCTCTTGCAGACGCAAAATGAGGTGCAGCTCTCTGTTCTTGCAGTCCCACTGAATGATCGAAGGTGTCCCCTCCGCGTGCGCGAATCGACTCTCGCGGCTGCAAAGAGCGCCAGGACGCGGCCGACGAGCGCACCATGACAAGCACTCTTCACCATCGCGGAACGGTCACACGCGTTCCCAGAACGGTCCCGCAGGCTTCACCGCTGCCAGACTGTGGATGGACAGCTCTTCACTTGCAGCCGACGACGTTCCCTTAGTCCGCGCGAGGTGCGGGAGCACAAGAGGCGGTAGGCGAGACGACAAGGAGACAATCCGCGAAGGAGTGCCTATGATGCGTGCGCATAGGGTCGCACGCTGGTCATGGTTCTGCCGACTAGGATGGGGAGGTCGCGCGTGTACGAGCACCGTCGAGAACCCGTGTTGCCTGTCAAGCACTTCCTGAAGCGCGTCATGCTCCACGGCGTCGTGGCGGGCATGGTCCTGGGCGCGTCGCTGTTCGGAGGGATGTTGGGCTATGTGCGCTTCGAGCATCTCAGCCTGCTGGACGCGTTTCTGAATGCGGCCATGCTGCTGGGCGGTATGGGACCCGTGCAGACCCCGACGACCCCAGGCGGCAAGCTGTTCGCTGGGCTGTATGCACTCTATTGCGGCGTGGTGTTCTTGATCGTCGTGGGCATCGTGCTAGCGCCCGTCGTTCATCGAGCCCTCCACAAGTTCCACTGGGGCGGAGATGATGAGAACGGAGACGTAGATGCTCGAGGCGGCCGGACAACGCGGTGAAGCAGCCGAGCGCCCCAAGCTAGCGCGCTGTCGCGAACGTCCGCGGAGGCAGTCGCTCAGCGGGTGGCGCGGCGCCGGGTCAAGTCCTGCTTTTTGACGTTCGTGTCATGCCCGGCGCACTCCGAGGAATGGGGGCGTGGGGGTCAGAGTGATGGGGTCGGAGTGATGGGGTCGCGTCTTGTTTCTCGACGTTTTCGGCAAGCGTCCATAGGCTCAGCGCCACGGCGCATGGTTCGTCGCCCATTCCGAGGCGAGGATTGCGTAGCGAACGCTGTCGATCCACGGCCCGTCGGGGTGAATGGGGACGTGGGCCTCGCGGAAGTGCGCTTCCTTCCTCATCGCGACGCGTTCCATCAGCTTCCACGAGCGCTCGTTCGTGAGGATCGTCCCCGCGAACAAGCGGTGATAGCCGCAGCTTTCGAAGGCGAACGTGAGCAGTCCCCGAACGGCCTCGGTCGCGTAGCCTGAGCCGCGGTGCTCGACGCCGAGAGCCCATCCGATCTCGCCCTGCCGCTGCCCGTTGCTGACGAACGGGAGAAGGGCGACCACATTGGTCTTCCCCGACCGGCCCCAGTCGGCGTGGGCGGCAAGATCAGCAAAGAGAAAAGCAGTGCAGGAAAGAAACGGGCACAGGAGGTATTGACAAGGCGCAGACATGGCAGCAGGATGTCGGGCGAGGGAGTCGAAGGAGGAGGTGTCCGATGGCTAGGCTTGTCGTGACCGCGTTCTCTGAGGATACCATAGCTGCTCCCGGGAACCGGCAACCAAACTACATCCTCGTGTCTGTCACCGATGCGAACGGTGCCCCAGCCACAGGGCTCACGAGCGCGAGCTTCAAAGTGGATCCAATGGTTGTCGGCCCCGGAGGAACCTTGGTCAATATCACGAGCGTCACTGCCGGGAGATTGCCAGGGTTCTACTTCATCAACGTCGTGCCCATTGGAACTCAGACGTGGAAAGCGGGGGTCTACGTCTTCGCGGTGGCCGTCCATCGAGGAGCGGCCCAGGGGCAGACGCTGGCGACGGTCCTCATGGACTAGGGAAACACGTGCTGCGGTAGCCTCTCGGCGGTAGTCGTCACGTGCCGTATCGCGCGCCGCCAGGCTGCGGTCCGTCGGAGCGACGGCGGGTTCGGGGGCACGGCGGAGAAAGCGGCCGAAACTCTGCGTCGGAAGTTCTGGGGCACAGTACGAAGACCGACTGCGATTCGGTGTTGTGTTCCCGGGACGAGCCTCGGGAGAGGCGCAAAGCGGCTCGCTGCAGCACCCGTTCGTGCACTATCGAAGTGCCCCCGAGAGGCCTGCTCAGTAGGCTTGCTCCAGAGATCGGCCGGTGGTAGTCTGGCACGTGGACATAGAGGACACAGACCACAGGCTAAGCCAGGAGGAATGCTGGTCATCAGTCAGCACGGCGTTGCGAGGAAGCTGCTCAGCAACAGGGTGCGGTCGGCGCCGTCGCGGTGCTGCTCATCTCGGGCACCGAACGGACGACGCGGAAGCGAGGGACCTGTATGAAGACGAACGAGCCCGGAGATGCCGTCGAGCCCAAACTCTTCGACGTCGCGATTGACCTCCTAAAGCAGGTCGACCGACGCGAGTTCTACACTTGGGTTGTCGAGTTCTGTGCCTCGCTCCTCGATTCCGAGGTCTGCGCCCTCTACGTCCGGACGAATCAGATCGACAGCAACCCTCGCGTCTGCCTCGTTGCGGGCAGGCTTCCCCCGAACCATCCAGGGGGGCGCCGGATGAAGCCGGAGGCTCTTGATTCCGATGCGAAGCAGCACTCGTATCGAATCACAGCCAAAGTGAGTGGTCAAGAAGAACCCGCATACGACGGAGTGACAGGCCGAATCGCGAGCACCGGCGGGCCTATACGAGTTGCTGGATATGACTCCATCAAGGAAGTGCCTGGCCACCAGGGAAGGTGGGACAGCTACGTGTGGCAAGGGAGGCCCGCAGAGTTCTTCAGGAGCATGCTCGGCGTCCCCATACGCGACCAGAGGGGCGAGATCATCGGGGTCATCAAGGTCGAGAACAAGGCCTCAGGCGCGTACACCGATGTCGATATGCAGCTCCTGGAGCAGATCGCCCGCAAACTGGCGGCTTCGCTCCTCGAGTTGATCGAGCAGAAGCGGGAGTTGCGACCAGCCATTGAGGAGTTCGAGTACCGTGTCCCGCGAGCTACAGCCAGGAGCTTTGAGCGGGAGCAGACTGGGGAGGTTACGATCCGGCACCGGAGAACTGCGATCTGCCATAGCGACGTCTACTACTTCCGGCACGAGAAGGCGCGGGAGAAGCTTGATGAACGGCTTCCTCTTGTGCTGGGCCACGAGACGACGGGTGAGATCTATCAAGTCGTTGGTGAGCACCAGTACCGAAACGGCGGCGTGATTGAACCCAAGGACCGGGTCGTCGTTATTCCACTGATACCTTGTGGCACGTGCAGCGTGTGCATGGGCGACTATGGCGAGAACTACTGCCCCAGCTCCCGGTTCATGGCGAGCAACGCACCAGGCTCGCTGAGGACGCTCTACAAGTACGATCCGAAGTTGGTTCTGAAGATTGAGGACCCCTCCATGGAAATGGCGGCTCTGTTCACCGAGCCAATGTCCAACCTAGCAGCCTGTTGATTTTCACTTTCTGCCCCGACCCTGGTAGGCTGTCGCGGACCAGAGGGGGAGCTGACGATGTCGATGGGACGGCGCGGAGCGAGTCAAGGGTCGATGTGGATTGCCCAGAAC
>Ga0315278_10006199_pt1 | contig 10866 bp, 8 predicted proteins | sample YL17G06_0_MG_FD_203880 | JGI IMG/M metagenome (GOLD analysis project Ga0315278, IMG submission 203880) | Sediment microbial communities from Yellowstone Lake, YNP, Wyoming, USA - YL17G06_0 | ecosystem: Environmental > Aquatic > Freshwater > Lake > Sediment | place: USA: Wyoming | collected... | reverse complement strand
TCATGTCGCCCGCCAAGCTCACCCGGGCGGAGCTGAGGTCAGCGCTGGGCCTGGAAATGGTCAATGAACCCGTGCCGGAGGGGATCTATCTGATCAGCGGCGATATGGGGCTCGGCGGCATCTATGTCCAGGGCGACGTCGACGAATTGATCTTGGCCGTGGACGGCGGTTTCCAGGTCATCTCGTTCCGGCGGGGGGAGGAAGCGTGGATTCTGAAGTTCAATCCGTCGCAAGGCAAAACGTTCTTCATTACGCCCACGGAGACCCGGGAATTCGACCGCGTCCCTTTGGGCATTGTCATGGTCAACGGTTGTATCCGGTCGCTGGGCGGCGGGATCGTCGATGCCGCCGGCCAGATAGAGCTCATGACGAACCTGGCGATCCCCTGCGTCCTTCAAGGAGTCACGCTTTCCATCGTTTCGGCGGACCAGGTCACCCTGACCTCCCATCTTATCCAGCAAGGCGTCAAGTGGCTCGACGGCATCCCCTACCTCAAAGACTCCACTTCGCAACTCATGATCTATGCCGACGGCCGGGACTTCATCGAAGGCACGGAGAAAAACGGCAAAATATTCATCGATCCGGGCGCCCCGGCGGAGATGAAAATCCAGGCGACGCTGGCGGCTAGAAATTCCATCGAAATCCAAGGCGCTCGAAAAACGATCGCGATGACGGGCGGTTTTCAGACGGGGGACCTCATCATGAACGGAAACGCCCTGAAAATCGCCCCCGACGAGCGGCTCCTCGAAAACAGGATTCAGCCGCAAAACGGTCCTGTCGCGAGCCGACCCATGATTTTCGTCCTTTCGCTTAAACCCCTATCTTGGCATGAACATTAAATGAAAAAAGGCTTTACCCTTTTGGAAGCGGCCCTGGCGCTGGCGATTCTATCCACGATCGTCTATCTGGCCTCGACCTCGTTCCTCAACCTCATCCCAAAATACCAATTGGAAAAATCCGTGTGGGAAATCCGGTCGGCCTTGAACGCGGCCCGCTACAAATCCCTGTTCGAAGGCGTCTCCTACCGGGTCAGATTTTCGGATAACGGCTACACCGTCGAAAAATATGACGACGCCGCGAAGAAATGGAATCCGGCGGGGAGGCGGACCTTGGAAGGCGCGGCCGTCGAGGCGAATAACGCTCCGCTCTTCACCCCGGAAGGGACGGTCTCCGGGCTCGCGACGATCACCGTCTCGAACGTCAGGGGAAAATACAAAATCACCCTGGCCATAACGGGACGGATCAAATCGACAAGGATCATTTAGCCATTCTTGACGATCGATTGATTTCCAAGACGGAAGTCGCTATCATTTTTTCGAATCCTTCCGGCGACAAACAAAGCGGGGGGATTCGCATCGATCGGGGAGGTGCCCATGATGAAGAAAAAAAGGTCCAACGGTTTTCTTGATTTCTCTCTGATGTTTTTCATCCTCGGGGTCTTGGCTTGCACGTCCGCTCAAGCCCGGGTCCCGGCGCAGGCCGCCGCGCCTGCGGCATCCGTCAACGTCGCGGGCGAATGGGAGATAACCCAGGAAAACCGGCTCGCGGGACCGCTCAAATGGAAGATCGTGTTCGTCCAGGACAGCTCCAAGCTCAAGGTCACCAACATCAGGCCGAGAGGCGAGGACGTCGTCTGCGAGGGAAAGGTCGACGAAGACAAGATCGAATGGGTGATGACTCGCCCAACGCGGCAGGGCGGCGAAATAAAGTATATCTACACCGGCCGGATCAAGGACAAAAATACTCTGGAGGGTTTCTGCCAACTTGGAAACACGGAGCGCGCGGATTGGAGAGCGAAGAGGATCGCCAAATAGCGTCCGCCGGACGCCGGAGCTTCCCGGCCTGCCGGCCGGCAGGCCGCTTAAGCGATGTCGTTCTTGGCGCGACGGTGCGAAGGATATGTCCGGAACAGAAAACGTATCCTATTTTTTCCTGAAGACGATCTTCCCGTCCACGATCGTATGGGTGACTTCCGCGTTCAGGATTTCCTCCGGCGGGATCTTGATCAGGTTGCGGTCGAAGATCGTGATGTCGGCGAGCTTCCCGGCCTCGAGGCTTCCCCGGATCTTGTCCTCGAACGCCGCGTAGGCGTTGTTGATCGTATAGGCTCTGATCGCTTCCTCGACCGAGATTCCTTGTTTCGGGAACCAGCCGTCCTTCGGCTCACCCTTGAGCGTCTTTCGCGTCACGGCCGCGTAAATCAGGAATTTGGGGTGCATCTGGTACAGGGCGGCGCTCGTCCCCGGCCAGTCCGAGCCGAAGCTGAGCGTCGCTCCGTTCTCGAGGAGCGATTTGAAAGCGTAGGCGCCCTTGGCCCTTTCGTGTCCGATCCTTTCCTCCATCCAGCGCATGTCGTCCGAAATATGATAGGGATTGACCTCGGCGATCACATCGAGCGCCTTGAACCGCGGGAAATCCCGGGGCCGGACGACCTGGGCGTGAATCACCCGAAATCCCTTGAGGTCGATTCCCAATTCCTTCTTGAGCCGCTCGTAGAGATCGAGCATTTCGGCCACGCCCCGGTCGCCGATGGCGTGGACGTTGGGAACGAAGCCGGCCTCCAAGCCGGTCTTGATGAGCCTGTACATTTTCTCCATGTTCCCGACCTTGAGCTCGGGATCGTCCGAGGTATGAACGCGCCAATGGCCGTAGTTGCCGGGCTGGTCGCTGTACGGATCGAAGAAGAGCGCGCCGTGATCGCCCATGATCCCGTCAATATAGCCCTTGAGGGCGCCGTATCGAAGAAATGAGCTTCTCTGCTTCGTCCCGGGATGGAGGCCCATCGTAAATCCCTGGGCCTTGAGCTCCGCGCCGCGGGACAGGTCGGGCCGCAGCCAGACCCGGCAGGTCAACTCGCCGTTCGTTTCGAGCTCGATGAACCGCTTCGTCTGCTCGGGAGTTTCGATGTCGTGGATCTCGGTGATGCCCGCTTGACGCAGCGCCTGGAGGGCGGCCCGGCTTTCATCGAGCCGCCGCATGTCGGATTTCGGCTTGATCGCCTTGGACATCCTGTCGAACGCCGCCGAAGGCCGGAAAATGACGCCCGTGGGCCGGCCGTCGGCGCCGATCTCCATGCCGGGGAGCCGCATCGCGTCCAGCCCGGCCACCTTGAGCCCGGCCGTGTTGGCCAGCCATTCTTTCCGGTCGAAGCGGCAAAGAAAACAGGGATGGTTGGGGGTGATGTCGTCGATCATTTTCAGGTTCGGCCGCCAGGAGGCTTTCTTTTCCTTCGCCCCGCCGCCGGCATCGCCCATAGCCCACTGCTCATAGGCGCCCCAAAGCCCGTCGGTGATCCATTCGTCGTCGTCGAGCAGATCGACGACCCGCAGGATCTCCGCGCGCAGATCCTCTTCGTCGGACACGGTCAGCAGGTTGGCCCCGTTGATCAAGGCCCCGGCCGCTGAAAAATGGACATGGCCGTCGATGATGCCGGGCAGGACGAATTTTCCGCCGAGATCGATGACGCGCGTCCTGGGACCGATATATCTTTTCGCTTCGCGATCGGATGCGCAGACCGCCGTGATCGTGTTCCCCGTGACGACGACGGCCCTGGCCCGGGGAAAGGCCGGATTGACGGTATAGACATCGCCGTTGAAAAGCACGAGGCCGGCCGGCGCGGGCTTTTTGGCGCAGCCCGCGAAGCTCAAGATGACAGATCCGGCTAAAAGGGCATAAATGAAGAATTTCGTCGTCTTTCTCATGCGTCCTCCGGAGAATCTTTGAGCGGTCAACAGGCTCCGATTATATTTTCCCCGCGCCCGTTAGTCAAAGGAGGACTAAACTGACCGGAGTACAGTTTCGGGGACGCGAATCCCTGTCCCCATTTGCGGCATCCCCACCGGACCTATCATTGAATCGCTTCTCGAGAGGACAATGATAATCCAAATGGGGAAAGGGTTTCGTGTACCCCTCGTCTTGGAAACTGTACTGCGGTCAGAGTGTTAAAGCCGGTACCTTTCTATTTTAATTTGAAATCCGGGACGAGTTTGGGATATAAAAGACCCATCTTGACTTCGCCATCATCGACAAAGGAGGATTCATGAAAAAACGCCTGATTTTGATCTCTTTGGCCCTTGTTTTTCTTTTTCAATTCATAGCGTTCGCCCAAGAGCCATATAAGCTCCCGCCCAAGGCCGTCCTGGATATCCTCGACGCGCCGCCGACGCCTCGCGTCTCCATGAATCCGGCCCGCGACACGATGCTCCTCATCGAATCCGAATCCATGCCCGCGATCGCCTACATTTCCCAGCCCATTTACCGCATCGCCGGGATCCGGATCACGCCCATAAATAACAGCGTGCAGGTGCTGTCCTTCAGCACCGGCCTCACCCTCAAGAAGGTCAAAGACGGGACAACGAAGAAAATCGCCCTTCCGGCAGGCATCAGATTCACGGCCCCGCGCTGGTCGGCCGACGGCTCATGCGCCGTCTTCGCCCGCTATCTGGACAATGGCATCGAGCTTTGGACGGTCAACGCCGCGACCGGCGAGGCCAAGGCCTTGACGCCGCCGGCGCTGAACATGGTCGTCGGGGGCGGAATCGCCTGGCTGCCCGACAACAAGCATGTCATCCTCCACATGGTCCCGGAAGGACGGGGCAAGGAACCCGAAGCGATGCGCGTTCCCCTCGGCCCCAATATCCAGGTGTCCTCGGGCAAGGCGACCAAGTCCGCCACCTATGAGGACCTTCTCAAGACGCCTTACGACGAGAAGCTGTTCGATTACTACGCGACCAGCCAGATCGTCGAGCTCGATCTCGCGACCGGGGAGATCCGCAAGATCGGCGGTCCCGGCATCTATACGGGAGTCAATCCCTCGCCCGACGGCAATTATCTCCTCGTCACCCGGATCAAGAAGCCGTATTCTTACAGCCTCCCTTATTCGGGCTTCGCCCGGGCTTACGAACTATGGGACAAAAACGGCGGCCTGATCAAGATCATCGCCGATCTTCCCGCGAACGAGGGTATCCCGATGAACGGCGTGCCGACCGGCCCGCGCAGCCTCGACTGGCAGCCGACAAAACCGTCCACGATGATGTGGATCGAAGCGCTCGACGGCGGCGACCCTGAAAAGGAAGTTCCGTTCCGGGACAAGTTCATGGTCCTGGCGGCTCCGTTCACGGGCGAGGCGAAAGAAGTCCTCAAGCTCCAGCATCGCGCCGGCGGCTTGACCTGGTTTTCGACCCCGGGCCTCGCCTTCGCCTCGGAAAGCAACTGGAAAAAAAGATGGAGGACGACTTATCTCGTCAACTTCGACCAGCCCCAAACGCCGCCCCGCAAGATTTTCGACCTGGGCACCCAGGATCAGTATAGCGATCCGGGCTCTCCCGTCATGGCCGCGACGAAAACGGGCGACCGCCTGGTCCTCCAGGATAAGGACTGGATCTATCTCTCCGGGACGGGGGCTTCCCCCCAGGGCGACCATCCCTTCCTGGACAGGATGGACCTCAAAACACTCAAGAAAGAGCGCCTGTTCCAGTGCGCCGACCCGACCTATGATACCTTCGTCGATTTCGACGGGACATCCCGCGGCCGGATCATCATCCTCTCCGAATCCAGGACCGAGCCCCCGAATTATTACATCCTCGACCTCAAGTCGAAGAAAAGGCAGGCCTTGACGGACTTCAAGGATCCGGCGCCCCAACTGACCAAAATCAGGAAAGAACTCGTCAAATACAAGAGGGACGACGGCGTGGACCTGTCCGGGACGCTCTACCTTCCTTTTGATTATAAGGAAGGCACGCGGCTCCCCGTCGTCATCTGGGCCTATCCCTATGAATACGCCGACCCCTCGACGGCCGGCCAGGTCCGCGGTTCGGTGAATCGGTTCACCTTCTATCGGGGAACCTCGGAGCTTTTCTACGTGACCCAGGGATATGCCCTGCTGGACAACGCCACCATGCCCGTCATCGGCGACCCCAAGACCATGAACGACACGTTCATCAAGCAGATCGTGGCCAACGCTAAGGCCGCCATCGACAAGCTCGACCAGATGGGCGTCGGCGACCCGAAGCGCGTCGCCGTCGGCGGGCACAGCTACGGCGCGTTCATGACGGCGAACCTGCTCGCCCATTGCGATTTGTTCGCAGCCGGCATCGCCCGGAGCGGCGCCTACAACAGGACGCTCACCCCGTTCGGCTTCCAGAGCGAGCGCCGGACCCTGTGGGACGCGAAGGACACGTATATCAACATGTCGCCCTTCATGTTCGCCGACAAGATCAAAACGCCCATCCTCATGATCCACGGCGAGATGGACGACAACTCCGGCACGTTCCCGATCCAGTCGGAGCGGCTTTTCGCCGCCCTCAAGGGATTCGGCGCCCCGGCCCGGCTGGTCATGCTGCCCTATGAGCGCCACGGCTACAGCGCCCGGGAATCCGTGCTCCATGTCCTCGCCGAGATGATCGAATGGTGCGACAAATACGTCAAAAACAAAAAGTGAATCGGCCGTCCGCGGATGCGGACGATCCCCTTTTCCACACAAAATGTGCATAAGGTTGTGGATAAGTGGGAGACAATTTTTTATAACAAGCTGAAAGCCAAACAGTTTGCGGAGAATGCACATTTTTTGGGCGTCTGAAAATTTTCGAGAGTGAACGGAGGTCGAGATGAGAGCCAGAGCCCGTATCGTCATCGTTTTGACCGTGATCCTGTGCTTATGTGCAGGCGGCGCGCCGCTTTCCGGCCAAACGCCGCTCAAAATCCTCATCGCCAACGACGACGGCATCGATGCGCCGGGCCTGGCCGCTCTTTATGACCGCTTATCCAAGATCGGGACGGTCGTTGTCGCGGCCCCTTCCCAGAATTACAGCGGCGCCAGCCACAGCATGACGTTCTCGGGAAATATCTTCGTGACCGAGAAAGAAAAGGACGGGACGAAATGGTTCGGCATCAAGGCGACGCCGGCCACCTGCGTCAGGCTGGCCCTCGAATCGCTGGTCGCGGAAAAACCGGATCTGGTCGTCACGGGAATCAATAGGGGGGAAAATCTGGGGATGGACACGTATTACTCGGGGACCTGCGGCTGCGCCTGCGAGGCGGCCGTCAAAGGCATTCCCGCGATCGCCGTCTCCCTCACCTCAGGCAAGTCCATGGATTATGGGCCGGCGGCCGACGCCGTCGTCGATTTGATCCTAGCGCTCAGGGAAAAACCCCTCAAGCCGGGGCTATTCCTCAACGTCAACGTTCCCAACCTGCCCAAGGACGAGATCAAGGGAATGATGGTCGTCCCCCTGGACATGCGGCCGTCCATCGAATCCTACACGCGTAGCGTGGATGCCCAGGGCCAGGTCTATTACCTGAGTTCGTTCAAGGCGCTCGAGGCGGGAACCGAAAAGACCGACATATGGGCCGTCCGCAACGGATATATCTCCATCACGCCTTTTCTCCTGGACCAGACGAGCGCTGCTGATCTCGCCCCACTGGAATCCCTGAAGATCCCCAACTGGAAAAAATAGACCCTCATCCTTATTCATCGTCCGTTCATGAGGAACCGTGGCATAATAGGGCGGACTATCATGAGACTTTTGCTCGTCGAGGACAACCGCGCCCTTCTGAAGAGCCTGAAAAAAGGCCTGGAGGAGGAGGGGTTCGCCGTCGACTCGGCCGAGGACGGCGAGGAAGGCCTGTTCCTGGCCGAGGCCAACGATTATGACGTCGTCGTCCTGGACCTCATGCTTCCGAAGATCGGCGGCCTGGCCCTTTTAAACAAGATCCGGGCTAAAGGCCTGTCCACGCATATCCTTATCTTAACGGCGCGCGACGCCCCGGAGGACAAGGTCAGGGGGTTGAACGCGGGGGCGGACGATTATCTGACGAAGCCTTTCAGTTTCGAGGAGCTCCTGGCCCGTATCCGGGCTTTGCTCCGGCGCAAGTACCGGACGAAAAATCCGCGCTTGATCGTGGCCGATCTGAACATCGACACCGCCACGCACGCCGTCATCCGGGGAGAGCGGAACATCCCCCTCCAACCCAAGGAATACGCGCTCCTCGAGTATCTCGCCCATCGGGCGGGCGAAATCGTCCCCCGCTCCGAGATCTGGGAACATCTCTATGATTGGCAGGACGACAAGACGAGCAATATCATCGATGTGTTCATCAGCCGGCTGCGCAAGAAAATCGACCGGCCCGGCCTCCGCCCCTTGATCCATACCGTCCGGGGCGCGGGCTATCTTCTTAAGGGCAAATAAAGTGCGTTCCCTTCGCCTGAAATTGATCGTCGGCTCGCTGCTCGTGCTCGCCGCGGTCATCCTCAGTTTCGACGTGTTCATTTTTATCGCGAAGCGCGGTGCCCTCCTGGACGTCATGGACGGCCGGCTTTTCGCCGAATCCCAGTCCATCGCCCTGCGCCTGGAAACGAGCGGCGGGAAGCCGTCTTTCGACCCGGCCGAAGACAATGGCGCCCGGCCCGCGCTCTCGTCGCTTTTCAGAATCGTGGATGAAACCGGGAAGATCGTCTATCAATCGCCGCGCTCCGCGGAGTTGGGCTGGCCGACGGTCGCCAAGGACGCGATGACACCTGGGTGGATGACGACGCGTTCAGCCCAAGCGCGAGCGGCTCAAAGAGATCATCAGCGACAGGCCGCTTCCCCGGCAACCACTGTTTGGCAGACCGTGCGTTCCGCCCACGGCAAGATCTGGCGCGCGGTGACCTGGGTGGACCGCGTCGAAATCGACAAGGAATCGAGCGCGGGCGGTCCCGACGCAACGATCGCGGTCGCGATTCAGTGCGCCGAGTCCCTATCCGAGATGAACGAGGAGCTGCGGGAGCTCGTCTCGCTGCTGGCCGTCCTGTCCCTGGCCGCGTTCCTGGTCGCGGGCGCGGGAAGCTTCATCCTCGCCGGGCGGGCGCTGCGGCCCATCCGCCGCATCAACGAGGCGTTGGCCGGAGTTTCGGAAACGCGCCTCGATCAGAGGATCGATCCGGAAGGATTCGATACGGAACTTCACCCCCTGATCGAGCAGTTGAACGCCGCCCTCGACCGGCTGGAAAAAGGCTTCCAGCGGGAGCGGCAATTCACCGCCGACGCATCGCACGAGTTGCGGACGCCCGTCGCGGCGATTCTCAACTCCATCGAAGTCCTGCTCCGGCGGCCTCGCGCGGAACAAGAGCTGATCGAGGCCCACCGCGACAATTGGCGGACGGCCAGGTCGATGCAGGCCGTCATCGAAGACCTGCTTTTCCTGGCCCGAATGGACGCGGGCAAAGCGCATCCGGCCAAGGAAGAGATCCCCCTGGCACCGTTCGTCGAGAGCCTATTCGCAGCCATCCGTCCCGAGGCGGAAGCAGGTAAGGTGCGGCTCGAGCGGGACATAGATCCGAAGCTTCGGATCCTTGCCGATCCTTCCCAACTGCGCCTGGCCCTGTCCAACCTGATCGACAACGCCGTCCGCTATAATCGACCCGATGGAAGCGTGACGGTCGCCGCGCGGCCGGCGTATGGGGGAACGACGATCGAGGTCAAAGACACCGGAATCGGCATTCCGGCCGAACACCTGCCTCGGATCTTCGAGCCTTTTTACCGGGTCGATCCGTCGCGGACCGAAGCCACGGGAGGAAGCGGACTAGGATTGTCCATCGTCCGCAAAATCGTCGACGCCCACGGCGGCCGCGTGGCCTCGGCCAGCGGTCCCGAAGGAAGCGCGATCACTGTCTTCTTTCCGGGCCTGTGACGGAAACAACGCGTTCACCTTCCGTTCATCTTCACGGTTGTATCCTCTCCTTCGACATTATGAAACGAACACCCGCGAAATCAAAGGAGCGCATCGTGATCTTTGTTAAAAAAGCGGCCGCCGTGATCGGCCTTCTCGCCCTCGCCCTCCCGCTGCAGTCCCAACACAGCCGGCCCGATACTCTCAAAGCCGTCCCCGCCAAGGTCGCGATCCGACTGGACGGGATCTTGGACGAGGCGGACTGGGCCACGGCCCCGCGCATCTCCAACTTCACCCAGCGCGAGCTTAATGAAAATCAGCCGGCCACCGAAAGAACTGAGGTTGCCGTTCTTTATACCAAGACGGAGCTTTTTATCGGCGTCTGGTGTTTTGACGCCGAGCCGGACAAAATCATCGCCCAAAAAATGAAATGGGATTTCGACTCCGATACCGAGGATGATTTCGCCTTTATCCTGGATACATACGGAGATAAACGGGACGCCTATCGATTCATCGTCAACCCCAATGGCGCGCAGTCCGACGCCCTGGTCATGGACAACGGCCGCAAGTCCAACTCCGATTGGAACGGCGTTTGGCACGTCGCGGCCAAGCGGACGGACAAAGGCTGGTTCGCCGAGATCAGCGTCCCCTTTTCGACTCTGAAATTCAGCGCGGCGGACGAACAGACTTGGGGCATCAATTTCGAGCGGAACATCCGGCGCAAGCGCGAGCAGGTGCTTTGGCAGGGCTGGTCGCGGGATTCCTCGCTCGACCAAGTCAACCGGGCCGGAACGCTGACCGGGCTGCAGGACCTGACCCGGATGAAGGTCTTCGAATTCCGGCCCTATCTCGTCGCCGGCGCCCAAAAAGATCGGGAGACCGCGGCGACAACCATGGGCGACCTCGGACTGGATTTCAGCTACCTCATCAATCCCACGGTCAAGCTCGACTTCACCGTCAATCCCGATTTCGCCCAGGTCGAATCCGATGAGATGATCGTCAACCTGACCCGGTTTTCCATCTCCCTGCCGGAAAAGCGGCAATTTTTCCTGGAAGCCCAAAACTTTTTCGATTTTACTCTGGGAAAGGCCAGCCCCTTCTACAGCCGCCGGATCGGAATATTCCGGGGCCAAGAAGCCCCGATTCCGGGCGGTGGACGCTTTCTCGGAAAAATGGGCCGCTCCACTCTTGGAGTGATGGTCCTCCAGACGGAAAAGA
>Ga0315278_10006198_pt1 | contig 10866 bp, 11 predicted proteins | sample YL17G06_0_MG_FD_203880 | JGI IMG/M metagenome (GOLD analysis project Ga0315278, IMG submission 203880) | Sediment microbial communities from Yellowstone Lake, YNP, Wyoming, USA - YL17G06_0 | ecosystem: Environmental > Aquatic > Freshwater > Lake > Sediment | place: USA: Wyoming | collected... | reverse complement strand
ATCTTCATGAAACAACGCCGTCATTTCGGTGTACGTGCCATCCGTGCTGCCATCATCCACATAAATGATCTCAAATTGCTCGTCGTGCAAGGACGCCACAATTTCATTGTACAGCGGTCGTATGTTGTCTTGCTCGTTCTTGGCTGGCAATATAATGGACAATGCCGGATGGCTATGGTCATCACACAGCGGCTTCAGTATGGATTCGGTCATGGTGTTCCTCCCTCCGAACGACATGCGCAAACGGCAGCCAGTGCGCTGTAGTTAGTGAGTTGTGCGCCTGCGGCGGCAAGCCATGTCTTTGCCATAGGTGAGGCGAGCGCCTTCATTTCGAGTTCCCGTTGGGCAATCAAGCGTGACATGCCGCGCAGCGACTCGTCGCAGCGGCCAGGATGACACATGAACTCCGTGACGCCGGGTTTGAGCCGCATGATAAGGTCATGCAACGCCCGGTCGCCCAAGAAACCCGTGACTGCTATGCCGACGAAATGGTCTGCCGAACGCGTCGTCGCCTGATACCCACTTCTTCCGAGTGCCAAGCCCACGCGAATCGCCACGGCGCTGAACGTTCGCGATGGTTTTTCGAGCGGTTGCCTCAGGAACGGGACACCATGGCGTTGTGCCAGTTGCTGCGCCGTTTTCATCACACCGGGCAACGCGTGAATGTGCTGATGCACGTTCAGGTGATACAAGGGCAGTCTGGCAGCCAAAAACCGCTCGATCTGGCACGTCCATTCGTGTTCCAGATGAACCGGGTTAATCCTGCCCGCCAGCCATCTGATTGCGAACCGGCGCTTCGTCAGGAATGTCCCCTGCTCGTCCACCAGTGTCGGCACTTCCTCCCGCGCACACAAGGGCTTTCCCCATGTGATATTCAGGTGGATCCCCGTGTCCAGGCATGGCAATGCACGCGCAGTCTCAATGCCGTGTCCCGTCCCGGGCATGTTCATAAGTAGTGCTGCACTCGTAACTATTCCGTGCTGATGGGCGTGCCGGATGCCTTCATCCGTGAGCACGGACAATCCAAGATCGTCTGCCACCACAATCAGGAGTTTCTCTCCGCCAACTGCACGATCATTCCTGATGTCCGCAGTGCCAAGTTGCGCGGTGTGTTCGGAATCATTCACTGCCGGTGGCCTGCCGTGGTGGGAATCGCTCCGCCAAGCACCTCGCGGACTTCGGCGATCACACGGTCAATCTCGTCATCCGTCAGTGCCAAACCCGACGGCAAGTAGCAGCCTTCACGCGCAATGCGCTCGCTCACCGGGCATGGTAATACGTGCGCAGTGGTCTTCTTCAGCAAAGGCTGCTCGGACAACGACCAGAAGAAGTCGCGTGTGTCCACGCCCCGATCCTTTAGCCGTGCGCAGAACTCGTCGCGCGTCATGCCCGCATCAGGCGTGATCCGCACAGCGTACATCCAGTATGACGACGACGCCCCGGCCCTCACCTGTGGTGCGACCAATCCGCGCACATCGGCCAGGCCCTGCGTGTAGCGCGAACCCATGCGCTGCTTCCGTTCCAGATACTCCTTGGCATGCAGCATCTGGGCACATCCCAGCGCGGCCTGGAGGTTGGTCATCCGGTAGTTGAATCCCAGTCGGTCGTGGTGGAACCGCAGGCCCGGCATGTGGCACAAGTCCTTCTGCTGCCGCATCCGGTCGGCCAATGCGTCGTCGTTGGTAACCACCATGCCGCCCTCGCCGGTGGTGATCAACTTGTTTGCATAGAAGCTGAACGAGCCGACATGGCCAAGCGCACCACACGTTTTTCCTTTGTACGTCGCGCCATGCGCCTCGGCCGCATCCTCGATGACAAACAATCCATGGCGCCCGGCGAACTCATTGATGGGATCCATGTCGGCAGGATGGCCGAAGATGTGGACGGGCATGATCACCTTGGTGCGCGGCGAACAGGCCTGTTCGAGTTGTGCCGGATCCAGCGTGTAGATGTCCGGCTCGACATCAACGATGACCGGGATTGCGCCAACATAGAGAATCGCATCAAGGCATGAGATGATTGTGTGGGCCGGCACAATGACCTCGTCACCCGGACCGATGTCCAACGCGGCCAGCGCCAAATGCAGCGAGACCGTGCCGTTGCACACGGCGACTGCATGCCTGCACTGGACGTACTGGGCGAATTTCGACTCGAACTCGCCGAGATACTTTCCCGCGGACGAGATCCAGCCGGTGTCGAGACAATCAAGAACATACGCGTGCGCTTCGGAGGGAACTAGGGGAGCATTGACAGGAATCATAGGAACATTTGCGATTTTGGATTTACGAATTGCGATTTAGGAATTCAAGACATGCACTACACAACCACAATGTACACGCGCGATTCCGTCCTCGTTTCACCCGTGTGAATCCGTGGCCATGCTCTCGTGCTGTTGTTATCTGATTTCGGGCCATATTTAATCGCTCTTGAATGTCGCGGCATGCGCCTCGCGCTGCGCGAGTTCAAGATCGTGCTTGGTCATGATCAGTGCAAGCTCATTGAAAGTCACCTTGGGCGTCCACTCCAGTTTCCTGCGAGCTTTTGCCGGGTCGCCCTGCAGGAAATCAACCTCCGCTGCACGGTAGTAGTAGGGATCAACCTCGACATAATCGTGCCAGTCCAGGTTCAGAATGCCAAACACCCCGTCGAGAAACTCGCGGACCGAGTGGGCTTCGCCCGTAGCGACCACGTAGTCGTCGGGCCGATCCTGCTGGAGCATGCGCCACATGGCTTCGACGTAATCCTTTGCGTAGCCCCAATCACGTTTGGCATCGAGGTTGCCGAGATAGAGCTTCTTCTGAAGTCCAACCTTGATGCGCCCGGCTGCACGGGTGATCTTCCGGGTCACGAAATTTTCTCCGCGGCGCTCGCTCTCGTGGTTGAACAGGATGCCGTTGCTGCAATGCATGCCATACGCTTCGCGATAGTTGACGGTCTGCCAGAAGGCAAACACCTTGGCCACGCCGTACGGGCTGCGGGGATGGAAGGGCGTATCCTCGTTCTGCGGCGGCGGAGCGGAGCCGAACATCTCCGACGACGACGCCTGGTAAAACCGCACCCCCGTTCCCGACACCTGCATGTGGTCGCGCAGGGCCTCAAGCAGCCTCAGCACACCAAGGCCTGTCGCGTCGGCGGTGTATTCCGCCTGATCGAATGAGACGCGCACATGCGACTGCGCGGCAAGATTGTAGACTTCATCGGGCTCCACCCTTGACAGCAAGTGGCGCAAGGATGAACCATCCGCCATATCGCCGTATTCGAGAAACAGCTTTGTCCCAGGCATTTGCGGGTCTTGGTAGATGTGGTCTATGCGCGATTTCGTTACCGTGCTGGAACGCCGTACGAGGCCATAGACAGTGTAGCCCTTTGCCAGCAGCAGTTCCGCGAGAAACGAGCCGTCCTGGCCCGTGATGCCCGTGATGATGGCTTTCTTCATTGTGTGTGTAGACGCGCTATGGGTTGATGAACACCTTGGCAAGCTTGTCGCCCGGATACGGCCCCTGCTTCACCTCGAGAATGCGGGAAGGCTCCGTGATACGTATGCCATGGCCGCCTTCCACAAAAAGAATCGCATCGCCATCCCGCAGTGTAACTGTGTCCAACCCCCGGTTATCAATTCCGTACAAATCCACCTCGATGCATCCGCTCTGGACAATCAGGATCTCCTGGAATATATTGGCCTCGATCTTCAGTTTCTTGTGCCCGTGTGCCTTGAGAACCGTACCTGCCTTGTGTACCAGCAAGCCCACCTGGAACGGATACGACTGCGGCGTGACGAACTTCACGCCTTCCGCGGGCGTGTCATGTGGAATAATAATGGCGATCACCGTTTCTCCATCACAGATGTTTCGTATGTCGCTCATAAGCCCCCTTTCCTGCGAATCGAGATAAGAGTGGAAATGTATTTTCTCCCCCGCCGAACGTAGTCAAGCAATCCCTGGCCTGTCTTGGACTCGCCTGCACGACGCGGCTCGTTCGAGTACGGCATCTCGAGCACATGACAGCCATGATGGATCGCGCGGTAAACGAAATCAATGAAATATTCACCGTAGTCGCCACGCAGCCCGAGCTGCCGAACCACGTCCGTCCTGGCCGCCACGAAGCCGCTGGTGTAGTCCCTGAAGGACTGCCCGAGGATTGTCCATGTTGCGATGTTGAGCATGATGCTCAGTATTTTCTGCAGCGCGGTTCCCTTGCCCTCGCGCACGTCCCGGGCACCGGCCACATAGCGCGAGTTGACCGCGATATCCCAGCCCAAGTCCATGACGCGCACAATCTGCGGGATGAACTGGGGCGGATGCGAAAAGTCGCAGTCCATCCAGACCACAATGTTGCCGCGTGCCGCGACCACGCCGTCCCATATCGAATTGCGCAGGCCGTGATTCCCCATGCGGCGGATGACGCGGACACGGGCGTCGCCGACCTCCTCCGCGCATCGCCATGTCAGGTCGGGTGAGTCGTCATCCACCACAATGATCTCAAACCAGGCGGAGACAAGCTCGCGTTCCATCACCGCGCAGCATTCACGGATCAGATCCGCAATGTTGCCGGCCTCGTTATACGTCGGCATGACCAGGGAAACGCGCAATGTCTGTGGTTCATTTGTCGTCATAGGGAGATCTCGTACAGTATGCTGTGCCGTGTCGTGCCTGCGGTGTGCATGCCCATTTTCACGTAGAACGCCCTGGCCCTCGTGTTGGAGAGAAGCGTGTCCAGGCGGAATGAACGGACATTGCGTGCGCGCAGCGCCTCGGAAAACGCGGTGAACAATCCATTGCCAATGCCTGATCTGCCCGCATCAGGCCGCACAAAGATCGTCGTCAGGACCGCGTGGAAGCCGCCTGCGGCCAACCGCTGCAGCCGGAAACTCTCCAGCAGGTCCGTCAGCCGCCATGGATGCGTGAGAATCCGCACCGCGTTCGCCATCTTGAGCCCGATCGGCGTGCACCTTAACAACCGAGACGAGAGCCCTCTCATATCTGTGGTTCCGGTCACCGCACCGTCAATGCCCGTGGTGCTGTCAGCCACCAGCGCGACACATCCGGGATCGGCGATCATGACCGCATACAAATGCGCCAGGTTCCTTTCGCCGAGCCACGCATTAAGCGTGTAGCCCATCACCGCGCGATGCAGACGCACCACGGCGGGAATGTCCTCAGGCCGCATGTCACGGACATCGGGCATTGTTTTACTTTTCCCGCCCGGTCAGGCCGTCAAGCAGGTTTCCTGACACAGCCAATACCTCCGCGGGGGTAAGCGCCTTGTTCCATACTCTGACATGCGCGACCGAACCGACAAATCCCCGTGCGCCTATGCGCAGGGGGCTGGACACCGTATCAAGCGCCAGATCGCTGCCAGCCATGCGATTCCCGTTGACAAAGAGGGTTCCGGTCTCTCCGTCATAGGTGAATGCCACGCACATCCATCGTGCCAACTGCGGTTCTGCGGGAACAACCAGATCCGCGCCATAGCTCCAGAAAAACAATCTTGTCTGATGACTGACGGCAATCCCACAATGCTTCCTGTCCTGCAGCAGTCCATACGAGACCAGTATGCTGTTCGCAACCGCCGTGTCCATCCGGGCCAGCACCAGCATGGTGCGCGCCTGTGTGCCCGTTGGCAGATCTCTGACCTCGCAGACGATCTCTGACGAATTGGTGCCGAAGACGACTGCGCGCACGCCACCTTGGTCAACGATTTCGACACGGTGCCGGAGCATGTCGTTCGATGTGATCGCCCATCCTGCGAAATCGAAGAGCGGTGCCTCGACCACAGGTGCAACAGCTTGCCCGGCATTTGTTGCCGCTGTCCCCATCGGCTTGACGGCAACAGACGGGATGTTTGCATAAGCGGCGCTGGCCACCGCGCCATGTTCCGATGGCATCCGCCGTTGCCTCTCGCTGTTCTTGTCCTGCGGTTCACACGCCGCAAGCAGTATTCCGCACAACCCTATCAGCACTGGTTGATCGTAGATGCTGTTCGTAGCTTTCATTAATCCCTTCAGTCCGTGTGTTGACCGCCGTGTTTTTTGCACTACATCATCGTCATCCGGGAGATTATACACAATTCCCCGGTCAAGGTGCAAATCCTGTGTGGTTATTGCTGTTTGACCAATCGCAGTGCCAGTGCGGCACTGTTAGTGCCGGGTATCTGCCTGAGCACGTTGAGCGACCGTTGCACATCAACCGGTCGTGGCCTGATCGCGTTGAAATGGCGCGTCAGCCGGGGCACCACATTTGTGGTGACACTGTTTTTCACCTCGATTTCGCACTGCCGGACCGCAGCGGGACATTCATAGCCGGGATCGTGTTTGTACAACTCCTGCCAAAACTCCACTGCTTGCTGCCATCCGCAGTTCCGCTCGTAGTATGCCTCGAACCAGTCAACCTGCTGCCAGTTAAGGCCCTCGGAGAACCCCATGTCTGCGACACGAGCCCATGGGATTGCCAGCTCCGCCCGCCAGTTGGTCGGCGCCAAGCTGTCCACTGCATGCGAGTATACAGGCCATTCCCGCAGCGAAGCTGTGTTCCTGATCGCCGCCAGTTCCGTGTGAAGCCGTGCCTTGCCGTCCTTGTATGCATGGGCGCACGCACTATGGTACAATGCGGGAGATTCCGACCGGTGCTGTCTAGCCTGCTTCATAAACCTGGTGAACCGCGCGGGATCGGCCAGAACAGCCGCAAGGGCATTGGTGACCGGCCCCATGTCCGCAAGCTGGTGGGTACCCTCCCATTGCGCCAGGCGAGCGGCGACATAGCCATAGTCATTCCGATTGGTGCGCAGGCATTCCAGATATAACGCACCCCAATCCGGCCACCGGACGGGACCGGGACGGCCCTGTGTCTGCTCCCGCAACAGCGCGTGGAACGCACGGTCAAACTGCTTCTCCGCCGCCGCATAGTCGCCGACTGCAAGACAATAGCGCGCCTCGACATCGGCAGTCGCGGCATCGCCTTCTGTCCCTAGGATCCTAAGCAACCGGAGGTATCTCATGGCGCGGATGTAGTCTCCGTTCGCCGTGGCGCACTGCGCGGCGTTTCGCAGTTCGGGGACGCGCCAGAAATAGATGTCGGCATAGTCCTGCCATACCTCGCGGACGCGCCTTGCGTTGCCTCGCTTCCCAAAATACGCCGACGCAAAGTCGCATGCGAGCCTCGACGCATGGTAGGCCGCCTGGCATTCCGCAACCAGGTCGGCTTCGCGGACCGCACGGTGTTCCAGCAGGAGATCGGTAAGCAGTTGCGCTGCCCGGGGATGGGGAAAGAGCGACACGCTCAACGCGTGTGTCAGGACCAACTCCGCATCCTGGTCGCGGCACGCGCTGTTCGTGAGATATTCCGGCCTTAGCAGATAGGTGACCGTCTGCTTCAGCGGAATGGCAACAAACTGGTTCGACGCAAAGCCGCATTGCAGGGGATCAATGTTGTGCAGCCAAAGCCCGGTCGCGTTGGTCAGTGCCTGCTCGATGGAGGCCCGTGTCACGCCGCCCGCGTCGCGGGGTTCCGGCTTGACGAAGGCCGTGGAAGGAAGATATTGCTCGACGAGCCAGCTATCATTGTGCGGCGGATGCCACCAGAGCCGATCCGTGCGCCTGGCATGCGCGACCAGTATCTGCGACACAAGTCTATAGTCAACGTATTCATCGTAGTAATACTGGCCGATCCTGAATGCACCTTCCGACATTTCCGGCGCCACGTATATCCCGAGAAACCACAGCCACGCCGCAATGCATACCGCTCGACGCAGCACGACCTGCGGCACGCGCGTCCAGCGGCCCAGGGCAACGCGTGCCAGCCACGATGCCATATCGCCAAGAAGGCGCGCACACATCGCCATGCCGCCCGCCATGAACAGGTAGAAAACAGGTGTGAGATACAGGAACCGCTTGGGCATGACCACAGCCCGGGACGAGTTCATGAACCAGATGATGACCAGTGTCATCCCCGCGCAATAACCGAAGAACACGAGCGCCCGGCCCCGCGCATACACCGCACTTCCCACCAGCACACCCGCAAATGGGATTGCGTAGGCGAGGGCAGATCCGCGCGTGCAGGTGAAACTGTCCCTGACAAACACGAGCAATCCTTCGATTGTGACCGGAAATGGCCCCGTCCACCAGCAGTCGTTCAGCGACGCATTCGCGCCTTTCCGCAACACATGCTGAAGGGCAACGAGCGGAAACGGCATCCAGAGCAACAGTATGGCGACGGCTGCGCATAACAGTGCCACTCCTGTGCGGACTGTCAGTTCATACGGCGCGAACCGAGGCAGCGCCATATACATGGTCAGCAGCAGAACCGCCAGCGCGCCAAGCAAACCGCCCATGACCATGCCATAGGTGTGGATGCGCAGCAGCAGGCTACTGGCAAGCACGAAACAAACAAGCATGCTCCATTTTCGCGTGTCAAGATAGCGTACAAAGCAATAGACCGTTGCCAGGAAGCAGACGCTGCCGCTCTCGTAGAACCGGTTTTGCTGTGCGTATTGCACAAACAGAAGATTGGAGACGAGTCCTGCCGCAGCCAGAAGGCCCGCACCCGTCGAGAACAAATGCCTTCCCAGCAGATAGACGAACAGCAGCGTGAGAACCGCCGCGATCGCCTGCTGGCTGCGGACAGCAAATTCGAGGTTTGGGATGACCTCCTGAAGATAATGATTGATGATGTAGTAGCCGTGCGAGTAGGTAACAAACTCGTAACTGGGTTGTCGGATAGCAAGAATATCACGGATTGGTCGTTCCGCGATTGTCTTGTGATGAAACTCGTCCAGCCAAAGACTATGGCTGGTGATGCGGCTGAAGAACACAATGGCTCCCGCAACCAGCACGCACACCAGCCCGGCCCGGCGGCCAACAATTGCGGCCATTTCCGGGAATCGTCCGTCTAACCGCGGGCGCAGGAATCGGACACACCGCATATTTAACCTCACCTTTCTTGCCAGATGCCCTGCTCTGGCGAAAGTATGCGCGATTCCTGTCATCATCCTCGCACGCCCAGTTTCGTTGCAGTCCATAAAATCCGGAATCCAGTCCTGGCTATGCTCCGGAACTCGCGCCAGCCGGAACCGTGGCCCGATTCGCCGCCTTGTCGGCTGAAATAGCTCACCGGCACCTGCGCAATCCGCAGCCCCAGCCGCTGAGCCCGCATGGGTATCTCCACCTCGTACACAAACCGCATGTCCTGGAAATTGACGGCATTAATGGCATTGCGGGTCCATGCCTTCGAGCCCGTCGTAACATCGGTTATCCGCATGCCGCACATCAGGCTCACCCACACATTCACCACCCAGTTGCCCACCACGCGGAAGAAACTGAACTTGTACCGCGAATCGTCCGATTCAGGCATGAACCGCGAGCCGATCACCAGGTCCGCCTTCCCCTCGAATATCGGCCCAAAGAGCCGTGGCATATCCTCCGGCGCGAACTGAAGGTCGGCATCGAACTGGCACATGATGTCATGCGCCGCTCGCGCAATGCCCACCTTGATCGCATGACCCTTGCCTCGATCGTTTTCGTTCGTGATAGCCACGATGTGCGGATTCGTCCTTGCCATTTCCGCCGCGATTTCGCATGTGCGGTCAGGCCCGCCATGCACCACCAGTACTTCCGCGTTCGGCATAGTCCTCGTAATACGTTCGAGGCACTCACGGATCGTGTCCTCCTCGCGGAGGCAGGCTACAATGATGCTCACTGGTTGCTGCGCGACATCGTCAAAAGTCATTGCGTCTTGGAATACGGGAGTTACAGGGAGCAAGTTACAGGTGACAGGTGACAGGTTCCCGGTTCCTGCGGCACCTTGAGCTGCACCACGTGTCACTTGGCACCTGTAACATGGCAGATCATAGCCTCACGGCTCCGGGTGTGGTGCAGTTCGCCTTGAACCACTCGATTGTCGCGGCAATGCCCTGGCGCAACGGCGTGATCTCGTTGAATCTCAGGATCGTTTTCATGCGCGTCACATCGAACCCCTTGTACATCTGGCCGTCGGGCTTGCTGATGTCCCATTTCACACGACCTTCGAACCCGCACAGCTCGACCACGAGGTCGTACAGTTCGCCAATGCTGGTTTCGACGCCGGAGGAGATGTTGATAATGTCCGGTCTGTCGTAGTTTTCCAGCGCCAGGATCAACGCCCGCACCGCATCCGAGACATACATGAAGTCGCGCACCGGCTTGCCCGTGCCCCAGGCGACAATCTCCTTGTCTCCCCGCTGCTGCGCCTCGCACACCTTGCGGATCACCGCAGCCACCACATGCGCATTGTTCAGGTCGTAGATATCATGGGGGCCGTAAAGGTTGCCCGGCACCATGACGGTCGCATCGAGCGTGTACTGGCGGCGATACGCCTCGGCCATGGGAATGGCAATCTTCTTCGCCATGGAGTAGGGTGCGCTCTCAGCCTGAGGATAACCGTCCCACATGCATTCCTCCTTGATTGGAGAGGGGGCGGTGGCCGGGTAGCTGCAGCCGCCCATGCAGGTCATATGCTTTTCGACGCCGGCCCGATACGCCTCGTGCAGCACCAGGATGTTCATCAGGGCATTTCGGTAGAAGAAATCGGCGGGCCGGTCCATGTTCGCCTTGATGCCGCCGATCAGCGCGGCAAGGTGGATCACCACTTCCGGTTTCTGCTCGCGGAACATGCGCCGCACGTCCCCCTGCTCCAGCAGGTCGTAGTCCTTGCTCGATAACGGCCGGACATCCGTATAGCCCGCTTTGGCCATTGCATCGACCAGGTTGCGGCCAACGAAGCCCGTGCCGCCAGTAATGACAATCCGCTTGTTTGTATACTTCATCGCAGTACCAGTAGTGCCGATAGCTGATGGTTAGAGATTGGTGATGTTCGACTCCCGATTGTTGTTGTGCCG
>Ga0315278_10006195_pt1 | contig 10867 bp, 9 predicted proteins | sample YL17G06_0_MG_FD_203880 | JGI IMG/M metagenome (GOLD analysis project Ga0315278, IMG submission 203880) | Sediment microbial communities from Yellowstone Lake, YNP, Wyoming, USA - YL17G06_0 | ecosystem: Environmental > Aquatic > Freshwater > Lake > Sediment | place: USA: Wyoming | collected... | reverse complement strand
CTCGTACATCGGGTTCGTGGCGCTCGTTCCGGTGTTGTTCTTCAACTACGTGGGGTTCGAGCTCCCTAGCACCGCGGGCGAAGAGATGACGAACCCGCAGAAGGACGTGCCGTTCGCGGTTATCCGGTCCGCGATCGGGACGATCGTGCTCTACGGAGCACCGATCCTCGCGATCCTGCTGGTCTTGCCGAAGAACGGCGTGGGGGCGCTCAGCGGGTTCCTGGACGCGATCAAGCAGGTGTTCACCGTGTACGGAGGGCATACCGCCGCCGACGGCTCGCCGGTGCTGACCGGGATGGGCGCGGTGCTCGGTACAACGGCCGCGATCTGCTTCATCCTGGCCTTGCTCTCGTCCGGAACGACGTGGATCATGGGCGCCGACCGGGCACAGGCCGCGGCCGGTTTCGACGGGGCGGCGCCTCGGTCGTTCGGCAGGCTCTCGGCCAGGTTCGGCACGCCGGTCGTGGTGAACGCGTGGTCGGGGATCATCTCCACCGTGATCATGTTCCTCGCCTACAAGCTCTCGAGTGGGGACGTCGGGAAGTACTTCGTCGCGGTGCTCGGGCTCGCGATCTCGACGACCACGATCAGCTACCTGCTGATCTTCCCAGCCCTCTACAAGCTGCGGAAGTCGCACCCCGACGTGGAACGGCCCTACCGCGTGCCCGGAGGCGACACGGGCGCCTTGATCATCAGCATCGTTACGACGCTCTGGGCGCTGTTCGCCACGCTCGCGCTGCTGTGGCCGGGCTTCCTGCAGGAGAACTCTGACCTCGCCCTCGGCGACTACGGCTTCTGTTCGAAGATCAACGACGTCGTCCAGTGCCAGCGGTTCCAGTACGAGATGTCGCAGCTGATCCCGCTCGCCTTCTTCATCGGGATCGGGATCCTCTTCTACGTGATGGGCTCCCGGACGCGTGAGGAGCCGGTGGACGTGTCCTTCGCCGACGAGCTGGCGATGGACTCGCACGGCGGGACGCTGCCCACCTAGTACGAGACGGGACCAAAGGGCGGCGCGGTCCCGGCCACGCTCCCCCTGCTCAACCGGCGGGCGTCACGTCCTTCGACGCGACGGTCCACGTCCTGTCGCCGTCGTAGGTGAGCACCGTCGTTCTGAACGCGCTCGGGCAGCAGTGCGGGTCGCCGACCCGATAGACGGCCTGGTCGACCGAGAGGCCCACGGGGTCGGGGGAGGGGTCGATCCGACCGTCGCAGAGGTCACGGGCGAAGACCTCGTCGGCGGCCCCCACGTCGATCACGCTCCACCGGGCGCAGGCGCCGCTCCCGCCGGTGTAGGCCGCGAGGAGTACGTCCTGCAGGCCGTCGCCCGTGACGTCGGCCACGAGCCCGTCGACGCCGAGGACCCCGGTCTCGGACGACGTCGGGAGCCACGCGACGGCGCGCCAGGCGGGCGCACCGCCGAACCGGCGCCATACGAGCGTGCCGCGGTCGGCACGGAACGGATCGGCGCCGGGTTCCACGTACGCGATCACGACGGCCTCGGGCTCGGCCGTGATCCACGTCTGCTCCACGTGGGTGCCGCGGGGGATCAGGGCCGAGGCGTCCAGGTCGGCGGCCGCGACGTCGTCGTTGAACACGGCCGGGGTCCCGGGGGGCAACTCGATGGGCGAGGCGACCGGCGACACGGTGGGGGTGGTGGCCGGCGCGGTCACGGACGGCGGGGGAGGGGCGCTCGAGGCATCCTCGGAGGACGAGGCCAGCGATCGATCGTTCGTCGGGTCGCCGCCGCACGCCGTCGCGGTCACGACGGCCGCCAGGGTGATCGCCAGGAGCAGGCCCAGCCGTCGCATCCCGTGATGCTAGCGGCCGGGCGCCGACGCCCGGCGTAGGATGCGGCCCATGAGCTGGGACCTCACCCCCAAGCGCGTGGCCGATTCGCAGGTGACCCTCACCCAGCTGATGGAGGTCACGGACGCGAACATCGCCGGGTACGTGCACGGCGGCGCGGTGATGCGGCTCGTCGACACAGCCGCGGGGCTCGCCGCGATCCGTCACTCAGGAGGGCTCGCCGTGACGGTCGCGATCGACGAGATGACCTTCCTCGAGCCGGTGCACATCGGGGACGTTCTGATGTTCCTCGCCTCGGTGAACTCGGTCGGCACGACCTCGATGGAGGTCGGGGTCCGCGTCGAGGCGCACGATCCGGTGACGGGGCGTATGCGGCACGTGAACAGCGCCTATCTGGTGTTCGTGGCGGTCGACGACGAGGGGCATCCGCGTCCGGTGCCGCCGCTCGTGCCGGAGACCGATCTGGAGCGCCGCCGCCAGCACGATTCCACCCTTCGCCGCACCGCCCGCCTCGCCCACAAGGAAGCAGTGGAGGCCGCGCGCGCGGCAGAGGCGGCCAGGCTCGACCATCCTGCCGCCGACGACCCGTCCTGATCTGGCACCGCGTCCGGCTCCCGGGCCGTCGTCATCGCGTGGGAGGATGGAAGGCAGACCACTCCACGGAAGGACCACGTTGACCAGCGACCTGGCGGGTGCGCGCGGCCGGTTCGAGACCGCCGCGGGACCGGTCGACCTCTACCGACTCGGATGGCTCACCGATCAGGGCGTCGGTGACATCGCGCGCCTCCCGCACATCGTGCGGATCCTGCTCGAGAACCTGCTCCGGCGCGCGGGGACGCGCGACGTCTCCGACGACGACGTCAGGGCGCTCGCCGCGTGGCCCGGCCCCGCCGGTGACGTCGCCTTCATGCCCGGGCGCGTGCTGATGCAGGACTTCACGGGGGTGCCGGCCGTCGTCGACCTCGCGGCGATGCGGAGCGCCACCGCGCGCGCCGGAGGGGACCCTTCGTCGGTGAACCCGCTGATCCCGGTCGACCTCGTGATCGACCACTCCGTGCAGGTGGACCTGTTCCGGACCGAGGACGCCTACGCGCGCAACATCGAGTTCGAGTACCGGCGCAACGCCGAGCGGTACACGCTGCTCCGCTGGGCGCAGCAGGCGTTCGACGGCCTCCGCGTGGTCCCGCCGGGCGCGGGGATCTGCCACCAGGTGAACCTCGAGCACCTCGGCCAGGTCGTCAGCGAGCGTGATGGCGTCGCGTTCCCCGACACGGTGGTGGGCACCGACTCGCACACGACGATGATCAACGGCCTCGGCGTGCTCGGCTGGGGCGTGGGCGGGATCGAGGCCGAGGCCGCGATGCTCGGCCAGCCGATGTTCCTGCCGCAGCCGGTCGTGATCGGCGTGCGGACCGTGGGGGCGCTGCCGGCCGGCACGACCGCCACCGACCTGGTGCTGACGCTCACTCAGATGCTGCGTGCGCACGGTGTGGTCGGCACCTTCGTCGAGTTCTTCGGCGACGGGCTGTCGTCGCTCTCGATCGCCGACCGGGCGACCCTTTCGAACATGTGCCCTGAGTACGGCGCCACCTCGGCGTACTTCCCGGTGGACGCCGAGACCCTGCGGTACCTCGCCTTCACGGGCCGTGACGACCGGGTCGACCTGGTGGAGCGGTACGCGAAGGAGCAGGGACTCTTCCGCCTCGACGGTGACCCCGAGCCCGCGTTCACCGAGGTCCTCGAGCTCGATCTCTCCGCGGTCGTGGCCTCGATGGCAGGCCCGAAGCGCCCGCAGGACCGCGTGGCGCTACCCGACGTGTGGGACTCGTTCGTGGCGGCGTTCCGCGACCACGCCGAGCCCGACCCCAAGGCGGCCGAGGTGGGTCGCTACGTCGCCGAGGGGGGGAACGTCCGCGTCGAGCATCTCCCGGGGGACGATCACGTTGCCGCGCCCGGGGACGACCACGAGGTCGGGGACGGGTCGGTCGTGATCGCCGCTATCACTTCGTGCACGAACACCTCGAACCCCAGCGTGATGCTCGCCGCCGGACTGCTCGCCCGCAAGGCCGTCGAGGCCGGACTGACGAGCAAGCCCTGGGTGAAGACCTCGCTGGCGCCGGGCTCGCGCGTCGTCACCGATTACCTCGACCGCGCCGGCCTCACGCCCTTCCTGGACGAGCTCGGGTTCGCGCTCGTCGGGTACGGCTGCACCACATGCATCGGGAACTCAGGCCCCCTGATCGACGAGGTCGCCCGCGCGGTCGACGAACGCGACCTGAACGTGGCGGCGGTGCTCTCGGGGAACCGGAACTTCGAGGGGCGGGTGCACCCGCAGGTGCGCGCGGCCTATCTGGCGTCGCCGCCGCTCTGCGTGGCGTATGCGCTCGCGGGGCGGATGGACCTGGACCTCACGACCGAGCCACTCGGGCAGGGTCCGGACGGTCCCGTCTATCTCGCTGACCTCTGGCCCACCGCCGACGAGGTGCGCGAGGCGGTCTCGGCGTCGATCACGCGCGAGCAGTACGACGTGCAGTATGCGCGCGTGTGGGACGGCGACGAGCTCTGGCGGGCGCTCCCCACGCCCGAGGGGCCCACCTACGTGTGGGACGCTGCGTCGACCTACGTGGCGGAGCCGCCGTTCTTCGAGGCGCTCGCCGACGACGTGCCGGTGGGCGACATCGAGGGCGCGCGCGTCCTCGTGAAGGTCGCCGACTCGATCACCACCGACCACATCTCGCCGGCCGGATCGATCAAGGCCGACTCCCCGGCGGGCGCGTACCTGCGCGGGCGCGGGGTCGAGCCGGTCGACTTCAACTCGTACGGCGCACGCCGCGGGAACCACGAGGTGATGATGCGGGGCACGTTCGCGAACATCCGGCTGCGCAACGACCTCGCGCCCGACACCGAGGGTTCGTGGACGACCCACCTTCCCACCGGCGAGGTCACCAGCGTGTTCGAAGCCTCGGAGCGCTACCGCGCCTCGGGCACGCCGCTCGCGGTGCTGGCTGGCAAGGAGTACGGCAGCGGCTCGAGCCGCGACTGGGCCGCTAAGGGCCCGAACCTGCTGGGCGTGCGGTTCGTGATCGCCGAGAGCTACGAGCGGATCCACCGTTCGAACCTGGTGGGCATGGGCGTGCTGCCGCTGCAGTACGCGAGCGGCGACTCGGCCGTCTCGCTGGGACTCACCGGCCGCGAGACGTTGTCGGTACGCGGGCTGGCGGGCGGCATCACGCCCGGCCAGCAGGCAGCGGTCGAGACGACGCGCGATGACGGCACGTCGTCGTCGTTCCCGGTGACCGTCCGGATCGACGCGCCCGCGGAGCTCGACTACTTCCGGGCCGGCGGGATCCTGCGGATGGTGCTCCGCCAGATGCTCGGCGCCTGAGATCCCGGGGGAGGGCCTGGGCTACTCGACGGAGCCGGGCATCGTGGTGTGGCGCGCGAGGTAGGCGGCCGCCTCGGCGCGCCGGGCGACCTCGAGCTTGGAGAGGATCGACGAGACGTAGTTCTTCACGGTCTTCTCCGCGAGGTGGAGATCGTCGCCGATCTCGCGGTTCGTCTTCCCGTCGGCGACCGCCGTGAGGATGCGTTCCTCCTGTGGTGAGAGGCGTGCGAGCTTCTCGTCGCGCATCAGGTGCTTGCCCTTGCGGAGGCGTTCGAGCACGGCGTTCGTGACGCTCGGGTCCAGGAGCGAGTCTCCGGCGCCGACCGCGCGGATCGCACGCATCAGATCGCCCGACTTCACCTGCTTCAGCACGTACCCCGACGCCCCGGCCATGATCGAGGCGAACAGCGCCTCGTCGTCGGCGAACGAGGTGAGCATCAGCACACGGGTGGCCGGGTGGTTCGCGCGGATCTCGCGGGTGGCCTCGATGCCGCTGCCGTCGGCGAGCCGCACGTCCATCACGACGACGTCGGGACGCGTGCGCCCCGCCTCGTCGACGGCCTCGCGCACGGTGCCCGCCTCCGCCGTGACGACGACGTCTTCCTGGGTGGAGAGCATCGCGCGGATGCCGTCGCGCACGATCTCGTGATCGTCGACGAGCATGACGCGAAGGGGTGGCTTCTTCGTCATGACGCACATCCTAGTGGGCCGGCGGGGACGACGTGGGGGTATCGGGAGTCGTCTCGGGACCGCTCAGGCCGGGTCGAGCCCGATCGCCACGCCGTCTGGATCGGCGGTCGCGTCCGCGTTCGTGTTCTGTGCCATCAGCGTCTCGCCCACACGGTCGAGGAAGTCCTTCAGCGTGGCCTCGGCCACCCGGAACAGCACCGCCCGGTCGATCGCGCGGCCGATCGCGCCGAGCGGTGGCACGTAGCGCGCGCTCATCGCGAGCTGGGTGCGCGTGGGGCCGAGCGGGGCGATCTCGAGGTCGGCCTCGAGCGCCGGGAAGAGCCCGGTCGCCCCGGTGGCGATCCAGTGCAGGGGGATAACGGTCTTCGACGGCATGCGGACCGGATCGCGGAACTCGATCGCGACCTGGCGGGCCATCCGGACGTCGTCGCCGAACCCGACCTCCGCGAGGAGGGCGTCACCGTGATAGTTGGCCTCTCGCGCGAGCCCCGGCACCCAGGTCTCTGGGCTGCGCAAGAGCGCCGCCTCCACGCGCTCGGGCTCCATCGCAAGCTCGACGAAATACCGGGCGAACATAGCTGCATAGTGTGCCCGCCCGGGCGTGCCTGCCTGAGGGGCATCGGTCCTGCGGGAGCCGGGACCTTCGGCACCCTCGCGGGGTTCCGCTGCATCGGAAACTTCGACGCTATGGGTCCCTCGAGGGAAGGAGCAAGGATGGGTATCCCGGTCCGCAGAGGCGCCGTGGCGTTCGTCGCCGCGCTGGCGCTCGTCGCGGCCGCCTGTTCCGGCGGTGGCGGCGGCAGTGCCGAGAGCGGTGCAAGTGGCGACCAGGCGGCGGCTGCGCCGGCGAGCGTCGACATCAGCCTCACAGACTTCAAGATCGTCCCGGCCGACGCCGAGGTGCCCGCGGGCGCCCCCGTGACGTTCAACGTGTCGAACGACGGTCAAACGCCGCACACCTTCGCCGTGAAGGTCGGCGATCAAACCTACGAGACGCCGCAGATCGAGGTCGGCAGCACGGACACCCTCGAGGTGCCCGCGCTCGATGCCGGTACGTACGACTCACTATGCACGATCCCCGGCCACGACCAGCTCGGCATGAAGGGTACGGTTACGGCCGCCGCCGGCGGAACCACCGCCGCGGGCGCCACCGGCGCTACCGGCGCCACCGGCGCGACCGGCGCTAGCAGCCACGCCGGGATGACCGCAGAGGAGATGGCGGCGGGCCACGAACAGGGCGTGCTCGACTTCCTCGCGGGCAAGGAGACCGACACATACGGCAACCAGGTGCTCGAGCCCAAGATGAACGGCAACGTGAAGGTCTTCAACCTCACGGTGGAGCAGATCCAGTGGGAGGTCGCCAAGGGTCAGTTCGTGGACGCGATGGCGTTCAACGGCACGGTGCCCGGCCCGGAGATCCGCGTGAATCCGGGCGACCGAGTCCGGTTCGTGGTGCAGAACCAGATGGACCAGCCGTTCACCTTGCACTTCCACGGCCTCACGGTGCCGAACTCCGAGGACGGCGTGCCCTACATCACGCAACCACCGGTGATGCCGGGCGAGTACTGGACGTACGAGTACACGATCAAGGACCCACCGGGGATGTATGTGTACCACTCCCACTTCAACTCCGCGGAGCAGGTGGGCAAGGGTCTCTACGGCGCGCTGAACATCGTCCCGAAGGACGGCTGGAAGAGCGTCTACGGCGTCGAGCCGCAGGTCGAGTACTCGATGTTCCTGGGTGACGGGCCCCTCGGGTACAACCTGAACGGCAAGTCGTTCCCGGCCACGCAACCGATCGTCGTGAAGCAGGGTCAGTGGGTGCTGATCCACATGGCCAACGACGGGTCGCTGCTCCACCCGATGCACCTGCACGGCTACCACTTCATGGTCGTGGGTGAGGACGGGTACCCGCTCGCGAAGTCGAACCGCTACTTGGCCGACACCCTCGTGGTGGCGCCGGGGTCTCGCTTCGACATCCTCTTCAAGGCGGTGTACCCGGGGGCGTGGGCGTTCCACTGCCACATCCTGCCGCACGCGGAGGGACCCGACGGGATGTTCGGCATGGTGACCGCGGTGGTCGTCCAGTAGGTCGAAGACCCCCGTCCGCCCCACCCCGGGCGGTCGGACCCCGAGGGGTCGGGAGCCCACGCTCCCGGCCCCTCACCCCTGTCCGGGGCCGGCTAGAGCGGGAGCGCTGCGCGGATCGTGGTGCCTTCACCGGCCACGCTCGCGATGATGAGCGAGCCTCCGAGCCCTTCGACCCGCGCTCGGAGGTTGTCGAGGCCCATCCCTCGGGAGGGCACGTCGACGTCGAAGCCGATCCCGTCGTCGTCGACCTCGAGCTCGGCGCCGCCGTCGGTGCGTCGTAGCGAGACCCGGCACGACGTGGCCGAGGCATGCCGGCCGATGTTGGAGAGCGCCTCACGCGTGAGCTGCACGATGTCGGCCGCGCGGCTCGCCAGCTCGCTCGCGATCTGCTCGTCGACGTCGACGATCGTGAGCACGTCGGTACGTTCTTGGAACTCCGCGGCAAGCTCGTTCAACGCCTGATCCAGCTGACGGTCCGCGAGGATCCCCGGCCGGAGCCCGAAGATGTAGTTCCGCAGGTCGCGGATCGCGCGATCGATGTCTTCCACCGACCCCTCGATGCGCCGCGCGATCTCGGAGTCGCGCACCATGCCGGCCGCCCCCTGCAGGCTCATCCCGACCGCGAACAACGACTGGATCACGCCGTCGTGCAGCTCCTTCGCGATCCGCTCCCGTTCCTCGAGCAGCTCCAGTCGCCCGAGCTCCTGCTGGGCCAGCTGCGACTCCTCGATCAGCCGGGCGTTCTCGATCGCCACCCCGGCCTGCGTGGCGAGCACGACGAGCGCGGCCTCGTCCTCATCGGAGAACTCGGTCGCCCCGCGCTTCTCGGTCAGGTAGATGTTCCCGAAGACCTGACCGAGCGCGGTGATCGGTGCCCCGAGGAACGAGTGCATCGGAGGATGGTTCGGCGGGAACCCGGCCGAGCGCGGGTCCGACCCGATGTCGGGGACGCGCATCGGGCGGCGTTCCCTGATCAGGAGCCCCAGGATCCCCTTGCCGACCGGGTGGGGCCCGATCCGGGCGCGGGTCTGGTCGTCGATCCCTTGCGTGATGAAGCGCTCGATACTCGGCGAGTTCTCGCCCATCACCCCGAGGGCGCCGTAGGTGGCGCCCGTGAGGTCGACCGCGAGCGACACGATCCGCGTGAGGATCGCGTCGAGGTCCAGCTCCGAGGCGAGCGCGAGGCCCGCCGCGATCAACATCCGGTTGCGGTCGGACTCGGTCACGGGATGGTCGGTCGCAGGCACGAGGGGAAGCCTAGCTGGCCGCGGGCGGGGCTGGCCCTGGAGCGAGGCGCTCATCGGAACGGCCTCACCCCTCAGGGACCTCCGTCCCGTGCTTGGCACGGCGATGTTGTCTAGGGTGCAGATGGAGAGCGAGATCTCGTGAACGAGGAGGCTGCCATGCGTACCGTTCGAGAGGCGATGACGAGGACCGTGGTGACGGCGCCCGAGCAGGCGCCGTTCAAAGAGCTCGTCCGCATGATGCGCGAGTACCGGGTGAGCGCCGTCCCGATCGTGGGGGCGAGCGGCACGATCGTCGGCGTCGTGTCCGAGGCCGACCTCCTACTGAAGGAGGCACCCGACGTGCTGACGCCCCACATGTTCCAAGGCAAGGTCCATCGCGAAGAGCGGCGCAAGGCGGAAGGCATGGTGGCGCACGACCTGATGACGCACCCGGCGGTCACGATCGGCCCCGAGGCGCCGGTCACCGAGGCCGCCCGGGTGATGCACGAGCATCGGGTGAAGCGGCTGCCCGTGGTTGATGACGAAGGCCGGATCCAGGGCGTGGTCTCGCGGGTCGACCTGTTGGCGGACTACCTCAGGGACGACGCCGAGATCCTCGAGGACGTCCGCGCGATCCTCCGGCAGGAGCTGTTGCTCGAGGTCGACGCGGTGACCGCGACGGTCGATCAGGGGGTCGTCCGTCTCGAGGGCGAGGTGGAACGCCGCACCCTGGTGCCTTCGATCTGGGACCGGGTACGCGGGGTCGAGGGCGTCGTCGGGATCGACGAGCGCCTGACCTGGCAGCTCGACGACACGATCATCCCGGTATCGCCGGTGCCCTGGGTCGGGTTCTGACCCGGCCTCAGGCGGGCGCGTGGGCCGGCGGCTCGGCAGCCGCCGCCGGCTCGGGCGCCGTTCCCTGCGCCGTGTCCGGCTTCGGGGCTCGGGTGGCGCGCTCGGGCGGCGCCGGCCGCGGCGGGCGGTAACCGTAGGAGAGGCTGCGCACGAGCGTCAGGAAGACCACGAGCAGCCCGGTGAGCGCGTACATGCCCCACATCCACCAGCGCTCGGTGTCCGTGCCGGAGAACACGCCGTGGGCGAGCGCGAGCGTGAAGGCGGGGACGGCGAGCAGGTGGATACCGCGCCACACCTTCGTGCTCAGCTTCTTGCGTATCCACGAGGAGACGGTGACGGCCACGACCGCGTACATCGCGATCACGCCAGCGGTGGTCGCGATCGGACGGAAGGTCGAGCGCATCGGCACCAGCAGGTCGAGCACCTGGAACGGCATGTAGGCGTCGATCAGCAGGATCCCGAGGTGGACGGCGAGCAGCACCAGCCCGGTCGTCGCCGTGAACTGGTGGAACATGTTCGCGGCCGGCTTCGACACCCGCTTGGTAACGACCGAGGTCGTCGCGATGAGCCCCCAGGCCACCGACATGAACAGCATCAGATACGCGCCGATGCCGGCGGCGCGCAGCAGGATCCAGGTCGTCACGCCGCCACCTCCTCTTCGAGACTCATCAGCAGATCGCCCTCAGGCGTGAGGAAGGCCCCTGGCACCGAGGCGGCCGCCTCGGGTCCGGTCAATAGCGCCCAGGTCGCGAGGACCTCGGCCTCGGCGCAGGTCGGCGCCCAGACGGTGGCCTGCACGAGCGGTGCGTCG